>Ga0210392_10001372_pt1 | contig 12903 bp, 11 predicted proteins | sample IncBWC30OmetaG_FD_161057 | JGI IMG/M metagenome (GOLD analysis project Ga0210392, IMG submission 161057) | Forest soil microbial communities from Barre Woods Harvard Forest LTER site, Petersham, Massachusetts, United States - Inc-BW-C-30-O ...
TGTCGCGACCAGCTCGGGCTGTGCCGGTACGAACCAGCGCCGGCCTTCAAAAAAAGGCTCGAACACGGTGTCGTAGCGCAGGCTCAAAAGCGCACGTGTCTCGTTGATCGCCTCTCCCAGTATCTTCCTGGTCGCGGCGTCGGGCACGAACGGTTTGCCCTTCTTGATGCCGATCGAGGCCAGCAGGTCGACCATCACCTTGTCGCGTGGCAGCCACGGTTCGTGCTGGACGACTCGGTTGAGCGATTCATAAAAGCTGAGGTCGTAAGGGATCGTCGCATCGAAAAGCTTGCCGAGAACGTCGACGAATTTGGTCGCCGGAGGGTTCGCGGCCGCCGATAGCGGATACAGCTTGATGCCCTTCAGAACATAATCGACGGCCTGCTTCACACCGGCATCGTCGCCGCTCTTGAGCGTCGAACGAAGCAGCGCGTAGCCTTCGTACGTCGACGACGGCAGGACGATATAGCCTTCCGGCGGCGCGTCCTTGTAGCCGGGAGGCAGTATCAGATACTTCCCGCCCTTTCCCTTGTCGACGCCGGCTGGCCCCACGTCTTCGAGCGCTGCCTGCCAGACGTCCATGATCGTGCCCGTAATCGAGCCCTCGTCGCCGGCGGCCGGGATTTCGATAACTAACGGGCCCACCTCCTTGGTGTCGAAGAACGGCAGCAGGTAGATCGTGTCCGGATTGGGCGTGAGGACCTGGTTCTTCCAGTCGAACAGACCGGACCAATAGACGATCTGGTTGAACTCGCCGCCGGCCGCCTTGAAGGCTTGGAACATGCGGTCGTAGTTGACCGCAGGCATGCCCCAATTCGCCGCCTCGATGGCGCGGCGTTCGATGTTCCGTCTGACGAGGTCCGGGCCGGAATACTGTTGCGCCGGCAGCTTCTCCGGCAGCAGCAAGACTGCGAACGCCAGAGCGAAAAGCGCGATGGTTGCCCGCTTCATGCGTCGCTCCAACTGCGGGTAGCCCCGGAAGCCTGCGTGCGTAACGATCCGTGTAACTCGAGCGCTAATACCGTGATCATCGAACGTGCTTAAGTTATGGTCGACCCGAGGTACTGGCAACTGCTCTGAGATGTGCGACCGCATGCGAGATTGGAACTCGTCGGTGCAGCATAAGAATTTAGGATTCTAAGATACTTCCTTACTAAACAGCCGCCTTTGTGCCGGAATAGCCACATCGTTTGCACACCTGAAGGGCAGGAGTCTGCGAGGATGCGTGGGGACCCGCAATCCAGAGCAGTGCGCGGCGTCTGGATTTCGGGTTCGCGCGAATACGCGCGCGCCCCGGAATGACGGTCTCCTTGCGGCCGGCCACGATACCGCCACAGTGAAAGCGCTTTCAGGGGCCGCGGGCTGAAATGGACCATAGCCCGGGGCACTTTGCCGCCAATCGAACAGCCGCCCGTATCCTTGCGGTCGAACGCCAAACGCGGCATTGTCTCAAGGCTTGATGCTGCCGGGTCGGTTACGCATCCGAAACTGTCCGTACAATCCTGGAGCTAGGCGAATCGTGACCTTTTCCAACCGTTTCAATCGCTTGGCGATTGTCGCTGCCACCGCGGCGTCGCTGGCATTGCCCGGCCAGCTGCTGGCGCAGACCCCCGACCACCCCGCCGACAACTCGGCGCAATTCCCCTCTGGCCGCGACCTCAAGGGCCTGACCACCTCGGGCAGCTATCTTGCCGCGCGTCATGCCAGCGTGGAGCGCGACGCGAGTTCGGCGGCGACGTTCTATCGCTCGGCACTTCGCACCGATCCGAAGAACAACGAGTTGCTCGACCGCGCCTTCATCTCCTCGCTCGCCGAGGGCGACATCGACGAGGCGGTGAAGCTCGCCGACCGTATCCTGACCATCGACAAGAACAACCGCGTCGCCCGGCTCGTGGTCGGCGCGCGCGACCTCAAGCAGAAGAAATACGCCGCAGCCCAAATCAATATCAACCAGTCGGTGCGCGGACCAATCACCGATCTGGTGGCGACGCTGCTGTCGGGCTGGGCCGCCTACGGCGCCGGCGACACCAAGACCGCGGTCGCCAATATCGACAAGCTGACCGGGCCGGAATGGTATCCGATCTTCAAGGATCTGCACTCCGGCATGATCCTGGAGCTGTCGAATAAGGAAAAGGAAGCCGGCGCGCGGCTGGAGCGGGCCTACAAACTGGACGATTCCGCGCTGCGCGTGACCGACGCCTATGCGCGCTGGCTGTCGCGCAACAAGGACGCCGCGGCAGGGCAGGCGGTCTATGAGACGTTCGACAAGAAGCTCGCGCGCCATCCGCTGGTGCAGGAGGGCATTCGCGAGACCAGGGCCGGCAAGAAGCTGCCTCCGCTGGTCGACTCGCCGCAGACCGGCGCCGCCGAAGCGCTGTACGGCATCGGTGCCTCTCTGACCCGCCGAGGCGGCGAGGATCTGGCGCTGGTCTATCTGCAGCTCGCGCTCTACCTCGCGCCCAATCATTCGCTGGCGCTGCTGTCGCTGGCCGATCTTTATGAATCGGTGAAGAAGCCGCAGATGGCGATCAAGGTCTATGAGCGCGTGCCGGCCGGTTCGCCACTGAAGCGCAACGCGCAGATCCAGCAGGCAACCGATCTCGACAGCGCCGACCGCAGCGACGAGGCGATCAAGATCCTGAAAGGCGTGACCGCGCAGGACCCGAAGGACCTTGAGGCGATCATGGCGCTCGGCAACATCGAGCGCGGGCGCAAGAAGTTCGCCGACTGCAGCCAGACCTATACGCAGGGAATCGACGCGCTGCCGTCGGCCAACGACAAGGGCAACTGGGTCTATTATTATTTCCGCGGCATCTGCGAAGAGCGCTCCAAGCAATGGAGCAAGGCCGAAGCGGACATGCGCAAGGCGCTCGATTTGCAGCCCGATCAGCCGCATGTGCTGAACTATCTCGGCTATTCCTGGATCGACCAGGGCATCAATCTCGACGACGCCATGAAGATGATCAAGCGCGCCGTCGAACAGCGTCCCGACGACGGCTATATCGTGGACTCGCTGGGCTGGGCCTATTACCGGATCGGCAATTTCGAGGACGCGGTGAAGAATCTCGAACGCGCCATCGACCTCAAGCCGGAAGACCCGACCATCAACGACCATCTCGGCGACGCCTATTGGCGTATCGGCCGCGCGCTGGAGGCAAAATTCCAGTGGGCGCATGCCCGCGACCTCAAGCCGGAGCCGGAAGAACTGCCGAAGATCGAAGCCAAGATCGAGAACGGCCTGCCGGACGACACCTCCTCGGCAGCCTCCGCGGACAAGAAAAAAGAAGACGGCAAAGGCGGCTGATCGAAGGGTTGGTCCGCCAATGCCGGCGCTGGGCGATGATGCACGTGCCAAGGTCAACCTGACCCTTCGGGTGGTCGGCCGCCGCGTCGATGGTTATCACGACCTCGAAAGCGTGGTGGCGTTTTGCGATTGCGCCGACCGGCTGACGCTGAAAGGCGGGACCGGACTCAGCCTCGTCACCAAAGGACCGCGTGCGCCGGACTGCGGCGAGAGTTCAGACAATCTGGTGCTCAAGGCGGCGCGGTTGCTCGGCGAACGCGTGGCCGGTCTGCGGCTCGGCGAGTTCACGCTCGACAAGGTGCTGCCGGTCGCCGCCGGCATCGGCGGCGGATCGGCGGATGCCGCGGCGGCGTTGCGGCTGCTGGCGCGGGCCAACAAGCTCGAACTGGACGATCCACGCCTGATCGAAGTCGCGCAACTGACCGGCGCCGACGTGCCGGTATGCCTTTCGTCGCGCGCGTGCGTGATGACCGGCGTCGGCGAAACCCTGCTGCCGCTCGGTCTGCCCAAGATGCCTTGCGTGCTGGTCAATCCATGCGTTCCCGTCGCGACCAGCGACGTATTCGCAGAGCTCGGCCTGCGGCATGGCGAGTTGCTGGTCGGCGCGACCGACGTAATTCTGTATGATCCGGCATGGCCCGAAGCCGGCGCGTCTCTCGACGCGTGGATCGGCGTTCTAGCCGATATCGGCAATGATCTCGAAGCGCCGGCGATGCGCATTCAGCCTGTCATCGGCGACGTGTTGGACGCGTTGCGGGATACTGCGGGCGCGCGGCTGGCGCGGATGTCGGGTTCGGGCGCGACATGCTTTGCGATTTTCGACGGCGACACCGAAGCCCAGCGCGCCGCGCAGGCGATCCAGCTCAAGCATCCGCTGTGGTGGGTGCATGCGGGAGCGCTGAGCTAGGCGCGTATCCCGCGCACAGTCTTAGAGTTCGTCATGCCCGGGCGTGTCCCGGGCATTCACGTCTTTACAGCGCTCGCGAGAAGCGAGACCTGGATGGCCGGGACAAGCCCGCCCATGACGACCTCAAGAGTGAGTGGTCAAGTTCCCGGATCAGCAGCGCACCACGCCGGAGGCGGCGCTGCGCTGCGTCCGGGGCACGATGAACCCGGTTAGCCAGTGGCCGGCCGCCGCGTCAGTGCCAGCGAGAGTCCAAGGCCTGCAATGAAAAGACCGGAGCCTTGCCGCAGCCGCTGAATGAACTGTGGCCTGCGCACGAGATTTGCGCGCACGGTCGAGGCCAATACCACCACGACGATGTCGGCGAACGTGTTGAGCGTCACCGAGATCAGGCCCAGCATCGCGAATTGCAGCGCGATGGCGCCAGCCGCGGGTTCGATAAACTGCGGAATGAAGGCCAGAAAGAACGCGGCGGTCTTCGGATTCAACGCTTCAACGATCACACCGTCCCGAAATGCCCGCGTTGCGCCGGTTGGCTCGGTTTGCTCAGGCGGCGCAGTGCCCGCTTCACGAAAAGTCTTGATGCCGAGCCAGATCAGGTAGAGCGCGCCGGCCAGTTTGAGCGCGGTAAAAAGCTGCGCGCTGGCAAGGATGATCGCCGAGACGCCGAGCGCGCCGGCGATAACATGCACCAGTCCGCCCAGCCCCAATCCGAAGGTGGATGCGACCCCGGCGCCTCGGCCGCCCGACAGCGTCCTCGCGGCCACGTAGAAAATCCCGGGACCCGGGATCGCGGCAATGATGAAGGCGGCCAGCAGGAACAGCGAAAAATTCGCGCCGCTCATGGCCTAGTGCGACCGCGCCAGGCAGAACGCGACCACCTGCTCCAGCGCTGCCTTCATCGGCGAGGCCGGAAACAACGCCAGCGCGTCGACCGCCATCGCGCCATAATGCTGGGCGCGGTTGACGGTGTCTTCCAGCGCGCGGTGCTTGGTCATCAACCCGACGGCATGATCGAGATCGCCGTCGCCGATCTCGCTGCGCTCCAGCGCGCGTACCCAGAATGCGCGCTCGACGTCGTTGCCGCGGCGGAACGCCAGCACCACCGGCAGCGTGATCTTGCCCTCGCGAAAATCGTCGCCGACGTTCTTGCCGAGTTTTGCGGCCTTGCCGCCATAGTCCAGCACGTCGTCGACCAGCTGGAATGCGATGCCGAGATTCATTCCGACCGAACGGCACGCGGTCTGCTCCGCCTTCGGCCGATTGGCGATCACCGGGCCGACCTCGCAGGCGGCGGCGAACAGTTCGGCGGTCTTGCCGCGGATCACCGCGAGATATTCGTCTTCGGTGGTGGCGGTATTTTTCGCCGCAGCCAGCTGCATCACTTCGCCTTCGGCGATGGTGGCGGCGGCCGACGAGAGGATATCGAGCGCGCGCAGCGAGCCGACCTCGACCATCATCCGGAACGCCTGGCCCAGCAAAAAGTCGCCGACCAGCACGCTGGCCTCGTTGCCCCACAGCATCCGCGCCGACAGCTTGCCGCGCCGCAATTCGCTTTCATCGACCACGTCGTCATGCAGCAGGGTGGCGGTGTGCATGAACTCGACCGAGGCTGCGAGTTTTATGTGGCCCTCGCCGGAATAGCCGGCGAGATGCGCCATCGCCAGCGTCAGCATCGGGCGCAACCGCTTGCCGCCTGAGGAGATCAGGTGGTTGGCGACTTCGGGGATCATGGTGACTTCCGAGCCGGTCCGCGACAGGATGGTGGCGTTGACGCGCTCCATATCGGCGGCGACAAGGCTGACCAGTTGATCGATCGATGCCGTCGAGTGGCTCTCAAAAGGTACTATTACCGCCACGCCGGTCTCCACATTTGCGCAATTCGCTCTATCCTCGGCTATAACAATAGAAACTGCGGGGTGACGCGGCAAGGGCACGAAGCGGTTGACACCCGCCGCGAAGCCATGAAGCCGTCCGGAGCAAGGAGCGCCTGAATTGCGGGAACTGGTGCGGACCAACGATATAGTGCTGGTGTCGGCGATCGGCGCGCTACTGGATGGCGCCAACATCCATCATCTGGTGCTGGATCAGAATATGAGCGTCATCGAAGGCTCGCTCGGCGTGCTGCCGCGCCGGATCCTCGTGCACGAGGACGATCACCGCGAGGCACGCCAGGTTCTCACCGACGCAGGCCTCGCCCACGAACTGCGGGCCGATGACTGATCCGCGCCTTGAGACAACCGAGGACGCGTTTCTCGGCGGAGGCTTGCGGTTGCGGCAGCCGAAATCCGGCCACCGCGCCGGTCACGACGCGATGCTGCTGGCGGCGGCGACATCGGCGCGGCCCGGTGACCGCGTGGTCGATTTCGGCGCCGGCGTCGGCGCCGCCGGCCTTGCGGTGGCGAAACGGGTGGCCGGGCTTCGGATCGCTCTGGTTGAAATCGACGAAAGGCTTGCCGCGCTGGCGCGCGGCAACGCCGCGGCGAACGGAATCGACGCCGAGGTCATCACGCTTGACATTGCATCCAGCGCCGAATCGTTTGCTGCCGCGGGCCTGACGCCGGACTGCGTCGATGTCGTGCTGATGAATCCGCCGTTCAACGATGCTTCGCGGCATCGCGCCTCGCCGGACAAAAACCGCGAACTCGCGCATGTGGCCGATGCAGCCACGCTCGACAACTGGATTCACGCGGCACGCCGCATCCTGAAATCCGGCGGCGTGCTGACATTGATCTGGCGCGCCGACGCGCTCGGCCAGGTTCTGGCGGCGCTGGATCGCGGCTTCGGCAGTCTGGCAATTTTGCCACTGCATGGCGATCCCATGACGCCTGCGATTCGCGTTTTGATTCGTGCCATTAAAGGAGGCAGGGCGCCGACTCGAATTGTTGCAGCCGTCATGCTCAATGATGAGTCAGGCGTGCCTAATAAACAGGTTCAGGAGATACTGGCCGGGAGGGGCGATTTGCCGTTTGCAACGATATAAATGGTGGCCTCGATGAACACCAAGGCTGGCCGCAGTTTCGTTATTGAGGCAGTGTTTCCGGCCGCTTCTCGGGCGTGGAGGTGAAATGGACGGCGGTCAACAGAGCGCCGATCAGCATCATCAGCAGATAGATCTTCATGTCTTTCTCCGCTGCCTCATTGCAGCCTGACAACAACTGCAATGCAAATGACGTTCCAAACGTCTGAAATAACACTGCCGTGATAGACCATAAGAAATGGTAAATTTTGAGGAAATGACATGAGTGAGCAGATCGATGGCCGCAGCGTTTCGCCTTGGTCGATGGACCGGCTGATGGAACTGGTTCCGGCGCGCTGGCGGCGGGGTGCTGCGATCGTGCCGGTAGTGCGGCTGTCAGGGGTGATCGGCGCGGTGACGCCGCTGCGGCCGGGCATGACGCTTGCCGGCGTCGCCAAGATGCTCGAGCGCGCCTTCGCCACCAAGAACGCCAAGGCGGTGGCGCTGGTGATCAATTCCCCGGGCGGCTCGCCGGTGCAGTCGCGCCAGATTTATCTGCGTATCCGCCAGCTCGCCGCGGAAAAGCAATTGCCGGTGCTGGTATTCGTCGAAGATGTCGCGGCATCCGGTGGCTATATGCTTGCGTGTGCGGGCGACGAGATTTTCTGCGACCCGTCGTCGATCCTGGGCTCGATCGGCGTGGTCGGCGGCAGCTTCGGTTTCCAGGAATTGATCCGGAAGATTGGCGTCGAGCGGCGGCTCTACACCGCCGGCGAACACAAGGCGATGCTCGATCCTTTTTTGCCCGAGGACCCCGATGACGTCGCACGGCTAAAAGCGCTTCAGCGCGAGATCCACGCCATCTTCATCGCGCTGGTGAAGGCGAGCCGGGGCACCCGGTTGAAGGGGTCCGAAGATGTACTGTTCTCCGGCGAATACTGGGCCGGGGAAACCTCCATTGCGTTCGGCCTCGCCGACGCCATCGGCGACATCAGATCGACGTTGCGGGCGCGCTATGGCGACAAGGTGCAGATGCCGGTGATCGCACCGCCGACCGGGCTACTGGCCGGGCTGCTGGGCCGCAAATCAGGGGCTGGAACCGCGGTTTCGCTGGACGGATTGGCGGGATTGCCCGAAGAGATGATTTCCGCGCTGGAAACCCGGGCGATTTGGGCCAGATTCGGGTTTTGAGCGTCCGATTCCCGCGCCATTTGGCCTCGCCAAGGGATGATTGCGAAGCGCGCCGGGTTGCGCAAGAATGGCTATCAAGGGGCGCAGGACAAATGAACGACAAGGATCGACCGATGCCGCCGCTGGTAGCATTCGCAGGCGCCCTGGGTGGGCTGGCCGTGGTCCGCTGGGCTTACCGCACCGCCCAGAGGGTCAATCGGGAGCTGGAAGAGGCGCGCCTCTCACGGCTCGCCGAAACCAGCCGGACCGACGAGATTCAGACCCTGCGGCGCGATCCAACCACCGGCGCTTACCGGCCGGGTTGATCGCCTAAGCAGACCCCCAAAATACTTGCGCCGGCCTGAGGGTGGGGCACCACCCTTCAAGACCGGCGAGCAAGCCTGGAGGCAATTCGTCAGAGCATCTTATCGAACTGCGCGATCCTCGGGTGTCACAATCCAGAGAGATCGCGATTTTCATGAAGACAATCATCTCGGCGTGGCGAAGTTCCGCGGCCATAGCCGCTTACTCCAATAATCTGCGTGCTTGGCGCGAGGCGTTGCGCGGCGTCGGGCCGGACATTGCCTTGATTCCTCGGTTCCCCGCCGATACGGTCCCGCGCGCTTAACCGATCCCCCGATTTAAGAAAATTCGTCCGATGGATTCGCTGCCCCCGCATATGCGCCCGGAACGCTCGTTCCAGGGACTGATCCTGACGCTGCAGCGCTATTGGGCCGACTACGGCTGCGTGATCCTGCAGCCCTATGACATGGAGGTCGGCGCCGGCACCTTTCACCCGGCAACCACGCTGCGCGCGCTCGGGCCGAAGCGCTGGAATGCGGCCTATGTGCAGCCGTCGCGGCGGCCGAAGGACGGACGCTACGGCGAGAACCCCAACCGGCTGCAGCATTATTACCAGTTCCAGGTGATCCTGAAGCCGTCGCCGCCGGATATTCAGGAGCTCTATCTGAAATCGCTGGCCGCGATCGGCGTCGACTCCGCGCTGCATGACATCCGCTTTGTCGAGGACGACTGGGAGAGCCCGACGCTCGGCGCCTGGGGGCTGGGCTGGGAGTGCTGGTGCGACGGCATGGAAGTGAGCCAGTTCACTTACTTTCAGCAGGTCGCGGGCGTCGAATGCGCGCCGGTGGCGGGCGAACTCACCTACGGGCTGGAGCGGCTGGCGATGTATGTGCAGGGCGTCGACCGCGTCTACGACCTCAATTTCAACGGCCGCGACGGCGCCGACAGAGTGAGCTATGGCGACGTCTTCCTGCAGGCCGAGCAGGAATATTCGCGGCACAATTTCGAGCACTCCGACGCCGACATGCTGTTCAAGCAGTTCGCGATGGCCGAGGAAGCCTGCAGGAAATATCTCGATGCCGGCTGGAAAGGCGGCAAGCGCGAGGCGCATCTGATGGCGCTGCCGGCCTATGACCAGTGCATCAAGGCCAGCCACGTCTTCAACCTGCTCGACGCCCGCGGCGTGATCTCGGTGACCGAGCGGCAAAGCTACATCATGCGCGTGCGCGAACTGGCAAAAGCCTGCGGCGAAGCCTGGGTGCATACCGAAGCCGGTGGATCTTTACCCTCCCCTTGAGGGGGAGGGTCGCTCGCCCAACCATGGGCGAGCGGGGTGGGGTGACAGTGGTAGCGATATGGCAAAGAAGCCAATCAGCGACTTCAAGCGCAAAACAGCAACAGGCTGCGCGCAAATACAACAACCGCCGAGCAGATTCTCTGGCGGCATTTGCGAAGACTGGATGTGAAGGGAAGTCATTTCAGAAGGCAGGTGGTCATCGGACCGTACATTGCCGATTTCGCCTGTTTGGCAGAGCGGCTGATCGTCGAAGTCGATGGATCGCAGCACGGAGATGATGAGGGGCTTCGCCGTGACGACATTCGGACGCGCTGGCTGCAATCGGAAGGCTACAGAGTGATACGATTTTGGAATAACGATGTGATGAGCAGGACCGAGGCTGTGCTTGAAGCGATCCACCACATGATCACTGTCACCCCACCCCGCCTGCCTGCGGCAGGCGACCCTCCCCCTCAAGGGGAGGGTAAGTAAGTGCCCGATCTCCTGCTCGAACTGTTCTCCGAAGAAATCCCGGCGCGGATGCAGGCCAAGGCCGCCGAGGATCTGCGCCGCATGGTGACAGACAAACTTGTGGCGGAAGGCCTGGTCTATGAAGGCGCAAAAGCGTTCGCGACGCCGCGACGGCTGACGCTGACGGTGCACGGCATCCCCGCGCGGCAATCGGATCTGAAGGAAGAACGCCGGGGACCGCGAGTCGGCGGGCCGGAAGCCGCGATCGCGGGCTTTCTGAAAGCGACGGGATTGAACTCGCTGGAGGAAGCGAAAATCCAGCGCGATCCGAAGAAAGGCGACTTCTATATCGCGCTGATCGAAAAGCCCGGCCGCGCCACGCTGGACGTGCTCGCCGACATATTGCCGGTGATCGTGCGCACCTTTCCGTGGCCGAAATCGATGCGCTGGGGCGAACGCTCGGCGCGCCCGGGCGCGTTGCAATGGGTGCGGCCGCTGCATTCCATCGTCGCCACGTTCGGGATGGAGACCGAAGCGCCGGATGTGGTGAAATTCGCCATCGACGGCATCGAGGCCGGCCAAACAACGTATGGCCATCGCTTCATGGCGCCCGCCGCGATTCCGGTGCGCCGCTTCGAGGATTACGAGACAAAACTGGCGGCAGCGAAGGTCGTGCTCGATCCCGCGCGGCGCAAGGACATCGTCCTGGCCGACGCGAAGCAGCTTGCGTTTGCGCAAGGCTTTGAGCTGGTCGAGGACCAGGTGCTGCTCGACGAGGTCGCGGGCCTGGTCGAATGGCCGGTGGTGCTGATGGGATCGTTCGACGAGGAATTCCTGTCGATCCCCGGCGAAGTGATCCGCGCCACCATCCGCAACAACCAGAAGTGTTTTGTGGTCAGCGATCCCAAGACCGGCAAGTTGACCAACAAGTTCATCCTCACCGCCAACATCGAAGCCTCCGACGGCGGCAAGGCCATCGTCGCCGGCAACGAGCGCGTCATCCGCGCGCGGCTGAGCGACGCGAAGTTTTTCTATGAGACCGATCTGAAGACGAAGCTGGAAGACCGGCTGCCGAAATTCGACTCGATTGTCTTTCACGAGAAGCTCGGCACGCAAGGCGAGCGCATCGCGCGGATCGAGCGGCTGGCGGCAGAGATCGCACCGCTGGTCGGCGCGGATGTCGAGAAGACGAAACGCGCGGCGAAGCTGGCGAAGGCGGATTTGCTGACCGAGGTGGTCGGTGAATTTCCCGAGTTGCAGGGTTTGATGGGGAAATATTACGCGCTGGCGCAGGGCGAGGATGCCGCCGTCGCGGCGGCGAGCGAGGAACACTACAAGCCGCAAGGGCCGAATGATCATGTGCCGACTGATCCGGTGAGCATTGCCGTGGCGCTGGCTGACAAGATCGACACATTGGTCGGCTTCTGGGCGATCGATGAGAAGCCGACGGGGAGTAAAGACCCGTTCGCGTTAAGGCGAGCTGCGCTTGGCGTGATTAGATTGTTGCTCGACAACAAGCTTCGGTTTGCTCTGACAAGGGTTTTGCTGAAAGCCGTAGTTAGCCTGTTTGAGGGCGATGCAGTTAAGTCGTCAGATGGTCCGATTGTTATCGCACCAAGTCTAATATTTTTCTTCGCCGACCGCTTAAAGGGCCAACTTCGCGATCAAGGTGCCCGCCACGATCTCGTCGATGCGGTGTTCGCGCTGGAAGGCCAGGACGATCTTCTGATGGTGGTCCGCCGCGTCGAGGCGCTCGGAAAATTCCTCGACACCGATGACGGCAAGAACCTGCTCGCGGGCACCAAGCGCGCAGCGAACATCTTGCGGATCGAGGAGAAGAAGGACGGCCGGGCGTATGATGGCGCGCCGGATGCGACGCTATATTCGCTCGATGAGGAAAAGGCGCTTGCGAAGGCGATCGATCAGGTGAAGGTCGAGGCCGGCGCTGCCGTGGCCAAGGAAGATTTCGCCGCCGCGATGAGCGCGATGGCGAAACTGCGGCCGGCGGTGGATGCGTTCTTTGACAAGGTGAAGGTCAACGATGACGATCCGAAGGTGCGCGAGAATCGTTTGAAGCTGCTCAACGAAATCCGCGCCGCTACGCGCGCGGTAGCGGATTTTTCGAAGATACAGGATTGAACTCGGTCGTCGTCGGTGCGTCGCTCCTGCGAAGGCGCCGCCGCATATTCGCTGTCGTCCTCGCGAAAGCGGGGACCCATAGCCTCCGACTTATCGGTTAGGGCATTGCTATCCACGCGCGGCGTTGATCTCGCGCCATATCGGCATCGGTGGTTATGGGTCCCCGCTTTCGCGAGGACGACAGTGGAGTTTTCGGCGCCCCCGTTCATCAACATTAAATTTTTCGCATTCCTTATCCCCGTCCCCAAAACCTCCCTTATCCTGCTCGTGTCCTGTCCAGTGAGGGGCGCTTCTAGAGGCGTTACTGAAGTGGGACAGAGCGAAAGCTTGGCCGGCAAGGGGTAACCCGAACCGGTCGGATGCGGCGCCCGCGGCTG
>Ga0210392_10001373_pt1 | contig 12899 bp, 11 predicted proteins | sample IncBWC30OmetaG_FD_161057 | JGI IMG/M metagenome (GOLD analysis project Ga0210392, IMG submission 161057) | Forest soil microbial communities from Barre Woods Harvard Forest LTER site, Petersham, Massachusetts, United States - Inc-BW-C-30-O ...
CGCTTTACATTCAGGAAAAAGTCCACCCCAAGGCGCTCATTGATGACCTGTTGCGCCAGTCCAAGGAGGCCCAGCACGCCGCCGGCAATCTCACCGCCGATCTATTTGCCGATTTCAACGGCATCCCCAAGGGCGCGGACAAGACCGAGTTTTATCAGCACGACCAGAACTGGTCGAACCGCATGATTTTGGGCGATAGCTTGCAGGTCATGGCCAGTCTGGCCGAGCGCGAAGGATTGCGCGGCAAGGTGCAATGCATCTATTTTGACCCGCCCTACGGCATCAAGTTCAACAGCAACTTTCAATGGTCCACCACCAGCCGCGACGTGAAAGACGGCAACGCCGAACATATCACGCGCGAGCCGGAACAAGTGAAAGCCTTCCGCGACACGTGGCGTGACGGTATTCATAGTTATCTAACTTATCTCCGGGACCGGCTGACTGTTGCCCGCGATTTGCTCGCCGATTCTGGCTCAATCTTCGTGCAGATCGGTGATGAAAATGTCCATCGCGTCCGGGCAGTGCTGGATGAAATTTTTGGCGATGAAAATTTTCTGAGTCTCATCACGATGAAAACCACAGGTGGCTTGGGCAGTTCGGGACTCAAGGGGGTTAGTGATTACATTCTTTGGTATGCAAAAAGCAAGGAGCAGATAAAATTCAGGAAGCCATTACTAAGTAAGGTCCAAGGCGAAGGTTCATCAACTGGCGAGCGTTACAGCGAAGTCTATGAAACAAACACTGGCCGATTCAGATCGCTAACTAGTGAAGAACGAGAAAACTCTCAATTGATTCCGGCAACAGCAGTAACATTCCAATACGATAATTTGGTTTCATCAGGCTACACACCAACCTGTATTTTCCCGATTAATTTTGAAGGGCAATCATTTAATCCTGGCGGTGGACGTAGTTGGAAAACAAATGAGGAAGGCGTTAAACGCTTATCAATCGCTGGGCGAATCGGTTGTACTGGAAAAAGTGTGCGATACAGGCGCTATCTCAATGATTACCCCGGGTATGAAGCCAGCAACATTTGGCTGGATATTGCTGTTCGCACAGACAAGCAATATGTAGTCGAAACTTCTACAGGCGCAATCCAGAGATGTATCTTGATGACAACCGACCCTGGCGACCTCGTGCTTGACCCAACTTGTGGTTCAGGCACAACCGCCACCGTCGCCGAACAATGGGGACGCCGTTGGATCACCATTGATACTTCACGCGTCGCGCTGGCACTCGCTCGTGCCCGCATCATGGGCGCGCGTTATTCGTTTTACTTGCTGGCCGATTCGCGCGATGGCCAAGTTAAAGAGGCCGAAGTGACCCGTGCCATTCCAAGTTCGCAGCCAGTACATGGCAACATCCGCCACGGTTTTGTGTATGAGCGCGTGCCACATATCACGCTAAAATCGATTGCCAACAACGCCGAGATTGATGTCATCTGGGATAAGTGGCAAAAAATTCTGGAGCCCTTGCGTGAAAAGTTGAATGAGAAGCTGGGTAAAAATTGGCAGGAATGGGAAATCCCCCATGAAGCAGTAATCGGCTGGTCAGGTGGCGAAAAGAAAGCGCACGCGGAATGGTGGGAGAATCGCATTGCCCGGCAAACCGAAATGGACAAATCCATCGCGTCCAAAGCGGAGTTTGAATTTCTCTATGACAAGCCTTACGAGGACAAAAAGAAAGTCCGTGTTGCCGGGCCATTCACCGTCGAAAGCCTCTCGCCCCATCGCGTGCTGGGCGTGGATGAAAACGACGAACTGATTGACACCTTGAAAGAACCCAAGACCGGCTACGGCGAGAAGCAGACATTCGCCCAGATGATTCTGGAAAATCTGAAAACTTCCGGTGTCCAGCAGGCGCACAAGGAAAACCGCATCACTTTCACCTCGTTGACGGCATGGCCGGGTGATCTGGTTTGCGCTGAAGGTCGTTACATGGAAGGCGACAAAGAAAGACGCGCCGCCGTTTTCATTGGTGCCGAGTTCGGCACCGTCCAGCGCGCCGACCTGGTCGAAGCTGCCCGCGAGGCGGGTGACGCCAATTTTGACGTATTGATCGCCTGCGCCTTCAACTATGACGCTCACGCCACCGAGTTCAGCAAGCTTGGCCGCATCCCGGTGCTCAAAGCCCGGATGAATGCCGACCTGCACATGGCGGATGATTTGAAGAACACCGGAAAGGGCAACCTGTTTGTCATCTTCGGCGAGCCGGACATTGATTTACTGAAAGAAAAAGATGGTCAGATTCGTGTAAAGGTCAACGGCGTGGATGTATTCCACCCCAACACCGGCGAAGTCCACAGCGACAACGCCGACGGCATCGCCTGCTGGTTCATCGACACGGATTACAACGAAGAAAGCTTCTTCGTCCGCCACGCCTATTTTCTCGGTGCCAATGATCCGTACAGCGCCCTGAAAACCACGCTAAAAGCCGAAATCAACGCCGAAGCCTGGGCCACCCTGAACAGCGACACCTCGCGCCCGTTCCCCAAGCCCAAATCCGGCCGCATCGCCGTCAAAGTCATCAACCACCTCGGCGACGAAGTAATGAAAGTTTTCAAGGTGTAATTTTAAAGAAGCAGCAGTTTGAATCGACAAAAAATGAAAACTATTCCCAGATACTTGGTAGCAATTTTATTTACAGCAGGAATCGGACTGTTTGCTTGGGCCTATTTTTCCAAGCCGTTGGAAGCAGATTCCAAATTGGTAGCTCAATTGACGGCGCAAGAGTTATACAAGGCCATTGGAGGCGGAGTCATGTTGCTGGCTGGGCTGCAGTTCTGGCTTACGACATGGCTAAAAGCCAGGATCGAAGAATCAATCAAGCATGAGTATGCAATGAAGTTGGAAGACTATAAGAATGACATCAAGATCCGAGAGCAGGCCTCAAAAGTGGCCGCTCTTTTGGCAAATGTCAGGTGGAATGATGGCAAAAGTAACCAAGAGTTAGATCGGATGGCATGGGAATTAAGTCTCTGGCTACCGACTGACCTTTGTTGCCGTCTGACAGAGGTTCTAGTCAGAGGCCAGAGCGTAGGTGAGCTTAAGCAAATCCTGATTGACGTTAGAAAACTTTTGCTTAAAGAACAGGCAGGGGATTTGAAACCGGAACAAATTGCACACGTAAATTGACATCCCAAGAAAGGCCATTCCCAGAAAACTGACATTTCAGAGCATTTTCAGAAAAACGGTAACCCTGCGGCTGGGGAAACCCTCGGCAATTAAAAACTTAAAATTCAAAATTAAAAACTCTCCCACCCGCCTCTCTGCGTTCCTTGCGTTCTTTGTGGTTAAAAATTTGTGTCAATTCGTGTCAGGTTTTTCCGGGAATTTGGCAAAAACAAAACACCCGATCGCCGCCACCACCGAGACCGCGATAATAAGACACGCTTGCGTGCCCGGCTGCTTGAGGTCGTTACTAAATTCGTCCATCAAAATCCCTTGCTTGCCATACAGCACGCCCATCTGATGCGACTCGGATTTGTAAAACCCCTGCATCGAGGCATTATCTGCCAGCTCGGCCGACCGGGTGCCGAGCCAATAAACCACCGCCGCCGCCACCAGCCCCAGCGCGAGCACGATGCAGCCGGCACGCTTATATCGACGGGCATGAAGTTCCGGTGACAAGAGATTAAAATAGGATGACAACCACAGACCGCCATTCAACCACCGATTCAAGCCCGGTCAATCCGGAAAATACTCTTCAACCCTTCAACTGGAGCGCAGGCATCCTGCCTGCGGGTTCCAGGGCTTCCCGCACCCCATCAACTCACGCTCAATCCGGAAAATCGGATCGGGGGTGAGGTTAGAACCAAGCCTTCCGCGTGATTTTCACGCCCAATGCGCCGCCATCACGCACCAACACCCCGGTCACAGGCAAAAACCCCAACAAATCCGCTCGGCATTGCTAATGCTAATGAAATAGTTATGCGAATTCGTTTCTCCCGCCAAACGAATCAGGGGCTGACCCTCATCGAAGCCGTCGTCGTCATTTTTATCCTCGCATTTATCGCCATGCTGCTGGTGCCGGCACTCCTTGCTCCGCGGTACAATTACGGGCCAAGGCTTCGTTGCACCAACAACCTCAAACAAACCGCCCTTGCCATTAAAGTCTGGGCGGGCGACCACAATGACAAATATCCGATGGCCGTTTCCGTCACCAACGGCGGCGCGATGGAATTGATGGAGACTCCTGACGCCTGGAAAATCTTTCAGATGATGTCCAACGAATTGGGCACGCCCAAGGTGATTTATTGCCCGGCAGACCTCGCCCACGGCACCTGCGCCACCAATTTCACCGACGATCTGAAAAATAAAATCAGCTACTTCATCGGCGCGGATGCCACCGACGCCAACCCGCAAACGCTCCTCTCCGGCGATGATAATTTTCTCCTGAACCAATCCCCCGTCCACCCCGGCCTCGTAACCGTAACCTCCCCTGCCCAGTTGGAATGGGATGGCGACCGCCACGGCAGCGTTACCGACCAAGGCTGGTTCAACAAACCCAAAAAACTCGGGTCCGGCAACATCGCTTTGACCGATGGCAGCGTCCAAGGCGTTACGCCAATCGGACTCACAAATCTGGTTTACAACACCGGCCTCGCCACCAACCGCCTCGTCATCCCATAATCTATGTTCATCCCCATCCATCTGTGGTTATATGACCGGTATGAAATTGTTCTTCACCGGTCAGGTCGTCAAAACGGAACTCCTCGTCGTGATGCTCGAAAAGCACGGCATCGCCGCCACGCAGGAATTCACGGACCCCGCCGCGCCCGATGACGGCGACCTCAACCGCCTCGCCAACGTCCTCGTCCCCGAGGCCGATTTCGACCGCGCCCACCAGCTCTTCTTCACCGAACGCGAAGACGAACTGTAATCAAAAGCTCCAACATCCAGAGAATGTTCAAATGCCAAGTGGAATGGTAGGGCGCGTTGCCAGTCCGGCTCGGACCTCCGTGCGCACCGTTGTGTATTGTAACTGCACCTTACGCGCGCACAAGCGACGTAGCCTACCACCAGTTCGCTGTTTGAAGTTTGGAGCTTGGAGCTTCTCTGGTGCTTGGATGTTGGACGCTTGGAATTTTCACTTTGCTTGGACGTTTCTCTGCGTCTCTCCGCGTTCTCTGCGCCCCGTTTTTCCGCTCCCCCCGCGTGAAATCCACGCGCTTTCGCGTGACCCTCACGCACTTCGAATTTCGTTTTTGCAATTTATCGCAGCATTATCACGGGATTCCGCATGGCACGCCCGCTGCTAGTAGAAATGCGCATGGAATTACCCAGACTCCATCGCCGGGCGGCAGCGTTCACCTTGGTGGAACTGCTGGTGGTCATTGGCATCATCGGCATCCTCGCGGCCTTGCTGTTGCCGGCGCTTACCGGCGGCAAAATGCGGGCGCAACGCATCTGGTGCGTCAATAACCTGCGCCAGACCGGCATCGCCTTCCAAAATTTCGCCCACGATCACGGCGGCAAATTCCCCATGGCCGTGCCGGTCAGCGATGGCGGCTCGCTCGAGTTCGCCCAAAACGGCCTGCTCGTGAACGGCAATTTCTACTTCGGCTTCCACCATTTCCAGGCCGTCGGCGGCTATCTGGATTCCACCAAGGTGCTGGTCTGCCCCAACGATACCCGGCTGGCCGCGACCAATTTCGCCACGCTGCAAAACGCCAACATCAGCTACTTCATCGGCGTGGACTCCGAATATTCCAAGCCCGAGTCCATCCTCGCCGGCGACGGCAACCTCGCCACCACCCACACCCTGCTCCGCAACGCCACGGGCGGCAATCTGGCCTGGACCGCCCAGCAACACCGCTTCAAAGGCAACGTGCTGTTTGCCGATAGCCACGTGGAGGAATGGGGCAATTCAAGCTCCGGCACCATCGTGATGACCGCCGAAAATTTCGTCCTGCCCAGCGTCAATCCGGCCGGCGGTTCGCCGAACGCAGGACCGGCAAACCCGCCCCCGGCCGGTGGTTCCGGTGACCAATCAAAATCCTACGCGCCCACGCCAGCACCCGCCCAGACCGCCGGTTCTTCGCCATCAACGCCCGCCGCCCAGCCTCTGCGGCTGGCCAATTCCCCCGCCAGTCCGGGCCAGTCGCCCACCCCAGTCCCTGCGCCCAAACCCGCCACCTCCGGGCCGACCAACAAGCCCGGTGCCACCATGCCGATGATGCCCATGGAACTGACGCCCTCGCCGGGGGATATGGTCCCGACGAACCCCATCCAATCCTTCAAGCCGGAAACCAAAAAACCAACCCCCATGACCGCTCCACTACCTGTCGAAGTCAGGACCAACCCCGTCAGCGAGCCGGTCACCAATGCCCTCCCGCCGCCACCTGCCCCCAAACCGCGCGGCCTGTTCTCGGGTTGGGCCTGGCTGTTATGGTTGCTGCTCATCTTGGCCGTAGTCGCCTTGTTGCTCTGGCAATCCCTGCGTCGCGCCAACGGCAAGCGATAGAAACGAAAAGCTCCAATCGCCCAACCTCAAAGACCGATTATCCGCCACGTTTTCTCAAAACTAACGCCGACTCCAGCTCAACGACCCAAGAATTCTACGCGATGGTTCAACGGCTGTCCCCTCTCCCCAAGGGAGAGGGTTAGGGTGAGGGGGAAAGCGACCACCAAACACACGTCATCTCCCGATTTGAAATTTGGAGGTTGGAATTTCTCTGGATGTTGGAGCTTGGTTCTTGGATGTTTCGCCGCTTCGGATCAACAATCCTTTCTGGATTCCGCGAACCTGATAACTTATCCTTTCGCCATGTTCGACATCGTCAAACCGCAGATCGCGACCGCCGCCGACAAGACCAATCACTTGCGGAGGTTTCTTTGACGTCCCCAAATTGAACCAACGCCTCGCCGAGCTCGAATCCCTGATGACCGGCGAAACTTTCTGGAACAACCAGGAAGCCGCCCAAAAAGTCATCACCGAGACCAACGACATCCGCGGCAAGCTCGAACCCCTCGCCCGCTTCGGCAAACACGTCGAGGACCTCCAGGCCATGCTGGAACTCGCCGCCGCCGAACCCGAGCCCACGCACGCCCAGCACGAGGCCGAAATGTTGCGCGACACGGAAAAGCTGCTCGCCGACCTCGACACCTTCGAACTGAAGACCTTCTTGAGCGGCCCGCACGACAAGTGCAACTGCATCTTCACCATCAACGCCGGCGCCGGCGGCACCGAGGCCCAGGACTGGGCCGAGATGCTCTCGCGCATGTACGGCCGCTGGTTCGATTTGCGCGGCTGGAAATGGGAGGTCACCGACGCACTCCAGGGCGATTCCGCCGGGCTCAAAAGCGTCACCTTCCGCGTTGAGGGCGAGAACGCCTACGGCTTTTGCAAGGCCGAGCGCGGCGTGCACCGCCTTGTGCGCATCTCGCCGTTCGATTCCAACAAGCGCCGTCACACCAGCTTTTCCAGCGTGGACATCGTCGCGGAACTCACCGACCTGCTCGAAACCGACATCGTCATTCCCAAGGTTGAGATCCGGCGCGATACGTACCGTTCCGGCGGCAAGGGCGGCCAGAACGTGAACAAGGTCGAGACCGCCGTGCGCCTCACCCACATCCCCACCGGCCTCGTCGCCGCCTCGCAAGCCCAGCGCAGCCAGGTGCAGAATGAGGCCACCGCCATGCAGATGCTCATCTCCAAGCTCTACGCCCTCAAGCTCGACGAGGCCAAAAGCGAGATGGAACGCTTCTATGGCGACAAAGGCAGCATCTCCTGGGGCAACCAGATCCGCAGCTACGTTTTCCAGCCCTACCGCATGGTCAAGGACCTGCGCACCGGCGCCCAATCCAGCGATGTCCAGGCCGTGATGGACGGCGCACTCGACCCGTTCGTGAACGCCTGGCTCCGCGCCGGCTGCCCCCTTAAGCGCATCCAGGGCATAAAGGATGATGAGGAATGATTAAATGGGTCAAAAAGCTGATCGGAGAAAAAACTGAGGTTGGCCCGACGACCCAAGAGAAATTCAGGCAACTTTGGAAAACACTCGTTCCGTTATCTGGTGAAGCCGAGACGCTTCAGGGTGAAATCATTCGAGCTGTTGGAAAGTTGGAAGATGAATATAATCGAAATGGGAATGTTAACTGGGAACCAGGCGATTACCATGGTGAGCTTGTAAAATTTCTGAAGTATTATTTGGCTGATGCAAAGACGTTTGACGCCGGAACAGTCAAACAAATAAAAGACGCGGCAGAACAAGTAAGGTTGGCGGCAGAAGATTTACAAACTGAAACAATTGAAGGCGAAGAAGTTCAGTCGCAAAAACACAGCGCTGATTCAGCGTTTAAGTTCCTGATAGACCGTGCCGTTGAATGGTGTGATAGGAACTCGGTTCCAATTTATAAACCGGATGGACAAGATTACTGGATAACGCCGGAATGAACATCCTCGATAAAATCGTAGAACAAAAGAAACGCGAAGTCGCGCAGTTCCCTGCGCGCCTCATCGCCGCCGGCGATTTACGCGATGCCATGCTCGAACGCGGCGAACAGCGCGATTTCGTCGGTGCCCTCCGCAACGCCTCTCGCCTCTCGCCTCTCGCCTCTCGCATCGCCCTCATCGCCGAGGTCAAAAAAGCCTCCCCGTCCAAAGGCGTCATCTGCCAGGACTTCGACCCCGTCCGCATCGCCAAGGAATACGAGGCCGCCGGCGCGAGCTGCCTTTCCGTCTTGACCGACGAACAATTTTTCCAGGGCTCGCTGGATTACCTCCGCCAGATCCGCGCCGCGGTAAAGATTCCCCTGCTCCGCAAGGATTTCATCATCGACGAACGCCAGATTCTCGAAGCCATCGAATGGGGTGCCGACGCCATCCTCCTCATCGTCGCCATCCTGACCGATGAACAACTCGCAAAATTTCATTCCCTCGCCCTCGAAGCCGGCCTCGCCGTGCTCGTGGAAGTTCACGATGAAGCCGAACTTGACCGCGCGTTAAAATTCTCCCCTGCGCTCATCGGCGTGAACAACCGCGATTTGAAGACCTTCAAAGTGGATTTGGCCACGACTGAACGCCTCTCATCACTCATCATTCGTCACTCATCACTGCTCGTCGCCGAAAGCGGCATCCACACGCGTGCCGATGTGGAACGCCTGAAAAAATGCGGCGCCGCCGCCATCCTCGTCGGTGAATCCCTCGTCAAACAAGGCAACATCGCGGCCAAAGTGCGCGAATTGCTGGGGTAGTTGAATTAAAAACATTCAACATTTAACATCCAACTTCCAAGGGGCCACAGATTCGGCCCTTGAATGTTCAGCGTTGGGCGTTGAACGTTAAATGTTCTTTAAAACCTGATTCCGCGCCAGCTGCTTCGCCAGCCGTATCGCCGCAATCATGCTCCCCGGGTTCGCCACCCCTTTCCCCGCGATATCATAAGCCGTGCCATGGTCCGGCGAAGTGCGGATGAACGGCAACCCGAGCGTCCAGTTGATGCCGCTATCAAACGCCACCGCCTTCAACGGCGCGAGTCCCTGGTCGTGGTACATCGCCACCACCGCGTCAAACTCCCCCTTCAGCGCATAATGAAACACCGTGTCCCCGCTCATCGGGCCGACCACGTCAAAACCGCGCTTCTGCATCGCCTGAACCGTCGGGCCGATCGTCGTGATCTCCTCATCGCCAAACTCCCCGCCCTCGCCCGCATGCGGATTCAACCCCGCCACGGCAATTTTCGCGCGCGCCAACCCAAGGTCACGACACGACTGCGCCGCAAGTTCAATGGCCAGCGTGATCTTTTCCGCCGTGAGTTTTTCCGGCACTGACTTGATGGAGATATGCACAGTGGCCAGCGCCACCCGCAACCAGCGTCCGCGCTCATCAGTGCCCAGCAACATCATGGCCGTGCGCTGGGTGCCGGCCAGTTCCGAAAGAAATTCCGTCTGGCCGATGAACTTATGCCCCGCGCGGATGATGGCTTCCTTGTTGACCGGCGCGGTCACCAGCGCATCCAGTTCACCGCGCAAACAACGTTGGCCGCCATCGCGCAAAGCGGCCACGGCCAGGTTCGCGGCCTGCGGCGAACCGGCGGGCACATTTTCGGGCAGCGGTTCAGCCGCTGGATTGGTGATGAAAAATTGTCCGGTGCCGCCTTGCCCTGCAAATGGTTGCAGCGGCAAATCCAAGCCAATGGAGGTGTTCAACCGGCGTAAATGTCCCTCATCACCGATGAACAGATATTTCACGTCATCGGCCCCGGCTTCCGCAGCCACTGCCTTGAGCGCGACTTCCGGGCCGATGCCCGTGGCATCACCAAGGGAGATTCCAATCCAGCCTTTCATGGGAAAGTTGATGAGTGATGCGTGGAGATCAACCGCTCAGCCGTTGCGCATCATTGCCCGGCAGGTTTTAGTTCAGATAACGGACGAACGTTTTTTTTGCCAGCCCATCGATCCAGTTCTTTTGCAGGTCCGCCTGCTGTTGGGCGCGCAACGTCTTTTCAATGTCACTGCGGACATCGGCCAGCGGCTTGGCGGCCGCGGCTTTCTTTTCCTCGACGAGCATCACATACACCGCATCCGGCGTGTCAATCGGGTCGCCGACCTGTCCGGGTGCAAGGCTGAAGGCCACATCCGCCAGCTCCTTCCGAAGCACCGAACGTTCGACCCAGCCCCAATCACCGCCCTGGTGCTGTTGCGAGCCCTGCGAATAAACCGCGGCCATGTCGCTGAACGTCGCGCCCTCCTTGAGTTTGCTTTGGATTTCCCGGGCCAGCGCCAGGGTGTTGGTGTCGGTATCGGAAGTCTTGTTCAGGACGATCATCCGGAGCTTCACCTGGTCTTCCAGCTTGAAATCATCGGTGTGGGCCTTGTAATAGGTCTGGATCTTGTAGGGCGAAACGACCACTTCGCGCTGGACGTTCTGGTTCCGCATCGCGTTCTCGATGTATTGGTCGCGCACCGATTTGCGGAACTGCTCATACGTCATCCCCTGTTGCTGCAATGATTTCATCAACGTCACCCGGTCGCCAAAACGGTCGCGGATGCGGTCCTGGATGGCCTGTTCGATGATCCCGTCGGGCAGGTGATAACCGTCGGCCTCAAAGCTGTGCAGGATCAACGCCCGTTCGACGAGCAGTTTCGTGCTGTCGGTCAGCGCCTGGTTCAGCTTCTGGTCGAAAATATCCGGCTGCCCGGCATACTGGCGGCGCAGCGAATCGACGGCGGGACGGGTGATGTCCTCCACTTCGGCAAAGGTGATCACCCGGTCGGCCACCACGGCCTTGATGCCATCGACGGCCTCGGCGCGGGCTAAAACCGGCGCGCACACCACCACGGCCAGCACAGGAATGGAGCGGAAAAATTTCATCGAATTTTCAGCATGGTAACAACCGCCGCCGCGCGGTCAAGGCTTCGGCTTGGACATCACCCACATCACCGCCGCCAGAACCGCCCCAAAAACCAGCGCCGACACGATGGTCCAGCGCAAGATAAACCGTTGTTTGCGGTGATAATTCCTCCCGCCCTGGCCGGGCAACAGATAAAACCGCTCGCGGGGCTTGTCTTTTTTTCTGAGAAACACATTGCTTACTACCACAACCCGCCCGCCGACTCAAGCCGCGCACTTGCCGTCGTTAAAAATTAAGCTAACGTTTCTGCGTGCAACTTGAAGATCATCTTGGTGACATCATCCGTAAGGCCCGGGCCATGAACAATGTTCCGGCCGCCGCCGCCGCCGCCGCCGCGGGCATCTCTGAAACCGAACTCGCCACCCTCGAGGCCGATGGCCGGGTCGGCAAAAAACCCGGCTTCGCGGCGTTGGGAAAGCTCCTCAGCCTTGAGCCGCAAAAGCTTGAAGCCATCGCCAACGGCTGGCTGCCCCCAAAAATGGACCTCTCCGGCTGGCGCGAAATCCGCGTCATCACCACCCGCGACACCGACGGCATGCTGGTGAATTGCTACCTCGTCTGGGACGAGGTCCAGCGTGACGCCGCGCTCTTCGACACCGGCCTCGACGCCCAGCCGGTGCTCGACGTCATCGCCCAGGAAGGTCTTGTGCTGCGTCACATATTTCTTACCCATTCGCACTACGACCATGTCCAGGAACTGCCCAAAATCCGCGAAGCCTTTCCCAAGGCCCGCGTCCATAGCGGCTCAAAGAACGCCCCCGTGGACCAGCGCAACAAGAATGCCGAGATCATCCACCTCGGCGGCCTGCGCATCACGCACCGCGAAACCCCCGGCCACGCCGAGGACGGCGTCACCTACCTCATCGGCAACTGGCAGGAGGACGCCCCGCACGTGGCCGTCGTCGGCGACACGATTCTCGCCGGCTCCATCTGCAACGGCAACGGCCAGTGGGACCTCGCGAAACAAAAGATCCGCGAACAGATCCTCACGCTTCCCGCCGAAACCCTGCTCTGCCCCGGCCACGGCCCGGTCACCACGGTCGCGGAGGAAAAGAAACACAACCCGTTCTTCTGAACCGGCCTTGAATCTAAGACGCGAGTGAAAAGGCTCGGCAAAAATCACGGTGGTTATCACGGCGAGACGATCGACATCCGCGCCACGCTGAAGGAAATCGAAGCCGCCGCAAAACGGCACGGTTGGACTTCGGAAACATTTCACGAAGCCGGCGGCTTCAAATGGCTCGCGCTTCATCGCCGCCCAGACCCCAGACCCCAGACCCCAGACCCCAAGATCTACCTCTCCGCCGGCATCCACGGCGATGAACCCGCCGCGCCGCTGGCCGCCCTGCGGTTGTTGCAAGAAAATCAATGGCCGGAGAATGCGGAAATCTATTTGCTGCCCTGCCTAAACCCGGTCGGCTTCACAGTCAACAAACGCGAAAACACCGGCGGCCTGGACCTCAACCGTGATTATCGCAACTCCAAGGCCGCCGAGACCCAAGCCCACATCGCCTGGCTGCAACGGCAGCCAAAATTTGATCTG
>Ga0210392_10001375_pt1 | contig 12897 bp, 12 predicted proteins | sample IncBWC30OmetaG_FD_161057 | JGI IMG/M metagenome (GOLD analysis project Ga0210392, IMG submission 161057) | Forest soil microbial communities from Barre Woods Harvard Forest LTER site, Petersham, Massachusetts, United States - Inc-BW-C-30-O ...
CACGGGAAGGGGGCATGCTCCGGCGCGTGCGGATTCCGAGCGGCTTGTGGAAGCTCACCAAGGAAGTGGCTCGCCACCTGCTCAGGCGACCGGTGGTCGGCATTGCGGCGGTGGCGCGGACTCCCGACGGCCGCTACGTGCTGATTCGTCGCTCAGACACGGGTAAGTGGGCGCTGCCCGGCGGCACGCTGGAGTGGGGCGAAACAATGCGCAGTGCCATCGAGCGCGAGTTGCACGAAGAGGTCGGCACTCGGCTGGTGTCTCTGGGCGAAATCATTGGTGTGTACTCGAAGGCCGATCGCGATCCGCGCTTTCACGCCGTGACGTTCCTGGTCGAGGCCACCGTGGCGCCGCCCTCGCAGCCGCCGGACAACCCGCTCGAGATCTTGGAGGTGCGATCGTTCAGCGAGGCCGAGCTGCCCAGCGAGCTCTCGCACGGCATGACCGATATGCTGAGCAACGCGCGATCGGGGCGGCGCTTCTGGGAGTGAGCGACTCGCCCGTCGTCGTCGAGGTCGTCGAGGTCGTCGACGAGGAGCGAATCGTCCCGCGCGGCACGGCTCAGGTGAATTGGTTCGTGCGCTTGAACGACGCTTGGGTTCACGTTTCGACGTGGCCCGGCGCGCGCTCCGAGCGCCTGGACGCGGGCGCCGGCACGGTTTGGCAATCACGCACTTTGCTCGACTTGCCGCGTGGAGCGCGACTGATGCGCGTGGAATCTCGCCCAAGCAACTATGTTCGTGGCACCCCGCTCGAATATCTGACGCGCGGCGCGCCCAGCAAGAGCCGCAAGGTTCGAAGAAACCACTATGTCGTTGGTCGTTCCGGCCAGCTGCTCGTGACCCGCGACGATCCGAGCCTTTAGCTGGCGTGTGTGACAATAAGTCTCGGATCGGGACTTCCGTTACGCCACAGGCGTCCCGGCGTTACTCGAGCCAGCTAGGCATTTATGCGGAAATCGTGACGTTTTACGGGTGCTGCGAAAGCGCGGACACCCCCTTTAGCCCCAAGATGCTCGGCCGTTCTAGTGGCTATGGTCGTGCCGCTGACGCAAGCCGAGTCGGCGCAACCCTCGGGAGCTCCTCCAAGTAGCTCTCCCAGGGAGGCGTTGTCCGCGGTCATGCCAGTAAGTTCATCAGAGCCGGAATCCGGAGAGCGTGCGGACGGTGGCGTGAAGGCATCAGTGCTCGTGGTCGACGACGACCCGGACGTACTTCGCGGCGTGGTGCGCTTGCTGCGAAGCCACGGCTATAGTGTCACTCAAGCGACCAACGGTGCTGACGCAGCGCGCTCTCTTCATGGTCGCTCGTTCGACGTGATCGTGAGCGACATCAAGATGCCGGGCATGGACGGCATTCAGCTACTGCGCGAAGTGCGCGAGCATGACCTACATGTCCCCGTGGTGCTCGTTACTGGCGAGCCTGCGGTGAGCACCGCGGTGCAAGCTCTCGAGTATGGCGCGTTCCACTACTTGACCAAGCCGGTCGACAGCGAAGCGTTGGTCCGCGCAGTTTCCAAAGCCGTGAGCATGCATCGCATGGCTCGGGTCAAGCAGCAGGCCGCCGAGCTCCTCGGTCATGCCGGCGCACTCGGTGCAGATCGCGCGGGCCTCGAAGCGAGCTTCGACCGTGCCATGCAGTCCTTGTGGATGGCCTATCACCCGATCGTGGATTTCCGCCGCAAGCAGATTTACGGCTACGAAGCGCTGCTGCGCAGCAACGAGCCGAGCCTACCGCACCCCGGCGCCGTGCTCGACGCCGCGACTCGTCTGGGCCGCCTCGACTCGCTCGGTCGCTCGATTCGCGATCTCGCGGCCGCGCCGATGACCAGCAACACGACCGAGATGTTGTTCGTGAACTTGCACGTCACCGACTTGGTCGACCCGTGGCTGAGCGCGCCGGATTCACCGTTGTCGCAGATCGCCCATCGCGTGGTGCTGGAAGTCACCGAGCGCTCGTCGCTCGACGAAGTGAAAGACGTCCGCGCTCGCGTGGCCGCGCTACGCGAGATGGGCTTCCGCATCGCGGTCGACGATCTGGGCGCGGGCTACGCCGGCCTGACCAGCTTCACTCTGCTCGAACCAGAAATCGTCAAGCTCGACATGTCGCTGGTGCGCGACGTGCACAAGAACTCGACCAAGCAAAAAGTCATTCGCTCGATGACCGCGCTCTCGCAAGACATGGGCATGACCGTGGTCGCCGAAGGCGTCGAGACCGTCGAAGAACGCGACACGCTGATCGAGCTCGATTGTGATCTGCTGCAGGGCTTTCTGTTTGCCAAACCGGGAAGGCCTTTCCCGGAGGTCAAATGGTGAAATACGCCGGGCTGCCGAGCGATTTGCCGGACCCGCCCACGCCGCGCCCGCACCTCGGCGACCCGCCCGGTGAGGGTGCAGGCTCGGCGTCGCGCATGCGCTTGGCGTCCATCGCCGACGATTCGGACGGCGAAAGCCCGTTCCAAGAAGCGCGCACGATGGACATCTCGCTGCGCACGACCGATTTTGGTGTGTCGCCCTCGACGCAACCCTCGCGACGCGATCGCGCCATGCTCTTGCGCATGGACGGCGTGGGCGCTGGCCAAGTCGTGAGCGTCGAACAGCTGCCATTTTCGCTCGGTCGCCACGCGACCAACCGCTTGCCGATCGACGACGATAGCATCAGCCGTTTCCACGCCCGCTTCGTGTGCGAGGACGGCGAGTACTACGTCGAAGATCTCGGCTCGCGCAACGGTACGTTCATCCAAGGCAAGCGCGTCACGCGCTCGGTGATCAAAGACGACGATTGGGTACAGCTCGGCGCGCGCGTCGCGTTTCGCTTCACGCTGACCGACGCTCGCCAAGAAGGCTTACTGCGCAAGCTGTACGAGTCGAGCACGCGCGACGCGCTGACCGGCGCCTACAACCGCCGCCACTTCGACGACCGGCTGCGCGCGGAGATCGCCTTCGCGGTCCGGCACGCCACCGACCTCGGCTTGATTCTGCTCGACCTCGATCATTTCAAGAAGGTCAACGACACGTATGGCCATCCGGCCGGGGACGAGGTGCTGCGACATCTGGGCACCATCGCCACGCGCATGCTGCGCACCGAGGACGTGTTCGCACGCTTCGGTGGCGAAGAATTCGCGGTGATTTTGCGCGGCGCCTCCACGCGCGGCGCAAGTAGGCTTGCCGAACGCTTGCGCGACGCCCTGCGGGACAACCACGCGGTCCATGAGGGCACGCAAATCCCCATGACTCTGAGCGCTGGCTGCGCCGCGCTCAGCTGCTGCGGGGCCCCGACGCCGGAGGAGATGGTCGCCGCGGCCGACCGCCGCCTGTACGCCGCCAAGCAGGGCGGGCGTAACCGGGTAGTCGCGAGCGACTGACTCTGCTACCAAAAGCCTTCCGTTCCTTGGAGGCATAGCGTGGCGATCGATCTCGAAGTACTTAAGTCCGAGCGCGACAAGCTCAAAGAAGGCTTGCGTGAGGTCGAGGGTGAGCTGCGCAAGCTCGAAGCCCAGCTCAAAGTCTTGCGCCAGCGCGAGATTCAGACCAAGCGCGAGATCGAAGCGGTGTCGACCCTGATCGACATCAAGGACTCGCGCGAGCCCAAGGCCGCCGCCGACGTCAAAGCCGACTAGCGGCTGTGCGCGCCGCTCAGAGCTTGGTTTTGCCGAGCTCGAGCACGCGCGCAAACTCCTCGGGCGTCGCTGGCACGACCGAGATGCGCGATTTCTTGACCAGCCCGAAGCCGGCGAGCTTCTTGTCGGCTTTGCACTGAGCCAGGGTCACCGGTGATGCGAGTGCCTTTTTAGGCGCGATCTCCACCGCTGACCAATCGCCCTCGGTGGCCGTCGGATCGGCGTATGCCTCTTTTGCAACGGTCGCGATGCCGACGATCTCCTTGCCCTCGTTCGAGTGGTAGAAGAAGACGAGATCGCCCTTCTTCATCGCGCGCAGGTTGTTTCGCGCTTCGAAGTTGCGCACGCCGTCCCAGACCGCCTTCTTCTCGGACACGAGCTTGGTCCAGGAGTAGACGGAGGGTTCGCTCTTCACCAGCCAGTATCGAGTTGTCATGACTTGGTTTGCTTTTATCGACGCTTTCACGGTCGAGCAAGCACCCGCCCCGCGTCCGTCCCGGAGCCGCGCCCGTCGCTGAACGGAAGTGCGGTAGCACCCCTCGACGCGGGACCGCTCCCGCGCTACCGTGGCTCCTTTCGCCCGAATGACATGACGTCCGCGCCGGCCATCACCGCAGAGGAGCACCCGCTGATCGGGACGACTTTGCGGGGGACTTACCGAATCATCTCGGTCTTGGACCAGGGTGGGATGGGTCTGGTCTTCGAAGCGGAGCATACACGGCTGCGTCGCCGTGTGGCGGTCAAGGTGCTGGCTCAACACCTAATCAAAGACGCGCAAGCGCTGGCGCGCTTCAATCGCGAAGCGGAGATCATCACTCAGCTCGAGCATCCGAATATCGTGCAAGTGCTGGACTTCGACACGACCGAGCAGGGCGAGCCGTATATCGTGATGGAGCTGCTCAAGGGCGAGAGCTTGTCGGCTCGCCTGGAGCGCGACGGCTGTTTGACGATCGCCGACTCGGCGCGCATCACGCAGCAGGTCGCCTCAGGCTTGTTTGCCGCACACCAAGCCGACATCGTTCACCGTGACTTGAAGCCTGCCAACATTTTCCTGACCGAAACGGTCGGGCAGGGGCTTCGCGTCAAGCTGCTCGACTTCGGGATCTCGAAGCGTATGGGCGTCGGTCGCAGCCTCACCGGTGAGTTCGACGTGCTCGGCACGCCGGACTACATGGCGCCCGAGCAAGCGCTGGGCAAGACCGCGCTCGTCGACCACCGCGGCGATCAATACGCGCTGGCCGTCATCGCGTTCGAGATGCTGTGTGGGCAAACGCCGTTTTCTGGCACTGATGTGCTGGACATACTGCAGAAGGTGGTGTCCGCGGAGGCGCCGCCGGTCGAGCGCTTTGCGCCGCACGTGCCGTCGGTCGTCGGCGCAGTGCTGCAGCGCGGGCTCGCCAAGGAGCCCGAAGCGCGTTACCCGCACGTGCTGGATTTTGCCGCTGCTTTCTGGGCGGCGTGCGAATCTTCGCTGCCGCCGCCGCAATCGGAGGCGCTGGGCGTGGCGCGTACCGTTCCGGCTCCGGTGTCGGCGCCCATCCCGAGCGGGCCACGCTTCGTGGCTGAGCACGCGACGGAGCATCGGCTCGAGACCGGTCCGCAACAGCGTGCCGCGGACAAGCTCGGCTACGCTTCTACGCTCAGCGGGGCCGCCAACTTGCACGACATTCCGGACGCTCTGGAGCGCGCGCGCCAAGCTCTGGGTTTGGGTGATCTCAATCTCGCGGTCTCATACGCGGAATCGGCGTTGCGGGTTGCCGAGGGCTTCGACAGCGTCGAAGCGCGCCGCTTGGTCGACGCCGAGGAAATGCTGATCGACCACATCTTCGAAACGCGCATTGGCTCGCTCAGCCAACGCCTGACCGTCGTCGGTGTCCCGTCCAGCGCGGACGCGCGCGTCTCTCCCGAACAAGCGTTCCTGCTTTCGCGTCTAGACGGCGGCGTCACGGTCGAAGAAGTCTTGGATCTCTCGCCGCTAGCTCGCCGTGACACGCTGCGCCTACTTCTCGCCATGCTGCGCGACGGCTTAGTCGCCATTGGCGATCAGCGGCCGAGCGAGAAGCTCAGGCTCGAGCACTAAGGGCTAAGGCGCGGGCACCAGAGATCTGCGTGAGCAGGTCGAGCGCCTAGCGACACGAGCGCTGAAGCCTTACGTGATCGTCACGGCGCATTGACGACGCGCCGACGCGCGCTATATCCTGGCCTCGTCGTGACTCACCGCGCCCTCCATTGCCCGAAGCTTCCGGCTATTTGGGGCGAGGGTGCGTGCGGCTGAGCTAGTCTAGTCCGCTCCACCCTCCCCCCCAACCAGGCGGAGGGTGCTCGGTGATGGCCCTCTTCGTGTGGTGAGGCGGGGTACGAAAGCACCGCCATGTCTATGCCACCCGACTCGAGATTCGCGCTCGAACCAGCAAATACCGGTTCCACCTCGCGAGAGTCGCAAGTGCTGCTCAGCAAGCCCTTCGTCTTGATGTTGTGCGTGCAGTTTTGCTTTGGCCTGTCGTACTCGACCTTCTTCTTGCTGCCGAAGTTCTTGGCGCGCGCGTTTCACGCCAACGCAGACACCATCGGCGCGGTCGCCTCCACGGCCCTGTTCGCCGGAGTGTTGGCGGTGCCGTTCATCGGCGCAATCATCGACCGCCACTCGCGGCGCTCGGTGATCGTCCTGGGCGCGCTCGTCAATGCGCTCACCGCTGGCGCCTTTGCCCTCGTGCATTCGGTGGCATGGCCGCTGTTCGCACTGCGCGCTGCGAGCGGCATCAGCTACGCCCTGGTGTTCAACGGCATCGTCACGTGGGCCACGGATCTAGCGCCCGCCAAGAAGCTCGGCCAAGCGATTGGCCTCTGCGGAGCCGCCGGCATGCTGGCCAACGCAGTGGCGCCGGCAGTGGGCGAGGCCGTCGCGGATAGCTACGGCTGGCCTTGGGTGTTCGCGCTGGGCAGCGCCGCTGCACTGGTCGCAGCGGCGCTCGCGCTCGGCATTCGCGAGCAGCGCATGCTCGGTCACGCTGCCGCCGCGAGCTCTGAAAACACCGCGACGCACAGCGCGCTCAGCTTGGTGCTGGACAGACGGCGCGCGGGCGCCTTCGTGTGCAGCATGGCCGCCGGCGCGGGCTTCGGCGTGATGTTCACGTTCACACAACCTTTTGCGCTCTTGCTGGGTGCCAGCAAAGTGAGCGGCCTGTTTCTCGGCTATACCGCGTGCGCCGTGCTGGTGCGCTTGGGCCTGGGCTCGGTTGCAGACAGGTTGGGTCGGCAGCAGATTGCCTTCGCCGCGCTCGTGCTGTACGGCCTGGTCGCCTGCATGACCAGCCAGCTGCGTCCCAACTACCTGTTTGCGCTCGGTGCAGGCATGGGCTTGGCGCACGGCCTACTTTACCCCGCGCTCAACGCGCTGGCCGTCGACGGCGTGTCGCGCGCACGCCGCGGCGCGGTGATGACCTACTTTCTAGGCTGTTTCAACGGCGGTTTCGCGCTGTGCGTCTTGGGCATGGGCCTGCTTGCAAAATCACACGGGTATCCGATCGTGTTCCTGGCGACTGGCCTGTTGATCTGGTGCTCACTCTGGTTCCTGCCCAAAGCGCATGGGCTCCGCGCGTGACCATCAAACGCCGCGTCATCGTCAACGTCTTCTTCGCGAGCTTCGCCGGCACGCTGCTACAACGCGGCGCCTATTTCTTCACCCACGACGTGCTCGGCTTCACCCAAGCCCAGAACCTGTGGCTCGCCCTACTCGTGGGCATCACGTACATCGCCGGAGCCACCAGTAGCCACAAGCTCGCCGTGCGCTTCGGCGAGCGTCGCGCGCTGCTCGGCATTTTGCTGCTGCTCGCCATCGCGCACGCGCTGCTTGCCGGCTTCTCGAGCGGCGCCCTGCTCGTGCCCGTGTTCGCGGCAATTGCCGCGATTCAAGGCGCCATGTGGCCCCTCTTCGAAAGCTACATGAGCGCCGGCGAAACGCCGCAAAGCCTCGCTCCCGCGCTGAGCCGTTACAACATCAGCTGGGCGCTTTCAGTCCCAGCGTCGCTCGCCCTCGCCGGCCCGCTGATCGCCTCCGGTAGCCCGCGCTCCCTGTTCGCCGTAGCGACCGCGCTGTACGTCGGCGTCGCCCTCTCGTGCTCGAGCTTTCCGAGTCAGCCCGTGCACCTGGACGCCGGCCACGCCGATCGCCCCGACGAACGCACTGTCGTGACCTACCGCGCACTGCTCGTCTCCGCGCGCTTCGCCATGATCGGCGGCTACGCCCTGATGTTCGTGCTCGCCCCACTCATGCCCGAGATCATGAAAAACGTCGGCTTCGGCACCGCCGCCGCCGCCCGCGCCTCCGGCCTGATCGACGTAGCGCGTCTCGCGTGCTTCGTCTCCCTGTTCGCGTACAGCGGCTGGCACGGCCGAAAGCTCGTCCTGCTCCTCGCCATCTGCGCGTTGCCGCTGGGATTCGTGCTCACGCTGTTCGGCCCGAGCATCGCGGCCGTGGTTCCGGGAGAGCTATTGTTTGGAGGCTCGATGGGCTTCCTGTACACGGCCGCGCTGTACTACGCACAAGTCGTGGAGAACGCGTCTGTGGACGCGGGCGGTGCGCATGAGGCGCTAATCGGACTCGGTTACGCGTTAGGCCCCGGCGCAGGCCTCATTGGATCTGCACTAGCGCACGGGGACGGCCCGGGAAGTCCGGCCTACGTGCGCGGCATGGCGCTAGCGACCGCGCCGCTGATCGTCGCGTGCGTCGTAGGCGCGCTGAGGCCGCTGATCCGCGCACGCCGCGCCGGAGCGGCGGCAAGGCCATAAATATCGGGATTTTCGGCGGAGAAAAGCGATTTTTGGCGCGCTGACGGCTTGAGGACAGCGCGCGAACGTGACAGCCTGCGCCCGCATACGCCCGCCCCCGTAGCTCAGTTGGATAGAGCAGGGCTTTCCTAAAGCCAAGGTCGCATGTTCGACTCATGCCGGGGGCGCTAACGCCAAGACCGCGAAGAACAACACAAACACCGGTTGTTTCCGTCACTTCGCTTGGTGCGGCACAGCGTAACGCGACTTCCTGCACGCGACGGACTGCGACGGACTAGGACAGGAAACGACACGGGGCGTGGCAATGGCGTGGTAATGGCGTGACTTGGTTCGGAACCAACCGGTCCCACCAACGAGGCCCTCAGCTCAATGCCCTCATCCCGAACGGATTCGTCGGACTTCTGGTCCGAGATTGAGTACCTCTTCACTCTGTCGAGAAGCATTTTTGACTTATTTGCGGGTCCGCTTCGGCGTCGCGCCAGCATGCCGTGTTGGTCTCTCGAAATGACGTTTGGTATGTCCAGGACGCATCATCGGCGCACGGAACGTTTGTGAATGGCGTGCGTTCGACCGAAGCCAAAATCGAAACCGGCGACCGCATCAAGATCGGCGACGTCGTCTACAAGTTCCTCGGCAGCGCAGACGTTTGAAGCGCGTAGGCAGTACCGAGTCGCGAAACCCGAACATCGTCCGTTCGCCGAGCCTCCGCCTTTCGGCGAGCCGCTTCGAGTGCCGGCGTCCCCAACCATTTCTCCCTTTCGTGCTCGCTGGCCTCAGTACCTCACGTTCTGGCTTATTCCTGAACGTCGGCGCGAGCACAGGAAGCGCAATTCGGAGTGGCAGCGTTGGTACCAGACGGAAAGCGCGCGGGTGCAAGCCGATCATGAGAACCGGGCAGCCTGGAGCGCTCGGAGAGCGAAGCACATCGCCGAGGGCGCCGAGGCTCTTGCAGCATGGGAACGCGCCGCCGAGGACTGACGGAAGGAACACTTACAAGAATGCGCTCGCCTCGAGAAACTGCACAGGAGGTACGGCGGCAACGAGCCAGAAGCGGTTGCGCAATTCTTTGCGCTCCACTTATCGGCAGTGGCGGTACCGCAAGCGACCTACGTTTGTGCTATAGATGCACGTACCATGACCGCGGCAGCCAACTTCCTATCCTTCGATGACATCGCGTCGTTGGGCGACGCTGCGTACTTGGAGCGGCTACGTACGGTGGTCCCGGTTCCCTCTGCCGAAAAGATCGCGGAGCTGGATATCGAGATCAAAGCGTTCGAGGTCAAGTATGGCTTCGACTCGACGGAAATGCGGGCTCGCTTGAACAGCCGTGCTCTTGAAGAGACATCCGACGTGTGTGATTGGCTGATCGCTCTCGATCTTCGAACTCGTCTCGGCAGCTCGACAGCCCGTTAAGCTCCGCACGTACGTTGAGGTGCACCGGAAGTGGATGGACCTTGCGGTCCGGTCCGGCTTCGTGTGCGAGCACACACTGCACGGCTTCGAACGGATCGACACGGGTTTCTTAATCAAAGGTGAGATCGCCTGTCTGGGTGAGATCGTGATCACCGTGTACAAGGAATTGGAAATCGTCGGCGCCGTGGCGGACGATTTCAAAATCCAGACCTGGCGCTACGCGTACAACGCGTCCGTACGAGGCTTCAACAATTTCCTGCGCTACGATGATGCTCGCGAGTACCCAGGTCATCAAGACAGGTACCATCGTCACGATTTCGACTGGCGGACAGGGCACGAGCTTCCCGGCAGCCCTCGTTGGATCGGGCTGCCGTCGTGGCCCGTGCTTTCCAACTTCATCGACATCGTTCGCGAATGGCACGAAGCTCACCGAAGCGAGCTGCCGAACCCGGATAGATGTCCGAAGCTCGGCGCCCGCTCTGGCGACCAATACCCCGAGCAAAGGTAGCGCGCCAAACTTGCGACACGACTTGCGACAGCGGCCTTAGCTCAGGAGAACGAGCTCCTGCCACCGCAAGTGCGCGCGTTCATCGACGTGCTCGTGGCCTGGGCCCCCACCCTGATCGACGCCGCACGCGTCACGAATCGAAGAGGGCCCCCAAACCTCGGCCGGAGCCACCAGCACGCCCGAAAGGCGAAGTCGCGCTCCCGAATCAGCGGCGCTGAGCGCCCATGCTCAGCGGTACCGGCCTAACTCCCCGTCGTAAACGTCCAATCAAACGTCTTCGGTGCTCCGCTGATCGTGACCGCGATTGTCACGTGATACGTCGTGTTCGCCGTGAACGGAGTATCTGTGTACATGATCAGTTGATCGGAGTCGTTGTCGGACTGGTTGTAGTCGATCCATTGATGGGCGAGGGGCGTGCCGGAGCCCATGATTTCGATGCTGTGGCTCACGGTGATGGCGTTGCGCACGTAGAGCGTGATCGGCGGCCCGCTCGGCCAACCTGTCGGTGGGGCGGGAGGGACTGGGCCTTCGTTGGCGCCGTTGAAGGAGCGGGTGACGTTGGTTTGACCTGAGTAGGGGTACATCGCGGTGACGGTTTTTGGGCTTTGCGTGCCCGGACCGAGGTCGATCACGTCGCACTTCGCAGCGTTGCCGTAGCCCATGTCGTCCCACCAGGGGCTGAGCAGCGGCGTCCGGTGCCACACGCTGTTCACCCATTGATTTACGGCTTTGAGCGGGTCGTCGTTGAAGGCCATGACTTCGCCCCAACCGTTGCCGACGTAGCCCGCGGCTTCGACGCGCGCGCCCGGATCTGTGCCGGTGAAGCCGGTGCAGCCCATCACTTCATCGTGAGGGCTGATGCTTCCGCCTTCGCACATCATGTTGTCGGCGTTGGCGGCGTAGAAGTCGCAATGCGCTTTCGCCGAAGCGTCGAGATCGAGCGCCAGCTTTGCGCACTCGACGCCCATCGCGAGGCGAATGGTGTTCACGGCGTTGATCGCGGTGACGGCGCCGTCCGGCGCGCCCGCGACTAGCGCGGGACAGCTCGCGAGACCAGGGCTGCCGCCTCCGATGCCGGCGCCGCCGCCCAGCGCAGACGACGCTCCGCCGCTTCCGCCGCGCCCGCTCGCGCCGCTGCTCCCGCTAACCGCAGACGCTCCACCGCTTCCGCCGTTCAGCGTGGGGCTGGCGCCGGCGAATGCTCCGGCACCCGCGGAACCACCGGAGCCGAGCGCCGCACCGGCCGTGTCTGGTGTTCCCCCGCTATTGGATGCTACGCCGCCCTTCGTGGCGAACCCGCCTCCAGCAATTACGTCTTTGCTGTTGTCCGAGCTCGAGCACGCGCTGAGCACGCCTGCCGTCAAGAACAGTCCAATTGCCGAATTGCGAACGCGCACGACCATGACCGCACCACCTCTCGCTGCATAGTAACGCTAAGCGAGATAGGTGAGGCAGAGTGTAGCGATATTCGGTGCGCGAGAACTGCTCAGGAAAACTGCGCCGAGAGCGGACTCTCGATCGTCGAAGTGCCGGAAAGCCTCTTGCGGTCTGAGGTGGCGAAAGTCGCCGTACAGGCCAGGCGACTTCATTGGGAGTCAACCTAATCGGGCTCACCGGCAGGCAAAGTTGGTTACTACCCCAATCGATCAATCGATCAGCGTTGCCGGTAAGCCCGGGTGATTGATCGCTATCCGATCAGCCTTGCGGGCAAGCCCTCGTCGAAACTCTCGGTAGTACTTTTTTCATTCTTCGAGCAACTGGCGCCGCGCCCTTTGGTTGACCCGAGCCTCCAACCCTGTTGCGCTGGCAAGCTCAGGCGAATCCCGCCCGGAGGTGCCCGTGGTTCGAACGATGATCGCTGTGTTGTTGGCCGCTAGCTGTCTGTACGTCGCAGCGCCGAGTGGCGCCGTCCCTGAGCGGCCGAGTCAGCGCGGTTGCTGTTCCCATCATAAGGGCGTGTGTGGTTGTAGCGGTGGACAGACGCAGTGTTGTGATGGGTCGCCGAGCCCATCGTGTACGTGCTGAGCTGCCGCGCTCGAGAGCACCTTCCGTCAGCGCGGTTGAGCGCTTGGTATCCCCGAACGAATGGGATTCGTCGATCGCCGAGTCGGCTAGCGGTGGATGTATCAGGCGCCTTGCCAACGGCTCCGGTGCCGATCAAGCCTGCGGACGCTCAGAGCTACCTGTGGTTACCCGCGCAGCCGAATAAGGCGTTGGGCACTAGCGGCGGCAGTCTCGCTTATTTGGCCGACTTTTTGGCACCGAACCTCGGTCCAGTTGCGGTGACTGGAATGTCTTTTGATGCGCTTAGCCCCGCAACAGATGTGTTCGTGTACTCGACGCCCGGCAGTCTCGTCGTCCGCGATCTCGATGCGCTGACTCCCGCAGTGAGCGTCCCGATCGACCTCAGCGCTTCACAGCCGATCCGCTGGTCACCGGACGGCAACTTCATCGCGGCCGTCTCGGGGTCGGTACCCTACCAACAGCGGCTCGTACGCCTAGACGGCGCCACGCCGTCCACCGCGGTGCCCATCTACGACACCAGCGCTAACGCCGTAGGCGCCTCGATC
>Ga0210392_10001376_pt1 | contig 12892 bp, 25 predicted proteins | sample IncBWC30OmetaG_FD_161057 | JGI IMG/M metagenome (GOLD analysis project Ga0210392, IMG submission 161057) | Forest soil microbial communities from Barre Woods Harvard Forest LTER site, Petersham, Massachusetts, United States - Inc-BW-C-30-O ...
GGAATCCATAGATTTAGAAAAGTCATAGGCGATTACATGCAGCATTGGTTTTGTGCGCATTGCAGAAAACATAAATGGAAAAGGAGATAGTGATGGAAAATATAATTAGGATATTTGGAGTTTTTTCTTTTTCAATATTGACGTCTCTATCGGTATTCTTAATCGCATTTCTATTGTGTGAGCATTTTTCTACTTATCATTTAGAAACGTCATGGTGGCAATGTACCAAATCGGAATTGATTAACAAAACTCTTCCTCACGAAGAAAAGTGTATTGAATATTCTAAAATCAAGAAGGAGCTAAAATAGCCATGGCAAAGGGATTTATGGTGTTTGTGGAACGTGGAGATATTCCAAGATTTATCAGCAATTATGATCATGCTCGTCATCAGGCAATAAGGTTATCAAGGCTTAATCCAACCAAAGAGGTTTTGCTTGTAGAATACCATCACAAATTTTTAGCAGGAAAGAAATTATGACCGATACCCCCACAGCAATAAGCGCCGTTTATTGTAATACAAAACGCGTTGCCAGCCGTAAGGCCTATCAATTGGTGTTTGAAGTGCCAGAAGAAAATCAGGCACTTGTACATCAGGTTTTAGGCTATCCTAACTCTAGCGAGTCAATTTGGGTGGCTATTGCGCGTTTAAATGTAAATCCTGAGCCGGAAGTTATACCGGAAGCGGTATCAAATGAATAAATCATATTATAAAAATACCCGCAAAAAGGGTTATTGCCTCTTTGCTTCTCGTAATATTAAAAAAGGTGATATTGTTCTTCAGGAACCTTTTGTAATTCTTCCTGGAAAGCAATGGCATCATATTAACGCAACAGCACTTCATGAGTATTACTTTCATCGCGGGTATTGTTTCATGCCATTGGGTTATGTTTGTCTTCTGGCACATGCCCATGAGGGAAATTTGAAATGGTTAATTAATAAACGGACACGCCTAATCACATTCTTTGCCACTAGATCTATTAAAAAACATGAAGAATTGAATTTTAACTACGGTTGGGATGAATATCCGTGGGAGAAAAATAATAAATGCTAACCATAGACACGCATTTTGATGATTTGGAATATGGTTTTATTCTCAGTAATTCATCATGTGATAGCATGGCGGAGATTAACCTATGGTTGGCAGTAATAGAAATGGCTATCAAGGATGCATTTGGAGCGGTAAATTATGTGGTAGAGGAAACGGTAAAAGATAAATTATGCCGTGATGCAAGAGCATTTCTTTTATTGTCAAACAGTCATTTCAATAATGTATGCAGCATGGCTGGAATTAATCCACATTGGTGCAGAGAAATGATTAAGCGTAGATATGCGGGTGAATTTTTGAAAAATATAAAGTATAATAATTCAATTATTTAAGGTAGTTATGACTGAAGCAAAATACGTAATTATGGCTTTCGATACTGCAAATAATTCTTGGGATTATTGTGGTCATACTAATGATATAAATATCGCTCGAAAAAGAGCAAATTCATTAGCAATTGGTAGTATAATTACCTTTATCCAAGAAGGGTATATTTCCGATAAAATTAAGCATTATACTATAGGTTACTAATATGACAACCAAACCTCTCGAAGCAAAACAAATAGAAGAAAAAATAACTCAATATGTAGCTGAATTTCCTTGAAAAAAACACCGTATTATACTATTATAAATCCTTGTTAATTTGCCGTTTTCGGCTGTTGTTATTATTGTGAATTATTTTCTTACGCCATGGTATTTTGTGTGTGTCGAGATAATGGATAAGCCGAATAAAAATAGCCATGCTTTTGCTTATAGGGCTGAATCCGGTAAGCCAGCGGCTTATGGTTACTTCGTTTATTCCTATGTCATCGCTTAGTTTGCGTCCTGAGCCATATTCTTTGCCGTACATGTCTAGGAGAATTTGTTTTAATTCGGATGATTCCATTAATCGAACTCTGTTTTTAAATCATGTTCTTCACGGCATTCTTCGCACACACATTTATCGTCATATCCGATAACATACAGACTATCGCCGTCATCATCGGTATCTACAACAGTAGAGCATTTGTTGCATAGCATGAGTGACATTATTCATTTTCCTTTCCCAGTAATGACTTAGTTTCTACTTCCATAATCATTTCTATATGCTGTAGCCAATAATCTATTATCTCAGGAGGAACGCATACTCGCGTATCGGTGCGAGGCCCTAATGCCTCATTTGCCACTTTTTCTATATCAGCCGCAAAGGCAGAAAACAGGTTCTTTAAGGTTGTAGTTTCTGGTTTCATGCTTTTTCCTCATTTAAAGCTATATGGTCATAAAGATTTTTAATATGCGCTATTGCGTTTGGTGTTAAAGATTCAGCAATCATACAATTTTGCATACATCCTTTCCCGCCGCCATATTCTACAAAATGAAATGCAACTAAATGCCAGAATGCAGCTTGTTCTTCACTATACATATTAGCATATAGTTCAGCAAGATATGCTGGATTGATTTCATGAATATTGGATTCTTTGATTATTTTATATGTTCCAGTTTTCATAACGTTTCACCTTCCAAAATACGTATTATATGGCTAATCTCGCTATCGCGACCCCGGCACTCTTCACCGCCGTCAATTATGGCGCAAAGTTCAGCAATAGCTAAGTCAGTACGTTTTGCCTGTCTTTCAATGCAATTGGCGGCATCGTCTAATAGCTTTGCTACTTCAGCGGGCCTATCAGCATAACGTAGGATTTGGATAAGGATGGATGTTTTGGTATTCATACTATACTCCCAATTCTGCTAATAGCTGGTCAACTTCTTGTGCGGTAATTTTAGTCGGTTTCTTTGCCTTAGCTACTGAATATCCCGCTTTGCGCAATTGAGCTATTACATCTTGCGCGTGTGCAGACCATACCGCTGCATTTCCATTATCTTTTGCCATCACATGCCAAGCTTCAACACCGGAGGGCGTATTGGGAATAAAACGGGTAAACATGCCGTTATTATAGTATTCTAAATCGTACATGATTATGCCCTCACATCTAAAGTTAAGAATCCCACGATATCGTTAGCCGGTACAGTCTTAACGCCAACAGCTTGTTCAGCCGCAACCAATGCTTTACGGCAAGCGGTGCGCCAAGCGCTAACGGTTTCAATCTTTTCTTTTAAACTGGTCATGCCAGCGGAAGGACGCTCACCGATAAGCTTATTATAATATTGTACTTCTTTGAAGCCTGTATCAGTGGAATCTAAGTTATGAATAATTGGTGTGAACATTGTGTAATCTCCTATTGATGTTTAACTTGTCTCTGGAAAACATATTAGCATGGTGATAATCTTTAGGTCAACAACTATTTTAGCATTAGTATAAATTCTATACAGCGTATTGCATAAAATAAGAGAAAGGTGTAATGTTATAACATGACAGTTAATTATAAAATATAACAATTAAAAGGATTTAAAAATGGCTTCCACAATTTGTCTAATATTTGCATTCGTGTTATTTGTTTTGGCTGCCGTTAATGTTCCATCAGGAAGGTTCAATCTTGTAGGTGCTGGATTAGCATTTTGGGTAGCGGCTACACTTATCGGCCATGGGATTTTGTAATAATATTAGAAATACAATTTATGACCGTAGAGTTTACACAGAAAATGTCTGATTATATTTGTGAGCAGCTTGCAGAAGGCCGTTCTCTCATTAGTATTTGCAAGGATGATAACGTTCCTAGCAGGGGTACTATTAATAAATGGATAAGAGAGAATGAAGAATTTTGTGCCAATATCGCGCGTGCGCGTGAAGAACAGGCTGATTATTATCTAGATAAACAGATTGAGTTTACAGAATTAGCCACGGGTGACGATTTTCAATTACGTAGGTTCCAGGCAGATAATCTTAAATGGGTGGCAAGTAAGCTGCGCCCTAAGAAATATGGGGATAAATTAGAGGTAAAGAATGAGCACTCAGGTTCAGTTACAGTCGAGGCTACATTATCTCCCCTTTCTGAAATCATTAGCGAGTTTAAGCCCGGAGCATCAGAGGATACGGTTTAATGAGTTATGCCAGCAGGATTTATTCTTTTTGCTAGTATATGGATTGAACAGAAGCTTTGCTGATACGGATTGGTTTTTTGCTAGGTGTAGAGAGGTTGAGGCTAATCCTGATGGGTATCTTGACCTATGGGCACGTGAACATGGTAAATCTACTGTAATAACGATAGCCAAGACAATACAGGATATATTACGTGATCCAGAAATAACAATAGGTATTTTCTCACATACACGCGCTATTGCCAAGTCATTCTTGCGGGTTATTAAGCGGGAATTTGAATCCAATACACGGCTTAAGGCATGCTTTCCTGACGTGTTGTTTGATAATCCGGAGAAATATGCGCCTAAATGGTCCGAAGATGATGGGCTGATTGTTAAGCGTAAGGGAAATCCTCCTGAGTCCACTGTTGAAGCCCATGGATTGATCGATGGGATGCCAACAGGAAGGCATTTCTATTTACGCGTCTATGACGATGTAGTAACGGCTGCTTCTGTAAGTACGCCTGACCAAATGCGTAAGGTAATTGATGCCTTGGATATGTCTAATAACCTTGGCAAGCAAGGCGGTGTCAGGCGTATGATAGGCACACGCTATAAGCTTGGCGATGCTTATGAGGAATACATCAAGCGTGGTGTAATTAAGCCTCGTATTTATCCTGCAACAGATAATGGGCGTATTGACGGTAACCCAGTGATGTTTTCAGAAGAGGAATGGGAAGGAAAGCTTGCTGATATGTCACCAGCAATTATAGCCTCACAAATGCTTCAGAATCCACTAGCTGAAGATTCGGTTATATTTCAGCCTGATTGGTTCAGGTTATGGCCCGCAGATATGGAATTGCCAGTATTTGATGCGGTATTCTTAAGCCTTGATGGTGCATTCTCAATTAAAAACTCTGCTGATGATTCTTGCATACTTGCTTTGGGATTATTCAAAGCTACCGAGGGAAGCCCTAAATATTCTGTAATGGTACTTGATTGCTATATGGAACGTGTACCATATCCAGATTTACGCGATGAGGTAATTAAGCAATATGGCAATAAATTCGGTAAGAACGATAAAGACGTAGATGCAATAATCATTGAGGATAAGCAAAGCGGCTCTGCATTAATACCAGAGTTAAGAAGGGCAGGAGTTGCCGTATATCCTTATAATCCTGGTCAGCTTGATAAGGTTGCACGTGCTAATCTGGTAAGCCATTTAGTACGTGATGGCTATCTATGGATACCTGAAAGTCGTAATCCAAAACGTAAGGGATATCCTATGAATTGGCTTTCCAAATGGCATGAACAAATGCTATATTTTCCTAATGTTGCACATGATGATGGTGTCGATACAATTGTACAAGCTTTATCAGTTCTGGATAAAATGGGATTCTTGCGTGGTAAAGTTGTTCCACCAAGGCAAAAGTCATATTGGGAAAGGATGAAGGTAGGTAGTTATGGGTGATCAGGAGTTTAAAATTATATTCACCAGTAAAGCATCATTCTATTTCATGGCCCAGGATGGGATGTACGGTGTGTATAGAAAAACAGGCTTAAGATACTGGCTGGCAAAGCTGTTTAATAGTCAACTCGATTATATCAAGAAGGTGTAGGGACGTATGAAAGAAGAAATAGCTGACTTCATAAAAGAGCTTGTTCACCTTCTCTTATTGCCAACTCATGACGCTGGAACTGGAGAGCCTATAAGTGATGAAATGCGAGCAAATATGTACCTAGACGATAAGGCAAATAATCGCATAACAGTCGGTTATGGAACAAATGATATAAGGCCGAAACATCCGAGCTCACCGCAACCATATTGGAAGGATTTAATCAAATGACCAATAACGAACGTGAGGCTTTTGAGAAATGGGCTGAAAGTGTAAAATGGGATTTCTCTGCATTTGACATATGGCAAGCCGCCAAAGCTGACTCTATCGTTAAAATAAACTTACCGCTTAATGCTTCAGTAGGAGATGTTGTAACGATATCAGGAGGGGAAACGGGATGTAAAATACACCAAAATGGTGTTATAAAATGTATATATTGTAACCAAGACATAGAAAAGATAAATTATGAGTGATATTACTGCAGAAGAACGAAAAATACTTATGTTACGCGCAAATGGTGGAGGTCAATTAGTATCAACCCCAGAAATTGATAATAAGCTAGTTGAACTAGGCTATCTTGACAAAAACTTGGTGGGTTAAAGGTTACTGAAAAAGGTCTTATACGCCTTATGTCATTAAAATAAATAATCCTATGAAATATTTTATACTACGGTAATGCTACAGCAATGTGATCAAAATGGGGAATGGAAACATCTTCCTATTGTTAAGAGAGAAATAGATATTTAATAACTTACAAATATTTTCTGCAAATAAATAAATTGGCTATATTGACTTTTTCCAACATGTAGTATGTAATGTTATAACATTAATACCACGACTAGCGTTGATGCTTTAATAGCGTCCGATGAAGTGGCCTTTCAGCACGTTAGCTCTGGGCAGACAGCATGGACGATTTACCTACTGAAGACGTTGAAGTTGATGCATCTGCAATAGCAGAGCCAATCCCTGAAGAAATTGATAATAAAGATGGTACTACAACCATTCTACTTGATGGTAATGCACCTCCTACATCATCAAGCTGGTTTGAAAACTTAGCAGAAACATTACCAGAAGCAGAGTTAGATGAGCTAGCACGTAAATACCTTGAGCTAATAGACCAAGACATTGAGGCACGTGAAGAGCGTGATAAGATGCAGGCAGAAGGATTAAAAAAAGCTGGGCTTGGTGGACCTGCACCAGGTGGAGCAGAATTTGAAGGCGCATCTAAAGTAACACATCCCGTATTGATGCAGGCCTATATTGATTTTGCAGCATCGTCGATTAAAGAATTATTCCCGCCTGATGGTCCGGTACGTGCTAAGGTAGAAGGAAAACCCAATAAAGAGAAAATGGACAGGGCTACTCGTAAGACTGAGTTTTTAAACTGGCAGTTAACCGAGCAAATGCGTTCTTACCGTCCTGAACTTGAGCGGCTTTTAACGCAAGTACCTGTGGGTGGTTCTCAATACATGAAGCTTTATTGGGATGAAGGTAAGTTACGTCCCAATGTTGAGTTCATACCTATTGATGACATGGTGTTGCCATATGAAGCACGCAACTTCTTTGATGTGCAGCGCAAATTCCATAAGATGAATGTCAGTGATTTTGAATATGAACGCCGTGTGTTATCGGGTGCATATCGTGATTTATCATTGCCCACAAGCTACCAGAATCAGGAAAAAGAAACAGAATCCGCTAGACAAACAGCCCGTATTGAAGGCAAGCGTAATGATTACTCAAGCATTACAGGCGAACGATTAATATTTGAAGGCTGTGTATATGATACCATATATTCTGATATTAAAGCGCCAGAAGATAAAGCATGTCCCTATCTCATAACGATTGATGAAGAAAGCCGTAAGATTCTTTCACTTTATCGTAACTGGGATGAAGATAATAAGACACAGGATGAACTCGAATATATTGTTGATTTCAATTTCATTCCATGGCGCGGCGTATTCTCTTTAAGCTTATTGCAATGCTTGGCTGGATTACCCGATGCATTAACTGGGGCATTACGCGCTATATTAGATTCCGCACTTATTTCCAATATGCAGGGTGGATTAAAGCTACGTGGTAATCCAGGAGGTGCATCGTTATCCATTTCGCCTACACAGGTGACAGAAGTAGATTCCATGGGGCAAGATGATATCCGCAAGATATACATGCCTATTCCTTTCAATCCGCCTTCGCCTATTTTATTTCAGCTATTAGGACTACTCACAGAGTGGGCGCAGCAAGTTGTAGGTAGTGCAGAAGAAAAAATAGCCGAGGCTTCTAATCAAATGCCTGTTGGAACTGCATTAGCGTTAATAGAGCAGGGTGCTAAAGTATTTAGTTCTATCCATGCAAGGCTACATGATTCACAGCGTAGATGCTTAGAGATATTACACCGTTTAAATCGTGACCATTTACCCGATGATATGCAATATGGTTCTGACCCGGAAGACCATATAGGACGTGCTGACTTTGAAGGGTCAATGGATGTGCATCCGGTAAGTGACCCTAATATCTTTAGTGAGACACAGCGCTTTGCACAGATTCAATTTGTAATGCAATCCTATAATCAGGGCGTTGCGGTTAATCCTGCCGTTGCACAGATATTTGACTTACGTAAATTATACGCACGTGCATTTGAAATGGCAAAGATTCCTGACTATGAGGATTTCTTACCTCCTGCACCTGAAGCTACCCCACTTAATCCGGTGGATGAAAATGTAAGCCTAGTAATGGGCAAGCCAGTTAAAGCATTTACCGGACAGAATCATGAAGCACATATCCAAGTGCTTTTAGACTTTGCCCAGAATCCATTATTTGGAAAATCACCAGCAATTGCTCAAAAGTTTATACCGGGTGCGATTAATCATCTGCAAGACCATTTGCTTGTCTGGTACGAGGAAATGATGAAAGCGGATGCTGCGCAATCTATGGGTAAAAATCCTGCTCAAGTTGATTGGGATGATAGTCCTGATTCTTCTGTAGCAATGGCTAAGTCATGCGCCGTTGTAGATAAAGCATCTCAATTAGCATTTGCCAAGATACCGCAATTGATAGCTCAGGCTATGCAGCAATTACAGGCTATGGCACCAAAACCACCTGTTGATCCCATGGTTCAGGTAGCACAAGCAGATGTGCAGGGTAAACAGCAAATAGCACAACAGCAATTGTCACTTAATCAGCAAAAGGTACAAGCTGATGCGCAAGCTAAAATTGCTGAGATTCAAGCCAAACTTACACAAGCACAACAGGATTACCATCTTGCAATGCAGAAGATGGGTGTAGATGCACAAACCACATTACAGACTGCAGAGTTACAATCACAAACTGATTTAGCAAAAACCATTCATGATAATGCATCTGCACAACATATAGCAGCGATGAAAATTGCTGCTGATGGCGGTACGCGCCTTAGTGATGGCGCATCACTCAACAAAGGAGAATAGACTATGGGTAAAGCAAAAGACAGACCTGCAAGAGAGAAGAAAAAACCTAAGAAAGATAAGGCTAAAAAAGTAATCATTAAACTTAATAAGGATAAATAACATGGATAGACATTCAAGCAAAGGCCAAACACAGGGTGCAGTAAACCAGCATAAACGTATGGCAGAAGGTGAAAAAGTCACCGGCATGAAGCGTGGTGGTAAAGTACATTCTGATGAAAAAGCAGATAAAAAGCTTATCAAAGAAACAGTAAAACCATCTGCGTTAAAAATGAAACAAGGTGGCATGGCATGCAAAGAAGGTGGTCATATTAAAAAGCGCGGTAAATGAGAATTGAAAGCGTCATTTTAGAGATAAAAGCCAAACAGTTTTCCGTGATGGAGTCTGTATTCAAGACTCCTCCACAGGATTACGAAGCGTTTATTAAACAATTAGGTGTCTGGATAGGGCTTGGCGAAGGGCTGAGGATTATCGAGGATGCCAGAAAGAAGGACGAAGATGACTAGCCATAATCCACAAGGATTACAACTACGACCAGAAGGAACCTATACCGAAGAGGAAATAGCCATTGCATTTCCAGATATAGATCCTGGGTTTGAGCCTTTTGGCTCACGTGTAATTGTGCAGCTACGTAGCCCAAAAACAAGATCTAAAGGCGGCATTATTCTTACCCATGATTCTATTGAAACAGAAATGTGGAATACACAGATTGCCAAAGTAAGAGCAATAGGCCCTGTTGCATTTAAAAACCGCGATAAATGTGAGTTATGGCCGGAAGGTGAGTGGTGCAAAGTGGGTGATTATATCCGCATTCCTAAATTCAATCAGGATAAATGGTTCGTAGAAACTTCTGATAAGGAATACGTACTTTTCATGCTTATAAACGACATTGACCTATTGGCTAAAAAAACCGGCAATCCATTAGAAGTAAAAGCATATATTTAAGGGAGATTATTTATGGCTGACGAAGATATAATTGAACATGATGATGTTGACGCTACCGCTGATAAAGCTGCTGCTATTGGTAAAGAGCTAGGTGTTGAAGATACCGATGGCAAGAATGAGGTTCCTGATTATGATGTGCGTGAAGAGTCAGATGAGCGTATTGCAAAAGAGCGTAACCCCGTAGATAAAACGGTTAAGAAAGAGCGTCAACAGCTTACCAACAAAGAGAAGCGTGACCTTCGTAAAAAGCGTATTGGTGAAAAGTTCAATGAGAAAGATGCAATCATCTCGCAGCAACAGCAGCAGATTGAGCAATTAACGCGTTGGAAATCTGAAGTTGATACGCGTTTATCTGGTATTAACCGTGCTGAAGTTGATAAAGCATTTAATGATACTGCAGCAGCATTTGCTCAGGCAGAGAAAGACCATGCAGCAGCATTTACGGAAGGTGATGGCGCTAAAGCAACTGCAGCTATGCGTGTTATGTATGATGCGCAGCGCCGTATTGAGCAATTGCAAAATCTCAAAACGCAACTGGATAAGGCTCCAGTACAGCAATATGAGCAAAATCCTAATCAGCCAGATCCTGTTATTGTAAATAGAGCGAAGTTATGGGCTGAAAAAAACACGTGGTATAATGCGAATGGTAAAGATATAGATAGCGAAATTGCCAAAGCTATCAGCGGAGTGATGGTTAATGAGGGATATGATCCAAAGAGTGACGACTTCTGGGATGAACTAGACGATAGGCTAGCTGAAAGATTGCCTGAGAAATATGCAGATAAAAATGATTCTGATGATGACGATGATGACACGGTACAACGCCCAGTAGTCAAGAAACGTTCTTCGCCTCCTGTTGGAGGTAATGCTAATCGTGGTGATATCAAGGGTAAAATTAGTGTGTCTCTTCCAACTACTTTTATAAATGAACTAAAGAGAAATGGTATTTGGGATGACGTTGAAAAGAGGAATCGTATAATTCATCGTTATCAAGTTGGCATTAAAGAAAATAGAAATGCTCAGTAGTGATAAACGATATATTTTCTTCGCTAAAAGATAATTGGCAATCCATTGCTACTGAGTGTAATGCCATTGACCGAAACAATATCATGGATATTGATGTTACGAGTTTAAGCCGTGAAGATGTTGCCCATGCTTTAGTAAAAAGCCAGAAACCACAATGGATAAGGGGCTGGGATGGACATAATGGCTGGTTAAATTATGGCATAGCTATTAACTATAATTATCCACTTGGTGATGCTGGACTTCCTTATACGACAAGTTTATTGAAGAAAATATCTGGAATTAAATTTGCTAATCTTTCTTTATTCAAAGCCGGTACATTTTTGCCAATGCATGCTCATCCAGAAATGCTTGCTGAAGGATTGCTGACATTTCATTTAGGACTAGATGTACCGCTTGGCTGTTATCTATCAGTAGATGGTGAATTTGAAAGAGAAGAAAATGGCAAAGCAATAATATTTGATGGCTCAAAATCACATTATGCTTTTAATGATTCTGACAAGGATAGACTAATATTGTATTGCGAATTTTCATCCCAAAACATACATGCATTAAACTAATTCAATTATTTTATTTGACTTATAATTAATTCTACTTCATTATCTTGTGAAAGATACCTGAGTAGGATCTTGGCTAGGGAAGTTTAAATTCTTCCTCATGATGCCGAATAGATTGCGCTAAGACGCTATAAAAATCATTTCCCATTAAATTTTTTGGAGATGACTTTATGGCTAGCGCCGATAACCAAGATGAACGTATTGCAAAAAGAGCTGATAATGGTTCAGCTCGTGCAGATCGTTTAACCACAGACCGCACTATCACTGAAAACCGCGAAAAGACTGATGCCGTACGTGCAGCAGAACGTCATGCCATGTTGCGTGATACCAATACCCTTCTTCCAATTCCCCCTGATATGCCAGGCTATCATTTGGTATGGCTTACTACGACAAATAGTAAGGACTCCTTAGAGACACGGTTTCGTCTTGGGTATGAATTGGTAAAGCGTGCAGAGCTTCCAGATTTCGCACTTAATTCACAAAAAGGCGGTGATCTAACGGAAGACCGTATTTCAGTAAATGAAATGGTCTTAGCGAAAATCCCATATGATTTATGGGTTCAGGACATGACTTACCTACATCATACACTTCCAAATGAATCGGCTAAAAATCTAAGAGACTCAGTGCGTATTGGGCAAGACGGTAAGGGCCGTAATGTTGCTTATACGGGCGGTGATTTCAATGGCGGCGTTTCAGATGGTTTCAATTCTTTGGGGCAGGCAAAAGCGCCTAACTTCGTTGGTATAAGATAATAATTTAAGGAGAAAATAAATGGTTGCAGTATCTAATCCATTCGGTATTCGCCCAGCGTATAGTCCGCAAGGCGATGCAAATGCAGTTGGTATCGTTGGGGGTATTGCCTCTGGTTATAATACCAATATTTTAAAATATCAGCCTGTTCAGCTAAATTCTAGCGGTAATATTGTTATTGCTGCAGTCACTGGTGATATCTATGGCGTGTTTGCCGGTATCACATGGGTTGATTCGCAAGGCGTTCCACATTCTTCTGACCAATGGACTGCAGGAACTACCTATACTGGTGGTGCTGCATCCCCAGTATATGCTTGGGTATGGAATGATCCAAATATGGTATTTTCGGTACAAGCTGATGCTTCTTTGGCTTCTACTACAAGTATTGGTGCGCAGGTTGATTTCTCTAATATCACGGCAGGCTCTACAACGACTGGACTTTCTGCATGTACTGTAAATGCATCAACGGTCACAACCTCAGGCCAAAACCAGCTTCGTATAGTGGCACTTGATCCTGCGATTGGAAATGCATGGGGCGATGCTTTCACTGTTGTTCAAGTGCA
>Ga0210392_10001377_pt1 | contig 12886 bp, 10 predicted proteins | sample IncBWC30OmetaG_FD_161057 | JGI IMG/M metagenome (GOLD analysis project Ga0210392, IMG submission 161057) | Forest soil microbial communities from Barre Woods Harvard Forest LTER site, Petersham, Massachusetts, United States - Inc-BW-C-30-O ...
AAACGTTATGTCTTTAGCCTAAAAGGCAAGCACAGATTACAAATGCCTTAGCGTCATCCTGAGCGTAGCGAAGGATCTGTTTCTCCGAATCTTAAGCACGCAGAAACGGGCCAGCAGTTCGCACTGGCTGGCCCTCTCCGCTTTTCATGGAATGAGCCGGATTGCCTACTCCTCATCCTCAGCCACCGGCTTCTTGGCGCTGGCGATAATCTTCTCCGCCTGCAATTGCGGCACAACGTCGTAGTGATCCATCTCCATATGGAAACTGCCCCGCCCCTGCGTCATCGCGGTTAGGCTCAACCCGTAGGTAAGCATCTCCGCCATGGGAACCTCAGCGCGAATGATCGTGCCGGCGTTGTTGCTCTCCATCCCCTGCACCCGGCCGCGCCGCTGGTTCAGGTCGCCCATCAGCGCCCCGGCAAATTCCTCCGGAGCCTCGATCTCAACCCGCATCACCGGTTCCAGCAGCACCGGCTTGGCCTGCTCCATGCACTTGCGGAAAGCAATCCGGCCAGCCAGCTTGAACGACAGCTCGTTCGAATCGACATCGTGATAGCTGCCATCGAAGACCGTCACTTTGAAATCGACGACCGGGTAGCCAGCCAGGAATCCGCGCGCAGCCGACTCCTGGATGCCCTTTTCAACTGCCGGCACATACTGGCGCGGAATCGCTCCGCCGAAAATGTCATTCTCGAACTCGAAGCCCGCACCCCGCGCCAACGGCTCCATCTTGATCTTGCAGTCCCCATACTGCCCGTGGCCGCCGGTCTGCTTTTTGTGCCGCCCCTGCGCCTCGGCGCGACCGCGAATCGTTTCGCGATACGGCACCTTCGGTGCCTTCAGCGTCACCTCGGTGTGGTAGCGCTTACGCAGCTTCGACACCAGCGATTCAATATGCGGCTGCCCCGCCCCTGCAATCAGAAACTCGCTCGTTTGGGGATCGCGATAGAACCGCACCAGCAAATCCTCTTCCATCAGCTTGTGCACCGCAGGAGCCAGCTTGTCCTCATCCGCGCGCGTCTTCGGCTCGATCGCGTAGGTCATCGCTGCTTCCGGCATCGCCACCGGCTCGAAGAAGATGTCGTGTCCCTTCTCGCCCAGCGTGTCGCCGGTAAAGGTGTCGCGCAGCTTCGCTACCGCGCCGATATCGCCCGCGTGCAGTTCGGGAACCGGCGCGGCGGTGTGTCCCTGCATAACGGAAAGATGAGAAAACTTCTCCGACCCCTTGCGCGAGTAGTTGCAGACACCCCCGTCGTTTTTCAGCACGCCGGAAAAGACCTTGAAGAAAGAAATCCGGCCGGCAAACGGATCGGTCATGGTTTTGAAAGCATAGAGTGCCAGCGGCTCTTTGTCGTCGACCGCGCGCATCACGATCTCAGGCTGGCGCTCACTCACCTCGCCGTTGCCATGCGCGGCCACAGCCTGCAGCACGGCGCGCGCCGCCACCGGAGCGCGCTCGATTGGCGCAGGCGCATAGACCTTCAGGAAGTCGAGCAGGTGGTCGGTCGCAACATTGGTGCCACCGCTGGCAAACAGAACCGGAAAGATGCGGTCTTCTCGAATCGCCTCATGCAGGGCCGTGATCAGGTGCTGCTCCGGAATCGTCCCCTCGGCAAAGAACTCTTCCATCAGCTCGTCTTTGCCCTCAGCCACCAGTTCCACCAGCGTCTCGTGGGCTGCCTTGGCTTCGTCGGCCAAGTTGGCCGGAATATCGCCGATCTTGCCGTGCCCATCGCCGCTGGGCGAGTAGAAGAACGCCTCCATCGTCACCAGGTCCACCACTCCCTGAAAGCCCTTGTCATCCACGATAGGCAGCTGCACCGGAATCAGGTGTCTTCCGTAACGCACGCGCAGGGTTTCGAGCACTTTTTCCCGGTCGGCGCGCGGATGGTCCATCTGGTTCATCACCACAACGCGCGGAAGGTTGAACTCGTCGGCATATTTCCAGACGCGGTCGGTCATCGCTTCGGGGCCGTTGGCGGTGTTGACAACGACCAGAGCGGCCTCCACCGGCAGCATCGCCGCGCGGGCCTCATGCACGAACATGTGGAAGCCGGGCGTGTCGATGAAATTGACTTTCACGCCATTCCATTCGGCAAAAGCAAGCGCGTTGAGCATGGTCGTCCGCCGGACAACCTCTTCTTCGTCATAAGCAGTCGTGGCGCTTCCGTCTTCCACGCGCCCCATCTTAGGCGTCATCTTTGCGGCATGCAGCAGAGCGGAGACGAGCGTCGTCTTCCCGCTGTGCGCATGCCCCACTACAGCTACGTTGCGAATCTCACTTCCCTGATAGCTTTTCATCGTGAACTCCCCATTTGTGCGAATGAAGTTGAGCCAGCTAAAAATCGGTCAGCAAAAAACCTGCTGGCGAAAAGACCGGTCAGCAAAACAGTGCGCGTGCTCTGGCAAGTCAGGGAGAGGCACGTGAATGAATTGTGGTTGGGTTTCGGGAGAAGCCCCGTGCTTTAGCACAGGGAAAAGAAACTCCAAAACAGAGGGCCTTTAGGCTCGGTCCGCAGCCTGCGCAGGGATATCGTTTAGGCGTCGCTTGCGGCGTCTCGCTGACAAAAGAACACGACGTCAGCCGTTCACCGAATCTGCCGTCCTCGGCACACATTCAGGGCCAGCAGGCGCCCTCAAAAGCAGGGCGTCTTCAGAGATTGACGATGCTATCACAGCGAGTGTTCAAGCGGTAGCCGTGCGGCACTCGATAGCGGATCAGTTCGAAGCCACAGAGGCGTGGACTTCTGCCTCGTGTGCGCGCGAAAGCTTATAACTCTCTCTCAACCTGCCCTGAATCCGCTTCAACTCGGAGCGCTTTGCTGTGAACTGAGGATCGTTCTCGCGAGTCACTGCAAGATCATCTCTCGCCGCGACATAATCTGCGTAAAGGGAAGCGCTTTGCTCTCTCAGTCGCGCGCACTCCAAACAATCTTTCACCACCCAATCATGCCCATAGACCCAAGCATGTTCAATTGAAAGACAAAACCCAGTCGACGCTTTTGCGAACGGCGCTCTCCAAATGTGTGTCAAGCCCCACGCGCCGAGACCATTCGATAAATGTCGCATAATGAATCATTTAGGCTAGGCCAGCTCTTGCAGGTAATTCCCCCCTAAATTCGCTATAATAGAAATAGAGAAAGGCATGGCTCCCACGCCATGCCTTTCGTCTTTCCCTGTAAGCCCGGCAGAATGAGGAATTAGCGTCTAAATAGGCATAAGTCATTTAGAAACAGTAATTTCCGTAAAAAACACCCGGGGGTCCCGGCCGACATGTCTTAATCTAGAGTCATGCTGGTACTAGCATCCTCATCACCGCGCCGCAAGGAACTCCTCACACAAGCCGGATTCGCCTTCCGCGCACACGCGTCCTCGATTCCGGAAGAACATCGCGCAGACGAAGACCCGATCGCTATTGCGACCCGGCTGGCGCACGAAAAGGCCCAAGCCATTTTCACCGAACTCGCGGTCCAGGATTCGGAAAACGACCCGCTGCTGGTCCTGGGAGCCGACACCGTCGTCGTATCGCCGGCAAACGAGATCCTCGGCAAGCCAAAGGATGCGAACGACGCAGCCCGCATGCTGCGCCAGCTGGCCGGCGCAACCCATTCGGTCATCACCGGAGTCGCAGTCATCTCGCGCGCCGGCGTCGAAGTCGCATCCGAGCTGACCTACGTGACCATGTGCACGATCTCAGAAGTTGAGATCGAGGCCTACATCAACACCGGCGAGCCAATGGACAAGGCCGGAGCCTATGCCATCCAGGGATACACAGCCCTCTGGATTCCGCGCATTCACGGCTGCTATTTCAATGTGGTGGGACTGCCGCTCGCCCTGGTCGGCAACATGTTGGAAGGCGCAGCCAAACGGCTGCAGACGGAAGCAGCCGTGGCGCGTTAAAGCTTGCGCAGCGGAGCGATCTCCGCATCGCCAGCCTCGGCAATTTCAGGCACAGCCTGTTTCGACACTCGCGGAGATGTAGCCACGAGCCCGAAGATAATGAGCAGCGATACGGCCAGCAATCCGAACTCGATGAACTTCAGCATGTAACCTCATTCTCCGGCGTCTGCCAGCATGGCCGCCAGCAAAGCCGTACGTGGCGCCATGTGCTCCAGGAGCAGTGATTCGTGCGGGGCATGCGCCCCCTCACCCACAGCTCCCATTCCATCTAATGTGGGCACGCCGATCGCGGAGGTGAAATTTCCATCCGATCCGCCTCCGGTCGCCGCTTCTTCAAGCGTGAACCCAAGCTCGCGCGCATGTGCTGCGGCTCGCTTGAAGAGCGCCACTGTACCGCGTGTGCGTTCCATCGGGGGACGGTTCAATCCGCCTTCTACGTGCAGACTGCACTTGTTATCAAAGACGCGCAGTGAACGAAAATGTTTCTCTACGCGCGCTTCATCCTTGGCCTTGGCGATGCGAACATCGACCTCAGCCCGGGCTTCAGCTGCTACTACGTTAGAGCGCGTTCCGCCCTGAACGGTTCCAACATTTACCGTAATGCCACGATCCAGGTCGGTGAACTGTGTGATTCGCTCGATCTGCCGTGCAAGCTCAACGATCGCGCTGTGACCTCGCTCGAAGTCCACCCCGCTGTGCGAGGCTATACCTTTCACTTGAACCAGATAATTCCCAACACCCTTGCGCGCCGTCTTGTACGCGCCTGCGAGTCCCTGCGCCGGCTCCAGCACGAATACCGCATCACATTGCCGCGCCAGCTTCTCGGTCAACGGACGCGAAGCGTTGCTCCCGACTTCCTCGTCGCTGTTCAGAAGCAGGATGACCGGCCGCGTCAACTTCTCTTGCTCCTTGAGGATGGAGATAGCCGTCAACGCCATCGCCACGCCCGCCTTCATGTCGAGCACACCGGGTCCCCACACACGTCCACCGTCAACGCGAAAGGGCATACTCCTTAGTGTGCCCAACTCCCAGACCGTATCAAGATGACCCAGTAAAAGCACGGGCCGGTGTTTACTCTTCTGACTACCGAAGCGCGCCTCCAGCAGATCGCCGAACTCCTTCCGCCGATGCAAACGCACGCGGCCACCCATCGCCGAGCATCGCTCAGCAACATAACCCATACCCCGGTCAACTGCTGCCTTGTCATGGCTCGGCGACTCGATTTCGACCATCGCACGAAGAAACGTAAGCGTATGTTGGGTTTGCTTTTCAGCAGCCTCTGCCAGTTGACGGATCATGTAAGTCCTGTTCGATCAATCAGTTACTCTATAGATACACATTTGAGTGCGATGTCGATCTACCACTAGAATGTGGCAAAGATACAACAGTGAAACTTTATGCGTTGGCAGTAGTCTATGACGTTGATGCCCCCTCTGGGCCAGGAAATTTGTTTTGTTAGATTCTTCGTATCTGGAACAGACAGTCGCTTCGATCCTTGAGTTTTCAGGCGTAGGCCTGCACAGCGGCGCCCCTGTTCACATGCGACTGCTTCCTGCGCCCGCCGGATCGGGCATCGTCTTGCGCCGCACCGACCTTGATAACTTTGAAATTCCCGCCATTGGACGCAATGTCGCCAAAGTTAGCTATGCCACTAGCCTGATGCGGCAAAGTGTTCTCATCTCAACAACCGAGCACTTGCTGTCGGCGCTGATTGGCATGGGCGTCGATAATGTCATCGTTGAGCTGGACAATCTGGAACTTCCCATCCTGGACGGCAGCGCCTTGCCCTACGTCGAAGCTTTCCAGCAAGTCGGGCTAAAGACGCAGCGCCGCCGCCGCGAGTATCTGCGCATCCTGAAAACTGTCGAAGTGCGCGAAGGTGATAAGTTTATCGGCGTCTACCCTGGCGAAGGCTACAGCGTCTCGTACCAGATTGATTTCCCCTCACCCATCGGCAAGCAAGGTTTCACCGTCGATCTCGCGACACGAAACTATGGCCTGCAGATCGCCCCGGCGCGCACCTTCGGCTTCAAAGAAGACGAGCAGATGCTTCGCAATATGGGGCTGATCCGCGGCGTTTCTGAGACGAGCGCAATCATTCTTACCCGGCACGGCGTCGTGAACGGCCCGCTGCGTTTTGATGATGAGTTCGTGCGTCACAAGGTGCTGGATCTCATCGGCGACCTCGCACTTGCAGGGCATCAGATCCTCGGCCGCGTCGTAGCCGAACGGGCAGGCCACGCGATGCACACCGCGCTCGTCGCGAAGCTCCTCAAAGACCGCTCGGCGTGGAAACTGGTCACTATCGCTCAGGAAAAAGTGAAAGCTAAGACAGTTTCTGCACCCGCCGCCTCACTCGTGACTGTCTAGACAAACACCAAGCATTGCGGCTTCACCAGAGGAAAGCTGTTTCCCGTCTCCGCAAGCTTGCCGCTATTGGTATCGCGCTGAATGACCGCGATGTTATCGGACGCCTGATTCGCGACCAGCAGCCAGCGCTCCGTTGGATCAAGCGTCATGTGGCGCGGAACCTTGCCGCCGCATGAGGTCACTCCAATCTGCGAAAGCTTGCCTGTAGCGGGGTCAATGCTGAAAGCGACGATCTTGTCCCAGAAGCGAACTGCGGTATAGGCGAACTTTCCGGTGCGGTCGACAACGATTTCCGATGCAGCCGACTCGCCGCGATAGCCTTTCAGTGGAGTCTCGACGTGCTGCAGGGAATTCAGTGCTCCGCCTTTGGCGTCCCACTCCAGCACGTCAACGGTCGACGTAAGCTCGTTCAGGCAATATGCCCATTTCCCGTTCGGATGAAACCGGAGCGCGCGCGGTCCCGATCCCGGCTTCGCTGTCCACTGAGGCGGAGCGGACTCCGTGAGTTTCGCGGTCTCCGGGTCGAGATGGTAGATGTGAATGCAGTCCAGTCCGAGATCGTTGATCAGAACATAGTGGTCATCAGGAGTAACTGTGGCGCGGTGCGCGTGCGAGGCCTCCTGCCGATCGGCGACAGGGCCATGTCCCTGATAGTGGAACTGTGAAACAGCCGGGCTCAGCTTGCCGCTGTCATCAATATGAAACGACGCCGCACTGCCGCCTGAATAATTGGCGCAGAAAAGACCGTGCCCGCTCTTGTCGACGCTGACGTGACACGGCCCCGTTCCGGCCGACGAAACAGTATTGATATGGGTAAGCTTGGCAGCCGCGCGGTCGACCGTGAATCCACTTACCGAGCCGGTCTTTTCACTTACGTATTCGCCGATTTCGTTGGCCGCGAAGAGATGTTTGCCATCGGGCGAGAGCGCGAGGAAGGTAGGATTGTCACTTTCCCCGGCGAGACCGAGTTCCTTCAAAGTACCGGCGGCCGGATCCCATTGAAACGCATAGATGCCCTTGCTCGAAGGCCCCGTCTGCGTTCCGGCAAACATCAGTCGGCTATCCTGCACAGGCGCTGCTTTCTTTGCTTCTGCCCACCATGCGCTGGCTGCGAGTGACGAGAAGGCTGCGGCTTTTGCGAAGGTGCGTCGTGAAATCGGGTCGGTCACGCAAAGATCCTCTGAGAGATTGGCCCCAAATGCCGTCTTGAATTTTATAGCGGAAAAACTGAGCTGCGATTATCTCGCCACTTCGACAGGCTGCCGCAGCCACGCATAGAGTGGAAACTGCTCGGCGAGCTCCAGCACCTGCCCGCGAATGCGAGCCAGCGCCTGCGGGTTCGTCCGCTCTGTAAGCCCCTCGCTGATCCACTTGCCAATGGTGCGCATCTCCGGCTCCTTCATGCCGCGCGTCGTCAGCGCAGGCGTGCCGATGCGGATGCCCGAGGGCTTGAGCGGCGGGTTCGTGTCATACGGAATGGCATTCTTGTTAACGGTAATGCCTGCATCGCCGAGAGCGGCTTCAGCCTCGCTGCCGAGCATGCCTTTGGCGAAAACGTCTACGAGCATCAGGTGGGTGTCTGTGCCGCCCGAGACCACGCGGAAGCCCTCCGCCTGCAGCGTTTCCGCCAGCACGCGCGCATTGGCGACGATCTGCGCCGCATACTGCTTGAAGTCAGGCTGCAGTGCTTCGAGGAAGGCAACCGCCTTCGCCGCCATAATGTGCACCAGCGGGCCACCTTGCTGACCCGGAAATACAGACTTGTCGATCGCCGCAGCAAACTGCTGCTGCGAAAGGATCAGCCCCGACCGTGGTCCGCGCAGCGTCTTGTGCGTCGTGCTGGTAACGATATGCGCATGCGGCACTGGCGATAGATGTACGCCGCCTGCAACGAGTCCGGCAAAGTGGGCCATGTCCACGATAAGCAGCGCGCCGACCCTGTCTGCAATCTGGCGCATGCGCAAAAAATCGAAAATGCGCGGATAAGCGCTGCCGCCGCCGATGATCACCTTCGGCTTCTCGCGTTCGGCGGTCTGCTCCAGTTCGTCGTAGTCGATAACTTCCGTGTCTTTGCGCACGCCATAGGAAACGACCTTGTAAAGCTTGCCCGAGAAATTCAGCTTGTGTCCGTGCGTCAGATGTCCGCCATGTGCCAGATCGAGCCCGAGAATCGTGTCACCCGGATTGAGCACGGCCATGTAAGCTCCGGCATTGGCCTGCGATCCAGAGTGCGGCTGCACATTTGCGTGCTCGGCACCGAAGAGTTGCCTGGCGCGATCGCGAGCCAGGTTTTCGACCACGTCCGTGAATTCGCATCCGCCGTAGTAGCGGCGTCCCGGATAGCCTTCCGCGTACTTGTTCGTGAAGACGGTTCCGGCAGCCTCGAGCACAGCCTCGCTGACAAAATTTTCTGAGGCGATCATCTCCAGCCCCTCATGCTGGCGACGGATTTCGTTTTCAACGGCGGCGGCGATCTCAGGATCGGCTTGTGAGAGCGGCAAAGACATGCGGTCGGACATGCTTAGATTGTAGCCTCCCCGTGTGCGGATTTCGCCGCCTTGTTGCACAATCATGATTCGACCCTATGCGTTTCCGCCGTCTCCTACTGCTGATCGTCGTTCTTCTTTGCCTCAGTCTGAGCGGACTGGCGCAGAGAGACGGCATTTTCAAAAGTGTCAGCTGGACACCGGCTCAACTTGCCAGCGGTTCTCCCTGTCTGCTGACCGTGGATTTCAAGACCCCTCCTGCCAGTCTGCAAGGCGATTGGTTCGGGCACAAAGTCGATTTTTTTCCATCGGGCGACAAGACCGTCTGGTACGCGCTCGCCGGGGCCGATGTCGAAATCACACCCGCGAATTACACCCTGACAATCCATGCGACGATGCCGGATGGCAAAAGCGTAAGCACCACACGCGAAATTCCCATCGGGCCCTCCACCTACGAGCAGGTCGAGCTTCATGTGACAGAAAATTTCGTGGCACCAGATGCCGCGACTCTCAAACGAATCGCGGCCGACAAAGAAATTAAGGACCGGGCTTTCGCCGAGAGCGCACCGAAGCCGTTGTGGCGAGGAGATTTTCGTCTACCAGTGCAATCGCCGCCGACAGACTCATTCGGGACCCGCCGGCTTTTCAATGGCAAGCTGGCCGGCATTCATCGCGGCATGGACTTCCGCGCAGCCATGGGAACTCCGGTGCACGCGGCCAACGCAGGGAAAGTGATTCTCGCCCGCAATCTCTTTTACGAGGGCAATTGCGTGGTCATCGACCACGGCCTGCAATTCATGACCGTCTATATGCACTTGTCGAAAATTGAAGTTGCCGAAGGTCAGACAGTCCAGATGCATCAATTACTCGGCCTGAGCGGAGCTACAGGCCGCGCCACCGGTCCGCACCTGCACTTCGCCGCACGATGGCAAGGCGGATATCTTGACCCCGCATTGCTCTTCAAACTGAAACTTCCGCCGACTCCGTAATCACGCGCCCTCAGCGCGACAGCAATTCCTCATCCCGCAGGTTTTCAATCGCCACCTTCGCAGGAGATGGCTGCTCCGCAAGTTGCTTGAATGCTTTGTAAACAAATGAACCCAGATACCAGCCATCGATGAACTTATACGGCGTTTCGCCCGTGGTGTAGTGGCCGCAGGGCAACACTTTCGAAACGAAATCTATACCCAGCTCTGAAAATCTCCGCAGCACTTCAAGCGAGTATTCCCGCAGGAAAGTCAGGTCATACGTCGCGTGAACGACGAGGACTTTCTTGGGTGTGGCGGCGAACTGCTCCATGTACGACTCGGGGCTGACGGAGGCGAACAGCTTATGGAGCCGTGCTTGTGTCAATCCGGCGTCTTCGAAAGCCTTGCGGATGTGCCGCGTGCTCTGACCCGTCCAGGCAACGTCGCCGAAAGAGACGGACGCGTGATTGAAGGCGTTCACGCGCAGACGGGCATCGTGCGCGCTGGCGATAAAGCCATAACACGAGCCGAGGCTCGTGCCGAGAATGCCGAACTGCTCATAACCCTGCGCCTCAAGCCAGTCCAGGCAGCAGCGAATATCGATCACCGCTTGCCTGCACGCGGCGATGGTGCGACCAATATTGGAGCTGACGGCATAATCGGAACGCTCCAGTTCCGCCGGTCGACGAACATCGTGGTAGGGCTTGCTCAATCGCAGCGCCGAGATACCGAAGCGATTGAAAAGCGAGCACAGCGCATTGTGGCTGAAGGCATCCGCATTCCACTGCGGCATCACAATCATGGCCTGCTTCGGCTTCCCAGCCTGCTTCTCCGCAGGCGCCGGATACCACCGCGCATTCACCAGATCATTTTCCGGATACGGTGTCCGGACCGGCGAAGTAAAACGCAGAAACGGCGCGGCCTTTAGTTTGCCCTCCGCGGCCATAGCTTTGAGCTTGGCGTCCTGTGCTAACGTTTCCGGTCGCACGTTCGTTGGAAATAACTGGGGATGACGTTCTTCCAAACGATAGTCGGTAGGTGGTTCGTAGCTGAAGAAGCTATCGCTTTCCCGAACGACAACCTCGTTAAGAACCGTCATCCACTCTTCAGCGCCCTTCGCATCCGTGGGTGCATGCGACGCGTTTCCTATGTCATGTGAGCGCAGAAAATCGTCGAGCCACTCAAAGCCCCACTCCCTAGGCCGGACAACCCGGTTCTCATCGCGCGTTGTGAGCGCCGTTTCCCATGCGAACATCCGGCGCGCATACCATCTACCAAGCATACTTATAGTTTAATCAACGAGCAGGCGTGGCACACGCGCGCTGATCGCACAAGTGACCTCATAGGGAATTGTCCCGGTCAGGTCGGCGAGATCATAGGCCGTGATGCACTCACTCCCCTGCTCTCCGATCAATACAACCTCATCGCCGATTTCAGCCTCAGAAATATCCGTAACATCAAGAATGGTCTGGTCCATCGATACACGCCCGATCATCGGGACCTTCTTTCTCCGCACCAGCGCATGCCCGCAATTCGAAAGCAAACGATTCAGGCCGTCAGCATAACCCACTGGAATCAGCGCGAGTCGTGTACTTCGTGCCGCGCGAAACGTCATGTTGTACCCGGCACTCTCGTTCGCATCAATAGTCCGGAGCGAGACAATGCGGGTCTTCCACGCAATTACCGGCTGTAGCGAACGAGCCTTCGACGCGTCAGGAAATCGCGGAACAAATCGCGGCAGATAACCATAAAGAGCCAGCCCCGGCCGCAGCATCAGCCTAGCCGAGTGCTTCTGCGCAAGCTCTCTCAGCGCATGCAGATGTTCCGGGACGAACAGCGTTGCCGAATTGCCCGCATGTATCCACAATGGCCGAACTCCATAGTCCGCGATCACATTCAGCGCAGCAGCGAAGCGAATAATCTGCATCTCCGTTGCATCAGGATCGAGTGTCTCGGGTGCGCTGAAGTGAGTCATCACACCCTCGATCTGAAGCGATGATTCAGCACCATACCGAGCAAGCAGTGTTTTCAATGCATCTAGCGAATGCACTCCCTGTCTCGCCATCCCTGTGTCAAGTTCCAGATGCACCGGTACGAGTTGCGATTCAGATCCTCGCCTGCGTGCCGCCTCTTCCAGCAGATCTAAATGAAACGGCTCCCAAACTTGAGGCGTGAGCCGGTGTTCGATGATTGCGTCAGCCTCACCATTCCAAAGCCCCGACATGATCAGGATGCGCGCTTCAGGACAGACCTCGCGCAAAGCAATACCTTCCGCAACACAGGTCACCCCAAGCCACGACGACACTCCAGCACTCTCAAGAAGCGATGCACAGGCCACTGCTCCATGCCCATAGGCATCAGCCTTTACTACGGCCAGTACATCGGCATCGTCAGGAGCGGCAGTCCGCAGCAGGTTCCAGTTGGCAAGAAGGCGTGAGCGGGAAACTTCCGCCCAGACGGGACGAGTTGGCATCATGTCGATGCTTTTATCCTAAATTGCGGCGTAAGCTCATGTCTGTTGTACACATGTCAACAAGCACGAGTTCAGGCAGGCACTAAAAACTCCAGCGTTTTCAAAACAGAAAAGAAACGTCCATCTTGAAACGAGGTTAAGTATTCAGGCAAATAGATCGGTCAAATCCTCTGAGGATGATTCATGCTTTCTGCATCAGGAGTTGCATGAATCAGAACTACAAGCACTACCTTCCCGACCTGCCTTCCACGATTGTGTTTTTGCCGCTTTGCACAATCTGTTAACTGAGGTTCGGGCAGAATCTATCGATACACGCGTCTCTGGTGAGTTTCACTCACGACTGGAAGCTGTTTCTGCTGTCGCTACTTGCGAGGCCATAGCGAGCGGACGGTCACAGCGGCGGCCAAACTGAATGGCCTCCGCCAGTGTCGTCGCCACGGCCTGCGGGCGCCCTGCGCCGAATCGTTTACGCATGGTCTCGATATCTCCGGGTTCCCCCCAGAGCCCGATCAGAATGCGGTTCTTTGGCAGGAGTTCCCGAACCCGCAGACACAAATTCCGCACGTGCACAAACGCAAAAGGCGGTAGCGCGGAGATGCAGATCGTCGTACTCGGCTCTTCTCTTAGGCGATCGACAATTTCCGGCGCAAGAGCTGCGGCCGGCAACAGCATCGTCTTATGCCCACGCT
>Ga0210392_10001378_pt1 | contig 12885 bp, 5 predicted proteins | sample IncBWC30OmetaG_FD_161057 | JGI IMG/M metagenome (GOLD analysis project Ga0210392, IMG submission 161057) | Forest soil microbial communities from Barre Woods Harvard Forest LTER site, Petersham, Massachusetts, United States - Inc-BW-C-30-O ...
TTGCCGTCGACATCAGCCGTGGCGACACCCATGCCAGCCTGCTCCTGACCATTTTCTCCGTAGGCAACGCCGCGCAAGGCGCCTTCCTCTCGAAAAGTTCCATCGTGATTGTTTAGAAAGAGAAGGCTGGGAGTCGTGTCGCACGAGACATAGATGTCCGGCCAGCCGTCGTTGTCGAAATCGCCTGTGAGTACCCCGAGTCCGAAGCCGCCGACTGCGCGGTCGATTCCAGCTTTTGTGGTGACATCAGTAAAAGTCCCATCGCCATTGTTGTGGTAAAGGGAATTCTTTTCAACGATAAGTCCCCTTGGTCCGCAGTTGACCGCCAAGCCACGATAGACGCAGTAAGGGTTACTGCCGGGATCGAGTGCGGTCCGTAGATCGAATTTGATGTAATGGGTGACGAAAAGATCGAGATGGTCATCGCGATCATAGTCGACAAAAGCACAACCGGTGCTCCAGCGAAGGGGCGAGCCGGCGACGCCGGCCCGGTGAGTGACATCAGTAAAGGTCCCATCACCATTGTTGTGATAGAGGACGTCTTCTCCCCAGTAGGTTACGAATAGATCGTCGTAGCCGTCGTTATCGTAATCGCCGATGCAAACACCTTGCCCCCAGCCTGCGCGCCCGAGTCCCGCATGTACGGTCACGTCCGTGAATGTGCCATCGCGATTGTTGTGGAAGAGGCGATTGGTTGGTGCATGACCTGCGGGTAGGCCTTCGAGCCGGGAACCGTTGACGAGAAAGACATCGAGCCAGCCATCGTTGTCGTAGTCAAAGAACGCCGCTCCGGAGCCTGTTGTTTCGAGGATATATTTCTTGCTGGTATCCCCACCGCAGACATGCGAGAAGTCAATCCCTGCTCGACTGGTCACGTCAACAAAGCGATAGTCCAACACAGCTCGCGAAGGGGCAGGAGATTGTATATCGGTTAACTTTGCCGTCCAGGCCAGTGGCTCGCAGAGACGTGCAAAAACCAACTCCGAACCAAGAAGCTTCAGGGCTGCTCTGCGGTCTAATTTCATGAGTCTCTATGCCGGTCGCTCAACGGCGCCATCACGAAAAGCCAGTTGTAGTTCAATTTGAGGTCTGTCCCATGCCTGCTTTTCCAGTGAGCAGGATATTGAGTTTCTTATTGAAATTAGTGTCGTGCTCGTGTTGCAGTTGCTGAAAAAGCGCAAGTTCTTTGCCTGCTTCGTCCATCTTGCCCTCACTGCGGTAAGCGACCATCAGTGCATAGTGCGCCTTTGCACTGCGGGGATCAAGCTGGACAGCGATTCCAGCTTCACGGCTCGACTCTTGAGGATCGTGTTGCGCCATGAACATCTGCGCCAAAGCAATGTGCGGCTCCGCCAGGGCGGAATTCAGAGTGACGGCGCGCTGCAGGTGTTGCGCCGCTTGGGCGTAGTCCTGACGGCGGCGGAAGATTTCACCGAGGGCGTATTCGGCAGGGGCCGACTCAGGATCGATGTCAAGTTCACGCTCGAACTCGGCAATGGCTTTTGTCTCAGAGTCGGCGTCGCCCCTTTGCAGGAGAATTTGACCTATGCGTGCATGAAGTCCAGCGACTCGCGGGTTTTCCTTGAGAGCCAGGGTGTATTCACGGATTGCCTGGTCTCCGTTATTCTGTGCCTCGTAAACTTCACCTGCGAGTTGATGAACTCTATAGGACTCGGGATGTTTCTGGATCAGCTCGCTCGCAGTCTCGTTCCAGAGACGGGAGTAAAGACCGGCAAGTTTATAGAGAACGTCCGGATCACCCGGGTACTGCGTCCTTAGCGGTTCGGCTAGCTGGAGGGCTGGAATCAGGTGCCCTGCCGCCAATTCACAATCAAGAGCTGACAGTCCGGCCAGGCGGCGCAGCCGAGGGTCAGCCTGATCTTTCCACTGGGCTTCAAGTATCGGCAAAGCTTGCGGGCATTGCCCAAGCTCGGCCTGGGTGAGCGCGAGAAAAAGTTGGATGCGAGGCTGCGCCGGATCCAGCACAAGTGCCCGTTGAAGAGTTGCCGACGCCTCCTTGAAATCCCCTGAGGCGTACAATGCCACGCCGAGGGCAGAGGATGCCTCCACATTTTTGGGATCAATCGAAAGAATGGCTCGGTATTCCCGCTCCGCGCGAGGCAGGTCATTAGCCTTCAGCGCGGCAGCAGCAGCATCTCGGTGCATTTGCATGGTAGCGTCGTTCGTCTGCGCGGCAACAGCAATAGCGACGAAGAGAAAAAGCCGTGATAACAAAGCGGCGCAAAACTTGGCGGACCATACCACGTCGCAGGACTCCGGGAAACCATTATATTCACAGACGAACGCTTCAACTCTTACGTAGGTAAGCTTCGAATTCCGCCAAAGAAATGCGACAGAGGACCTCCCAAGAAGCCCTCTGTTGAAACAATCTAGAATAAATATTTCAAAGCGAACTGAATGAATCGCGGATCGCGTGACGAAGTAAACTGGCCAAACGTGCCATCTCCGACGGTGTTGTCCGGGTTATAGAAATTCGGATGGTTGAATGTGTTAAAGAACTCACTGCGAAACTCAATCTTCCCGAAGCGCTCGCTGATCGGAAATTCTTTGAAGAAAGAGGTGTCAAAATTCACAAGCCCCGGACCGGTGAGGAAGTTTCGTCCTGTGGTGCCGAAGGTATTCGGAGCAGCGTTGGCGAATGCCGCTGTATTGAAGTACTCACGACGGGAGCGGTTTGAGATGCTAGGTGATTCGCCGGGAACCAGGTCGGCAGTATCATTGCCAATGCCACGCGCAGCCCGATCCTGGTTGCTGTTGATGGAGTAAGGCGCGCCGGTCTGAACGGTTGCAATGCCTTGAATGCTCCAGCCGTTGAGAACAGCGTTCGTGAAGCCGTGAAATTCCTTAGCCCTGGGGATTTGCCAGATGTACGACGCCACAAAGCGATGCTTCACATTCATGTCCGAAGGGCCGTAGCTCAGCGAGAAGTTTTCAGGATCGCGCGGGCCCGTACCACCCTCAGCGCCGTAAGAAACGATATCCAGATATTTGGCGTAGACATAGGAAGCGAGGAAGGTCAAACCTTGCTTCATACGCCGATTGATCGTCACTTGCAATGAGTTGAAGTTGGACCACGCGGCGGGATCTTCCTCTTCGAAGTTTCCGAAGCACGGGATGCCATTGCATGTGACATCGCTTAGCCGACGCCGCGTGCCGTCCGGCGCGCCGAGAGCCGAGAGGTTGGCGCTTAGGTTTTGCTCGGCGGTCAGGCCAGGGTTGATGACGTAACTTGACGCAAGCGCGTAGTTGTACTCCCGTGAGATGTACAGGTGAGTCCCGTGATTGCCGATGTACGAGGCAGAGAGTGTGTAGTCATTATGGAACTGCTGCTGGATAGTGAGGTTCCACTCTTGCGTGTAGCCGTTATTGTAGTTGGGTGCAAGTACATCTTCCGTTGAGTACGTCGGCCAGAAGCCACCGAAGCTGGGGCTGAAGGTTGCTCTTTGTGTTGGAGTACGCGGAATGATGAATGGGTAAGGATTCACGAGGCCAGTGTTGATGTAAACACTGTCTCCGGTAAGACTGGGTGCGTAATTGTTCGCTGGCGAGCCTGGATTATTGACGGCGCTGTTAGCGTCAAAGGGCTGCGCCGTAGAGAAACGGTTGTACGCAATCAGCCGTGACTGATCCCAGAAGAGGCCATAGGAGGCGCTGACTGATGTCTTGCCTTGTTTGGTCGGATCCCAGTTGATTCCGATTCGCGGAGCGAAGTTTTTCCACCGAGTAGGGATGAGTTGGCGTGAGCATCCACTATCACCTTGACCCAGAGAACCTGAACCGACCGGAGGACCAGGGAAGAGCAATCCGGGAGGCGCGGTGGGATAGTAGGTCGACTTCGCAGTAAAAGTAGGATCCCAGCAAATCTGATCGTTAAGCTGGTCAACGGGCGGAAGAAACGGCTCCCACCGTAACCCCGCGTCAATGGTCACGTTGGTAAGTAGTTTGTAGTTGTCAGCGGCGTAGACGTCGAAGGCTCCGTGGCGAAGCTGGCTTTTGACCTCCGTCTGCAAATCAAAAGAATCAGGAAGGCCGAGCAGCAGGTCGGCGAGGGAGTTGCCGCTAAAGCTGCCATTGAAGCTGAAGTTCGGGTCAGTATAGTAATCTTCGACGCGGTTGACCGATTCTTTGCGGTAGTCTCCACCAAAAGCAAGGATGTGTTTGCCGTTGACCCAACTCAGAAAGTCAGAGTACTGCCAGGTCTGACGGTTCTGGGTAAACGTGCCATCACCACCACCGTTAATCGAACCGCTGACGGACGCGTAGATCTCGGTGAACCCATTCGTGCCTTGTGACGCTGGACCACCGAAGCTGGCCCAGCCAAGGTTTTGAGATGGTCCGCGGGTGTGAGAGAGTCGCGTAAAACCAAAAACTGCCGTGTTGAGTAGATTTGTGGAAAAGGTGTGGGTGTAATCGATGGCGACATTCTGATTCCGGAAATTCTTATAGTGCTTTGCCTCCGGGAAGTTGTCAAAGCCAATGCCCGTGGCGCGATCCTGATTGAAGAAATAGCGGGCAAAGACAGAGTTGGACGGATTGAAGGTGTGATCAACCCGGACGACGAACTGGTTCTGGTCGTTGTCGTCGAGGTTGGGGGCGGAGGGAGCCGCGAAGATATAAGTCGGAACTCCATTGCTCGTTCCATTTTGTCGCGGAAGAAGGGCTTTGATGAACGCCACTGCGGTGGGATCCAGGCGACTAGAGGAAATGACGTTTCCAGGAAATGGGAAACCCGCCGGATTGGCGACAGAAATTGTGCGCGGGTCTACCGGGCAAGTGATGCCAGCGCTTCCGCAGTCGCTGAAGTCGGCATTACCGCTGGCATTGACGTCGGGTCGTTCCTGATCAGTGAGAACGGTGCCCGTCGTTGTAGTGGTGTCTTTGCGCTGGCGAGTGCCCTGATAGTAGCCAAAGACAAAGGTCTTATTCTTCTGGATTGGCCCCCCGATCGTGCCTCCGAACTGGTTGAGCTTAAACGATGGCTTCTTCGCTCCTGGGACATCGAAGAAGTTATGTGCGTTGAGCACGTCATTGCGGAAAAACTCAAATGCATCGCCATGCCATTGATTCGTGCCAGCCTTGGTGGCAGCGTTAACAATGCCGCCGGAACTCCTGCCATACTGCGCGGTGAAATTGCTCGTCTGAATGTCGAACTCCTGGAGCGCATCCGGGGCAGGAAAGGTGGGCGCGACGGATAGGTAGCTATCGGTCATGTCCACGCCGTCGAGCAGATAGTAGTTCGAACCAGGTCGGTTACCGTTAACGACGACCCCTTCGTGCTGTCCTTGGCCGTGGGCGACGTTGTCGTTGTCGTATGACACACCGGGCATCACGTATTGCAACTGGAGAGAATCGCGGCCATTGAGCGGCAGATCGACGATTCTTTCCTCATCAACCACGTGGCTGATCGTCGCATCCGTCAAATTGATAGCCGCTGCGGCACCGTTAACTTCTACGGTCTCACCGACAGCGCCGACAAGCAACGAGACGGGAACGGTAACGTTCTGATCGACCTGAAGAATGATGCCCTTTTGCTCGAAAGTCCGGAAGCCATCCTTAGCGACGCGCACCGTGTAGTTGCCGACCGGCAGGACTGGAAAGCTGAATTCCCCAGAGTCTCCACTGCGCGCTGTCCTGGTTTCGTTTGTGCCTTCATTGATGATGGAAATGTTAGCGTCGGGTAGGGCTGCGCCTGTGTTGTCGGTGACAGTTCCCACAATTTTCCCAGTGGGCCCGGCTGCATTGGCAGAACGCAGGCTAAAGAAGGAAAGAGCAATCAATCCGAGAACCGCGAACCCTTTCCGCAGGAACGAACGTCGTTGAACTTTTGAATGTGCCTTCATCCGAACCTCCCTTGAAATCGAGGGCTCGTCTCAGCCGTTTGGTTCACGTTCAAATGCAGCGGCTATCTCGAAACCGATCTAAGCTTAACGCCGGTAATCGTTTTCCCGACCAGCCCGGTACTTTAGTGACTTACTTACTTTTCGGCGGACACTACGTTAGCCGACCAGATATTTCACTGTCAACTACAATCTAACTTCGGATCGCGGGTTATTAATAAGCGGAGGTGCAAATACTTCCGACAAGAACGCATCTCGTAGCTTCTCCGAGGGATTGCATTGAAATAACTGCTGAAGCTAGGATCACGCTTGTTTCGGTAGCGAGCTGATATCAAACGTTTGATATGGGAGACGTTTTCCTGTACCTAATTGTTTCCCGTTTGGCGTGCTCGTTCATTTCGCTTTCGATTCACGGCAGATCGAAGGACAGTGGCACATGTTCAAACCATCGCAAAATAGAATTTCTAGACAACAGCGGCTACTGCTTGCGGCATATGGACTGAGGCTGGCATACGCGATTAGGATCAGTGAACTCAGCCAAAGGCGATGTCACTCGGCGGCATAGCAGCGCGGCTCGTAGACGTGGATGGGATCAATTGAATTACATCCAGAAAATTGGGGGAAATCGAGATGCATAGCTTTACTGAGGAAGCGTTTGCTCGCTGGCTGCCAGTCACTCTGGTCTTCACGCTTCTGGGCGCGGGCCACGCTTGGGCGCAAATGGCCCAATCTACTCCGGCGAAGACTCCCCTGCCGCCGTTGGCGTGGTCCTCATGGAATAGCTTCTCGAACACGATCGATTCAGATATCACCATGCAGCAGGCGCGCGCCATGGTCTCCTCCGGGCTGCAAAAGGCCGGCTATCAATACATAAATATCGACGAAGGCTGGTGGTTGGGCGATCGGGATGCCGAGGGGAACATAGTTGTCGATCCAAAGCGGTGGCCTGCCATTGCTCCGGGCGACAAGCCGGGCGATATGGCGAATATTGTGCGATATATCCACTCGCTGGGGCTGAAGGCCGGGATTTATACCGACGCTGGCAAAGACGGATGTTCGATGTATCCGGATATTGGTCCTGCCTACGCCCATGTAGGGAGCGAGGGGCACTACGAGCAGGATTTCATGCAGTTTGCGAAGTGGGGCTTCGATTACGTCAAGGTTGACTGGTGCGGCGGCGATAAGGAAAACCTGAGCGCCGACTTGCAGTACGGCGAAATTGCCCGCGCAATCGTGCGCGCGGAGGAGATTACCGGAACGCGACTGTATTACTCGATCTGCAATTGGGGTAAGCAAAGCCCGTGGACATGGGGCCCGGGCGTTGGCGGTTCGACGCAGGATATCTGGCGAGTGAGTGATGACATCGTCGCTCCGATTGTGGCAAACAGTGCCAACGCTGGACGCAAGGTGGCATTTGACAAGATGATGCGAAATTTCGACCAGGGTATTCATCCTGAGGCGCAGCACACCGGATACTACAACGATCCCGACATGATGGTCCTGGGAATGCCCGGGCTCAATACCGAGCAGAACCGTCTGCACATGTCGTTATGGGTGGTGTCGGGCGCGCCCCTGATCATCGGAGCGGATCTTACCAAGCTGGATACGGAGACTCTGGTCGCTCTACGCAATCCGGATGCGATTGCCATCGATCAGGATCCGCTTGGTTTGCAGAGCATCAAGGTGAAGGAACAGTCACCGGGCCTGGAAGTTTGGTCGAAATTCTTATCGACGCCGGGATCGCGCGCAATATTGCTGCTGAATCGCACCTACTTCCCGGCGCCGATGTCCGTGGACTGGACGGAGGTGGGCTTAAGGAGCGATGCCGCAACGGTCCGCGATGTCTGGGCGAATAAAGATTCGGGAGCGGGCAAGGATTCTTTCAAGGCGACTGTTCCTGCCCAGGATGGCATCCTGCTCATCCTCCACGGCAACGAGAGGAGCTTCGCGCACTACTCTCCGATCTCGGCGAGCGATGAAGAGAAAGCCATCACATCCCCCCGCACCGTATTTGGCCATGTTTCCCAGGCCCCTTCGCCCTTTGCCCAGATACGGATCGTTTACACGAATGGAACCCGGAATACGGAAGTCGTTGGGCTTTACGTCAATGGAGAGACGGGGACACGGGTCGCATTCCCGCCTACAGGAGAGGGGATGGCATCGGTGTGGATTCAAGTCAACCTGGAGCGCCCTGGCGAGATGAACGTGCTCACCTTTGATACATCTCCCGTATCCGGATTGAAGATTATGTCGATCGATGTCTACTAACTTTTCCGGCCGCGGCAAGGTCTATCGATGATCTCTGTCAGGCGGTGGTTCGCAACCATCGCCTCCGGGGTTCACTTTTCTTATGGGAGCGGTTCGCTACGCTGAAACGCTCATCGGATTTTCCCGATTTTCACGCTTCTTGAAGAAAAATACGACGTCCCGATCGTCGTAGCAGATTATGAGTTGGAGGCCGTAATTGCGATCAAAGCCATCTCGGACGCGCTCTCCAGGTAAGCGTCGGCTCTCCGAAATGCTGCAGTGATCTCCGGCATCTGCTGCTGCTGGATAGATTTTGCTGCAGTGAGCCAAGCGGGCTCACAAATTTAGGGGTTCCGCGTCGGAAAAGAAATATCTCTAACGTGTTGGTGAGAGTTCTATCCGCAGGATTTCTGCCGCCAGTTTCGTCCCCTTGACAAACGGTTCTGGTGGAGTGAGCTTGACCCACTGATAGTCCGATGGTTCGACAATTTCAAATACCGCAGATGTTTTATAGACCGATGCATCCGTTGACGTTGTACTGCCATCGAGCGCAATAGCAATACGTTGCGGTCCTACGAGTAGATCGACGCTGCTTGATACAGGCGGCTTGCGGTAGAAGATATCGGCTTTATAGCGGCCTGGAGGAGTACCTGCGATGGCCCACTGCTCTTTGTAAATGGTTGGCGGGTCTTCATATCCGTAACCATTGTAGTTATAGAAGGTGTCGGCCTTTTTACTGTCGAGCGAGATTATACCGTCGCGATTGGGCTTGGTGGTGGATGGGATCACATTGAGCTTACCACTGTATTCGAGGACGACGACCGTGACTGGTGGAGTGCGTACGTTGCTGCTTCCGTAAACAACTTCGTCTGTCCCTACGTTCTCGAATTTGAGGGATCTGTGTTCTGGATCTGCGAGGAAGTATGCCCGCGTGACTTTAGAGTTGAAGCCGGGCAGCACGAGTCGGCCATCCTGAGGCCAATCCCGGACAAAGAGATAAAGCCGATTCTGTTTGGCTGTAGCGTATCCAAAAGAAAGTCTTCGAAATGGCTGCGGCTGAGTTCCATAAGTGGCTTCGCCGTTGACCTTGATCCATTTGCCTACGCCTTCGAGCAAACTAGCTTCAAAAGGAACGACAGAGCCATCTCCTTTTGGACCGATGTTCAGGATGTAGTTGCCACCCCGGCTGACGACCTCAACGAGCCGGAGAATGTGTTCATTTATCTTCCCGTCGAGATCATCACGTTTCGCCCACGAACGATAACCCCAGGTGTCAGGATAGATCGAAGCAGGCGACTGCCAAGGCTCGTCCATCACGAAGTCGGGGATCTGGTTGTCACCCATCACGGTGAAGTCACCCTGATAGTTGAAGACGCGTCCGCTGACCATGCAGTTGGGTTGATTTGCATGCACGGTATCGGCGAAGCGCTTGCTTTGCGCTGGTGTGGGCTTGCCCATGTCGAACCAGATCTCGGAAAGAGGACCGTAATTCGTGGTGAGTTCTTTCAGCTGGCCGACGCTGAAGTCTTCATGCGCTTTAGGAATGACATTGTCGTTGCGGTCGTTGCCGGTCTCGTAGAAGGTTGCACCCGGAAAATGCCAGTCGATGGAGGAGTAATAAACGCCAAATTTGATCCCATGTCGGGCGCATGCTTCGGCCAACTCCTTCACCACGTCTTTACCGTAGGGCGTAGCATCGACGATGTTGTAATCGGTGAGCTTCGTGTGGAACATGTTGAAGCCATCGTGGTGCTTGGAGGTGATGACGATGAACTTCATGCCCGCATCCTGGGCAAGCTTGACGATCGCCTCCGCATCGAACTGCGTAGGGTTGAAGTCTTTCGCGAGGGCGGCATAGTCTTCACGAGTAATCGGCGCATGGCTCATGATCTGTTCGCTATACCCGTTGGTGATTTGCTTGCCCTGCCACACGCCGCCCAGCATGGAGTAGAGCCCGAAGTGGATGAATATGCCGAACTTGTGATCCTTCCACTCCTGGATCGCTTCAGCGCTGGGTCTGACGCCTGCTGGCTGCTGTGGCTGATCCGGCGATTGAGCGTGGGCAAGGAAAGAAACCGCTGACAGCGGGAGAAGCAGAAGAGCCTGGTTCAGACGTAGATGCATGCGTGACGATCATCTTAACTTGCCGGGTGCTTGTCTTCAAAAGGAGCGATGCGTACCTTCGGCGATTTCTCAACATGAGCGTGACAGGGCAACATTCTGACAGATCACACGATCATTCTGTTCTGCGCCACGACTAAATGTATATTGACTCCTGGCCAGAGAACCAAATCGAAATTCTCGCCTAATCCCTCTCGATTGGAGAAGCGATGTCTCAGCTGCGTGCATTCTTATTCTGCTTGTTAGCGTTTTGTGTCAACGAAGCCGCAATTGCACAGGACGATTCAAGGCCGCTGCATGTGAAGTCCCCCGACGGTCAAATCACGTTTCTCCTGTCTGACGGTGACGAGTTGCGATATGCGATTGAGTTTCATGGGAAAGACCTGATTACGGAGTCTCGACTGGGCCTCGAAATCGCAGGTCAAGCCGCTCTCGGGCCGGGGATGCGAAGAGTGAGCGCGCACCCGGACAGCGTGGATGAGAGCTATACCATCCCCGTTGGCAAAACGAGTACTGTTCGCAATCACTGCAACTCTGTCCGCGAGGACTTTCAGGATGCGTCAGGCCGCAAACTGACTATCGAAGTGCGTGTGTTCGACGATGGCGCCGCATTCCGCTACATTGTGCCCGAACAGCCTTTGTTGAAGCAGGTGAGAATTGCGCATGAGCTCACCCAGTTCACTTATGCGAAAGACGCAACGACGTATCCGCTGATTCTCGATGGGTTCCAGTCGTCGTATGAAGACGAGTACCAGCAGAGGCTGGTTTCCGGATTACATCCGGACTGGCTCGTCGGGCTGCCATATCTTGCAGAAGAGCCGGCGATTGGCTGGGTCGCGATCACTGAAGCGAATATCGATAAGTACGCAGGGATGTATTTACGAAAGGACAAAGATCGTCTCACCGTGCGGGTAGAATTGGCGCCGCATGTGGATGACCCGAGTGTAGCTGTGGATGGACCCGCGCCGATGACGAGCCCGTGGCGCGTCCTGATGATCGGGGATGAGCCTGGTCGCCTGATTGAATCCAACATCATCCTGAATCTCAATCCAGCATCGAAGATCGCTGACACGTCATGGATTCGTTCGGGGAAGTCGGCGTGGGATTGGTGGTCGGGCGAAGCGGCACCGAGTGTGACATTCAAGACGGGCATGAATACTGCGACGATGAAGCACTATATCGACTTCGCTTCGACATCGGGCTTTCCATACATGCTCATTGATGCAGGCTGGGCCGCTGCTCCGGGCAGCAGGCCGGACGACTATGCACAACTGGCGGATATCACGCGAGTCAATCCAGACATCGATATGCCGGAGTTGCTGCGCTACGCGAAAGAGAGGAACGTTCATATCTGGCTATGGTCGCACTGGACTTCTGTCGACAAGTACATGGATCAGGCGTTTCCATTGTTCGAACAATGGGGCATCGCGGGCGTCAAGATCGATTTTATGAATCGCGATGATCAGTGGATGGTGGATTTTTATCATCGCGTGGTCGAAACGGCGGCAGCGCATCACCTTATGATCGACTTCCATGGCGCGTACAAGCCCGATGGGCTACGGCGGACCTATCCGAATCTGATCACACGCGAAGGCGTGATGGGCAAAGAGTACTCCAAGTGGAGCGCTCGTATAACGCCGACACATGACACAACTTTGCCCTTCACGCGGATGCTGGCTGGCCCAATGGATTACACGCCCGGAGCCTTCGGCAACAGCAACCGCGAAAACTTTGTAGCCCGAAATTTTATGCCGATGTCATTGGGGACGCGTGCGCACGAACTGGCGCTCTACGTGGTGCTCGAAAGCCCACTGGAGATGGTGTCGGATTATCCGGAACGTTACCAGGGGCAGAAGGATTTCGACTTCATTAAGAAGGTTCCGACAAGTTGGGACGAGGTGCGCGTGATCAGCGGATGGCCCATGCAAAATATCACTCTGGCGCGCCGAAGTGGAAAAGACTGGTATGTGGGATCGCTGACAAACTGGGACGATAGGGATGTAACGATCCCGCTGAACTTTCTGGGCGACGGCGATTATGTAGCGGAGATGTATGCCGATGCGCCCGATGCCTCACAGGAGGCAACCCACACCGTTTTCTCGAAGAGGGCTGTGAATCAGAAGAGCGTGCTAAACATACATCTGGTGTCGGGCGGAGGAAATGCGATCTGGATCCACCGTGCCATGCAGTAGGACTTCTCTAGTCATACTCATGGGTTAGTTCTTGAATCGAGCGGAACAGCCTTCGATATTGCCGGATATCTCTGACTAAACTCCCTTAGCTGATTGTGTATAGCAGTGAGGCCAATTCTTTATGCTATTACTGTGAATCATTATGCTATTCATTTTTGCTGTGGATGGATAATCGTTTTCGATCCGCATAGCTGGATTACTACTGCCGCCTTTTGCCTCCATCGTATTTCCCTGTATCAACTGGTCAGAACAATCGATCGCGTCGGCGTTGCATTGTAGCCAGATGCCAAACGCTGCTCTATGCGTTGGCGAGGTGCTTATTTGGATAGTGTTATTGACGATTTAATTATGATTGTTTCCAACAGTCCGACTGCTCCCGCTATAGATCGCAGCCGTCTGGGTATCAGCTGAACTGTGAATCATGATGCTGTTGTGATCCACGATTGCGCCAGAGATTTGGTAACGGT
>Ga0210392_10001380_pt1 | contig 12873 bp, 14 predicted proteins | sample IncBWC30OmetaG_FD_161057 | JGI IMG/M metagenome (GOLD analysis project Ga0210392, IMG submission 161057) | Forest soil microbial communities from Barre Woods Harvard Forest LTER site, Petersham, Massachusetts, United States - Inc-BW-C-30-O ...
ACGAACGTCAGCCACGGCTGCGTGAACCTGTCCCCCCAGCACGCCGCCATGTACTACAACCTGGCCACCCCGGGCGACCCGGTGACGGTCATCGGCAGCCCGCACGCGGGCAAGTGGGGCGACGGGTTCACCGTGTGGTTCCTCAGCTGGAAGCAGCTGCTCAAGGGCAGCGCGCTGGGCATGGCGGTGCAGGCCGGCCCGTCCGGCAGCACGTTCGTCAGCCCCTCGACGGTCACCGAGACGCCACAGACCGCCCGGCTGGCCGGCCCCAAACCCGGCAACTCCGCCGCGCAGAGCTGACCGGCAGCCGGCTGGCCCGACCCCACCAGGCCCTCCGGTCTCGCCATTCACGCACTGGTGCCGTCCGGGTCGGCCATGCCGCGCATATCACCCCGGGAAACCGGGGAAATGTCGGCTTTGCCGCTTATGTCCAGTGCTCCGGGGTGATAGGTGCCCGCCGGCCACCGGCCGCCGCCGGCCACCCGCCGCGGCTGCCGACTATTCACGTAGTTGGTGCGCTGGGACCGGGACAAATCGGGCAGCCGGCGCACCGAATCCGTGAAAGGTGCGCGGATGTGCTTGTAGCCACGAGCCAACCAGCTCAGCGCGGCTGCGCGTCTCCCCCGCCGGGTGAAGTCCCGGGCGGCGCCGCCGCCAACTGGCGGACGGCTGGCCAGCGCCGGGCCAGCCGCGAGGCCACCTGCTGCACCGCGGCCCCGCTCCACGCGGCGGGCCGTGGACTGGCCCCGTCCACCAGGCCGTTCCAGTACAGCGACCAGGTCCCGGCGACCAGCCGGCTCACCCCGGGGGCGGTGAGCAGCCGGACCGCGCCGGACGCCAGCCGTGGCCGGCGGAGCAGGGCCGCCTGCAGCGCCGCCGCGCCCGGCATATACCGGCCGAACGTATCCCGCACCGCCTCGGTGTACGCGGCTGCCGCCGCACCAGGCCCGCCGGCCAGCAGGCACTCCGCGGCCAGCCGGCCGCTGACCATGCCCGGCCCGATGCCCTCGCCTTGCAGCGGGTTGATCAGCCCGGCCGCGTCCCCGGCCAGCAGCAGGTTGCCGGCCGCCGCGGGCGTGCCGGTGCCGCCCATCCGCAGCCAGCCGCCGGTGACCCCGCCGTGCTGCGCGTCGGCGGCCAGGTCCCCGGCGCTGCGCAGCATGGCGCAGAACCGGGCCAGGTCGGCGCGCAGGCTGGCCGCCTGGCGCCGGGTGCCCATCCCGACGCCGATGCCGACGTTGGCCTGCCCGGCCTCGCCGGGGAACAGCCAGCCGTAGCCCGGGTAGATCCGCCACGGCGCCGCGTCCAGCAGGACCAGCAGCGGCAGCGGTACCTCGGCCGGGATGTAGGCGCGGATCGCGAAGCCCCACAGCGCGGCGTCCGGGTCGAGCAGCCCAGCCAGCCGGGCCACCGGGCTGAGCGCGCCGTCCGCGCCGATGAACATGTCCCCCTCCAGCCGCTGCCCGTCGCTGGTCAGCAGCGCGCGTACCGGGCCGTCTGGGCCGCCGCCGTCCACGCCGCTGATCCGGGCCCGCACCGGCTCCGCCCCGGCCTGCACCGCGGCGGCGCGCAGCGCGTCGTCCAGCACCACCCGCGGCACCACCACGCCGTGCCCGGGGTAGCGGCGGCCGGGGAACGCGGGCAGCCGGGACCGGTGCCCGGACGGGCCCACGGCCAGCAGGTCGGTGCCCTGCCCGGCGTCCGGCACCTTCACAGCCAGCTCGTCGAGCAGCCCGACGCCGCGCGGCCCGACCAGGTCACCGCACGCCTTGTCGCGCGGGAACGTGGCCTTGTCCACCAGGGCCACCCGGGCCCCGCCGCGGGCCAGCACCAGCGCGGCCACGCTGCCGGCCGGCCCAGCCCCGGCTACGACTACGTCGAACCGGCCATTCGGCGGCTTGCCGCCGCTCGGCGCGGAGCGGCGATCGGGGGGGTCGCCCCCCCGGGCTGACACCGTCACCGGGCGACCACCACGGCCACGGCCAGCGTCCCGGTGGCCCAGGTGAAGTAGCGCAGCGCCCGCTCCAGCGGGGCCAGCAGGTCGGCCCGGCCGAGCTCCTCCTCGCGCCCATCGCGCCACGTCACCCGGACCGTCACCGCGCCGACCCGGCGGCGCAACGCCCGCGCCGGGGTACTCAGCGAGCGCTGCCCCATGGACATGAAGAAGGCGAACACCGCGCCGATCAGCGCGGCCGGCGGCAGCGTCCAGTGCTGCGCGTAGGCGCCGACGATGAGCGGGAACGAGCCCCAGGCCAGGCCGAACCAGACGTCGCTGTGCATCAGCCCGCCGAACAGCTCCAGGTTGTACCCGATGACCAGGAGGGCGCCGACGATCACGAACGGGAGCAGCCGCCAGCCGCCGTAGACCAGGCCGAGCGCCATCGCGGCGGCCACCGAGACCAGCGCGATGCCCCAGAGCAGCACGCTGCTGATGCCGGTGCCCAGCGGCCGGCCGTTCAGCTCGTCCAGCGCGTGCGCGCCAATGCCCACCGCGAGGAAGAAGGCGAGCAGCGTGCCGGCCAGCCGCCACAGCACCGGGTGCGGCACCAGCGCGGCCCCGATGGCCACGTAGGACAGGTGCCACATGGTGTACGGCGGGTGCAGCAGGGTGAGCCAGTCGCGGAACCCGCCGGTGCCGCGGCCCATCGAGTAGAACGCGGTCTTGCTGGTCTTGTCCGTCCGCGCGCTCACGAACCAGGTCCCGCGGGCGGTGCGGCCTTGCGGCCCCACATGATCAGCCCGCCGCCCAGGCTCATCACCCCGGTCCCGACGTCGGTCAGCCCGGCGGCCTCCCACAAGGCGATGTGGTCGTCCAGGGAGTACCGCTGGTAGTGGGTGGAGATGCTCGGCCCGAGGAAGCGGCCGACCCGGTACCAGGCCGGGCCGCCGGTCAGCCCGCCGAGCAGCGGCAGCGCCAGCCGGGTGTACAGCCACCAGGCCGCCCGCCAGCCCGGCTGCGGCGGCACCATGAACTCCAGGCTGGCCAGGGTGCCCCCGGGGCGCACGCAGCGGGCCATCTCGGCCACTGTCGCGGCCGGGTCGTCCACGTAGCGCAGCAGGTAGGAGAAGCTGACCGCGTCGAAGCTGGCGTCCGGGAACGGCAACTGGTCCGCCCGGCCCACGGCCAGCCGGACCCGGCCGCGCTGGCCGGGCCGCCGGGTCCGGGCCAGGCCGGCCCGCAGCATCGGCTCGTTGAGGTCGACCCCGACCACGTCAGCGCCGGTCCGGTCGGCGATGGCCAGCGCGATGCCGGCCGGCCCGGTGGCCACGTCCAGCACCAGCCCGGGCGCAGCGGCCGCGGTCCGGTTGACCACGGCCCGGCGCCAGCGCCGGTCCTGGCCGAAGGACAGCAGGTAGGCCAGCCGGTCGTAGTGCGCGGGCAGGCCGACGAACACCTCACGGGCGACCCGCTCACCGCGCAAGCGAGCATCCTGGGCCGGTGCGGCGGTCACCGCGTTTGGGGCAGAGCCAACGGGACGCTCCCTGTGGGGGCTGCACGGTCGCTTTCCAAGGATCGTCGCACGCGCGGCCCGCGCGGGGCAAGAAACACCCACCCCAGCCATCACGGGGTAACCGTCCGTAAGCCCGGTCCCGCCAGGTAGCCGGCCCGCCGTACCCGAAAATTCTTTCTTTGCTTAACGCCGGTACCGGGCCGGTCAGCTCGCCTCGCGCAGCGGGGTACGCGGCCGCTGTCCCCGCCTCCGGCGGGGGCGCTGCCCGCCGCGCGGCCCCGCTCCGGTGCGGGCGGCCGGCGCCAGCCGCGGCGTAGCCGCAGGCCGGGCCGGGACCGGAATCGGGGTGCCGGACTCGGCGATGTCCCGGACCGCCTGGTGCCCGGGCTGCACCTGATGCCGGACCGGGGTGATGCCGGCCGCGTCGTGCAGCCGGGCCACGTCCCTGACCTGCGCCGGGTCGACGAACGCAACCACTGTGCCCGGGGCCCCGGCGCGCGCGGTCCGCCCGGAGCGGTGCAGGTAGTCCTTGTGGTCGTTGGGCGGGTCGAAGTGCACCACCAGGCCCACGTCGTCGATATCCAGCCCGCGGGCGGCCACATCGGTGGCGACCAGTACCCGGGGCTGCCCGGCGGCGAACCCGTCCAGCGCACGCTGCCGCTGGTTCTGGTTGAGGTTGCCGTGGATCGCGGCTGCCTCGACCCCCGCCCGGGTGAGCTGCTTGGCCAGCCGGGCCGCGCCGTGCTTGGTGCGGACGAAGAACAGGGTGCGGCCCGGCCGGGCCGCGATTTCGGCCGCGATCGTCAGCTTGTCCTGCGCGGGCAGCACGAAAACCTGGTGGTCGGCGGCCGCGCCGGGCTCGCTGGCCGGCGCCACCGCGTGCAGCGCCGGGCTGGTCAGGTACGTGGTGACCAGCCGCTCCACGTCCCGGTCCAGGGTGGCGGAGAACAGCATCCGCTGCCCGCCGGCCGGGGTGGCGTCCAGAATCCGGGTCACCGCGGGCAGGAAACCCAGGTCGGCCATGTGGTCGGCCTCGTCCAGCACGGTGATCTCGACCGAGCCCAGGGTGCACACGCGCCGGTCCATCAGGTCGATCAGCCGGCCTGGCGTGGCCACCACGATGTCCACGCCGCGCCGCAGCCGGTCGATCTGGCGGCCGATCGGGGCGCCGCCGTACACGGTGGTGACGCTGACCCCGACCGGGTTACCCAGCGGCCGCAGCACGTCGGCCACCTGCTGGGCCAGTTCCCTGGTCGGTACCAGCACGAGCGCGCGCGGCGCGGTCGGCTGGCGGTGCGGGGTGCGACCCGCCGGGGCGGCCAGCCGGGTCAGCATGGCCAGGCCGAACGCGAGCGTCTTGCCGGACCCGGTCTGCGCCCGGCCAAGCACGTCCCGGCCGGCCAGCGCGTCTGGCAGCGCCCGGGCCTGGATGGCGAACGGCTCTTGAATGCCGCCCTGGGCCAGCGCGCTGACCAGCACCGCGGGCAGCCCCAGGTCGCGGAACGTGACCGGCTCCGGCGCGGGCTCGGCCAGCGCGGCGGCCAGTGCCCGGTCCAGCTCGGACCGCTGCTCCCGGGCCGGCCGCGTGGTGCGCGGTGGCCGAGACGGCCGCGACGGCCGGGACGGCCGGGTGGACCGGGCGGGACGCCGCCGGGCATAACTCTGTGGCAAGGAATCTCCATCTGCGCTTCGTGGGCCGCGTCGCGGAGAAAGCATCCGGGGCAGCGGCGAAGCCCGGCGCCCACCAGGAAGAGAAACTGCTCACATACGCGACCACGCGGGCAACTCGCCCGCGGAAGTGGCGGCACGGTCCGCCGCCTTATGCCTCAACCCTACCAGTGGGGCTGGTGTTCCCGGCCTGGCCCGGATCCTCCTGATCCGTGACCGCGGGTAACGTCTCCGCCTCGGGATGCTCGAAGTAGCTGACCGCGAGGTAGGCGGCCACGAACGCGACCACCATGCCGAGCAGCAGGCCGAGTTCGGTGGGCGGGATGGTGTGCTCGTTGCTGAGCAGGAACAGGATCCGCCGGATCACCGCGACCAGCCCGACCACGATGAATGGCTGCGCCGCCAGCCGGTGCGCGCGCAGCGACAGCACCACCGTGTGCACGATCTCGACCAGGATCAGCACCAGCAGCACCCGGTCCAGCAGGTTGATGGCCGCCGTGCCAACCGGCTGTTTCCGCACGTCGGTGAGGAAGCCGACCACGCCGGACACGGCCAGCGTGGCGGCCAGCACGATCAGCACCACGCCCACGGTCACCGTGACGATGTCCTGGGCGTGCTCCAGGGCCCAGATGGATCCCGCGACGACCGGGCGTGGCCGAGGCGCGGGCGGCGCGCCGGTGTCAGTGTTGTCTGGCACGAGGTCCCTCCAGCCGGAGAACCGAGATGCTAACTGGCCGGATCGGGGCCAGGCATCCCCCGGCTGGGTGGCCTCCGGTGGGATCAGCCTAGAGTCGCGGCGTGGTCTGGGACGTAGGTCTGGATATCCCGGGGCACCCGGATGTAGCCCTTGGCGGGCGGCCGTGGCGGCAGCTTCAGCCGCTGCCGCCGCACGTCGTGGTAGGGGATGGTGGACAGCAGGTGGGCGATCATGTTGATCCGGGCCCGCCGCTTGTCGTCGCTCTCCACCACGTACCAGGGCGCCTCCGGCACGTCGGTGTGCAGCAGCATCTCGTCCTTGGCCCGGCTGTAGTCCTCCCACCGGGTCACCGATTCCAGGTCCATCGGGGACAGCTTCCACTGCCGCATCGGGTCCTCCAGCCGGGACCGGAAGCGCAACTGCTGCTCCGCGTCGCTGACCGAGAACCAGTACTTGCGGAGCAGGATGCCGTCCTCCACCAGCAGCCGCTCGAAGATCGGGCACTGGTGCAGGAACCGGGCGTACTCCTCCTTAGTGCAGAACCCCATGACGTGCTCGACGCCGGCCCGGTTGTACCAGCTCCGGTCGAACAGCACGATGTGGCCACCGGCCGGCAGGCGGTCCACGTAACGCTGGAAGTACCACTGGGTCTGCTCCCGCTCGGTCGGCGCGGGCAGCGCCGCGATCTGGGCGATCCGCGGGTTCAGGTACTGGGTGACCCGCTTGATCGTGCTGCCCTTGCCGGCCGCGTCCCGGCCCTCGAAGATGATCACGATCCGGGCGCCCTCGGCGCGCACCCACTCCTGGACCTTGACCAGTTCCGCCTGCAGCCGGTACAGCTCGGCCTCGTACGGCTTCTTGGGCAGCCGCTTGACCTTGCTGACCTTGCCGTCCTTGGTCGCCTTGACCTTGGTCGCGCCGTTGCCTTGGGCCATCGTCACGCACCCCCTACTACCCAGGAGTCAACCACGGCCCGGCCCGGCTGACGAGACCCCGGCCCGCTCAGCCGGGCTCGGCGGGCGCGCCGAGCCGGGCGGCCACCGCGACCAGATCCCGGGCTGGGCCGCCCGGCGGCTCGGCCGGACCGGCCCACACCGCGCGCAGCCGCCGGTTCAGATCGAGGTCCGGCACGCTGACCAGGGCCAGCAGGCCGGCCGCCACCGCCTCGCGCACGGCGAGCAGGCTGAGCACCGCGGGCCCGGCCCCGGCCCGCACCGCCTGCCGGATGGCCGTGGTGGTAGTCAGCCGCAGCGCCGGCGCGGCCAGTTCGCTGCCTGGGCCAAGGCAGCCGGCGGCGGCCCTCGTGCCCACGCTGTGGATCGTGCTCGGCCCGCTCGGCCAGTCCATCACCGCGGCCAACCTGCTGGGCGGCGTGGCCCCGCTGGCGCTGCCGCGCCCGTACGGCACCGCGTTCGCGGTGTTCGGGGTGGTTTACGGCGTTCCGGTATGGGGCTTCGCCGCGCTGTGGGCGGCGCTGGCCGCCGCGCTGACCGTGCGGGCCGCGCGGCAGCGGCTCCCGTTCAGCCTGACCTGGTGGTCGTTCACGTTCCCGGTCGGCACCTGCGTGACCGGCACCAGCGCGCTGGCCGCGCACACCGGGGCGGTCGGTTTCCGCTGGGCCGCGGTGGCCCTGTACCTGGGCCTGCTGGCCGCCTGGCTGGTGGTCAGCGTACGCACGGCACGCGGCGCCTGGCGCGGCGCTCTGCTGCGGCCGGCCGGGCCGGCCGACCCGACCGGAAATCATGCCGATGAGGTAGCCCGGCTCACCCCGGCGGCCCAGTGACATCGGGCCGGCCCGGCCATCTGCTGGCTCGTTATCCCGGTTCCGGGGCCGGGGGTAACAGGGCCTCTTCCCGGGAGATCAGCCCGGTGGCCTCATCGAGCAGTCCGTAGCGGACCGCGTAGGAGGCGGCCTCCAGCCGCGAGTGCACGCCCAGTTTGGTCAGCACCGACTGGACGTGGGTGCGCACCGTGGCCGCGGACACCCCCAGCTTGGTCGCGATACCGGACGTGTCCAGCCCCTCGACCAGCAGGTTGAGGCATTCCCGCTCGCGGCCGGTGAGGAAGGCGGCCAGCCGGCGGGCATCGTCGGACCGGGCCCGGTCCCGGGCCGGACGCGGTTTCGGCACGTCCACCACGACCTCGCCGCGCAGCACCCGGTCAATGGCCCGGGTCAGCGCGGCCACCCCGCGGGTCTTGTGCAGATAGCCGGCCGCGCCGGCCTGCAGCGCCTGCCGGATGCCCTCGGTATCCGGGTCGGCGCTGAGCACCAGGATCTTGGTCCGGCCACTGGCCGCCAGCATCGGGGCGATCGCGGCGATCCCGCTGTCCCCGGCGAAGTGCCGGTCGATCAGGCACACGTCGGGCTGCTTGCGGCGCACCGACTCGATCGTGTCTCGGACGCTGCGCGCCACGGTGACCTGGTAGCCACGCTGGATCAGCACGGCCGACATGGCGTCCAGGAATACGCTGTGGTAATCCCCGATGACTAGCCCGGTCATGTGCTCACCTGATTAGCCGACGGCCAGTCCGGGGCGGCGGGCGGGACTGGCTCAGCCGGGATCACGATGCGCACCAGCACGCCCCATCGGCCGGCGCCTCGACCTCCATGCTGCCGCGGCAGGATTCGAGCAGCCTAGTCACCACGCCCAGGCCGAGCGAGGCGGCTCCAGGAGGCCCATGACCGAAGCCGGGACCGTTGTCCTGCACCTGGAGCAGGGCCCTTGGTGGCGGTTCTGCCAGCATACCCACGCTGAGTTCCACCCGGCCGGCCGGCCCGGCGGCGCGGACCGCGTTGTCCACGACGTTGGTCAGCACCCGCCACAGCAGCACCGGGCTGGCCATGACCTGGACCTCTGGGCCGGGCCGCAGCATCACCGCCGCCTCATGCGCGATCCGGGCCAGCTGGGTCACCTGGCCCGCCAGCGAACGGAGGTTGACCGCACCGACCGCGGCCGCGTCCTCGCGGCCGGGAATCTCGTGCGCGATGACGTCCAGCAGCCGGGTCATCTCCAGGGATAGCAGTTCCAGCCGGAAACCCGCGTCCTCCGGCAGGTCCACATCCCCCGCGCACCGCTTCGACGAGGTAAGACAGTGTGGTCATCTGATGTCCAAGATCATGCAATAGGCCCCGCACGGCAAGCGTGTCCTGAGCGTCAGACCGCCTGCGCCCGCGGCCCCGTCGCCGGTCCAACGACGGTTCCACAGCGTTCCCCCGAAAGGGAGAGGTCACGGGCCCGTCACCCCGTGGGCCTCCCCACCCCCGAATTATCACCGTCCGATTCAAATTCGCTACGGCATGCCGCATTAGAACCAGTTAATCATGTCCGGCCTAGGCAACGGGATACCCACCTGAGTAGGCCGCTACCAGCGCGTATCGGAGCGCCTGCTCGCCGAACCGGGTGCCGAGCCGGGACCGGGCGGTGGCCGCCATCCGGGCCGCGGCGGCCGGGGTGTCGAGCAGGAAGCCGACCGCTTCGGCCAGCAGTTCGGGGCGGCCCGGCGGGACGAGCAGCCCGGTTTCGCCGGGTATGACCACATCGCCGACCGCGTTGACCGCCGTGGCCACCACCGGGATACCGCACACCATCGCCTCGACCACGACGGTGGGCAGCCCCTCGTAGCGGCTGGGCAGCGCGAACACGTCGAACGCGGGCAGCAGGTCTGGCACGTTGCTGCGCTGGCCGGCCAGCAGCACCTGGCCGCCCGGCAGGCTGGCCGCCCGGGCGGCCACCTGCCCGGCCAGTTCCCCGTCGCCAACCCAGACCCCGGTCACCCCGGGCCGCCCGAGCGCGCGCAGCGCGGCCAGGAAGTCGTCCGGCGCCTTCTGGTAGGTCAGCCGGCCGACCGCGCCGACCACCGTGGCGTCCGCGGGCAGGCCCAGTTCGGCGCGGGCCCGGCGGCGCCGGGCCGTGGCCGGTGGCGGCCGGGCGGCGGCCTGGTCGGCACCGTCCGCGACCACCCCGATGGTGCGCACCCGCTCCGGGGCGATCAGCCGGCGGCGGACCGCCTCGACGGCCACCCCGGTGCCCACGCACAAGGCCACGTCGGTGATCCGGCCGAGGCGGCGTTCTATCTGGATGTAGCCCTGCCGCCGGGCCGCGCCCTGGAACTCGTGGAACGGGAAGCCGTGATAGGTGTGCACCAGCCGGGGCACCCGGGCCCGGTGCGCGGCCAGCCGGCCGAGCGCGCCCGCCTTGGCGCAGTGTGTGTGCACCACGTCGAACTGGCGACGGCGCAGCAGCGTGCTCAGCCGGGTCAGCGCGCGCAGGTCGTTGGCGGGCGCGATGGGCGCGCGCAGCGACGGCTCGACGACGACCTCCAGGCCGGCTGCTACGGCCTCGGCCAGCAACTGGCCGCCGCTGCCGGTGATGATCGTCATGGTGAACTCGGCCGGGTCCAGGACCCGCGCCCCGCGCAGCGCGTGCTGACCCGCCCCGCCGTCCAGCCTGGTGATGACGGTGGCCACCCGGAGGGGCCTGCCGTCGGTCATTCGGCCAGCTCCTCCGGGCGGTGCAGGCCGGCCGCACGGGCCACCCGGACGGCCTCCAGGCGGCTGTGCACGTCCAGCTTGGCGAAGATATTCCTGGTGTGCGTGCGCACGGTGTCGGTGGATATGAGCAGATCCTGAGCGATTTGCCGACCCCGTTTGCCGTCCATCATGGACAGCAGCACGTCCCGCTCCCGGGGACTGAGCACGTCCAGCAGGTCGTCGTGCTCGCGGGCCCGGCTCACGTCGGCGCGTAGCTCGCGCAGGATCGCACCGAGCATATCGGGCGGGAACCAGGAGTAACCCTGGCATACCCCGCGGACCACGGTCTCCAGTTCCGCGGCACCCTGCTCCTTAGCCACCCAGGCGGCCACCCCGGCCCGGGCCGCCTCGACCGCGTGCCCGATGTTGTGGTCGGCGCTGAGCACCACCACCTTGGCCTCCGGGCGCGCCGCCACCAGCCCCTGCAGGACCTGGCCCGCGGCCGGGCCGAGCGGCTCCACCTCGATGGTGATGACGTCCGGGCGCAGCCCGCGCACGATGTCGAGCAGGTTCGGGTCGGCGGTGGTGCACCGCCCGGCTACCCACAAGTCCATGGCGGCCGATAGCCGCGAGGCTAGCGCCTCGGTAACCATCAGATGATCATCTACCAGCAGTATCCGCACCGGGTCCATGAGCTCGCTGTGCACGGTCGCCACTGGCCCATCCTCACCCAGATACATGACTAGCCTCCGCCACCGGAGCCGGCGTGCCCGGCTCGTCCTTGGTCCCGGCCTGATACGAGCCGCCGGCCGGCCGGCCAGCGGCGGGGAGTGGTGCCGTGGGGGCACTGCCCACCGCGCGGCGGACAGTGCTCTTCCAGCGGCCGTTGGACACCGACAACCAGGCCGCCGGGACTGAGTACAGCGAGATGGCGGCGTCCAGCATGCGCATGAACGGGAAGAAGACGGCGAGCAGCAGCAGCCGTGGCTGGCGTTCCAGCATGGCCACCGCGCAGGTGATCTGGAAGTCCGGCAGCACCACGCCGAGCAGCACGGCCGTCGGCGTGAGGTGCGTGGAGACAGCCAGGTGCAGCTCGCCGAACGGGGGCCAGGACAGCACCTGGCCGGCCAGTTTCGGCACGAGCAGCACCAGCAGGGCCAGTAGCAGCAGGATGGCGGGACCGGCCGGGCACCGTTGCTGGCGCCCGGCTGTCTCTGCTGTACGCCGTCCTCGTTGCCCCCGCCACCTTGTCTGCCGTCCTATCCAGATCGGCATGTTTTATGCCGTCTTGCCCGGCACCATCCTGATTACGCCGCAGCCTGCCGGGTGGATGACTGCACCGCCGCGACCGCCCGGAGGATCTCGTCGAGGTCCCGGGTCGCGGCGAATCCGACCAGGTCGGCGGCCAGGGTGCAGTCCGGCACCCGGCGCTCCAGGTCCTCGTAGCCAGCGGCGTACGCCGCCAGGTAGGAGGCCTGGGTAATGCTGCTCGCCGAGCCGGTGCGGGCGATCACCCGGCGGCCCTCGACCAGCCGGAACCCCGGATGGCTGGCCACCGCGCGCAGGTTATCCAGCCGCCCGGTGCTCAGGTCGTCCAGCCCGGTCACGTCATGCCCGGCGGCCAGTAGTTCCTCGGCCCGGTGCGAGCCGATGAAGCCGGCTGCGCCGGTGATGAAGCACCTCATCGCGATACCTCCGCCCGGATGCCTGGCACCCGGAGGTCACCCGCCCGGAGTATGGTGCGCCACCGGCGGCGGGCGGCCAGCCGCTCGTACAGATCGTCCAGCCGCGCGGTGACGGCCTCGATGCTGTACTCCTTCTCCACGGCGGGCTCACCGATCCGTGGCCGCGGGCCCGCGGCCAGTTCGGCCGCCATGGCGGCGCGCATCCCGTCCGCGGCCTGCGGCACCTGGCTGGCCCTGGTGACCGCCAGGCCGTCCAGGGCCGGGCAGGTCGTGTACAGCACGGGCAGCCCGTTGGCCAGCCCTTCCAGCACCGACAGGCCGAACGTCTCCTGCTTGGAGGACGCCACGAACAGGTCCATCGCGGACAGCATGGCCGCGACGTCGTGCCGCTCCCCGGTGAACACCACCTGCTCGGCCACCCCGTGCTCGCGGGCGACCTGCTCCAGGTGGGCGCGCTCGTGGCCCTTGCCCACGATGAGCAGCTTGACGGTGTCGCTGAGCAGCGGCGCGGCCGCCTCGATGACCATGTCGAACTGCTTGTTCGGGTCGAGACGGCCGAGCACCCCGATGAGGTACACGTCGGCGCCGAGGCCGAACTCGGCCCGGACCCGGCGCCGGGTCGTCTCGTCGAACGCGAATCGCTGCACGTCCACGCCGTTCGGGATGACCGTCACCCGGCGGTCCCGCACGCCCCACTTGAGCAGCCGGTCGCGGACCGCCGGGGACACCGCGATGGTGACGTCGGACAGGAACTCGGTGCCCAGGTACAGCGCCCGGACGCCGGGCGTCATCCGCCTGCGCTCCAGGTGCGTCTCGCCGATGGAATGCTCGGTGCTCAGCACCACCGGGGTGGCGGCCAGCCAGGCCGCGGGCCGCCCGTAGATCTGGGACCGGTAAAGG
>Ga0210392_10001385_pt1 | contig 12851 bp, 10 predicted proteins | sample IncBWC30OmetaG_FD_161057 | JGI IMG/M metagenome (GOLD analysis project Ga0210392, IMG submission 161057) | Forest soil microbial communities from Barre Woods Harvard Forest LTER site, Petersham, Massachusetts, United States - Inc-BW-C-30-O ...
CGCGTCGTCGCGTTGGGTTCGGTAATGACGCACAAGACCGCGCCGACCTCGAGCAGCGCGTGGTGGCTGCGGCGCGCAGCTCACTGGCCCCCGAGCTGTACAACCGCATCGACGAGGTGCTGGTGTTCGCGCCGCTCGGCCGTGACGAGGTACGCGAGATCGCACGCCGCTTGCTCGACAGCGTGAGCCGCGCGCTCGCCGCGCAGCGCGGCCTACGCATGGACTTCGGGCCGGAGGTCGTCGAGTTCCTACTCGATCACGGCGGCTTCGATCCGACGCTCGGTGCGCGCCCCATGAAGCGCACCATTGCACGGCTCGTGGAAGCGCCGCTGGCCGAGAAGATCCTGCGCGGAGAGCTGAGCCCGAAGAGCGTCCTATTGCTCTCGGTCGAGGGCGACACGCTCGAGTGCGACGTGCTGGACGGCACGACCAGCAGCGCCGCGGAGTAGCCAGATCTCGGCGGAGCCCGGCCTTCTGGCCCGCGCCTGGTCAGCCAGGGCCGATTCGGCCCTGGAATATGGGGTCGATTGCATAACTCTGGAGGGATAGAGGGACGGTGTCGGCGCGAGCGGCGAAGGGGCACTCCCGCCGGGGCGTCGTGTTAACTATCGTTGGCGGCTAGTTTTTTTAGGGGCAGTTTGCGTCGCCACAGACACATACCTCTAGCATAAGATGGTGGTCACCAATTCCCCAGGCCGGCCTCGCCCGCTGGAGCGCGCGCTTGAAGTCGTCGCCCCGCATTGCGACATCGTCGATCGCTTGCGGGCCGTGCCGCCTTCGGCGCGTGTTCGTGGGCTGTACCTGAGGTCGCTCGAAACCGTTACCCAACGCGCGGGGCGGGCAGCGCTGTATAGCGAGTACTTCGGCGGTGAGCGCTGGTCGCCGGTCCGAATGTACCCCTTGCGTGACTATATGATCCGGCTCGCGCTGGCCGGGGCGTCCTTGCGCTCGCCGGCTCGCGTGCACGACGGTATGCATGACATCTTGCGCACGAACGCGACCACGTTCGCGGGCAGCCTGCTCGGGCGGACCATGCTGCGCGTCCTGTCCAATGATCCGGTGCGGCTGACCGAACAAGGCCTGGCCGCACGCCGGCAGACCTATCAATACGGCCACTGGGAGATCGTGCGCCACGGGCCGCGATCGATCGAGATGATGTACCGCGAGGAGTATCTTTGGATCGAATCGGCTATCGCCGGGGGAGCCGTGGGCGCCTTCGAAGCCTGTGGAATCGCAGCCCAGCTGCACACCAAACTGATCAACCGGTTCGACGGCTCGACGACGATCACCTGGTAGAGCGCGGGAGAAGCGACAAATTACGCTGATCGAAGAAGGCGAACAAGACGAGAGCGAGCATGCTCGCGGCGTATGGATATTGGTTCCGAGCGCCGCCGCCGCCGAGCGCGTCTCGGCCACGCTCGCTGATCGCTACGCCGCGCATCTCACGCGCTTGGAGGTGGTGAACGGTCCGCCCGGCGATGTCGTGCCGCGCATTCGCCAGCGCGTGGGTGGCGCGCCGCTGGGCTTCGTCGCCATCGACGAAGTGGCGGCCCTGGAAGCGCTGTCCCACGGAGCGGACGAGGTCATGGTCTGGTCGGCCGCGGACGAACCGGCGATTCACGGCTTTTTCGACCGCACTCAGCTGCGCGCCTCGCTCCGCCGCGGGCAAGAGCGCAGCCGCGCGGCGATGGTTCACTCCGAGAAGCTGTCGGCCTTGGGAACGCTCGTCGCAGGCGTCGCGCACGAGATCAACAATCCCTTGATGGCGCTTCAGCTCAGCATCGAGGCCTGCCTATCCAATGCCTCGAGTAGCGCGCCGCGCGCCGACAGTCAGGAATTGCTCCGTGAGATGCTGGCTGCGTCCTCGGCCATCGCCAGCGTAGTTCGAGATCTGCGCGTCTTCGCGCGCGCCGACGAAGACGGCGACGACGCCGAGCTGCTCGACGGAAATGACGTGGTCGAGCAGGCGCTGCGCCTCGTGGGTCGAGAAATCAACATGGTCGCGCACGTCGAACGCGACTATTGCCAAGCTCTGCCGCGGGTCGTCGTACCACTTGGACGCTTGATTCAGGTGTTGGTCAACGTCTTGATCAATGCCGCGCATGCCATCAACGACGTGCAGCGCGAGGCCCACAGGGTGCGCGTCACGACGCGGGCCGACGCCGAATACGTGGCGATTTCGATCTCCGACACGGGTCCTGGCATTGCCTCGGAGGTGCTGTCCCACATCTTCGATCCGTTCTTCACCACCAAGCGTTCGGGGCTCGGCACGGGGCTGGGGCTCAGCATCTCTCGCTCTCTGATGCGGGATTTGGGCGGAGATCTAATCGTCGAGAGCGTGCACGGTTTCGGCGCGACATTCATTTTGCTGCTGCCGCTGCCGGATCACAAAGCGATGCAGAAGGCGTGTCTGAAAAAGCACGACGCCACGGTTCGGCAGCCGCTGAACGAGCGTTACTCCGTGCTCGTCGTAGACGAAGACGAACGGATTCTGAAGGCTTACGTTCGCATGCTGTCCGGCTCGTGTGACGTGCTCACGGCGCGCGACGGTCAAGAGGTGATCGACCAGCTCTGCTCCGGCTCGACGCCGGACGCCTTGGTCACCGAGCTCAGCTTGCCCGAGCTGGACGGCAAACAGCTGTTCGAATGGCTGCGCCGGGAGCGACCCCAACTCGCGGCGCGCACGGTGTTCGTGACCGCCGAGATCACGCGCGAGGCCCATCGCTCGTTTCTGACCGAAAATGCCCGCGTCGCCTTAGTCAAACCCGTGAGCGCGAACGAGCTATGGGACGCCCTGACCGCGATCGTTCGCCCACGTGCGTGCTCACCGCCCGGCGCTTGAGCGCCGGAGGCTCGAATGCTCCGCTCGCTACGGGCTGGCGTCGAGCGCTCGCCGGTAACGATCGCGTCGCAAGTCGTCTTCCAGAATTTCGAATGCTTCGGCGAGCACTTCGAGAATCAGCTCTACCTCGTCGCGCAGGTCCACCGTCTCACTGGTCAGGATCCGGCTCGGGTCGTATTCGTCCTTCAACGCGGTGTACGCGCGACGAATGTCATAGCTCGTAGCGCTACGCGCGACTCCCAGCAGCGCGAAATAGTCGCCCTCTTCGCTGAGCGCTTTGCGGGCCAGAATGCGCGCGCGAAGCGCCGCATGGTCGAGGTGGTCCGGCTTGCCCGCGGCCTTTTGCTTCGGTGCGCGCGCGGCGCGGTGTTCGCCGCTCGCCACGCCGAGCACGGACAACTCCACGAGCACGTACAGCACCGCAGCAAAATCCTTGTGGCCCACTCGCCGCAGTATGTCGCCCACTGCTTCGTCGTTGATCGAGCGCACCACTTCGGCTTCCGCGTCGACGATCGCGCATTCACCGAGCAACGCCGGGTTCTGCCCCTTTTGCAACGCGGTCGAGGCCCCGCCGAGACGCTGCAGCGCCTCCTCCGGAGAAATCGCGCGGCGCACGATCTCCACCAGCACTTCGGCGCCAGTCGCGCCGCCGAACACCGCGGGCTCGGCTTGCATGCGCATCGGCACGTCTGCTTCCAAGCCTACCGCGCCGCTGGTCATGAGCACGATGCGCCCCACGAGCCACTCCGCGTGCGCGCGCAGCACTGGCCACAGGTCGTCCTGGCGCAGGTGCCCTTGGGCGATCAGCGCGGCCCCCGCGTGCCGGCCAAATTGCGGAAGCTTCCTGCCAATACGCGCCGCGACGTCGCCCGGCAGGTCACCGCGTTGCGTGAGAAATGCGACCAAAGACTCGCCGTCCGCGCCGGAGGCCGCTGTCACGAAATCGCCGTCGCGAAACACGACGCGGCGGATACCGGTCGTATCCTCGAAGGCGAGGGCGCCCGTGTAGCGCGCGCGAACCACGCGCGCGAACGCTCGCACTGCGTCGCCCAGCCCGACGGACGCGGGGATCTCGAGCTTGGGTAACTCGCGACTCAGGCTCGGCGGTGAGTGCACAGCGGGCGATTCATCAGCGCGTGCGCCGGGCGGCGTGGTGGACATCACTGCTGCGGGATCGGACGGCGGCACGAAGCTAGGCGGTAGATCGGTGGTTGGCCCCGGCCCGGTGGCGCCGTGCGCTGTCGCTCCCGTATACGTATTGGCTGAGCGGCTCGGCGCGGGCTCCTCGAGCGCAGCGCGTCGCGGCACTTCGCTCTGCATGCGCGGCGCAGGTCGCGGCGCAGTGATTGGTGGCTGGGTCGCACGCCCCGACGCCGAATCGGGCTCGTCCGAAGGCGGGATGTCGCTGGGCGGCGCCGCTGTCTTTTCGCGGGTGTTGCCGGGCACGCCGGTTTGCTCGCGCCCGAAACCGGCCGAGCTACCGCTCGTGCCCGCGCCCGTCGTTTTGGTGCCGGAACGCGAGCCCGGTTCTGCGTCCGAGCCATTGTTGGTGCCGACGGCGCTGTCCGCGTCGTCATCGTCGTCGTCGTACTCGAGCGGCTCGTCCAGCGCATCGAGCACGTCCGCAGGTAGAATTGCTTCCAGCTCGGCTTCCGGTGACAGCCGATCCGACGGTGGGACCGACGAATTGCGCACTGACTGCACGCGTCGTTCGGCGGTGGCGAGCAGCGACTCGAGCGCCGGGCTGAGCCTTGCTTGCGGTAGCAACTCCTGCGCGCGTGGCGGCAATGTATGCGGCGCGGCAGCAGCGCGGCTCGAATACGGCCGACTGTCGTGCTCCTTCTCGGCGCGTCGTGCGCTCGGCGTTCCGGGATCGGTGCCTGAGCTCGAGCTCGGCGACGAGTGCGCTGGCGCCGAGCTCGTCGGGGAGGACGGCGCTTCACGCGGCGCATCCCCCTTGCCCGCGTCGTAGCGATACGGTCGCCTGGTGGCAGCCACCAGCACGGGCGCGCGATTCGCGGCCAGCGAACGCGAGCTGAAGTCCATCCTCCCGCTGGGCGCGCCAATCAGCGCCTCCACTTTGCGAAGCAGAATGAACTCATCCACCGGTCGTACGAACACCCCGCTGGCCTCTTGCTGCAGCGCTCCCGCCTGTTCGTCTACGGTCCGACCCGGCTCACCCAGAAACAGCACGTCGATGCGATTGCCTCCTGGGGTCTCGCGCACACGGCGAATGGTCTCGAGCGCCGCCGCAGCGTCGGCGTCGCACAAGATCAGTGACGGGCGCTGCACGGACACTCGGCTCACGAGCAGCCCGAGCGGGACGTCGATCACCGCGTAGCCGCGAGCGCGCAGCGCTGTCGTCAGACGCTCGGCTTCCGCCGAGGCATCGCTCACGAAGATGAGCGTGCCGCTTTCCTCGTTGTTGCCGGTGTCTCCGCCGGCCTCGAGTTGGGGCGTCACTACGGTGAGAGTGTAGCGGACGAGCCGAGTCGCCGGCTACTCGCGCGGCGCCTCGCCGTTGGCGGGTTTCTGGACGGTCCCAGCTTCCGGCGAGGCACTGCTCAAACGCAACGCGATGCGTTCACCCAATGCCGGCCAATACCGTGCAGAAACCACCATCACCGTGACGAACGCCACGATGAACCATTCGCCGCCGTTCAAGCCGAACACCCACCTCGAGTACGGCAGCTTCCGGTCGCTCGCAAGCCCGGTCAGCTGGTACGCTGCCACTCGTGGCGCTTACTGAGCTCGACTGCGTGCTGGGTCTTGGTTCCAACTTGGGAAACCGCCTGGGCTATTTGCGAGAAGCCGTTCGACAATTGCAGCAGCACGCGCAAATAACGGCAATTTCGGCATTGTACGAGACCGCGCCGGTGGGGCCCGAGCAACCCGACTACCTCAACGCGGCGCTTCGCCTGCGCGCGGCGCTCGAACCGCTGGCCCTGCTCGAGCTTCAACTGGGCATCGAGCGAGGGGCAGGCAGGGAGCGCGCGGAGCGTTGGGGGCCGCGCACCCTCGACTTGGATCTACTGTTCATCGCTGGGCGGACGGTCGACAGGCCTGGCTTGGTCGTGCCGCATCGCGAGCTGACGCGACGAGCGTTCGCGCTGCTGCCCCTGCTGGATGTCATGCCGCACGCCTCGGATCCGCTGAGTGGCCAGCGCTATTCCGAGCTCGCCGCGTTGCTCGACCGAACCGGCGTCCGGGAGCTGCCAAACAGTCGTGCAGGTTGGCTGGAATGAGCCTGAGCCAGCGCTGGCGGCGGTCTAGACACACCGACACCAAGGTGGTACGAGCCGCGCGCGCCTCACGAGTGCGCACTCAAATTTCGCCCATGTTTCGGCTCTTTCCGACATGAGCTCGAGGTTTACCCAAGCATGCTTTTAGAACTGGTTGGAGCGACTGCAGTGTCTGCGGAAGGTGCCGCGCGGGCCATGGCCGGCGGTGGTGTTCCGCTCGACTTCGATCGCTCCGTACTTTTGCAGATCGTCGTCTTCGCGGTCTTGATCGTGGTCTTGAAGCCACTCCTGTTCGACCCGGTCTTGAAGGTCTTCGCCCTGCGGGAAGAGCGCACCGAAGGCGCTCGCGCCACGGCTCGTGAGCTGCAGGAAAAGGCCGGCGAGCTGCTGCGGCGATACGAGAAGGAGCTCGAGCGCGTGCAGCAAGTGGCCGCCGAAGAGCGCGAGCTGCTGCGTTCCGAGACCGCCAAGCTCGAGGCTGAAATCCTGCGTGACGCCCGGGAAGTGACGACGCGCATCGTCGAAAGCGGGCGCCAGAAGATCGAGACCGAAGTGAATTCGATTCGCGTGGCCGTGGGCGCCGAGTCCGAGAAAGTGGCTCAAATGATCGTGGAACGCGTCGTCGGGCAGGGGGCCAACTGATGCCCGCTCGTGGCCTACGTCCCTTGTTTTTGGGGGTAGCTCTAGCCGCCGCGGCTGCCATCGCGCGGCCGGCCTTCGCCGCCGAGCCAGCCCCGAACCACGCCGAGGTCGCGGCCCCAGGTGTCGCCGAGAGCACCGAAGGCGACGAAGAGCACGAGGTCACGAAGCTCGAGGACTACAACCTCTACTACGGCTTCTTGGGCGAGCGCGACGACGTCGAGCCGAGCATTTTGTGGCGCCCGAAGGGCACCCCCGTGCCGTTCGGAGCGATGCTGCTGAACAGCGCCATCCTCTATTACCTGCTGGTCCGCTTCGCCAAAAAGCCGATCGCCGAGGCCCTCAAGTCGCGAAAATCCACAATTTTGCGGGGCATGGAAGAGGCCGGCAAAATGAAGAGCGACGCTGAAGCCCAGCTCGCTCACTACGAGCAGAAGCTGGCTACGCTCGACCAAGAGATAGAGCGTGTGCGCGCCGACATGCGCTCGGCCGGCGAGAGCGAGCGCAAGCGCATCCTGACCGAGGCCAAGGAGAAGCGTGGTCGGATGGAACGCGACGCGCAGACGCTGATCAGCCAAGAGCTGAAAGCGGCACGCGAAGGTTTGACTTCGGAAATGGCCCGCACCGCCTTGCGCTCCGCCGAGACCGCGCTTCGCTCCAAGATCACCGCGGCCGATCAGACCCGGCTCGCCGACGAGTACCTGGGTTCCATCAAGAGCGCCGCCACGGCGTTGCGAGGCAAGCTATGAGCGGCGGCGGCGCGGTTGCGGAACGTTACGCGCGGGCGATCTTCGAGCTCGGCGTCGAGGCCGGACAAGTCGTCGCGCTTTCCGAGCAAATTCGAAGCTTTGCGGACACCTACGCGGCGAGCCGCGAGCTGCAGGCCGTGCTCGACAACCCGATGGTCGAGGCAGACAAGCGCGCCGCGATGTTGGCCGACGTTGCCGGTCGGGTCGGGCTCACCGGTGTCGGGCTGAACGCGGTGAAGCTGCTCGCTCAGCGCAAGCGCCTGGCATCGCTGCCCGAAATAGCGCGTCGCTTGGCGACGTTGGCTGACGAGAAAGCGGGTGTCGTGCGGGCTACAGTGACCTCCGCCGGCCCGCTCCCGGAATCGTTCTACGAGCGCCTGGTGACCGAGCTCGAGACCGCGACGCAGCGCAAGGTCGCCATCGACCGCCAGCAAGATCCAACCCTGATCGCCGGTGTCGTCACCCGTATCGGCGACAACACGATTGACGGTTCCGTCAAAGGGCGCCTCGCCGAAATCGAGCGTCTGTTAGCGGGGTGATTCTCCCCCCGCCCCGCTGAAGTGAATTCAGCGGGGCCCCACCCCCGAGTTTTGGGGCCCCAACCCCAAAACACACGTCTTAGGTTCCGAAGTTAGACCCCCCGAAAGCTCGCGAGAAAATACGCCATGCAGCTCAGCGCCGACGAGATCTCATCCATCATCAAGAAGCAGATTCAGAACTTCGATCGTGCCGCGCTCGTTAGTGAGACGGGTACGGTTTTGACGAGTGGTGATGGAATCGCACGCGTTTACGGGCTCGAAGGCGCTCTGGCCGGTGAGCTCGTCGAATTCGCGGGTGGCGTCATTGGCTTGGTGCTGAATCTCGAGTCGGACAACGTCGGCGTCGCGATTTTGGGCGACGCAACGGGCGTCAAAGAGGGCGACACCGTCAAGCGCACTGGTCGCATCGCCGACGTCCCCGTCGGCGAGCCGTTGCTCGGCCGCATCGTCAACGCACTCGGTGTACCGGTGGACGGCAAAGGCCCGATCGAATCCAAGGTGCGTCGCCGCATCGAGCTCAAGGCGCCCGGCATCATGCAGCGCCAACCGGTGAAGGAGCCGATGCAGACCGGGATCAAGGCGATCGACGCCATGATCCCGATCGGTCGTGGCCAGCGCGAGCTGATCATCGGCGACCGTCAGACCGGCAAGACCGCCATCGCCATCGACGCCATCATCAATCAGAAGGGCAAAGGCGTCTTCTGCGTGTACGTCGCGATTGGCCAGAAGGCGTCGACCGTGGCTCAAGTGGTCGACAAACTGACCCAGCACGGCGCCATGGAATACACCACGGTCGTGCTATCGGGCGCGTCCGAGACCGCGCCGCTGCAGTATCTGTCGCCTTACACTGGTGTGACGATCGCGGAGTTCTTCCGCGACACCGGGCGCCACGCTCTGGTCGTGTACGACGACCTTTCGAAGCAAGCCGTCGCTTACCGTCAGATGTCGCTCTTGCTGCGCCGCCCGCCGGGTCGCGAGGCATATCCGGGTGACGTGTTCTACGTCCACTCGCGCTTGCTCGAGCGCGCGTGCAAGCTCGCCGAGCGCTACTTCGTCGTGAAGAAGGGCCAGACCGTGCCGCCGGGCGACGCGACCTTCAAGGGCATCGACGGCCAAGCGTACCTCGGCGAAGAAGCCAAGCACTCGGCCACGAAGGCCCTCGAAGCCCGCGCCGACAAGGCCGAGCTCGAGGTTCAACGCGACCCGCACTCGGGTGGCTCCTTGACGGCTCTGCCGATCATCGAGACGCAGGCCGGTGACGTGTCCGCGTACATCCCGACCAACGTGATCTCGATCACCGACGGTCAGATGTTCCTCGAGAGCGATTTGTTCTACTCGGGTGTTCGCCCGGCGATCAACGTCGGTATCTCCGTCAGCCGCGTCGGTGGCAACGCGCAGATCAAGGCGATGAAAAAGTTCGCCGGCACCATGCGCCTGGATCTCGCGCAATACCGCGCGATGGAAGCCTTCGCTCAGTTCGCGAGCGATTTGGACGCCGCGACCCGCGCTCAGCTGGACCGCGGCTCGCGGTTGGTCGAGCTGCTCAAGCAAGGCCAGTACGTGCCGCTCGCGATCGAGAAGCAGGTCGTGATCATTTTCGCCGGCACGCAGGGTTACGTCGACAAGCTGCCCGTCGAGTCTCTGCGCAGCTACGAGGAAGAGCTGTACCGCTTCATCGACGAGAAGCACGAAGACCTGTGGGAAGACATCCGCACGAAGAAAGAGATCACCGACGAGATCAAGAAGAAGCTCGTCGACGTGCTCAAGACCTTCGGCAAGCAGTTCGTCGCGAGCAGGGAGTGAGCCCCGTTGGCTAACCTCAAGGCTATCCGCAAGCGTATCTCGAGCGTCAAATCGACGCAGAAGATCACGCGCGCGCAGAAGATGGTCGCGGGCGCGAGGCTCACTCGCGCGCAGCAGCGCATTCAGGCGCTCCGCCCGTACGCCGTGAAGACCACGCAGGTGCTCTCCGAGGTCGCCGGCGGTGCCACGGACGACGAAGCTGCCATCTCGGATAGCGGGCACCCGTTGCTCGCTCGTCGCGCCGAGAAAACAGTCTTGCTGCTGGTCATCACCAGCGATCGCGGTTTGTGCGGCGCGTTCAACACGAACATCCTGCGCGCGGCCTCGAAAATCTGGCACGAACGCGAGGCCGCTGGCCAAAGCGTGAAAATCATCACCATCGGCCGCAAAGGCCGCGATTTTTTCCGTCGTCGTAACGCGCCCGTGCTCGAGGTGTTGACCGGCGTCTGGGAGAAGCTCGACATCGAGCAAGCTCGCGCCATCGCGCGCAAAGTTTTGACACCGTTCGTCAACGGCGAAGTCGATTCTATCTACATCGTGTACAACGAGTTCAAGAGCGCGATGAGCCAGCGTGTGGTGGCCGAGCCCTTGATCCCGCTGCAGAAAGCGGCAGCGGCTCCCAGCGAGGCGTCGGCGAACGAGCCCGAATGGGCTTCGCACCGCGAGTACCTGTACGAGCCCGATCGCAAGGCGCTGCTCGAGCGGCTCGTGCCGATGTACATCGAAGTCTCGATCCTGCGTGCCCTGTACGAGTCGCAGGCCTCCGAGCTCGGCTCGCGCATGACAGCCATGGAATCGGCCACCAAGAAGGCGGCCGAGATGATTGGCAAGTACACCCTGCTTTACAACCGAGCGCGTCAAGCGGCGATCACCACGGAGCTCATGGAGATCATCGGCGGCGCAGAGGCACTCCGCGAGTAGCGGAGTATCGGCAAATGGGGCGGGGTCCTCGTTCTCGTGCTTCTCGCGCCGAGCGTCGCATGCAAAAAGAGCGCGCCGCGAGCGCGCTAGCGCGCGGCTTGCCCGTGCCGACTCCGCCCCACGCTCGCACGCGCAGCAGCGAATCGTCGAGCTCGCGACCGCCTTCGTCGAGCGCGCCCCCGCTGTCTCGTTCGAGCAGCGCGCCTCCCGCGCGGCGCATGCCGCTGGCAGTGAAGCTGCTTGCTGCCGGCCTAGGCTTGCTCGGCGCGCTCTATGGCTTGACGTTGCTTCGGGATCACAAGGACGCAGAGGCTGCGCACGTGCCGCCCGTTCCCGAGAGCCAAGCAGCGCTCATACCGCCGAGCGCTGCGCCCGTTCCTGCGTCGGTTGATGCGCCAGGGAGCGCCGCCCTGACGACCCCGAGCTCGCAAGTTGCTGCGGCGTCAGCGAGCGGTGGCGCAGCGGAGCCCGCTGGCACGATGCCGTTGATTGCGAAGCGAGTGAAGGCCGTCGTCGGAGCGTTGCACGGCAAAAAAACGCTGGGTGCGCAGCCGGAGACTTCAGCCGTGCAGCCGAACCTTGCCGCCGCGCTCGTTCCGGCAGCGCCTTCAGACTCTGCAGTTAAATAAGCGTTTGTACCAAGGCCAAGGCGCGCCGTGTGTCGGTGTGGCGACAATGCGTTGACGCTTCGGAGTCCGGCGACTAGAGTCGCTTGGAACTCGAACCACCGGCGCTCCGTAGCGAGCCTCGGTGGTTCGGTCTTTTGTGGGTCGAAAAACTCACGGCTCGCTGGGAGCGTGGTGCGAGTGCTCGAGGTGTGAGCCGCTCTTGTGCGGCGGCGACGGAGGGGGCGCGGCGGACGCGGCTCCGGTTGCCAGGTTTTGGACCTCGCCCGTTAGCTTGCCCCGGACGCGCGCGAACGCTTCGACCAGCTCGACTCCAGCGCGCTTGGCGGCGGGCGTCCCGAAGATGGCTTTGGTGTGCTCGAGGCCGGTGTGTGAACCGAGCGGCACGTAACAAAACCCCAGCACGGCGAACAGACTGATGCCGGCTTCCAAGCCACGCCGACCAAGTACTCGGAGCACCGCCGCATGTTAGGCCGCCTCTGCTGAATGGGCGAAATTCTTGGTGATTCAGCCGTGACCCGGCGCGCACTGAAATAGCGCGAAGCTCGCGTTGTCCCACAGCTCGGAACAGCGCGAATCGAGCAGGGCGGCGTGCGCTTTTGTAACAATCACGAAACCTGCGTTTCGGTCTCGCAGTGTCCGGTCCAGCGCCTGCGGAGAAGCAAACGGATTGGCGCTCGGACGGCGGGGGTCGTGCTCGTCGAGCACGCTGGTTCCGAGCGGCGACCCGAAGCCGGCCTGCACGGCGAAGTAGCCGTAATCGGGGGTATCGATGGCCAACGCCGAGCTCGTGTATTGGCGCGCCATGGCGCCGACCGCGAGCTCGCCCGAGCGACGAGCGAAGTCTCCATCGAGCAGTACGAGCCCGGGGCTAAACGGGATGGTCGCCATCGCGACAACCACGACCGCGACGCTGACTCGCCGCGCTCGATCGGTTGCGACCCGAGCCAGACAATAGCCGCAAGCGATGCACCCAAAAAACCAGATGGGTAGCAGCACGCGCCCGGCGTGATGCGTAGGTACTCCATCTTGGACGCTGCCCAACATGAGAAACGCTAGCATTGCGAGTAAGGCCAGCTCGCAGCGGCCGAAGCGCCCAGGATAAGCGTCCCTCGGCCGGATGAATGTCGAGATGAGCCAGACGACCCAGACCGAAGGCTCATCGCGGAGCGCGAGCCATGGATACTCGAGCAAGCGCTTCACGGTTGAGACGTCATGGCCACCGAGCGCCCGGCGGTAGGCCGTCACGCGAGCAATGAAGAACAGCGCCGCGCCGTGTTCGAGCCGACCCAGCAACAGCCAGAGCACTGGACCGACCAGGGCTAGCGCGGCACACCCGGCAAAAATGACTCGCCTTTTGCGCAGGGCATCCGAACAGCAAAATGCGGCAAAGAGCAAAGCAATCGGCCACGCTTCGTAGCGCGACAGACAAGCCGCAATCAGCGATATCGCGCCGAGTCCGCGAAGGCTTGGCTCAGCGCGCGAGAGCG
>Ga0210392_10001388_pt1 | contig 12845 bp, 14 predicted proteins | sample IncBWC30OmetaG_FD_161057 | JGI IMG/M metagenome (GOLD analysis project Ga0210392, IMG submission 161057) | Forest soil microbial communities from Barre Woods Harvard Forest LTER site, Petersham, Massachusetts, United States - Inc-BW-C-30-O ...
CACCGCGGAGACCGGCACGATGCCGCCGCCGAGGGCCTTGCCGAGCAGGTACATGTCCGGCCGCACCCCCTCGGCCTCGCAGGCGAACGTGGTGCCGGCCCGGCCCAGCCCGGACTGGATCTCATCGGCGATCATGAGCGCGCCGTGCGCCGTGCACAGCTCGCGCACCGCGGCCAGGTAGCCCGGCGGTGGCACCACCACCCCAGCCTCGCCCTGGATGGGCTCGACCAGCACCCCCACCACGACCTCGTCCATGGCCTCGGCCAGCGCGCCGGCGTCCCCGTAAGGCACCACCCGGAACCCCGGCGTGTACGGGCCGAACGAGGCCCGGGCGTCCGGGTCGGTGGAGAAGCTGACGATCGTCGTGGTCCGGCCGTGGAAGTTGCCCTCGAAGGCCACGATCACGGCCTGGTCCGCGGGCACTCCCTTGACCTCGTAACCCCACTTGCGGGCGGTCTTGATCGCCGTCTCCACCGCTTCCGCGCCGGTGTTCATCGGCAGCACCATCTCCATGCCGGCCAGCTCGGCCAGCTCGGCGCAGAACGGGCCGAACTGGTCGTGCTCGAACGCCCGGCTGACCAGGGTGACCCGGTCCAGCTGGCGCTGCGCGGCGGCGACCAGCGCGGGATGGCGGTGGCCGAAGTTGAGCGCCGAGTACGCCGCCAGCAGGTCCAGGTAGCGGCGGCCCTCGGTGTCGGTGACCCAGGCGCCCTCGCCCTCGGCGATGACGACGGGCAGCGGGTGGTAGTTGTGCGCGCTGTACGCTTCGGCCAGCGCGTGCAGGTCTGCCGATGTGGGCACGGTGGTTCCCCCTCGCACGGCTGTTTCCCCGATCATGGCCGCAGCTCCAGTGTGCAGCACTTTGGCCCGCCGCCGGCCTTGCGGAACTCCGACATGTCCACCGGGACCGGCTCGAACCCGCGGGCGGCCAGGGCGGCGGCCAGGCCGACGGCCTGCACGGGCAGCACGACGTGGCGGCCGTCGCTGACCGCGTTCAGGCCGAGCACCCCGGCGTCTTCGCCGCTGGCCTCGATCAGCTCCGGGAAGTGCGCGGCCAGGGCGGCCTGCCCGGCCGCGTCGAAGGCCGCCGGGTAGTAAGCGGCGGTGTGCGCGTCCAGCACGCACAGCGCCGTGTCCAGGTGGTAGAACCGCGGGTCGACCAGGCGCAGGCTGATCACCGGCCGCCCGAACAGCGCGGCCAGGTCCTGCCGGACGCCGGCGTCGGTGCGGAAGCCGTGCCCGGCCAGGATCACCCCGCCCGCCGGCAGGATGTCGCCTTCGCCTTCGTTGACCCGGGCCGGTTCGTGCACCGAGCGGTACCCCTGGCGGCGGAACCAGTCCAAGTAGGCCGGGCCTTCGGCGGCCCGCTCCGGGTACCGGAACCGGGCGCCGAGCACGGTGCCGCCGATCACGGTGGCCCCGTTGGCCGCGAACACCATGTCCGGCAGATCCGGGTGGCCGTCGATGAACTGCACCGAATGGCCGAGGCTGGTGTAGGCGTCCCGCAGTCCTTGCCACTGGCGGATGGCCAGGGCCGTGTCGACGGCGGCCCCGCTGGCCATCCAGGGGTTGATGGCGTATCGCACGGTGAAATGCTCCGGGCGGCACATCAGGTAGGACCTCGGCAGCGGCGTCCGGTCGGCTGGCCGCGCGGCCAGGCTGGTGCCGGGCGCCGGGTCCGCCATGGCGGCCGGGTACGTAGCGGTCATCGAGCTCCTCTCGGTGCGGGCTGCGGTGCAGATGATCAGTCAATCCAGCGTACGAGCTGTATCCGAGCGGAGAAATGCGCGTGAGCTGCGTCTAGCCGTCGCTTCGTTGTGAAAATCCGGCTGGAACGGCGAATCGTTGCGTGCAAGCCGGGCTAGGGTCAACTAGGCGGCAGCGGCGGCGTCACCGGCGCGCGGCCGATGTCCCGGGCCAGCTCCAGGGCGAGCAAGTGGTCGGCGAAGGCGAACGTCTCGAACTTGGCGCCCGGCGGGATCTCGCTGTCCTTTTCCAGGGCGTGCAGCACGCGCAGCGCGGCCGGGGTGTCCAGGTCATCGTCGAACGCGCCGAAAAAGTCGGCCACGTACTGCGCGCACATGGGCCGGCTGGGTGAGTTGGCCCACTCGGCCATCCGCTGCCGCCAGCGGCGGACCGTGGCGTCGGCCGCTTCCAGGGTGCCCCAGGTCAGGTTCATCTGCTGCCGGTACCGGTGCTCGGTGAACGCCAGCCGCAGGGCCAGCGGGTCCAGCCCGCGTTCGGCCAGATCGCCGAGCAGCACAACGTTCCGGGCGGACTCGGCCATCTCGCGGCCCTCGAACAGCAGGTGCTCGCCGTGCACCCAGTGCCGGACCACCTCGTGCCCGGCGACGCTGTCCGACTGGGCCCGCTCGTCCTCGTGGTGCGGGAAGCGCAGGCCGATCCCGCCGGTGTGCACGTCGATGGTGTCGCCCAGGTAGTGCAGGGACATCGCGGAGCACGCGGTGGACCAGCCTGGGAACCCGGTGCCCCAGGGCGCCGCCCAGGTCAGCTCCCGGTCGGCGGGCGCGGCCTGCCACAGCACCCAGTCCGCGGTGAACCGCTTGTCCGGGTCCATGCTCTGCTGGCCAGCCCGGGCGCCGGGCCGGTGCCCGGGGCGCAGGTCATCGAGCCGGTTGCCGGACAGCTCGCCGTAGCTGGGGAAGGACCGGACGTCGAAGTACACCGAGCCGGCTGGTGTCTGGTACGCATGCCCGGTCGCCAGCAGCTTGCTGATCAGCTCGATCATCAGGTCGATGGACTCGCTGGCCCGTGGCGTGCTGTCAGCCGGGCGGATGTTCAGCGCGGCGCAGTCCGCGCGGAACACGTCCTCGTAGTGCCGCGCGATGTCCAGTGTGCTGAGGCCCTCGGCCCGCGCCTGGGCGATGATCTTGTCCGCGCCATCGGGGTGGGTCTCGTTCTCGTCGGCCAGGTGCCCCACGTCGATGATGTTCTGGCAGCTGATGACGGTCAGCTGATTCCGCTCCGCGGTCCGCCGGATCAGGTCGGCCAGCAGGTAGGAGCGCAGGTCGCCGACATGGGCGCACCGGTACCCGGTCGGCCCGCAGGTGTACATGCGCAGGCTGGCCCGGCGGGCCGGTTCGATCGGCTCCACCTGCCCGGTCCGGGTGTCATAAAGCCGCAGCACGCCCCCAGCCTATGGGCGCGGCACGGTCAGGGCCGCAGCCCGCGGACCAGGTCGGCCGGGATGAGCTGTACCGGGAACGGCCGGCTGGCGGTCCAGGCCTGCCCGCCGGTCACCTGAGCGATCTCCTTGTAGTCGCCATCGGCCAGGTCAAACACGGTCAGCGATGGCTTGTCCGGATTCGGATCGACCACCCAATAGGAGGGGGTGCCCAGCCGGGCGTAGACCGCCTTCTTCAGGCTGGCATCGCGCAGCCGGCTGGTCGGCGAAATTACTTCGACGGCGAGAAGCGGAGCGCGAGGCAGGTCGTCCTCGGTGAGGTCGACGAACCGCGCCACGAGGACATCGGGCTGCACTTCGTTGTACTTGTCGGGGCGAACTGCGAACGGTGCGCCGATAACCCGCATGTCTGGTGGGCAGGCTTGGCGCAGCACCATGTATACGGTGTACATCGCCTCCTGATGTGCCCAGCCTGAAGCGGGGCTCACCAGGAGTTCCCCGTCGATAAGTTCGTACCGGCGGCCGTCATCCGGCATCTCCTCCAGGTCGCTGACCGTGAAGGGGTGTGCGACATCGCCGGGAGTGGTCACGACTGTCATGGTCCCCTCCTTCTGCCTGGAGGCAACGATCCCCGTGGGCTACGACAGTTCCGCTAGCCGGTGCACCGCGGCGTCGATGCGCTCGTCGGTGGCGGTCAGCGCGACCCGGATGTGCTGGGCGCCGGCCGGGCCGTAGAACTCGCCCGGGGCGACCAGGATGCCCAGGCCGGCCAGCACCTCGACGCAGCTCCAGCCGTCCTGACCGGGCCGGGACGCCCACAGGTACAGCCCCGCCTCGGAGTGGGTGATCTCCCAGCCGGCCGCCTGGAACGCGGCCAGCAGCCGCTCGCGGCGGGCGGCGTACACCGCGCGCTGCCGGCCGGCGTGCTCGTCGTCGTCCAGTGCGGCGGCCATCGCGGCCTGAACCGGGGCCGGCATCATCAGGCCAGCATGCTTCCGTATCTCCAGCAGCCGGGCGACGAGCCCGGGGTCACCGGTGACGAACCCGGCCCGGTAGCCCGCCATGTTGGACCGCTTTGACAGCGAGTGCACCGCGAGGACGCCCTCGGCCGAAGCCCCGGACACGTCGGGATGCAGCACCGAGACCGGTTCGGCCGCCCAGCCGAGGCCGAGGTAGCACTCGTCGGACGCCAGCACCGTGCCGCGCTCCCGGGCCCAGCTCACCATCTTGGTCAGGTGGGCGGCGGGCAGCACCCGCCCGGTCGGGTTGGCCGGGGAGTTGACCCAGGCCAGCCGGACACGTTCCGGGCCGAGCGTGGTCAGGCCGTCCACGGCCACGCCCCGGGCGCCGGCCAGCCGGGCGCCGATGTCATACGTCGGGTAGGCCAGTTCCGGGTAGACCACCACGTCGCCCGGCCCGCAGCCGAGCAGCGTGGGCAGCCCGGCGATGAACTCCTTGGTGCCGATCAGCGGCAGCACGGAGTCTGGCGGCACGGTCACCCCGTGCCGCCGGGCCAGCCAGCCGGCCGCCGCCTCGCGCAGCTGGGGTGTGCCGTGCGTGGCCGGATAGCCCGGGGCGTTGGCGGCCGCGCGCAGCGCGTCGGTCACCACCGGTGGTACCGGGTCCACCGGGGTGCCGACGGACAGGTCCACGATCCCGCCGGGATGGGCCCGTGCCTTGTCGCCGTACGGCGCGAGCAGGTCCCAGGGGAAGCGCGGCAGCCGCGCGGCCAGGGTCAGCTCTCTTCGGCCTGCGGGGGCAGCGCCGTGACCAGCGGATGATCCTTGTTGATCTTGCCGACCTTGGCCGCGCCGCCCGGCGAGCCGAGATCCTCGAAGAACTCCACGTTGGCCTTGTAGAAGTCCTTCCACTGGTCCGGCACGTCATCCTCGTAGAAGATCGCCTCGACCGGGCACACCGGCTCGCACGCGCCGCAGTCCACGCACTCGTCCGGGTGTATGTAGAGCATGCGCTCGCCCTCGTAGATGCAGTCGACCGGGCATTCCTCTATGCACGACCTGTCGAGCACGTCGACGCAGGGCTGCGCGATGATGTACGTCACGTTCCGAACTCCTCTTTCCCGCTTTCTCGCGCTTTCCCGGTGGAGGGGACTGGGCTCCCAGTATCCCGGGTCGTGGCCAGTATCCCGGCCAGGCGGGCCTCGGCGCACCCTGGGCGGCGAGATTCCCCAGCCGGCCGCAGGCTATCAGCTGAGCACCAGGGTGCCCTCGGGCGGTGCGCCCGCGTCGCGGACCCAGCCCTTGTTGCTGGCGGCGGCGCGCCACTGGTACCCGGCGAAGCGGATCTGGTGGATGTGGTACGTGCTGGCGTGGGTGACTAGCCAGGTGGCCACCTCCCAGCCGAGCCGGGGTGCCTCGATCCGGACCTGCATCTGGGTGCTGGTCCCGTCCGCCACGCTGCCCCGGCTGTCCCGATGGTCGGTCGCCTCGCGGGCCACCGCCGTCCCGAACGTGGTGCCGAGCCCGCTGCTGATCCGGCTCAGGTCGGCCGGCGCCCGGCTGGCCGAGCCCGACCAGCAGTAGACCGCGTGCCCACGCTGCCCGGTGAAGGCCGGGGTCATCGCCGCGGCCATCTTCTCGTACTGGGTGTAGGCCGCCCCGTCCGCGCTGTGCTGCACCGCCTGGGCGGCCTGCGACACGGGCATCTTCCGGTAGCCGGGGATGGCCTTCAGCGCGCGGAAGAACTTGCTGGTGGCGTAGATCGGGTCCTCCAGGTCCCTGCGCGGTCCCCAGCCTTCGGACGGCCGCTGCTGGAAGACCCCGACCGAGTCCAGGTCGCCATAGCTCAGGTTGTGCAGCTTGGACTCCTGCATCGCGGTCGCGTACGCGATGGTCACCGCCAGCCGCGGCATCGCCTTCTGGTGGGCCACACCGGCGATGGTGGCCGCGATGGAGCCCTGCTCGGTGTCGAGCAGGATGCTCTGGTGGTCGCCGGTGGCCACACAGCCCGACCCGGTCAGCACCGGGGCGATCACCGGCGCGAAGGCGCGCACCACCAGGTACCCGCCCACGGCGAGCACGCTGAGCAGGGCGGTCACGATGAGCGCCCGGCGGCTGCGCTTCCGGGGCCGTGAGGTGGGCCGGCTTCTTGGCACATGCCGAAGCTACCGTTGCGTACGGAATTACGGGGACAAGCCGCCGGGAAGGGGCGCCCTGCGGCACCCGCTGATCGGCCCGGTGCACGCCCCGTGGGCTGCGCTGAGCAGCCCAGAGTGCGTGGCAGGATCAGGAGGGTGCAACCAGAATCACGTCGCCGCATCCGCCGTCAGGGCCCAGCTATGCTGCGCGGCGACTTCATCCCGAAGACCACCACCGACCAGCGGCTGCTCGACCGGCGCGGACCGGGCGACTGGGTACATACCGATCCGTGGCGGGTGCTGCGGATCCAGGCCGAGTTCGTGGAGGGCTTCGGGCTGCTCGCTGAGCTGGGCCCGGCCGTGTCGGTGTTCGGCAGCGCCCGGGCCGAGCCGGGCAGCGTGGAATGCGACCAGGCCGAGGCCATCGGGAAGAACCTGGCCGAGGCCGGGTACGCGGTGATCACCGGTGGCGGCCCGGGGGTGATGGAAGCAGCCAACAAGGGCGCCGCCACCGCGGGCGGCGTGTCGGTCGGCCTGGGCATCGAACTGCCCACGGAAATGGGCCTGAACGACTACGTCGAGATCGGCCTGGAGTTCCGCTACTTCTTTGTCCGCAAGACCGTCTTCATCAAGTACTCGCAGGCGTTCGTGGTGCTGCCCGGCGGGTTCGGCACCCTGGACGAGCTGTTCGAGGCCCTGACCCTGGTGCAGACCGGCAAGATCACGAAGTTCCCGATTGTGCTGGTGGGCAGCGAGTACTGGTCTGGCCTGCTGTCCTGGATCAGGCGTAGCGTGCTGGACGGCGGCAAGATCTCGGCTGGCGACGAGGACCTGGTGGCCGTGGTGGACGACCCCGCCGAGGCGGTCAGCATCATCCAGCGGGCGCACGCGCAGCGTAACGGTGCTGATCCGGCCCCGGGGGTGAGCTGACCCAGCGGTTCGTCCGCGCCGGCGGGCCTGCCCGCCCGCTGTGCATGGCACGATGCATACTGTGCCCGTTCTGTTGCTACTTGCCGGGGCAGTCATCCTCGCCGGCGTGGTCGCCGTGGCCATGGGCCACGGCGGTGAGATGGCGGAATTCCCCAGCGACTTCGTCCCGCCCACGCTGGGCGATCTGCTCACCGCGGCCGACGTGGCCATGCTCCGGCCGCCGTCGGCGCTGTGGGGATACAACACGCAGGTGACTGATGAGGCGCTGAGCCGCATCGCGCAGATCGTCACCGAACGCGACGTAGAGATCGCCGTGCTCCGCCAGCAGCTAGCTGACCTCCGGTCCGGGGCTGGTGCCGCGCCGCCCGCTAGCGCGAGCCGCCTGGAAGCGGAGCCAGTTGCGGCGGACCGGCCGGTCGCGGCCGCGGCGGATACCGGCAGCGCGGCCCAGGACGACACACCGACGGCGTCGGTGCTGCCGTTCGACGAGGCGGCCGCCCCCGGTGATGACTGACCTGCCCGGCACGGTCCAGCCGGGCGCGGACGGCCAGCTGCGCTGTCCGTGGGCCTTGAGCAGCCCGGAGTATCTCGGCTACCACGATGACGAGTGGGGCCGGCCGGTCCGCAGCGACCAGGGCATCTTCGAGCGGCTGTGCCTGGAGGGCTTCCAGTCCGGGCTGTCCTGGCTCACCATCCTGCGCAAGCGGGAGAACTTCCGGACCGCGTTCCGCGGCTTCGACCTGGCACAAGTAGCTGGCTTCGGCCGCCAGGACGTGGACCGGCTGCTCGGCGACGCTGGCATCATCCGGAACCGGGCCAAGATCGAGGCAACGATTCGCAACGCCCGTGCCGCGCTGGACATACCGGCTGGGCTCGCCGCCCTGGTCTGGAGTTACGCGGTGCATCCGGCGCCTGCCGCCCCGGTCAGCATGGCTGACTTGCCCGCGTCGACACCTGCCTCCGCCGCGCTGGCCAAGGATCTGCGCGGCCGTGGCTTCACGTTCACCGGCCCGGTCACCGTTTACGCCACCATCCAGGCCTGCGGTCTGGTAGATGACCATTTGCGGGACTGCTTCCGGCGCGGCGCACACGAGCCGTCCGCCAATCGCCCTTCGTGAATCACACAGACAGATGCCGGGGTGGCCCGGGTGCCCTGAAGATAAGCTCAGCCAGACATGGGCGGGGAGGGGAGACAGAAATGGCCGACGCTCAGCCCGGTCACGGTGGGGTGGACAGCAGTGTCCCGGCGCCCGCCCGGATCTATGACTACCTATTAGCTGGCAGCAACAATTTCCCGGCCGACCGCGCGGCGGCCGAGCAGATCCTCAAGGCCGTCCCGGAGATCAGGGACGCGGCGTGGTCCAATCGCGGCTTCCATCAGCGGGCCGCCCGGTGGATCGCGGAACACGGCGTCCGCCAGTTCGTCGACATCGGGTCCGGGCTGCCCACCGTGGGCAACACGCATGAGGTGGTACAGCGCCTCGTCCCGGAGGCCCGGGTGGTCTACGCGGACAACGACCCGCTGGTCCGGCTGCACAGCCAGGCACTGCTGGCCGACAACGGCTCGACCGCCGTCATCCTGGGCGATCTGCGCGACCCCGAGGGCATCCTGGGCCACCCGGAACTGGGCCGGCTGATCGACTTCGCCGAGCCGGTCGGGCTGCTGATGACCGGGGTGCTGATGTTCGTGGCGGACGACTCCGATCCGTACCGGCTGGTCGCCCGGTACATCCGCGAACTGGCCCCAGGCAGCTACCTGTCGCTGTCCCACCTCAGCGCCGATCACAAGTCCGACCGGGCGGTACAGGGATTCCGCGCCGTCTTCGACACCGCCACCGAGCACATGTACTTCCGGTCCAAGGCTGAGGTGGCCCGGTTCTTCACCGGCTTGGAGTTGGTGCCGCCGTACCAGGGCAGCCCGCCCGAGCTGACCTACGCCGGCCTGTGGGCGGCTGAGGACCCGGTGGCGGCCGACACCGACGGCTCCCGCTGGCTGTGGTGCGGGGTAGGTCGGCGCCCGGAGGATCCGGCGACTGCGGACAGTAACGAGTGATCATGCTCTACTGTTGAGCTCACCACGCGGCGCCCTGCCGCCCGAGGAGGATGCAGCAGTGACCGGGAAGCCGACCGTAGCTGAACTCGGCGTCGACCTGGACGCGCAGCAGTGGCGGCGGTCCGGTGACCGGGACGGGGCGATCGAGATCGCTTTCGTGTCGGCGCACGTCCTGGCCGGGGCGGCCACGGCCGCCCCGGCGGCGGCCGTCGAGCGCACCGAATACGTGCTGATGCGGGTGGCGGGCGACCCGGCGGGCCGGGTACTGGTGTACGACCGCCATGAGTGGGAGTGCTTCCTCGACGGCGTGCGAGGCGGCGAGTTCGACGAAGGCGCCAGCTAGCCGGGAGCGGCGGGCGGCCAGCCGGGCATTCCCGGTCAAGGAATGCCACACCGGGCCCGGGCTTGTGCAACTCTGAACACAACCTGAGAGTCCCAGGCGAGTGGCCGAGAATCTGCGATTCACAAGTTAGGTAGCGCTATGCTTAATCCAGCGCCTTGTCAAGAAGGAGAGGCCGGATGAGCGACAATGCCTACGGCGCGACCCTAGCCAAGCGTCGGCTGTCCCGCCGTCTCGGCGAGCTCCGACTGAACAGCGGGCACACCGCTAACCACGTCTGCGACATCCTCAACTGGGGTCGCGGCAAGGTGGGCCGGTTCGAGGCCAACCAGTGGAAGCGGCCCGAGATGAGTGACATCCGGGACCTGCTGCGGATCTACGGCGTGGACAGCGCGACTGGGGAAGCACTCGAGGAACTGGCCATCCGGGCCCGGGCCAGGCCGTGGTGGCGTGATTACACCGACATCTTCGAGAACGAGTTCCCCGGCTTCGAGAACGACGCCGAGCGGATCCAGGTCTGCATGCCGCTGGTCGTGCCCGGCCTGCTGCAGACCCAGGACTATGCGGAGGCGTTCATGCGGGCCGGCCCCCGGCCGCCCGCCTGGCGGCGCAAGGCGATGGAGACCCGGCAGCGCCGCCAGGAGATCCTGGACCGGAGCGACGGAACGGCACCCCGCCTGGTGGCGGTGATCACCGAGGCGTCGCTCATGTACCACTGGGGCACCAGGGCAGAACGGCGGGAGCAGATCGAGCATCTGATCGAGATGAGCCGCCGCGCCAACGTGGAGCTGCGCATCCAGCGCTTCGCGGACGGCCCGAGCCCAGGCGTATCGTCCTCGATCAACATATTTGACCTGCCAGGCGACGAGCCAAGCGTCGTCTTCACCGAAACCGACACGGCCATCCAGGAGGTAAGCAGGCCAGAAGAGGTGAGCTTGTATGTCCAAGCATTCGGCCGGATCCGCGATTCGGCCCAGGAGCCCAGAGCTACTGCGGTCTACCTAGAACACCTCGCTCAACAACTGGAGTTATCATGATCGATCTGTCTCGAGCTGAGTGGCGTAAGGCACGCCTGAGTAGCACATCCAACGGTGGCTGCGTGGAAGTCGCGGCCAACCTGCCGGGTGTTGTCGCCGTCAGGGACAGCACGCGTCCTGGCGCTGGTACGCACGTGGTCAGCCGGGCGGCGTTCGCCCGGTTCCTGGCCGAGACCAAGGCAGGCCGCTTCGATCTCGACGGCCCGGCCTCGGCCGGCTGACCCTCAGCGGGCTGAGTCACCCAGGTACCGAACAGAAGAATCCCCCGGGCCGCCACCCGGGGGATTCTTCTATCCGGACCTGTCTCGAGGCCCGGCGGCTGCCAGGCAGCCGCCGCGGCACGACTTTACTGCGCGGCTCGCTGGGCGGAAACACCCAGGCCATACGCCTTGTGTTACCTGTTAGCCACAGCACTAATACTTTACGTAATGTCCGCTTTCGGGACGGTTCTGTCCGGACACAAAAAGTAAAGACTGCTTCAAGCCTGCACTTCCGTCCCGGATGTCGTTGCGCGGCAGGGCTCATGACTCATAATCTGTGCTTCACAGATTGCGCGGCCCTGGAAGGCTGAAAGATCATGTTAGGGTCACTAGCGGCCGATGCCCCGCACCCCTCCGACGCGGTGCATCCCCCGGCCGTGACCGTGTCTGCGGGGGGATGTTCCGCCTCGCCGCTCCCGATGGACGCCAGTTGCGCGGCCGCCGCCCGGCAGTTGTTCCGGGCGGCCGCGGCTGGCATCGGGTTGCCGGACGAGACGATCTACGAGGGCGTCACGATGGCCAGCGAGCTCGCCGCCAACAGCATGCACGCGCGGGCCGCGGTCCAGTTCGACGGCGTGCTGGGCTGTCCGGTCGCGGGCGCCCCGGAACTCTGGCTGTACCTGCGCCGCGCCGCGGGCCAGCAAGAGCTGGTGTGCAAGGTGTTCGATGCCTTGCCCGGCTGGAAGAACGGCCAGCCGCCGGACCCGCTGGCCGGTGACCCGCTGGCCACAGACCCACTCGCCGCTGACCCGCTGGCCGAGCAGGAGGAGAGCGGGCGCGGCCTGTGCGTGGTGCAGGCGCTCTCTGCGGGCCGCTGGGGCTATCACCCGACCCGCGCCCGGCTCGGCGGCTGGAAAGTCCCGGGCAAGACGGTCTGGTTCGCCCAGCCGGTGCCCCCGGGCACCGCCCTGGACCGGTTCCGCCAGGCCCAGCCCGGCTCACTGCAGGCGGCCGCCATCCTGGAGCGGATGCTGGCCGAGCGCGGTCTCGGGCACATCGTCCGGGCCGACGCGCCCGCCTCAGGCATGTCGGTGCTGTCCATCCGGCGCGGCCTGACGGTATGGGTGCGCAGCCGGGTGGTGTCCTGGACCAGCCGCACCGGGCGCCGGGAGTGGCGGGAGTTCGCTGACCTGGTCGACGCGGCCGAGCAGATCGTCTGCGCCCACGAGGAGCTGGGCAGCGCGGACGCCGGCTAGCGGCCCTGGAAGGTGGGGCGCTGCTTCTGGGCGAAGGCGGCCGTGGCTGCCTGGTGGTCCGTGGTGCGGCCCAGCGCGGCCTGGACCTCGGCTTCCTTCTCCAGCGCGGCCGCCAGGTCGTGCCCGGCGGCGTAGTCGAGTTCCGCCTTGATGCCCGCGTACGCGGCGGTAGGGCCGATGGCCAGCCGGGCGGCCAGCGCACTCGCTGCCGCGGGCAGTTCGGCGTCCTCGGTCACATGGCTGACCAGGCCCAGTTCCAGCGCGCGGTCAGCCGGCAAGGGCTCGGCCAGGAGCAGCAGTTCGGCCGCCCGGCCCGCCCCGACCAGGCGCTGCAGGGTCCATGAGGCGCCGGTGTCCGCGGCCAGCCCGACCCGGGCGAAAGCCATCAGGAAGCTGGCGCCACGGGCGGCGATGCGCAGGTCACAGGCCAGCGCCAGGGACGCGCCGGCGCCCGCAGCCACTCCGTTCACCGCGGCAATCACCGGCTTGGGCATAGACCTGATGGCCAGCACGATCGGGTTGTAGTGCTGCCGGACGGTATCCATGGCCGACCCAGCCGGTTGGCCCGAGGAGGCCGCCGCGCTGGCCTGGGCCTCCGCCAGCAGCCCGGCGTGCTCGCGCAGGTCCTGGCCCGCGCAGAAGGCCGGCCCGGCCCCGGTAATCAGCACCGCCCGGACCTCGGGGCTGGCGGCCGCCTCGCGCAGCGCGGCCAGCAGTGCCGTTTTCATCTCCGCGGTGAGCGCATTATGGGCCCGCGGCCGGTTCAGCACGATCGTGGCGACAGCTT
>Ga0210392_10001391_pt1 | contig 12822 bp, 7 predicted proteins | sample IncBWC30OmetaG_FD_161057 | JGI IMG/M metagenome (GOLD analysis project Ga0210392, IMG submission 161057) | Forest soil microbial communities from Barre Woods Harvard Forest LTER site, Petersham, Massachusetts, United States - Inc-BW-C-30-O ...
CAGCGGGGCACCGGCCAGCACATCCTGGTGGTGGATGACGAGCCGGCACTGGTGCGCGTGACCATGAAACATCTTCAGAATCTTGGTTATCAGGTGACGGGGGTGAATTCCGCCGCGGAAGCCCTACAGGCGCTTCACGGGCAGCCGGAACGCGTCGACCTGGTGATCACCGACCTGACGATGCCGGACATGAACGGAATCGGCCTGGCCCGGGCGCTGCATGAGCTGCGCCCGAATCTGCCGGTCATCCTGGCCAGCGGTTTTGACGGGGCGAAAACCGCCGCCGCCGACCAACCGCCAAACATCCGTATGTTGCTGCAAAAGCCTTTCAGTGCCGCATCGCTGGCGAAGACGATCCAATCCGTGCTCGCGGTGTGAGGGGCAAAAGCCACGACGGGACCAATGGTTACACGCACGCGAGGTGTCTGCGCTCCGGAGCGAAAAGATTGACGGGCGGCGGTTTTGGCGTGAACCTAGGTCTTGGAATATGAAGGCGTCGTTTTGGAGTTGGATCGTGCTGCGTAAACGCAAATTGCTGCTCTGGGGCTTTGGGCTGTTGTTGTTTTATACCGTGATGGGCTTTCTCATCCTGCCGCCCATCGTGCGGAGCATCGCGGTCAAACAGCTTTCCAAGCAACTGGACCGCGAGGTGTCGATCCAACAGATCAAAATCAACCCCTTTGCGCTCTCCACGACGGTGCGCGGGCTGCTGATCAAGGACAAGGACGGCGAGCCGTTTCTTTCGTGGGACGAGGTCTATGTGAACTTCCAGATCTCGTCGCTGTTCACCCGGGCGTGGACGTTCAAGGAGATCAGCACGTCCAAGCCCTACGTCCGCGTGCAGATGAACAAGGATTACACGTTCAATTTTTCCGACCTCATCACGAAATTTTCCACCAACGCGGCCCCGGCCAAGCCGGTCGCGGAAGGCAAGCCGCTGGTGCTGCACATCGGGCGGCTGCACATCGGCGGGGCGGAGGCGGCGTATGCGGATTTCACCACGCGCGAGCCGTTCAAGCGCGTGCTGGGTCCGCTGGACATCACGCTGGATGATTTCCGCACGGACCCGGACAACAAGAATCCGTATGCGTTCTCGGGCACGACGGACGCGGGCGAGCGCATCGCGTGGAGCGGATTTTTCTACCTGTCGCCGCTGCGGTCGCAAGGGTCGCTCACGCTGGACAAGTTCACGCTGAACAAGTACGCGCCGCTGTACCAGGACCTGGTGCGGTTCGAGGTGCGGGACGGCAGCATCGGGGTGCATTTGAATTACCGTTTTGAATTGAGCGGCACGAACCGGGTGATGCAGGTGAAGAACACGGCCTTGGCGCTGCGCAATTTCAAGCTGGGCATGCCGGGGGACACGAACAACGTCGCGGAGCTGATGCATTTTGCGGTGACGGGCGCGAGCGCGGACCTGCAGAGCCACGAGGCTTCGGTGGAATCCATCTTGGTGAACGGCGGCAGCCTGTTCCTGCGGCGTAACCAGGACCAGTCGGTCAACGTGCTGGAGATGGCCAAGCCGGCGGAGACGGCCACGAACGTCCCCGGCGGCATCGTGGTGCTGCTCCGTTCGGTGACGAACGCGGTGGCGATGCTGTTGCAGAGCACCAACCAATGGCGCGGCACGGTGCAGATGGTGGATGTGACCAACTGCGATTTGCATCTGGAAGACCTCGTGAATTCCCGGCCGGCGCGGCTGGACTTGAGCGATATCCAATTCGATGCGAAGAATATTTCAAACCTGGCGGGCACGAATTTGACGGCGGACTTTTCCATGCGCTGGAACACGAACGGCTTGGTCAAGGTGCAGGCCACGGCGGCGTTGCTGCCGCCCACGGCGGAAATCCAGATGGATGTCGACCAGCTCAACCTCGGCACGCTGGATCCGTATCTCGAACCGAAATTGAACCTGTACATATTGGGCAGCAAAGTCGGGTTGCATGGAAAGGTCAATTTGACGACGCCCGCGGACGGTCTGCCGCAGGTCACATTTCACGGCGATGCGGGACTGGACGGATTTCACACGGTGGACGGCGATCTGGCGGAAGATTTGTTGAAGTGGGACTCGCTGAGCTTCAACGGCATTGACGCCAACCTGAACCCGCAAACCGTGGCCATCAAGGAAATTCTCGTGGACAACTTGTACGCGCGGCTGGTCATCGAAACGAACAAGTCCATCAATCTGCTCAACGCGCTACGGATGACGAATGCGCCGGCAACGAACGAGGTCAAGGCCGTCGCCACGGGCGGCACCGTGACGAATGCGCCGCTGCCGCCGGTTTCGGTGGGCGTGATCATCATCACGAATACGCAGCTGAGCTTCACGGACCGCTCGCTGTCGCCGGAAGTGAACCTGAGCATCCGCGACGTGAACGGCAGCGTGGCAGGGTTATCGACCGAGCAACTGCAACACGCGGTGGTGGACCTGAGCGCGAAGGTGGACGGGGTGGGGCCGGCAACCATCACCGGGCTGATCAACCCGTTGAACCAGACGGCGACGAACGACATCAAGATTTCGCTGAAGGACATGGACCTGACGCCGGCGAGCCCGTATGCGGGGAAGTTCGCGGGCTATCGCATCGCGCAAGGGAAACTGAACTTGGACCTCGCGTATGAGCTGGTCGGGAAAGATCTGAAGTCGAAAAATGTCATCACGCTGGACCGGTTCACGTTTGGCGAGAAGGTGGAAAGCCCGGAGGCGACGCATCTGCCGGTGCGGCTGGCGATCGCCATTCTGAAAGACCGCGACGGGAAGATCGTTTTGGATGTGCCGATCGATGGCCGGACGGACGACCCAAAATTCCACGTGTCCAAGGTGGTCTGGGGCGCGATCGGAAATATTTTGGAAAAGGTGGCGACCTCGCCGTTCTCGTTGTTGGGCGCGCTCGTCGGCGGCGGTGGCGAGGAATTGGGTTACCAGGATTTTGCGCCGGGGAGTGCGAGTTTGACGGATGACGGCAAGAAGAAGCTCGATACCTTGACGAAGGCGCTGCATGAACGGCCGGCGCTGGGCCTGGAAATCTCCGGCAGCGTGGATGCGGCGAGCGACCGCGAGGGGCTGGAACGGATGGCGCTGGACAGTCAAATCCGCATGCAGGTCTGGCGGAAATTGCGCAAGTCCGAGCAGGCGACGAACTCGGTAGACCAGGTGGTGTTGACGCCGGATGACCGGGCACATTGGATCCTGAAGTATTATGGCGAAGCGGTGGCGAACGGGAAGATCACGCCGGAATTGATCGCGGCGAACACGAACCTGGCGGTCTTTGCGGCGAAAGTGGCCGCCGGTAAGCCGACCAACATCAAGGCCGCGACGTTGTTGATGAATTTTGACACCAAGGGAAGCGGCAACACCAACGGCCCGACGTACCAGTCCAAGCTGGTGCCGCCGCCGGATGCGAACGAGGCGCTGCTGCTGGCTACGTATCCGGTGAGCGAGGGCGACCTGGAGACGCTGGCCGCCGCGCGGGCGAAAGCGGTGCAGGATTATCTGCTGCTGGGCGGCCAGACCGAGGCGTCGCGCCTGTTCCTGAAGGCGAGCCAAGGCGGCTTGCGCGCCGAAGGCAGCCGGGCGTATCTGCAATTCCAATAGAGCAGGGCATTTTAAGAAAATGCTTTGGCGGCTGTATCACACGAATGGGGAATAGCCAAGCCGGCGCGGCGCGCTATCATTTTCAAAATCCACGATGTCACATCGCCTGAAAATTTTGCTGGTGGCCGCCGCCGGCCTGTTGCTCGGCGCCGGACAGTTCCTGCCGGCCGCACAACCCACGTTGGAATCCGGCTGGGAAAATCCGCCGAACGCGGCGCGGCTCCGCGCCTACTGGTGGTGGCTCAACGGCAACGTGACCAAGGCGTCCATCACGCGCGACCTCGAGCAGATGAAGGCGAAAGGGTTTGCCGGCGCGGTCCTGGTGGATGCTGACGGCGCATCGCAGGGCGGCAATGCCAAGGTTCCGCATGGCCCGACGTTTTTCACGCCCGAATGGCGCGAGCTTTACAAACATGCGTTGCGCGAAGCCGACCGGCTGGGGCTGGAAATCAGCCTGAACATCCAGAGCGGCTGGAATCTCGGCGGCCCGGTGGTTACGCCGGAGGATGCCGGTAAAAAATACATCTGGTCGGAAATCAAGATCACCGGCGGCACGAACGTGGAAGTGAAGCTGCCGCTGCCAAAGGCGCGGGAGAATTTTTACCGCGATGAGGCGGTGGTCGCCTACCGCGTCAAAGCTGCGCCGAAGCCTGAGCCGTTGAAGAACTGGAAGCAGAAGGCGTTGCAGGAATCGTTGCAGCCGTTCTCCGCGCCGGATTCGTCACCACTGTTCGCCGAAATTTCCGGGACGCCCGGCGAGGAAGATGCGGAGACGGCGGAGGTGATCGACCTCAGCGGGAAGCTCGGCGCGGACGGGGTTTTGAAATGGGCTGCGCCCGCCGGTGCCTGGCAGGTTTTGCGCTTCGGTTACACCATCGGCGACCATGCCCATGTGTCCACGAGCAGCGAAGGCTGGCAGGGGTTTGCCATTGATGTGTACAGCGCGACGGCGTTTCAACATTACTGGGACAAGGTAGTGGAACCGCTCATCCTGGATGCCGGGCCGCTCGCGGGTAAAACCCTGAAGTATCTGCACACGGACAGTTGGGAGATCGAGCTGGCGAACTGGACACCGGCGATGCGCGCGGAATTTCAAAAACGGCGCGGCTACGACCTGCTGCCCTGGCTGCCGGTGCTGGCGGGACGCATCGTGGATTCACGCGAGGCGAGCGACCGTTTTCTTTTTGATTACCGCAAGACGCTCGGGGACATGGCGATTGACAATCATTACCGGCTGTTCCGCGACAACGCGCACAAGCACGGCATCGGCATCCATCCCGAAAGCGGCGGGCCGCACGCGGTGCCGATCGATGCCCAACGCTGCCTCGGCTGGGACGACGCGCCGATGAGCGAATTCTGGGCGTGGTCATGGACGCACCGCATCGGCGATGCGAACCGCTTTTTTGTGAAGCAGCCGGCGAGCGCGGCGCATACCTACGGGCATCCGCTCGTGTTCGCCGAGGGGTTCACCAGCATCGGACCGCACTGGCAGGAGCACATCTGGGATAACCTGAAGCCGAGCTTCGACAAGGCGCTCTGCGAGGGGCTGAATGTGCTGGTCTGGCACGCGTTCGTCTGCTCGCCGGATGAGACGGGGATTCCCGGGCAGCAGTATTTCGCCGGGACGCACCTGAATCCCAAGGTGACGTGGTGGGAAAAATCCGCGCCGTTCTTCAGCTACATCGACCGCTGCCAATGGATGCTCCAGCAGGGGCATTTTGCCGCGGATGTTTTGTATTACTACGGCGACCATGTACCGAACTTCACGCAGTTCAAACGCACGGACCCGGCGCACACGGGTGCCGGTTATGACTACGATGTCATCACCGAAGAGGCGCTGATCGGGCGGGCAAGCGTGAAGGCCGGGAAGATCGTCCTGCCGAACGGCATCGAGTATCGCGTGCTGGTGCTGCCGGACCGCGAAGTCATTTCGCTGGCGGTGCTCAAGAAGATCAAGGAACTGGTCACGGCCGGCGCCACGGTCATCGGTCCGAAACCATTGCACGCCGAAACGCTGGGGAATGCCGCGTCATCGGATGCGGAGGTGAAGAAAATCGCGGATGAATTGTGGGGCGGCAATGGCGGCAAAGGTCGCGTTATTGCGGGTAAAACCTCCCGGGAAGTTTTGATGGGCGATGGCATCGGGCCGGACTGCGAGTTTCAGGCGGAGAGCGGGGACTTTGATTACATCCATCGCCGGACGGACGATGCGGATATTTATTTCGTCGCGAACCGGACGAATTATGCCGCGAAGGCGACCGTGGTATTTCGGGTTGCCGGCAAGGTGCCCGAGTTATGGAATCCAGTGACGGGGGAACATAAGCCGAAGCTGGAATTTTCGGAGAAGGACGGGCGCACGTTTGTGCGGTTGGGATTTGCACCATGCGGTTCATGGTTTCTGGTGTTCCGTAAGGCGGTACCACATGCTGAGGTGGCTGACGCCAAGCTTGAGGAATTTATATCAACGCAGGAACTTTCCGGCCCTTGGACGGTTCATTTCGACCCGAAATGGGGCGGGCCGGAGACGGCGCAGTTTGACTCGCTCGTGAGTTGGACCACGCGGCCGGAGCCGGGCATCAAATTTTATTCCGGTACGGCGGTTTACGAAAAAACGTTTAACTGGAACCTCAAGGGCGGGAAAACCCTTGTCGATCTCGGCAACGTCCGCGAGCTGGCCGAAGTGAAGGTGAATGGCAAATCCTGCGGCATCCTCTGGTGCCCGCCGTGGCGCGCGGACGTGACGGACGCATTGCAGGCCGGCGAGAACAAGCTGTCGGTGGAAGTGGTGAACTTCTGGCCCAACCGCATCATCGGCGATGCGGGCCTGCCGCCGGAGCAGCGGCTGACCCAGACGAACATCCGCGAACTCACGGCGAAAACGCCGCTGCCGGAGTCGGGACTATTCGGCCCGGTCAAACTGGTCTGGGTGAAGTGAGCGCCTATGCCAAAACGACTGGCCGCAACCCCGTTGGAGACCTCTGCAAAACGCAGTGGGACAGGCATCTTGCCTGTCGTGTTGCAGCTTTTTCCAAACCAACTGGACAGGCTGGAAGCCTGTCCCACTAGTTTGCCGGCCTTTCGCAGAGATTTCCGTTGGGATTCGCCAGAGCAGGCAGGGCGCCCATCCCGTCTCAATTATTTCAAAGAGCAGACGTGGCCGTGCGGCCACCAAAATCATTTCTTCACCAAACCATCGCCGATGATCACGCGGTAATCCTTGATGTGACCGCCGCCTTCGCCCTGGCGCGGCACGTAGCGGAAGCCGGAGATGACCTGGGATTTTCCGAGGTCCAAGATCAGGCGATGCGGATGGTTCGGGGAATTATCCTTCCATTCCGTGTGCCAGAAATTCGCCGTCTGACCGTCGATGGCGTTCTCCGCCGTGCCGTCCTCGCCGGTGCGTTCCTCGCTATCCACGTAGGCGATGGTCCAGCCGTTGTGACTGATGGGTTTGCCGGCGGCATCGAACAGGTCCAACTCGGCGACGGCGGCGTAAGGCTTGCCGTCGTGCGCGTTCAACGATTCCAGGCAGAAAAAGCGGCCGGTGGCGTTGGAGATGAAATTGATGTCCTGCGTATCCGTGCCCGGGGCAAACGTGCCGTTGATGATCGTGGCCTTGCCTTCGAGGTTCAACGTCACCTGCGGGCGGCGCACCTTGGCGAAATCCTTCTCCGGATGCAATTCATCCAAGATGGGCTTGGAGAGTCCGGCGATGCTATGGCTCTCCGACCCGAGCAGGTCGAGGATCACGATATCATTCGTGCCCGCGTGCAACCAGCAACCGGGCGCGTAAGCGGTTTGCGACGGGCCGATGTTCCAGTAACGGCCCAGGCAACGGCCGTTCACCCACAGATCGCCCTTGCCCCAGCCGCGCAGGTCGAGAAACGTGTCGCCGGCATTTTCCAGCGTGAACGTGCCGCGCCAGAATGCGGGTGAATTTCCAATTTCAGTATGAGCCTCGTTACCTCGGCTGCTACGGAATTTGAGACCGGCGAGCATCTTATCATCCAGCGGCAGGTTGAAGATCTGCCAGTGGAGCAGGGGTTCGCCGCCCAGCTTCACCGGCGCGATGAGGCCCTTGCGATCGGCCATCTCCGGGCCAAAATTGATGCGACCCATCGGCTCCACGAGAATGTCGAGCCGGCTGGCGGCCTTGCGCTCCGGCAAAACAATTTTGGCGCTGGCGCTGCGCCGGTCGAGGATGCCGATGCGCTGGCCGTCGAGATAGACGTAGCCGAAATCGTGGATCGCCGCGGCCTCGAACGTCGTGGCCGCACCGGCGGGGATCTGGGTGCGATAGAGGATGCAACCGTAGCCTTGGTCATATGCCTCCATGTTGCGCGGGGATTCATCCGCCACCGGACTCGGGAGGTTGTCGAACACCGGCGCGGCCGCTTTCAATTCCACCGGCGCGAAGCGGATGACCGGGTTTTGCGCGGGCGGTTCCGGCATTTTTTCACCGGGCAACAGATATTTGGCGAACAGCTCGCGCGTCTGGAAAAATTTCGGCGTGGCCCAGCCCGCCTCGCTGATGGGCGCGTCGTAATCATAGCTCGACGTATCCGGCTTGAACGGCCGGTCGCAGCCCGACCACAGGCCGAACGTCGTGCCGCCGTGCGCCATATAGATGCTGAAGGACGCGCCCATGTCCAGCATGCGGGTCAGGTTCGGCAGATAATTTTCCGGCTTGCCCAGATGATGCGGCTGGCCCCAGGTATCGAACCAGCCTGGATAAAATTCGCTGCAGATCAGCGGGCCCACCGGCTGGATCTTTCGCACCTTCGCAAAATTCTTCACCACATCGCTCCCGAAATTTCCCGCCTGGAAGAGGTTCGTCAGCATCCCGTTCGTCATCACGCTGGGCGGATTGCACTGGAAGAGCGGCACGTCAAAGCCCCCATCCACCAACGCCTGCCGGATGTCATCCATGTAGCCCGTGTCCTTGCCGTAAAAGCCGTATTCGTTCTCCACCTGCGCCATGATGATCGGGCCGCCGTGCGTGACCTGCAGCGGACCGAGCACGCGGCCGACCTCCTTCAGGTACGAGCGGACGGCGTTGATGTAGCGCGGATCGCGCGTGCGCAGCCTGATGTCGTCGTTCTTCAGCAGCCACCACGGCGTGCCGCCCATCTCCCATTCCGCGCAGGCATACGGGCCGGGCCGCAGGATGACCCACAGGCCTTCCTCCTGGGCGATGCGGCAAAACTCCGCGTCATCCGCCTGGCCGGTCCAGACATATTCGCCCGGCTTCGGCTCGTGCAGGTTCCAGAAGAGATAGGCGCAAACCGTGTTCAAGCCCATCGCCTTGGCCAGCTGCAACCGCTGCCGCCAATACTCCTTGGGCACGCGCGCCGCATGGATCTCGCCGCACCGGATCTGCAGCCGCTGGCCATCCAGCAGAAAATCATTCGTGCTGATGACGAAGGTGTGGGCCGGCGCATTGGTCTCAGCCGCCACGCACGGCGTGGAGCGCAGGGTGATGAACAGGCAAAGACCCAGGGCCAGCAGGGGAATGCCCCGGAAACATTCAATCTTCAATGTGCTCTGTAGAAACCTTATGGCGTAGGAACTGGTTTGACGTTTTGGACTGCGGTGGCAAGGCGATAGCCGCGACACCGCTTTCGAACGGACGATGACTTTCGCGGGCTCGAGCATCTCCCTTGCGCCCAAAGCGGCATGGCGCTGCGCTTCCCGCCGCAGTCCAAAATGCGCCCGGCGGTTCCAGAGGCAACTGGCCAGGAGCGCACGACTGGTTTTATTTTGGCCACCATATCGATGGTTTCTCCAAAGCCTGTTCAATGTTGAAAGTTTCTTCCAGTTCATGGAGAGCAACGCGCTGGGATTCATGCTGTAAAAGTACACCAACCGGTGTTGAAAAATCAGCCCGGAAAAATATCTCTTTCGGGTAATGGTAAAAGTGGAGGAAATTGGTAGCGCGCCGGGGAATCGAACCCCGCTATTGGCCTTGAGAAGGCCATGTCCTAGCCGATAGACGAGCGCGCCACGAGTGAAAGATTTTACCCGCGCCCGCCCCGAAGTCAATCCGGGCTTAAGGGCGAAACCTTTGCAAATCGTCCTCCTCCTCGTTCTCGTCCTCGTCCTCGGATCTTTTTGGCATTCGCATCTCATAAAATTTTTAGGTCGGATTAGGTTGGATTTACCCGGATACGCCATCCGCCAAGACCCTTGGCGCAGGCAACTGGAGCGCCGGCTTCCAGCCGGCGTGTTTGGTGCTTTTTAGTCATTCGTCATTAGTGTTTCGTTATTCCACCATCGGCGGCGGCCCTTTTCGCCGATTTTTCCTTTCGCATATTTCGCGGTTCCATTGCTTGGCGGTTGATCGCCCGTCCGTCCGGCATCGGCACGCGTGCGTGTTGAAATAAAAAAAATCCAAAAAAGCTGGGAATGGATGTGAAACGATGGGAATGGATGGTTGATGGCCAGTCCGGCATCGGACATTTTTTTTCCAAAAACTGTGCGGATAAGGGGAAGATTGGTTCATTTGGGTACATTTTGGTCCATTTCAGGTAATTTCGGTCGCGACAGACAGGTTTGCCCCTGGTGCCCAGCGGTGACCGTACGCCAGCATCACAAAATAATTTTTTCTCGGAATGGGCGAATATTGGCGAATTTGACCGAATATCGGCGAATATGGACGAATGCCAGATGGCCCGTGCAGCTGGCCTGTCGCGCCGTAGTCGGACGAAGGCGCATGGCCGTACGCTAGTACCTTTTTTTAATTCTAGGGCCCGACAAGACCCGACAAGGCCCGACGGCCCTTGCGCCCTGCTTGAAACTTGAAACTGAACACTTGAAACTCGCTCCCGAGTTCCAGTTCGCTTCCATCCATGCAATTGGCATGTCATACGCCGACCGTATCACACCTCCCCAAAACTTGAATTTCTCCCGGGAATGTAGAATGCAGATTTATGCCATTTATTTTCATTTTTTCCGAGTGGGAAGAGGGTCCGACCCGAAAAGTTGAAAACGTTTTTGCTAATAACTTTCAACCAGTAACTTGCAACATTCAACGCATAGCCAGCCAGTGGCCAAAGTCGCACTTTTGCAGGGGAATTTGAAGGTTTTCGGAAATCAAAATTTGAGCCGTTTCGGATTCAACCCGTAGCCCCGTCGGGGCAAAAGTTAGTAGCGCGTCGTTTCAACGGCGGGCATTCTCTTCGCTATTTTCTGAGCAATTCTTGTATTTCTTTTAGACAGACATTGGGAATTTTAAACCCACCTAAATCTGTAACGGCTAAGGCCGAGGCAAATGCAGCCATCACCGCGGGAAAAGCGATGCCAAAGGCCAACATGAAAATCCCACCGCTTTTAGCAGGCGTTGCTGGTGAATATTTTGTGGCTGCGGAGTTATCGCGCCGTGGTCATATTGCATCTATCTCACTTCGCAATACACGTGGCATTGATATCCTGGCCACGAACAAAGACGCGTCACTTTCAATTACGATTCAGTGCAAAACGAACCAGTTGGCTCAGAAGACTTGGATATTGAATGAGAAGAGTGAGGATTTTGTTTCCGACAAACACTTCTACGTATTTGTTGCGCTTGGCAATGTTTCCGACCGCCCCAGTTACCATATTGTTCCGAGTCGTGCTGTTGCCGACCACACCAGCGTAACACACCGCAAGTGGTTGGAAACGCCGGGACGTGCTGGACGCAAGCACGTTGACACCCCGATGCGAAAGTTCTCAGATACAGATGATGCGTTCCTGGAAAGATGGGATTTGCTTGGACTGTAAAAGGCCTAGAAAAATGACGATCACAAGGCCAATCACTTTATGGACGAGTTAAAGACATCTGAATTCTGGGCGCGGCATGGCATACCAGTCCCGCGCGCTGCTTCTCTCGCCGAACCGGCGGTGGTGGCCTTGGATAAAGCTCATCAAATTTTTTCATCGTCATTTGATGGTGCCCCGGAGCCCAAGGAAACATCAGGTATGGTCCGCTGCGCCTTGGAGAATCTCTCGAACCGGCTGTATGAGCAGGCAGCCGGTATGTTGGTATGCTTGGGAACCGGTTCGGCCGCGGCGGCGGAAACGGTCGCCAGAACTGTGATTGAAGGGGCAATGAACCTGCAATTTATTGCTTCCGGTAATCATGAGGCCAAATTGTTTGCGTTTTTCTATCAATATATTCAGGAGCATGACCGGAAACTCCGTGACTGGCAGCAACTCGAGAACTCCCGGCTCCAAACGCCTGGGCGAACAGAAATCTTGGCAGCCATTGCGGCCCGGTTGAAGGCTCATCAATTGGTATCCGACTTTGTGAAAGGCCTTGGCAAAGGGTTTGGCTATGACCAGCCTGCGACCGTGGCGCAATACTGGCCGGGTTCCTTGTATAAGCGGTGCGAACAGATGGATAAAACCGGCGACTACCTAACTTCTTACCATCGCCTCAGCGCATCTTCCCACATCAACGCCGAGGAAACAATTCGGTGGTTGATTGGAATTCATCAATCTGCCGTCGGGCCAGATTCTGAAATCCAGCTAAAATTGAGTATTGAAACGGTATCCTTCAGCGCCATGATGACGCGGATTGCCGTGGTTCATTACATCGAGGCAAACATTGTCGCCTCCCAGGCATTGGATGCAAAATGTGATCAAGCCATGGTCCAAGAAATCATGGCAAAACTGTATAAAAGTATTGTTGATATAGCCTCAGCGGCGGGTTCACCGAATTGAAGCTTCTCTGGAGCTTTACCCGCCGTGCCCTTCCGCTCGTCACCCATCACCCGTCACCCGTCCGCTTCAAGGCGTAACATCTTCACCCAACTCGACGTTCCAGTAGGCGAGATCAATAAAATGTTTCCAGCTGTCGTGCCGGTGCAGGGTGAAATTGATCTGCACGAACGGACGCCATTTGGGTGTGTAGGGGCAGGCATCCTGCCTGCCGTAGAGCCGGGCTTCCAGCCCGGCGGACAAAAGCGTTCGGAGATTACTAGCGCACTGGAATTCTTGCGAGTCGCGGGTGGAACAAAGGTTTTTTCCGGGCGGCAGGGATGCCGTCCTCTACGTCAGGCAGGATGCCTGACGCTACTAGGGCGTAACATCTTCCCCAAGTTCCACGTTCCAGTAAGCCAAATCAATAAAATGTTTCCAGCTATCGTGCCGGTGCAGGGTGAAATTGATCTGCACGAACGGACGCCATTTGGGTGTGTAGGGGCAGGCATCCTGCCTGCCGTAGAGCCGGGCTTCCAGCCCGGCGGACAAAA
>Ga0210392_10001392_pt1 | contig 12814 bp, 11 predicted proteins | sample IncBWC30OmetaG_FD_161057 | JGI IMG/M metagenome (GOLD analysis project Ga0210392, IMG submission 161057) | Forest soil microbial communities from Barre Woods Harvard Forest LTER site, Petersham, Massachusetts, United States - Inc-BW-C-30-O ...
GCCTTCGAGGTGATCCGCAAGCTGTGAAGCCGTTCCGTATTTGCTTGGTGTGCAACCTGGCTTTAGCCGTTGAGGGCTGAACTGTTCTATCCATCTTTCTAAGGTTTTGCGATGAAGCGCCCAAAAAAACAAGCAGTCGCCTCACCCGCCGTCGACCTGGTCGCGCTCGCCGAGATCGTGGAACGCTTTCCCTCCCGCACCATCGTCCTCCTCGGCGATTTTGTTGCCGACGTATTCCAGTACGGCGAAATTACTCGCGTCTCACGCGAAGCTCCCGTCCTGATCCTCCGCCATCGCGAGACCCAAATCGTTCCTGGCGGTGGCGCCAATGCCGCCAACAATTTCGCCTCCCTTGGCGCCAAGGTCATCCCCATCACTGCCGTCGGCGACGATGCCGCCGGCACTCGTCTCGTCAACGCTTTCCGTGAACGCTACATCGACACTTCCCGCATCGTTCGCGCCAAAGGTTGGACCACTCCCACGAAAACGCGTTTCCTCGCTGGCTGGCCCCACACTGTCGCTCAGCAGGTTCTCCGCGTCGATTACGAACCCACCCATCCTCTCTCCGAATCCGATCGCAAAAAATTGCGCGCCGCCCTCCTCGCAAAAATCGCTCGTGCCGACGCACTCGCCATTTCCGACTACGGCCTCGGCGTCGTGAATCTCGCGGATCTCCGCACCGCCATTGCCCGCATCAAAAAAGACATCCCCATCACTCTGGATTCCCGCTATCGCCTCAGCGACTACAAGCGCGCCGGAATCACCGCTGCCACTCCCAACGAAGCGGAAATGGAAGCACTGCATCACACCGTCATCGGCAAAAATCTCGCTGAACTCGAGCGCTGCGCCTCCAGCACGCTCAGCGACATGAAACTCCTCTCCCTCCTCGTCACGCGCGGCAAACATGGCATGGCTCTCTTCCAACAATCTTCTCAGCCCACCCACATCCCCATTTACGGCAGCGATCAAGCCGTCGACGTCACCGGCGCGGGAGACACCGTCCTTGCCGCCTACACCCTCGCGCTCTCCAGCGGTGCAACTCCACTCGAGGCTGCCCACATCGCAAACATTGCCGGTGGTCTCGTCGTCATGAAGCGCGGCACCGCCACCGTTTCTCGCGCCGGGCTGCTCGAAGCTATTCACAATTCGGCTTCGGAGACGACTTCCTGATCCATGCGCCGAGCCCAAACCAAGATCGTCCCTCGCCACGAACTTCGCGCCCTTCTCCGCGAAGCTAAGCAAGCTGGCAAGCGCATCGTTCTCGCCAACGGCTGCTTTGACACTCTCCACGTCGGCCACACCCGCTATCTCGAGGGCGCTAGGCGCGAGGGCGACATCCTCGTCGTCGCCGTAAATTCCAATTCCAGTCTTCGTCACCTGAAAGGCACCGGCCGCCCCATTCTTAATGAGCAAGCCCGAGCGCAACTGGTCGCCGCCATTCGCGCTGTCGACTTCGTCCTGGTTTTCTCTGAGCCCAACGTGGAAAAGTTGCTTGAGGAATTCCTTCCCGACGTTCACGCCAAGGGGACCGACTACACCGCCGAAACCGTTCCCGAACGAGCCGTCGCCGCCAAACTCGGTATCCGCGTCGCTATCGTTGGCGACCCCAAGGGCCACTCCACGCGCAACTTGCTCGCGTCTGTCCGCAAGGCTCCGCATGCCTGAGAAGCGCTTCCTGGTTGTCCGCCTCGGCTCACTCGGCGATATCGTTCACACTTTTCCTGCCGTCGCCGGTTTACGCCAGTCGTTTCCCTCGTCGGAAATCGTCTGGCTCACTCATCCTCGTTTCGTGTCGCTCGTCGAATCCAGCGGCTTGGCCTCGCAGATGTGGCCGGTCGATTCGCGCGACCTCGCTAGCGTTCGTTACGTTCTCGCCAAAATCCGTTCGCAAGCCTGGGACGCCGCCATCGACTATCAGGGCCTCTGGAAGTCTTCGCTCCTTCCATTCCTTGGCCGCGTGCCTGTGCGCATCGGCTTTTCCTCATCCACCGTGCGCGAGTACGGCGTCCCAATTCTTTACACCGACCGCGTGGTGTGCCGAACGCAACACGTCGCCGATCAGAATAGCGAACTCACACTCCGCGCCGGCGCATCCACCGCGGTCGCGAATGTTTCTCTTCGAGTCCCTTCTTCCGACGAAACCTTAGTCCGCGAACAATTGGTCAAGGATGGCGGCGCGCGTTACGTCGTCCTCAGTCCCGGCGGTGGATGGCGCTCCAAGTGTTGGCCCGCCGATCGTTTCGGTCAGCTCAGCCAAAAAATCCACGACTCCCTTGGAATTCGCTGCGTCATAAACTACGGTCCCGGCGAAGATGCCCTCGCCTCCGCTGTCAAAACTGCCAGCGGCAATTCTCAGCCCCTCATCTACGATGGAGAACTCGGCCAGCTCATGGCTCTTTTGCGCAACGCAATCTGCATCGTCGGTGGAGACACAGGCCCGCTTCATCTCGCCGTCGCGCTTGGCACTCCCGCTGTTGCCCTCTTCGGACCCACCGACCCCGCTCGCAACGGCCCTTATCCCCCTAAAGAAATTGTCTTGCGCAGCCCTAATGCCGTTACCACCTACAAGCGCGGCGAATCCACCGATCCTTCCTTTCTCGATCTCTCCGTGGATCAAGTCTTCGACGCCGTGCAACGCCGCCTCGGAGCGCTTTTGTGACCGCCGCCGACTTTTTCGCGCGCTGGCGCGTTCGCCTCGGCTATCTCCTCGCCATCGTCGTGCTTTTCCTCGCACGTCCTACGTTCCGCTCCATTTTTCTCGGTGCCGCCGTCGGATTACTCGGCCTTATCGTTCGCGCCTATGCCGCCGGCAATCTCCACAAGCAAGAGGTCCTCACTGTTACTGGCCCGTACGCCCGCACCCGCAATCCTCTCTACTTCGGCAGTAGTCTCCTTGCCCTCGGCGCCGCCATCGCCATGAATTCCTGGATCGTCGCCGCTTTGCTCCTGCTCTATTTCGCTGTGGTCTATTCCTTCGTCATGCGCCGCGAAGAAAGGGAACTCCGCGCAAAACACGGTGCCGCCTTTGATTCCTACGCCGCAAGGATACCTCTATTTTTCCCAAGCTTTTCGGCGTCGCGCCAACAGCCCTCGCCAGAGGCCCACTTCTCCTGGTCCCAATACAAAAAAAATCACGAACACCAAGCCGCCCTGGGCTTTCTCCTCTTGCTGCTCCTCCTGGTGGTCCTCTGGCGCATGCACACCGCCTAACTAACCATCCCGCGCACCAGGCCTTCGCATGGGGCGCTCGAGTTGCGGCTCAGTGTCAATGCAAAATACCACGCACTTCGCCCAGCTCCACGCACGCACATAACAACTCACCCGCAAATCCCTTCCATCCGTCAGCACCCGAACCGCGCTTTCCCGGCCCGTTCGCAACACCCGCATCCTGCTTTCTTCCAATCGCTGCAACAACACCGGACTAGGATGCCCCATACGGATTCTGTTCTCCCGCCCGAATAATCCCCACCCGCGCTCCCACTGCCGCCAGAAATTCCTTCCTGTCGAACGCGCCCTCGTCTCGATATATCGGCGGCAGCCGCCCCTACGCAATCACCGCCACCTGGTCGCCGGCGCGACCTCTGGCAAATTCGTATCGCCATCTTTGGGTGCAAATTTAAGCCTCATTCCACCGCTTAGCAGAATAAATTGCTCACCCTCATCGACCCCACTCAGATCGACATCAATTCCGTAGCCCCACGGCAGCTTGGCTGGCTCCGAGCGCAACGTGCCGTGCCAGCGTAGCGGCGTGCTCAGTCCCACCGTTCCCGCGGCAATGCGCCTCAATACATGGTCCGCAGGCAGCGGCCGCTGAGCGACGCATGCCGCGACTACACCCAGCGCAACCCCGCAGCCCAGCGACAAAACTCCCGCCGGTACAAGTCGGTCGCGCAACATCAAAGCCAACGCCAGACACAAAGCGGCCGCCATACCGAGAATCGTTGGTATCAGAAATAGTCGCGAGTTTATGTGTGGAGCGATGTACGGCTGCAGGCCGAGCACTATTCCGCCACCAAATGCTGCGGAGGCCAGTATTTCATGGACTTCTTCGCAACCTCACCAGTGTCTCGATGTGGAATGTCTGCGGAAACAAATCAAATAAATCCACTTTCTCAATCTCGTAGCGATATGTCGCCTCCACTGCGCTCGCCGGTTTTCGCTCCGACCCCATCAGCACCGCCAGGTCTCTTGCCAGCGTCGAGGGATCGCACGAAAGATACGCAATTTCTGGGGCTCCCAAGTTCGCCAGTCGCGCGGCCACATCCGCTCCCAGCCCCGAACGGGGCGGATCCAGCACCACAAACTCCGGCGTCTCCTGCTCCTTCTTCAGAAATTCCTCGGTGTGCTCGTTGTTCGACACCACCTGCACCCCAGCAGCCTCCGCGTTCGCCTGCAAGTCGCGCGTAGCCGCCAGATTCGCGTCCACGCTTACCACCCGCTCAAACCTTTTCGCCAGCGGCAGCGTGAAGAATCCCACTCCTGCGTAGAGGTCCAGCGCGTATCCGCCCTTCGTTTCCTCCAACACTGTCTTCATCAAATCCTCAATCAGGAATCGGTTCACCTGGAAAAACGACAGGTGGCTCACCCGAAACGAAAACGTTCCGGCCTGGTGCTCCAGGTAACCCGGCCCGGTCAGCTCAAAACGGTTCTTGCTCTGATCGAGCAACAGCAAACTCTCCAGCCCTGGCAAAGCCGCCCGGAACATGGCGGTCAGATCCTTCGCCGGCTTCGCGAACCGTTCGAACGCTACATTCAGTGCCAGCTTTGCGTCTTCCGAATCGACAAACGCCTCCACTTCCAAAATTCCCGGGGGCAGGGAATTGGCCCTCGCCAATTCCTGCAATTGCCCAAACGCCTTTGCCAATCCCGGTGACAGCACCGGGCACTCATCAATCGGCAGAATCCGCGCGCTCTCCGGCAAAAAATAGCCAAACGCCCGCGGCATGGCATCGCGAAACGCCCACTGCGCGCGGTTGCGGTAGCCAAACGGTTCGGCAGTGTGCTCCTGAATCTCGGCGGTCCAGTTCACGCCTCCCAGCCGTGAAAGCGTTTCCCTTAGGATCTCTTTCTTCTGGCGAACCTGTTCCGCAAACTCAATGTGCTGGTAGTGGCACCCGCCGCACACGCCAAAATGCGGACACCTTGGCTTGATCCGCGCTGCCGACGCCTGCGTCACTTCCTCCAGTTTCGCGTGGATCAGGTTCTTCTTCCGCGTCCCAATCGACGCGCGCACCTGCTCCCCCGGCAGCACGAACGGCACAAACACCGTGTTCCCCCCAGCGTGAGCCAAACCGTCTCCTTTGTATAACAACTTCTCAATTGATAGTAGTAACTCATCAGCCATAATTGTCCGGTCCCGTTCCTTGGTAATGGCCCGCGGCAGTCGCAGCCGTTCGTCGTCCCATCAGCTGAAGTAGTAAAGGCTCACACGCGGCAAAAGATATTCGTCCAGCAAACGCTTCTGCAGATACTGCCTTTCCACCATCCCCAGCTGCGCCGCTTTCATTTTGCGCCGGTACGCCGCCAGTTGCGAGTCCACCTCTCGTCTCGCCTTCAACATTAATTCTTCGCTTGCGTGCGTCAGCACCGCCGCATGCAATTTGTCGTCGATAATCGTCAGCCGCCGCTCCAAATCTTCCAGGTCGATATTTCCCGGCGCGTCCAGCACCACGTGCACTCCCGCAAGCGTTTCACTTACATTCTCCAGCACCGCCGCCAGTTCCGGTTGACACTTCTTGCAGCGTTGCGCCGCCTTTGCGATCTGCCCAGTTTTTTTCTGCACGTGCGCGCACAATTCCTCTCGAGAAAAAATGTCCGCCGTAGCAGCCTTTCCTTTCGGCGCCGCTCCCGCGGCTGCTTCGTGGCTCTCTTCCGCCGCCTCCAGCACCGCGTCCGTACAGTACGCGAGGTTCTTCAGCGTTTTTCCCGCTCCCCGACGAGAACGCTGGTAACACTCAAACGCCCGGTCGATCCCCTTCAGCGCGGCCTCCAGCGGCACTCCCGCCTTCTGCCACGTTTCCATAATTGCCCAGTCCAGCGGCGACACCAGCAGGTGCGCGCCGCGCCTCTTCCAAAAATATTCTTCGATCTCCGTGAAATAGTTGAAGTAGTTCCAGTCTTCCATAAGTGAGAAATGCTGCTTCACAATCCCGCTAGCGTTGCGCTTTTTTCGTTCCGTGCGTGCGTTCGTGCTCGGCAGCCCCGCTGCGTGGCTCCCTGTGTCCCTCGTGATGCTGATTCTTTTCCCAAATCAATCGCAATCCCGTCAGCGTCAAAAATTCGTCGATATGCTGGATCTGTTTCGAGCCCTTCGCCACCAGCCGCGCCTGTCCCCCCGTTGCCACCACTGTCGCATCGCTCTTTAGCTCCGCCTTGATCCGCGCCAGCATGCCATCCACCATGTCCACGGACCCGTAGTATAGTCCCGCCTGCATATGCGTTACGGTATTTGTTCCGATCACTTTTCCCGGGTCTTTGATCTCCACGCGCGGCAACCTCGCCGTCCTCGTAAACAATGCCTCCGAAATGATGCCGATCCCCGGAGCAATTGCTCCGCCCAGGTATTCGCACTTCGCCGAAATCACGTCAAACGTAATCGCCGTCCCAAAATCCACCACGATGCACGGCCCGCCGTACTTCTGGAACGCCGCCACTCCGTTGACGATTCGGTCCGCGCCCACCTCCATAGGGTTGTCCACCAACACTGCCATGCCGGTCTTCACTCCGGGTTCCACAAACAGCGCTTTCTTTCCCAGATACACCCGCGCCATTTCCGCCAGCGTCCAATTCACCGGCGGCACCACGGAACTGATCATCACTCCCGCAATGGCTTTTTGATCCAGATTCGCTAAGGACAGCAGGCTGCGCGTCAACACTCCGTATTCATCCACCGTCTGTGCGTGTTCCGTCGTCAGCCGCCAATTCGCGATCAGTTCTTCCCCGCGAAAGACGCCCAGCACCGTATTCGAATTTCCCACATCAATCGTCAGCAGCATCTCGTTTTCCGGCTACAGCTTTCCGCAAAAGGCCCAAGGACTGAAAGGCTCGAGCTTCAGGATGTCTTTACCTTACCTCTGTCACATCCCCGGCAATCACCGTCACCACCGGCCCATCTTCTTTTTTCACCTGCAACAATCCTTCTACCGTCAATCCGGTCGTCGTTCCGATATAAGCTTCGCTGCCTGTATCCACCCTTACGCGCTTTCCCTTCGCGAAATTTGACAAGCTCAAAAACCGCTCGGTCACAAATCCCGGCCCTTCCCGCAAAAACCGATTGTAGTCGGTCTCGATTTCCCGCAGCAACCGCACCAGCAATTCCAACCTCGAATGCACCTTGCCGCTTTCCTTCAGCAACGACGTCGCAATCGCCGAGAGCTCCTCCGGAAATTTCTCCTGATTCACATTGATCCCCATCCCCACGATCACAAACCGCACCGAGTTTGCTTCCGCGTGCATCTCCGTCAGGATTCCCCCCACCTTCTTTCCGCCCAGCAGCAAATCATTCGGCCATTTCAATTCCGCGCTCAACCCCGTCTGTTCCTTCACCGCCGTGTACGCCGAAAGCCCCGCCATCATCGTCAGCAGCGGAGCTTGCACCGGCGCCAGCCTCGGCCGCAGCAAAAACGTCACATATATTCCTGCTCCTCGTTCCGAATGCCAGTTTCGCCCCGCTCGCCCTTTGCCCGTGGTCTGTTCTTCCGCCAGCACCACGGCGCCCTCGGGCTCATTCGCGTAGCCCAGCTCCAGCGCCACGCGATTCGTCGAATCCGTCTTGAAAAAGTGGTAGATCCGCTTCCCGAACAGGTTCCCCTTCAGCCTTCCACGCAGCAAATCCGGCAGCAGAATGTCCGGCACTTTCTCCAGGAAATATCCGTGCGCCGTTTGACCCTTGACGCGTACGCCCAGCTCGCGCAATCGCTGCACCCATCGCCACACCATCGATCGCGACACGCCAATCTCGCGCGCGATCCTCTCGCCGCTGATCACGATGGTAGCGTTCTCCGACAGCAGCGTCAGCAGCGCTGCCAGCCGTCGGTCGGTTGTTCCTGGTAAAGACGGTAGTTGCGGCATCCGGCCCTGGCTCTGCGGTGCAACTGCTAATCCTACTTTTCCTTGATGCTCTCCACAAGCAAACTTAAATCCACGGCCTTTGCTGAATGGGTCAGTGCGCCCGAGGAAAGGTAATCCGCGCCACTCAATGCGTAGGCCCGCGCGTTCTCAAGCGTAATTCCTCCGGATATCTCCACAATGCACGACGCGCGCACTGAGCGAACGATCTCCACGCAGCGTCGCGCTTCCTCCGGCGTCATATTATCCAGCAGCACCGATTCCGCCCCCGCCGCCAGCGCTTCTCTCAACTCCTTTTCGTTTCGCACCTCAATCTGAATCGGAAGGGAACCAACCTCCGCCGCTGATGGCACCCACCCCACCGCCTCATACGCCGTCATCGCCCGCGGTTTCAGCTGCGATGATGCATACGCGTGTGCCTGGTCCAACGCCGCCTGCACTCCGCCCGCCAGGGCAATGTGATTCTCTTTCAGCAGGATCGCGTCATATAGCCCGAACCGGTGATTCGTCCCGCCGCCCATCCTCACCGCGTATTTTTCCAATTGCCGCAATCCCGGCGTGGTCTTCCGCGTGTCCCGAATCTTCGCCTGCGTCCCGTGCAGTTGCTCCACAAACCGCCGCGTCAATGTCGCGATTCCGCTCAGATGCCCCAGAAAATTAAGCGCCGTCCGCTCTCCGGTCAGTATGGCCGCTGCTTTGCCGGACAGCCGCAGCACGTCCTCGCCGTTCTTCACCAACTGCCCATCCGCCGCACGCGATTCCATTCTCATGCGCGGATCAAGCCGCCCAAACATCATTTCCGCCAGCGGCAATCCAGCGCAAACCAGTTCCTGCTTCGCCACAATATGCGCCTGTCCCGTAGCACCAACCGGAATCGTAGCCGCAGCGGTAGCGTCGCCGACCCCAATGTCCTCGGCCAGCGCGCTCTCAATCACCTTCGCCACACCCTCCGAATTCCAATCCATCTCCATCCCTAGAGACTGAACAGCGGCGGCTCGCCGCACTCCATACCAAGCATTTTCCGAAGCGAAGTTGCGAAGGTCCCAAGCCGTAAGAAAAAAGTACATTCCTCGCTTCGTTCGGAATGACAATGTGGGCCATACTACTGCGTGGGAGCCCATAAGCGTCGTGGGGAGTAGACTCCGTCGGAGCCAGGTAAACGCGCCCCCACCATGTTTCCTTAATTCTCCAAACTCCGCAGCCGTTCCTGCACTTTCTCCAACTCCACCTTCTGCCCCGCCAACGTCTCTTCCATCTGCTTGATAATATTCTCCGGAGCCCTGTTGCGAAACGTTTCATTCCCCAATTGCTTTTCTTTCGACGCGATGGCCTTCTCCAGCCCTTCGCTCTCTTTCTTCAATCGCGCCACCTCTCCCGCCACATCAACCGTCTCGACCGCATATGCTATTCGAATATCAAACGCCGCGGTCGACCGCACTCCCCCGCCACCCTCCGGCAATTTCTCCCCCGTCACCCGCAGCTCCGTAAGAAACGCAAGCCGCGTAATTCCTTCGCGGTTCGCTTCCACCACCGCTCTCGCACCGGCATCCGCGCTCGAAAACTCCGCCGCCACTTTTTTCTTGTCCAGCTTCATCTCCGACCGAATCGTCCGCAGCGACTGAATCACTTCCTGCACCATTCCAAATTCCCGCAAGGCCTCCGCATTTTTCCACGAAGCACGCGCCTGGGGATAGCGGTCCAGCGCAATCGACTTCACCGCCGCCTTTTGCGGCAACTGGTGCCACAGCTCTTCTGTCAGGAAAGGCATGAACGGATGCAGCAGCCGCAACGCTGCATCAAATCCCGCGAACAGATTCTTCCACGCGACACTTGCCCGCTCGAGGTCCGTACTCTGTAAGTCTGGCTTCACCCATTCGATGTACCAGTCGCAAAAATCTCCCCAGAAAAATTGATACACGCCTTGAGCCGCCTCGTGGAACCGGTAATCCTCCAACGCAGCATTCACCGTCTCCACCGTTTCCGCCAGCCTCCCAAACAGCCAACGATCAATCAGCGGCACTTCTTCTTCATACGCATACGGAGCTTGCTCTCGCATCGTCGGCGCTGCCAACTCCTCCAGCCCAACCCCGGCCTGCTCGAATTTCTCCAGGTTTACAAATAAAAATCGTGCCGCGTTCCAGATCTTGTTTACAAACGACCGCGCCCCCAGCAGCCGGTCGTCCGTGAGCACGATGTCTGTTCCCGGTGCCGCCATCGACGCCAAGCAAAAGCGCATCGCATCCGTCCCGTATTGCTGATTTAGCGCTACTGGATCCAGTCCTGTGCCCTTGGACTTGGACATTTTCTCCCCGGTGGGCGTGCGCACGAGCGAATGCAGATACACAGCGCGGAAGGGAACTTGTCCCGTAAAATGCAGCCCCATCATGATCATTCGCGCCACCCAGAAAAACAGGATGTCGTAGGCGGTAATCAGCAAGCTCGTGGGATAGTATCTTTCAAAATCCGCGGTCTTCTCCGGCCAACCCAGCGTCGAAAACGGCCACAAACCCGAGCTAAACCAGGTATCCAGCACGTCCGGATCCTGCAGCAGTTTGCTCGACGCGCACTTCGCGCATGTCTTTGGCTCTTCCCGCGCCACGATAATCTCGTTGCAGTCGCTGCAATACCACGCCGGTATCCGATGCCCCCACCACAATTGCCGCGACAGCGTCCAGTCCCGGATATTCCTCATCCAGTTCAAATATTCCGTTCGGCGGTTCTCCGGCACCATCTGGATGTCACCCCGCTCCACCGCCGCAATCGCCGGTTCCGCCAGCGGTTGCATCCGGCAAAACCACTGTGTCGAGATGCGCGGCTCCACAATCGTGCGGCTTCTCTCGCAGTGCCCGATCGCGTTGATGTGTTCCACGATCTTTTCCAGGTATCCCTGCGCTTGCAGGTCTTCCACAATCTTTTTTCGCGCCGCGAATCGCTCCAGCCCCGCATACGCGCCCGCGTTCTCATTCAGGTGCGCGTCGTCGGTCATCACCTCGATTTGTGGCAGACCATGCCGTTTGCCCGCTTCAAAGTCGTTCGGATCGTGCGCCGGCGTGATCTTCACCGCTCCGGTACCGAACTCGCGGTCCACCATCTCATCACCAATAATCGGAATTTCCCGGTTCATCAGCGGCAGCAGCGCCCTTTTCCCAATCAGGTGTTTGTATCGCTCATCTTCCGGATGCACCGCCACCGCCGTGTCGCCCAGCATCGTCTCCGGCCGGGTCGTCGCAACCGTCAGAAATTCCTGCGATTCGACCACCGGATACTTCACGTACCAGAGATGCCCTTGCTTCTCCTCGTGTACCACTTCCAGATCGCTCAGCACCGTCCGGCAGCCCGGGCACCAGTTCACGATTCGCTTTTCGCGGTAGATCAATCCCTGTTCATACAGCCGCACGAATACGTCTCGCACCACCGCCGACAATTCCGGCGACAACGTGAACTTTTCCCTCGACCAGTCGCACGACTCTCCAATCTGCTTCATCTGCCGCTGGATCGTTCCGCCGCTCTCTTCCTTCCACTGCCATACGCGCTTGACGAACTCTTCCCGCCCCAAATCGCGGTAGTAAATCCCTTGGTGCGACAATTGCCGCACCACCACGCGCTGCGTCGCAATCCCGGCGTGGTCCGTCCCCGGCAAATACAAGGTGTTGTACCCCCGCATGCGGTGCCATCGCGTCAGGATGTCGATCTCCGTGTGATTCAGCATGTGCCCGATGTGCAGCGAACCGGTCACGTTCGGCGGCGGGATCACCATCGAGAAAGCCGGACCGGGCGCACTGGGGTCGGCCTTAAACAGCTCTTCCTTCACCCAGAACTCCGCCCATCGCGGCTCGATCTGCTGCGGCTCGTACGCTTTGGCTATCTCTCGCCCCATCCCACCCTCATCTCCTAATCGTCCAGCGCAGACGCGCCAAGCGCACTCTCGTCCGGGCACGTTAATTCTTGAATATACGGGCACCTCGCCGCCCCGTCAATTTGCAGAGACGGCTGGACTCCGCCAACTTGTGCATTCAAAACCGCCTACAGTAAGACCCATGCAAGCATTCGAGTTCGCGGGCCGGATCGGAAGACGGTCCCTGCCTAGCCAACCCCAAGAACCCCCACACAGCACCGGCGTGGGGCAGCTGGCGCGGCCAGACGCGACAGACCAGGAAAGGCGAGACTCAAGAGGGAACAATGTATTGCGCCCCTGAGAAGCGTCGCGAAGATAGCGTAGAGCCAAGCATTGAGCTGGCGGACACGTATAGATCCACCACGAATCTGCAAACCAAAATGTAGCAGGGGTTCTTACGATTTCTTGGAGTTCAACTCTTCTTGAATGATCGCCGCGATTACCGGCCTCAGGAACTCGTGCGTCATCTTCTTCAATACTTCCGGATTCATCTTATCGATCACCCGCGCCACTAGCGCGTCCATATCCGGTTTTTCCTCTTCCTCTACGGCCGCCACGCTTTCGACTATTTGCCCGAACATCGGCACCGGCTCTTCAACCGTTTCTGCCGCCGCAATATGCTCTTCCTCATCCGCGGGCGCGGACTCCTCGACCACCTGGGCCACCTCTTCGTGCCCTACCTCAGCGAATTTCTCCGCAGGAAGCGCTCCTGCCTCCCACGTATTTTCCCAACCCTTGCTCTCGGTCGTTGGAACGGTAGCCGCCTCTTCTTCCTGCGTCTCCGCAGTCGCTGGCGTTTCCCCGGCGTGGGAACTCTCCCTACTCCCCGCGGGTTGCTCCGCTTCAGCCTTC
>Ga0210392_10001393_pt1 | contig 12808 bp, 10 predicted proteins | sample IncBWC30OmetaG_FD_161057 | JGI IMG/M metagenome (GOLD analysis project Ga0210392, IMG submission 161057) | Forest soil microbial communities from Barre Woods Harvard Forest LTER site, Petersham, Massachusetts, United States - Inc-BW-C-30-O ...
TGGGCGTCACGTCCGTCGTGGTCATGCTCAGCGAGCAATCGAGCACAAAGACCACATCTTCACCGACGAAAGGATTGGCATTTTCCAAGGTGCCCCATTGCGGACGCGCCAGCGCGAGACCGGCCAAGAGGACGGCCAGCACCACCAAGATATTTTTCCCCAGCCGCCGCGCCGGGCTGTGAGAGGCAGTGAGCTGGGCGATGGATTGCGGCGAAGCCATGCGGGCAAGCTGTTCGCGGCGGGCGTTCGCACCGTGCCGGTACAACAACGCCAATAATACCGGCGCGACCGCCGCCAGCCACAGCCAGCGGGGTTCGGCAAAATGAAAATCGGTCAGAATCATGGCACGCGGCGGTAACGAGTTTCCGCCAAAATCAATTCCAACGCCAGCAATCCAAGCGCGGCGAGCAGCGGCCAGTGGAAGAGCGGCTCATAGGTGGCGAAGCGGCGTTGCTTCACCTCGGATTTTTCCAAGCGGTCGATCTGGTTGTAGATGTTCTGCAATTCGCGCTGGTTGGTGGCGCGATAAAAGTGGCCGCCGGAAAGGTCCGCCATCTTGCCAAGGACGGAATAATTCGCCGGCTGCAGCAGGAGCGTGGGGATGAGGTTACCGTTGGCATCCAGCTTGAACTGGCCCGTGGCCGGGTCAAAGGCGGGCATGTTGCACGGTGCTTCGATGCCGATACCGATGGTGTAAATCCTCACGCCGAGGGCGGCGGCGAGTTGCGCGGCGGGCAACGGATCAATCTTGCCCATGTTGTTGTCGCCATCGGTGAGCAGAATCATGACGCGGCTCTTGCTGTTCGGCACGGCCTTCAGCCGCTTGGCACCGACCACGACGGCGTCGCCGATGGCGGTGCCGAGGTCGCCGATGATGCCGATGTGCAGGCGTTCCAGGTTTTCATTGAGCCAGGCATGATTCAACGTCAGCGGGCTGACCAGATACGGCACGCCCGAGAAGGCGATCAGGCCGATGCGGTCGTTCGGGCGTTTGGCGATGAAATCCTTGAGCACGCCGGAGGCGCCGGCGTAGCGCGACATCCGCTCCTCGGGCTTGCCCATGTCGGTGGCCATCATGGACCAGGAGAGATCCAGCACGAGCATGATGTCGATGCCGGGCGTTTCGGTCTCGACGTGGTAGTTGGCCAGGCGCGGTCCGGCGAGGGCGACGATGCCCAGGGCGACGACGAGCAGCCGCAAGAAAGCCAGAAAACGTCCCGCCGCGGAGCGTGCCTGCGCACCCGCAGCCCGCGCGATGTCGGCACTGGAGAAAGAGAGCGCCGAAAATTTGCCGACCTTGCCGCGCAGCAACGCATAAACCGGCAGGAGGCCGAGCAGCACCAGCAGCCAGGGGAATTGAAATTCGAATTCGCCGATCATCGCTGTGGGGTGTTGTTGGCTGCAAGCTGGGTGAGACGCGTTTCCGAACGCGTAACCAATTCGAGGGCGCGGGCAACAGCATTGACGGGAGTGGCTGGACTGGCCGGGGAAAACTTGCGGTCATCGCACTCGCGTAGAAAGCTTGAAAGGGTGCCGGCAAGCTCGCCACCAATTTTTTCATTGGTGGCGACAGTGGCGGAAAATTCTGCCGTGGTCATTTCAGCAGACGGCAGGCCAAACGCGGCGCAGATGTACCGGCGCAGGACTTGGGAGACTTCACTTAATAATTTTCCGTCTTCCGGCCGGCCCTGCAATTTTAACAATGCCAGACGCGCGACAGCTTCCGGCGGCACAATAACCGGCGTCTTGGGGCGCAACATCACGAGCAAAGACAGCCCCACAACCGCCAGGACAGCAAAACCGGACACGATGATGTCGGTTTGGTGCTGTTCCCAGAACGTCGGTGGCAGCTGGCCGTAGGCGGGCACAAGCTTGGGCAAAGCATTGGTGTCGGTTTGGGCGTGGAGGGATAAACTCGAAATCACCAACAACAGAAACGCCCAACATTCAACATTCAACATTGAACATCCAAGAGATTTGAATATCCGAGGCTGGCTTGGAAGTTGAGCGTTCAATGTTGAGTGTTGAATGTTCATCCCAATTTCATCCGCGACGCCTTCCACGGCGGATCTCAAAGAAACGCTGCAACGCCGGTGCGAACGGTTCGGTGGTCTTGAGACGCAGGGTGTCCACGCCGGTGCGGTTCAGGGCGCGGTCGAGTTCCGCCAGGCGTTCCGCATTGAGGCCGGCAAAACGCTCGCGCACGGCGCTGCGGGCGGAGTCAAGTTCCAGCAATTCGCCGGTCTCGGCGTCCTCGATGGTCACAAGGCCGGCATCCGGCAGCTCGCTCTCACGCGGGTCGTGGAGGTGCAGGCAGATGATGTCGTGGCGGGTGTTGGTGAGGCCGAGTTCGGCGATGACATCGCGCGATTGCGGGGCCGGGCCGGAGGCCGGCGCTCCGCTATGCAGGAAATCCGTGAGCAGGAAAACAATGGCGCGGCGGTGAAGGACATGGTTCAAGAAAACGAGCGACTGCGAAATATTTGTGCCGCGTTTGCGCGGTTTATGCATCAACAGTTCGCGCACGATGCGCAAGATATGGCGACGGCCTTTGCGTGGCGGGACGTACAACTCCACCTCGTCGGTGAAGAGCAACAGCGCGACCTTGTCGCCGTTCTTGGCAGCGGACATGGCGAGGGTGGCGGCGATTTCGGCGGCGAATTCGCGTTTTGTCCGATTGGCTGAGCCGAAGCTGGACGAGGCGGAGACGTCCACGGCGAGGACGGCGGTGAGTTCGCGTTCCTCGCGGAAGCGTTTCACGAACGGGCGACCGAGGCGGTGAGTGACGTTCCAGTCGATGTCGCGAACGTCGTCGCCGGGGATGTATTCGCGCAACTCCTCGAAGTCCATGCCGCGGCCCTTAAAGTGGCTCAGATACGCGCCGACCATCGTGTCGTTCACGAGGCGGTTGGTGCGCACTTCCACGCGGCGGACGGATTCAATAAGTTCGTTGATGGTCATGCAACTATGGATTTACTTGATGCTCAACGGCAATGCACCAAGACCCGTAAACGCATGGCGCGGTAGCCATCCGCATTGGCCGCGAACGTCCAATCAGGGTTGTCTTTGGGTTGATTGCCGATGCCCACATCGGCGTGCGCGCCGGCGCTCCAGTGGTTGATCGCAAACAACGTCTGCCGGGCATCATGGTTATGGATCTGCATGGAACCATAACCGTCCACCGGCCAGGTGCGTTGATCGCCAAAATCGAACACATCGCCGGAAGCATTGGGCACTCCGGCGGCATTTGGTTTGTCATAATTGTTCGGCCAAAACTCGATGTTGCCGCCAGCCAATCCCGTGCCGGTCTCGATGCCTTTCACATTGGAATATATGTCCAGGTTGGTGAGGTTCTGTTGAAAATCCGCGCCGGAGCCGAACACGGGAATACCAATCTTGCCTGGGTCAGCCGTGAACGCATCCATGGAAACATAGACTCCCTTGGTGTTAAAATCCGCGTCCTGAAGCTCGACGCAATAAGCGATGCGGTCGAAGGGCTGATTGATTTTGAGATGGTTGTCCACGTCGTACTTGATGGAGGAGCCGAGCTTGGTCAGGTCCAAATCATAAATCAGCCGGTAATCCTTTGCCTCGGGGACATTCTTGGCCAGCCAGTCGCGCTTCGGCAAATCACCGGCACGAAAGGCGCCAGCGGGCAGTCCCGCGGCATTCATCAGATTCGGCGTGGCCAGACCGCTCCAGGCAAAACGCATGGCCACCGGATGTTTCACTCCAGATGCTGAGAGCACCACGCTGGCGCCATCGATACGGGCGTCGGCCTTCACGAATCCACCTTCCTCCGCATCAATGATCTCAAACCAGTCCAAGGATTTGCCATCCCGGCCCGCCAACCCGCCATCAGCATGGTCAAAATTGACCCGGAGACTGTCGCCGGTAACGACCAGGTCTTTAAACGTGGGGCCCGAATCGACCAAATCCTTGTACCCATACGTCCGTGCCAGCGCCAGCAGGGCGAGACGGTGGCCGACAGATTGCTTGTCCCGGGGGTGGATATCCGCGAGATTCCCGACATCGTTGATAACCGCCATCCCGGTATCGGGGATGGTGCGGGCCGCAACGGTTTGGGCTTCCCAGATCTCCGCCTCCCGCTGGGGATCACCACCGTAGTTGAAGGGCGCAAGCTGCACGAAGTAAAAGGGAAAATCAGATTTGTTCCAAACCTCACGCCAACCGGTCACCAAGGCGTTCATGCGTTCTGCATACCGCATGCCCTCGCCGACGTTGGCTTCGCCCTGATACCAAATCGCGCCGCGGATGGGGAACGGCTTCAGCGGATGAATCATGCCATTGTAGAGGGCCGTGGCTTGTTGCAGATCATGCGGCGGCAGCAGTTCATCGGGATAGCCTGGCTGAGGCGGAACGATTTCCTGCGCGACGAGCGCCTTGCGCGCGGCCTGATCCCATTGCTCGACTTTATCGAGCGTCGCGGCGAGCTGTTTTTGGTGCAACGGACTATGTGGATCGCCCAACTGGATTTTTTCATATTCGGACTTCAACGCGGGCACGGCGGCGAACCCTTCCGGCGGCGTCCATGATTCGATGCGCGTACCGCCCCAATCAGCATCCACCAATCCGACCGTCACTCCCAATTTCTCATTCAATTCACGGCCAAAAAAATAAGCCGTGGCGGAGAATCCCTGCCAACCGCCTTGCGCCACCGTTTCCGGGGTGCAGACTTTCCAAGTGCCTTCCATGTCGTCCTGCGGCAGGGGCGTCCAACGGTTCTCGACCATGAGCAGGCGGATGCCGGGGTGGTTGGCGGCGGCAATCTCTTCCTTGGCGTTGTTGGCCAGGCCCAGGCCCAGCTCCATGTTTGATTGGCCGGAACACAGCCAGACCTCGCCGATCATGACATCATCAAACGCAACCGTGCTCGAACCGCTCACGGTGAACTGATAGGGACCGCTTGCCTTCATGGCGGGCAACACCACTTTCCACTCGCCACGATCATTGGCGCGGGTGGATTTGGTGGTTTCACCCAGTTGCACTTTGATTTCTTCATCAGGCTTGGCCCATCCCCAGATGGTGAGGGGCTTGTCCTGTTGAAAGACCATGTGGCTGCCGAAAATATGCGGCAGGCGGATTTCAGCGTGTGCAACCGATACAGTCCAGAGACAGCCGAGAAAGAGCAGCAGGGCCAGCCGGGTGAAACGTTGAGCCGGGCGGATGAATGATGGTTTCATTTGTGAGAATATTTGCGATTTACGATATACGATTTACGCGCGGATATATTATTTGAAACGCATACTGGCAGATTTGACGCCGCGTTCCCCCTCACCCTGACCCTCTCCCGCCGGGAGAGGGAACAGCCGTTGGATACGTGCTGATCATTGAGCGTCAAAGAGCAGAAGTCAGCAACGGATTCACCGATGGGCGAAAACATGCCGATCGCCGCGTCTTTCACAAGGCGATTGGTGCGCAATTCCACGCGGCGGATGGATTCGAGAAGTTCGGTGAGGGTCATGCAGAATTATTTGAAAGGACTTTTGCCTTCAATGTAAACGTAGCGATTCGTTGTCCCCAAAGGTGAATTTCTGAATTCAGCTTCTTCTTTTTCGAACTTGGGGTTATTCAAATCCATGTAATACCTAAACGACTTATCGAATCCTTCGGCATGAATAATAATTTTGTTTCCATCAATCTTTTCCACAACTTCAGACATGTCGGGACTATTTGTTCTTATATTGCTTCCAATGTGGCTATCGTATGCTGGAAAGTGGATTTCAGTTTTGGTTTTCAAATTTACGATGTGAACCGTTGCCTGCCCGCTGTCATAGTCTCGTCCCGTAACAAAAAGAATTGAGTTCTTTTCTGGAATCGAGAGGTAAAATGGATTGAAGCCTCGAACTTCGGAGTATTTTATGCCACAAACGGTCATTTCATAATAACCATGCGAGGTGTGAACATTCACCAAATTGGCTGTGTCTTTGAAAGAGACGGTAACGTTTTTGTCGGAGTAAGCGACTTTTGTCGTTTTTATGCAGCCAACGAATATCAGGCTGGACGCAGCAACCAAGATTGTTTGCTTGAAGAAAGTTGACATTGGATTTTCACGGTACCGGCACGGCATTAAAAACCTTTTTGATGATCGCATCCGTCGTCACCGCTTGGGCCTCGGCTTCGTAGGTGAGGATGATGCGGTGGCGGAGGACGTCGGGGCCGATGTTTTTCACGTCCTCGGGGATGACGTAATCGCGGCCTTGGAGCAGAGCCCACGCTTTCGCGGCGAGGGTGAGGAAAATGGTCGCACGCGGGGAGGCACCGAACTGGATGAAATGTTTCACGTCCAATTTGAAATCCTGCGGCTTGCGCGTGGCGAAGACGATCTTGACGATGTAATCGCGGATCTTGTCGTCCACGTGGATCTGGTCCACGAGCTTGCGGGTGGCAAGGATCTCATCGAGCGAGACGACGGGTTGCACGGGCTGTTCGGGGCTGGTGAAGGCCATGCGGTCGAGAATCTTGCGCTCATCGGCCTCGTTGGGGTAATCGAGGATGACCTTGAACATGAAGCGGTCCACCTGCGCCTCGGGCAGCGGATAGGTGCCTTCCTGGTCGATGGGGTTTTCCGTGGCGAGCACTAGGAAGGGCGACGGGAGCTTCATGGTTTCGCCGCCGAGGGTGACCTGCCGCTCCTGCATGGCCTCGAGCAACGCGCTCTGGACCTTGGCGGGGGCGCGGTTGATCTCATCGGCGAGGACGAAGTTGGCGAAGATGGGGCCGCGCGTGGCGTGGTACTTACCGTCCTGCGGATTGTAGATGAGCGTGCCGACGATGTCCGCCGGGAGCAGGTCGGGCGTGAACTGGATGCGGTTGAACTTGGCCTGCACGGCGGTGGCCAAGGTGCGGACGGACAAGGTCTTGGCGAGGCCGGGCACGCCTTCGAGCAGGACGTGGCCGTTGGCGAGGAGGCCAACCAGCAAACGTTCGACGAGCGCCTCCTGCCCAACGATGACATGGCCGATTTCCGCGCGCAGCTTGGCGATCCAGGCGTTGGTGGCCGCAACCTGATCTTTCAAGGGTGAATTCATGCGGCGAGAATCTATGCCGCAAGAGGCTGCGACTCAAGCGCAGGCTTGGGGAAAACAATGGTGATTTTGATGAATGGCAAATGTGGCAGGCAGAAAAAATCGAGGACGAGGACGAGAACGAGGGCGAGGAGGATTTTCGGCAGACTGCCCCAAGGGGCAGTTGTAGGCGGGCAAGGCTCGCTGATAGGGTTTGCCATATAACCACCCAACGGATATGACCAACCTGTTTTTTGAAAGAATACAGATTTCGGACATCACACCTGACGATGCTCAGAAAGAACCGGCACCGCATGGGAAGTCCCAATTTTTCATGACGCTGATCGGGGCGCTGTTGATTCTTTCGGCGGTGGGAGCGGCACTATTTGTGAATACCGGCCAAGGTCGCCAAGGTGAAAGCGCCGCCAGCCAGGGCCCGGCGAAGCCCGCGCCTTTGGACCTGTTTCCTTAAAAACTCTTCAAATCCTTACGGTTTCCACTTCAGGCGGTAGAACGCCGAGGAGGGCGGACCGCCCAAATCCGTGAAGCGATCAGCAATGGACATGGCACCATTCCCGGAGACGGTGTTGGTGGAGATGTCCACCCACGTCAGAAAATTCACCGAGCGCTGTATGATGTAGGTATATCCGGGAATGCCGTGGCAGGTCAGCAGGTTGGTGCCGCCGGTGGGAGCCAGGCTCATGTTCTGCCCGGTGAACGGCGCAAGCACGGAGGCCACCGTCACCTGCCCTGTGGCCGAACCGCCATGGTCATCGGCCACGACATAGCTGAAACGGTCGGTCACCATGTTCGTGTTGCGGAAAAGGATGTAGGTCGAGTTCGTGGGCGAGACCATGCCGTTGGTGCTGACACTTACGCCCGTCAACGTCACGGGATCACCATCAGAATCCACCACGGCGGTGAGCAGGTCGCTAATCTTCACCTTCAGGGAAACACCGTTGGTCACGGAGAAGGTGAAAAAGCCGGTGAGTGGCGGATGATTTGTGACGACCTGAGCGAGCGAGTTGGTGATGCCGGCATAATTGCCATCGCCACTGTAGATGGCGGTGATCGTGTTGGTACCGCGCAGGAGATTGCTGATGCTGCCGCTGGTGAACGCGCCGCCGGACAGGGAGCCGGAATTGAACGTCACGCCATTCGTAAAATAAGTGACCGTGCCGGTGGCATCCGCCGGGAGGGTTTCGGTGAACGAAATATTGTCACGGAAACCGGAAGGGTTTTCCGAGGAGGTCAGGGAGCCGACCGTGGCCCCGGCAGTGATATTGGCAGTGGTGCTGGCGGTGGTGTTGCTCAGCGAGTAATTGCCGGAATCCGTGCCGGAAATAAAAATGTCCAGGACATTGACCGTTTTGCCGTTGCCCACCGAGCTGCTGGTGTAACTGGCGCTGCCGTAGCTGGCGGTGAGAACATCGCCGGAGACGCGATTGTCCGCGAGCGTGGCCGTGGCGGTGGTGGTGCCATCGTAAACTTTGTTCACGCCAGTGGCGGTAACGATGAGTGAGCGCGTTGTGATGGCGGCGGTGGTGCTGGTGTTGGTGCCGGCCAAGGTGTAGTTCGAGGCGTTCGCGCCGGTGACATTGATGCCGATGACGGTGATGGTTTTGCCGCTGCCCACGCGCTTGTCGCTGAAACTGGCGTTGGTGTAGCCAACGGTGATGACATCGCCAGCGAGCCGGTTGTCTGACAAGGTGACCGTGGCGTTGGTGGTGCCGTCGTAAATCTTATCCTGCCCCGTGGCGGCCACATTCAAGGTGCGGCCGGTAATGTTGGCCGTGGTGCTGGCGGTGGTGCCGGTCAACGAGTAGTTCGCCGCATCGCCGCCCGTAACCTGGATACCAATGACGTTGACGGTTTTGCCAGGGCCGGCATTTTTATCCGTGAAACTCGCGCTGGTGTAAGTGGCGGTCAAGGCATCGCCGGAAACACGGTCATCATTCAGGGTGACGGAGGCGTTTGTGGTGCCATCGTAAGCCTTGCTCACACCAGAAGCCGTCACTGTCAGGCTACGAACCGTGATGTTCGCGGGCGTGGTGGCGGTGGTGTTGCCCAAGGCATAATTCCCAGCGTCAGGCCCGGCCAGGGAAATACCCGTCACCGCAACGGTTTTGCCGTTACCGACGTTTTTGTTGCCGAAACTGGCGCTGGTATAAACGTTCGTAAGATTGTCACCCGTCAGGCGGTTGTCGGTCAATGTGACCGTGGCGTTGGTGGTGCCGTCGTAAGTCTTGTTCTGCCCGGAGGCCACGACGATCAGGGTGCGGCTGGAAATGTTTGCCGTGGCAGTCACGGTCGGGCTCGCGGGCGCGTAGCTGTCGGAATCCGGGCCGGTGATGACAAGGCCGAACACGCTGATGGTCTTGTTGGTGCCGACGTTCTTGTTGCTGAAACCGGCGCTGCTGAAACTCACCGTGATGTCGTCGCCGCCCAGCCGGTCATCAGCGAGCGTGACGGTGGCGTTGGTGGTGCCGTCGTAGGGTTTGTTCTGGCCAGTGGCGGTGATGTTCAGCGGACGCGCAGTGATATTGGCCTGGGCGTGCGCCGTGGTGGCGCTCACGGTGTAGTTCACCGCATCCGGGCCGCTGATGGCGATGCCGCTGACGCTGATGGTTTTGCTGTTACCGACATACTGATCGGAGAAAGTCGCGGCAACATAGGTATCCGTGATGCTGTCGCCAGCGAGATGGTTGTCGGACAACGTGACGGTCGCCGTGACCGTGCCATCGTAAGGCTTGTTCTGGCCCGTGGCCGCGATATGCAAGGTCTTGGCGGAAACATTGGCGGTCGTGGTGGCGGTGGTGTTGGACTGGGTGTAATTGTTGGCATCGGTGCCGGTGATAAAAAGGTCGTCGACAAAGACCGGCTTGTTGGTGCCGACATTTTTATCGGCAAAGCTGGCGGTATCGTAGAAATCCGCCACGTCATCGCCGCCAACCTTGTTGTCACTCAACGTCACGATGGCATTGGTGGTCGCATCGTAGGTCTTGTTCACGCCGGTGGCGGTGATGACCAGGGAACGGGCGGTGATGTTCGCGCTCAGGGTCGGCTGGGTTAGCGTGTAATTAGACGCCGCACTGCCGGTGAGCGTCAAGCCGCTGACAGAGACGGTTTTGCCGTTGCCGACGTTTTTATCATTGAAGCTGGCGGTGTAACCGTTGGTGACCAGGGTGACATTGCCCACGTCACCGGGATCCACGCCGTTGAGGACGGCGCTGCTGAAATTCACCGTGGTTGAAGCGGTGCGATCGTAGGTCTTGCTGGCGGCTGACAGGCCGGAAAGCGTGAGCACCGACGCGGATGCCGTCACAACTCCCAGCAAACTCGCCAGAAGAAACGCACCCAAAACAAAGAATATTTTTCGCATAAGCCGATGTACGCCACCCTAAATAAAAGCGATCACGCGGCTTGGACAGACCGCGTCGCTGTTTGCTATCGGCTAAAATTCTGACGGCTTGAGGGGGAAAATGGGGATGATGAGGACAATTCCTTGAAACGTTTGGGCCCGACCGGCGTCCAAATAAAGAAGGAAAGGCATGAAAAGCCGGCATTTAATCCTAAGCACAACCCGAAGCAGGCGGGGGTTTACGCTGATTGAGCTGCTCGTGGTCATCGCCATCATCGCCATCCTGGCGGCGCTGCTCCTGCCCGCCCTTGGCTCCGCCAAAGAACGCGCGCGGGTCATCAGTTGTACCGGCAATTTTCACCAGATCGGCCTGGCCCTCGCGGTTTACGTGAATGAGAACCAGGATCGCCCGCCGTCCGCGCTCAATTTCGGCGTGCCGGTGAATGGCATTGCCCAGGCGGCGGCGGATTCGACCTATGACTATACTTACGGCTATGTCGCCAAACTGCTGGGGATTTCCAACCCGCGGGTGTTTTGGTGCCCGTCCGACAAAATCAACCCCATTCCCACCGGCCAGCCCGCCGATACGAATATCACTTCCGCGACCTTCCGTTATCTCGTCTGGCAACAAAGCTGTCAGGTGCCGAACCTGAAAACGACGCTGTTTTGCAATCCCCCGGCGCAAGTCGTCTATCATGAATTCAATGACAATCATTTCCGTCGTACCGCGCAGCCGTTTGCGATGCAACCGACGCTGGTCGCGGCGGCGGCCGACGGCCATGTCCAGACCTGGAAAGTGATTTTCCGCCAAAATCTGCCCAGCCATTTGTACGATCCGAACTGGTTTTCCTACGGACCCAATGGCTTGAACAACGACGCCCCCAACACCGGCGGTGATGTCCGGACGGGAAGTGATAATCTGTGATTGGCCCGATTTGGGCCGGTCCTGGAACAAACCACTAATACCCGTCAAATCGCCAGGAGCAGGCGTTTGATTTCCTTGAGGCGGGCCTTGGGGTCTTTTTTGGTGAGGCGCGGGAACTTGCCGCCGAGCGTGATGAAGTCGCCGGCGCGGACGAGCTTCAGTTTATCCTCCTCGACCTCGATGGTGGTGACGTTCTTTTCGCTGGCGAGAATCTTCAGTTCGCCGACGGCCAGCAGGAGTTCCACGGGCGGCGGCAGCGGGCCAAAGCGGTCACGCAGTTCCTTCTGGAGGGCGTCGAGCAGGGGTTTTTCGTTCGCCTGGGCGAGTTTGCGGTAGATCTCGATCCGGTGATGCGGCTCGGTGACGTAGTTCTCCGGCAGTCCCCCGCCCTCGCCGAGGAAATCCAGCGCGACGCGGACTTCCACGCGGGGCTTCACCTTCTCGCCCTTCAACGCGCCGACGCTTTGCTTGAGCAACTGGCAGTAGAGTTCGAAGCCGACGGCAGTGATGTGGCCGCTCTGTTCCGCGCCAAGGAGGTTGCCCGCACCGCGAATCTCGAGGTCGCGCATGGCGATCTTGAAGCCGCTGCCGAGCGAGGCGTATTGCTTCATGGCGCTGATACGTTTGCGCACCTCGGTGAGCATACGCGCGTGGCGCGGCAGCAACAGATAGGCATAGGCCTGATGCTTGTAGCGCCCGACGCGGCCGCGCAACTGGTAGAGTTCGCTGAGGCCGAAGCGGTCGGCGCGGTCGATGATGATGGTGTTAGCGTTCGGGATATCGAGGCCGCTCTCGATGATGGTGGTGGAGAGCAGGACATCCGCCTCACCGTTGACGAACTTGGTCATCACCTCTTCCAAATCGTCCGCATCCATCTGACCGTGGCCGACGACGATGCGGGCATCGGGCAAAAGCGATTGCAGCTTGGCCTGCATGGCGTAAATGGTCGTCACGCGGTTGTGCAGGAAGAAGGTCTGGCCACCGCGCTGGATTTCGCGCTGGATGGCGTCGCGGATGAGGCGTTCGTCGTATTGGGTGGCGGTGGTCTCCACGGGCAGACGGTCGTGCGGCGGCGTCTGGATGGTGCTCATGTCGCGCGCGCCGGTGAGCGCGAGGTAAAGCGTGCGCGGGATGGGCGTGGCGCTCAAGGTGAGCACATCCACCATCGTACGCAGGCGCTTGAACTTTTCCTTGTGCATTACGCCGAAGCGCTGCTCCTCGTCGATGACGACAAGGCCGAGGTCCTTGAAAGCGATGTCGTCCTGCACGATGCGGTGCGTGCCGATGACGATGTCCACGGCGCCGGCAACGAGATCCTTGACGACGTTCGTCTGCTCGCGTTTGGTGCGGAAGCGCGAGAGCAGTTCGATGCGGATGGGGTAATCCGCCATGCGTTCGCGAAAATTATTGAAATGCTGCTGCGCGAGCACGGTCGTGGGGACGAGGATGGCGACCTGTTTGCCGTCCATCACGCACTTGAACGCGGCGCGGATG
>Ga0210392_10001395_pt1 | contig 12799 bp, 21 predicted proteins | sample IncBWC30OmetaG_FD_161057 | JGI IMG/M metagenome (GOLD analysis project Ga0210392, IMG submission 161057) | Forest soil microbial communities from Barre Woods Harvard Forest LTER site, Petersham, Massachusetts, United States - Inc-BW-C-30-O ...
AGCGGGTTCGGATCCCTTCGGGACCATCGAGGTAAAAGGTAAATTTTTCGCATCAACAGTTGCGATCACGTCGGCAAAATCCTCGCGTTTACCGACCTGATTAATTTCAAGTAATCCGGCCATTTTTGAAGAAAATAGGGTTTCTAAATTTCAGGAACCCTTGCCGATTAAGCTCTCGGAAAATGCGTCCAAAGCAGTTCGATCCGTCGCTATTCGGTCAAGGAGATTCCGACTCAGCACGGTTTTCTGGCTCACTTTGTTGCCGCTAGAAGGATGAGGCGCGGCGAGAGGAGGATTAACCTTTGCGGCCGGGAGCTTCCCGTTGGCGGCTTTCTTCGCCAAACGAAGTTTCTGACCGGTCAAAGCATCTGCGATGATAATTTGGAAATCGGGAAACTTTCGAACCTCTGGGAATATCTTCACCCAGGTTTGCAGCACCTTGTTGTACTCCGTCCCGACTTTGTACAGGTCAGGATAGTACGAACGCGCCTCTGTCTCGAATGTGTTCCGATCTTGCAGATACTGCCGGCGTTGCGGCCCATGAACGGTCAGGAGCGCTTCAGACTGCGACAGGAGTTGCTTCACGCGATCCCCTGGCATCATGTAGCTGCCGCCTTTGCCGTCTTCCACTTCGCCACCGTCCAAATGCTCTAAAGCCCAAAGCTTGACGCGTTGAGCGGCACTTAAACGTTGATCAAGTGATTGAACGTCATCGATATCGTTGAGCGGCGATTCAGGCGTTGGGGCGAGTGGAGCGGTAGCTTGCGCTTTCGCTTCGAGCTCGGTGACCTTGGCCTGGAGCGCTTCGGCTCGCTCGGTTGCCTCATGTTTCTGGGCAACCAGCTTATCGATCCGTTTCTGGACTGCTGCCGGAACAGGCTCTTTTTCTTTTTCCTTCTCTGCCTCGTCTGCTTCTAGAGCAGGTTCAGCTTCGACAGCCGGCGGTTCCTCAACGGGAGTTTCTGCACTCGCAGATTCCTCAGTGGGTGCCGGTTCTTCTGAAGGCTTTTCACTATCCCCGAAATATTTATCAAGCCCTGGAATTCCAGACAGCAAACTGTCGAGATTGTCTTCAGAACCAATCTCTACTGTTTGCGGTTTCGCTTCGGGAGCGGGTGCGGAGGCTGTATTTTCTTCGTCTGCCATCTGACATTGGTTTACTAACCAAAGGAAAAACCGGTGAGGTCACCGTGATGCGAAGAGATACTAAATCCACTAAAAAGGCAAGATTGTCTTATTCGGCAGGTTCCGGGAACAACTGGTCATGCGGAGTATTTCGCCAGGTTTCGTAGTTGGCGATCACGTAATCCGCATAGCTCGCGAACCCTGCCAGGTAAGCCAGGCGCCCGTGCTCCGTCGCCACCGCTTCATCCCGAAGGAGGGACTCCGCTTTGTACTTGGCCTCGAGCAACATCTGCTTGACCGCACCATAAGCTTTTGGCGAAAGATCACGAATCGCATCCGCAAGCTCTTCCGGTGACAATTCCGGTTCAGCTTCTTTAACCACCACCAACCAGGGCTGAGTCACCGGCCGAAAGAAATACTTGAACGGGTAAACCTCTTTAGGAGTCCCGGTGATGGGATCGTCACTTGATTTGCCAGGCATCAGGTTGCGATAAAGTTCACCGAATTACTGGCGGCAACGCCACCAGGCGCCTGGATAGTCACCGCAATAGTCCCGGCATTGGCATACGCTGCCGGATTCACCATCGCTTGCGCGTGATTATCGGTGATGTAGGTGATCGGTCCAGTGGCACTGCCAAAATGGAGAATTGATCCTGCCACCAAATTCGTCCCGACAATATCGAGTTGGAAAGCCGGGCCTCCATGAAGCTTGGTGGTTGGCGTAATGGCAGTGATGGTTGCCGGCACGAAGACGTGGGTTCCCGCATAGGTCTGACAAAGTGCCAGCAGGAAATGCATGAACGCCACGTCGCCTTCGGGACTCGCTGGACAGAGTCCGCGCGTTGCGTAGAAAGCATTGAGAAAATCCGTAGGAAAATTCCAATCGACATTGGGATCATTTTGCAAAACTGGTTCTTCGAGATCAGGCATGATTTTAAGTTCCGGTAGCGGTTTGGACGGGTGAAGGAGCGACGCCAAGTTTTCCGATCTGGGCGTTCTGTTGCTGCTGCATTTGGAATTGGTACGCTTTGATCCGTCGATCCAAACGTTCCTGAGCGAGCGGATTTGCTCTGATAAAATTCACGAAATCCTGAGCTTGCAACGAGTTCTGGATCACTTGCATGGCAAGTTGCGGATTGGATTGATTCCCTTCAGGAATCGGCGGCTCGATCCCGGTGACGATCTGCGACATCGCACTTTGCTCCTCGGTGACCTGTTGCTCGGTTACCTGGGCTTGCGGCCGAATGATCCGTTGCGCCAAAGCAGGATCCAGAGCTCGCGTCGCGTACTGAGTAAGGCCCGCCCAATCCAATACACCGGCCTTATCAGTCTGCGCGAGGACCGTGGTGATCAGGTTCATCTTCTCGGTCAGATACTCCATGTTCAAATCGCGCGCGTCATATTCCAGAACCAGGCGCAGATTGTTCTGGATGGTTTCCCGATCGGTGGGCATCACCAAATCTGGAACACCCGAGATTTGGACCCATTGATCCGGCGGAAAATACTGCTGGCAGAGTTGAAAAATCTGGATGAAGACCTCGCGATTCTCGCCCAACCAGCAATCGATCAGGCGTTGGGTGCGTCGAAGAATTTTGTTAGGATCGACTCCCTCCTGATTCTTGCCGAAATAGTCGGCTGTATCTCGGCGAATCGAATTCTCTGTATCAAAGCTTGTGTTATCCATTGGGGGAGGGTTGAGCCACCCAATTTCGCCTGGCCGCAACACTCCGAGTTGACTCGCAGGTCCGAGTTTGTACTGCTGTTTTCCGCGTCCCAGAGGAACGAGAAGCGGTGGAATGGTTGAGATGGAAGTGCGGTCATTGCGAGAATCCCGTTGGGTTTTGATTTCGGCCTGAGCGGTATCCGCGATGTCGCCAACGCCGCGTGATTCCAAGACACTGCGCGAACGGTTTTCTCTCCTGCAAAGCACAAAGGGATACTTCCCGTGGTAATACGGCAATGGAAGTTGCCGGCCGATTTCGTCAGTGCCTGGATGAAAAATGCAAACCTGAGTTTCCCGGGATCCAGTGGGCGATTCGCCGCGATAAAACCCGTAAAAGACCTCGTGCAAATTCTGCATCTCATCGATGTAGATGCGGTCGTTGTATCGCGACGTGGTGTCCTTCGACATCTGCCAGATAACGCTCCCACCACCAGTATTCAGGATAAACTTGGTGAATTTCGGATCCCATTGCTCGAGCTTGGAGCGATCCTCGACCTGGGGCTTGTTGAGCACGTCGCGTCGAACCACCCAAGGCGCCCGCTGAATATCGAAGGTAGTGCGGAAAAAGAAGACGTCCTGATAAGTTCTGTAGGCAGTTACACAGGGCCGATTGGTGCGAACGTACTTCTTCGGGTATTGAAATTGGCCCGTCTGCATCAACTGCTGGAACGCCGCCCGCGGATCCACGTTTGGGAAATATTGCTGGAACGCTTGCGTCGCCGCGGCCAGGTCATCGCCGCTCAAGCGTTGCATATTCTGTACAAGGTATTGGAGCAGGGCACCGAATTGCGGATCCTGTTGGGCGATCTGCATCAGATCCTGCACGGTCACCGTGGCAATTTCGGTATCCTCCTCGTACAACCAATCGATGCCGATGACCGAGCTGCCGTAATGCTGGCGCCATTGCGCGGCCAAGTCCCGCTCACGATCGAGCTCCTCGACCAGCAGAGTTCGCGCGATGTAATCGAGGACTGAGGTGGTAGCGCGCGCCAGGTCATCATTTTGCGAGTTCGCGGCCAGCGTCTGCATATGACAATTTTTGTCTGCCGCCCGCATGATATCGACATCGTCATTGATGATGTTGTCGACGTAGTAGGGCCTGATATCGGAGGCGCCTTCCCACGGGAATGCGGCCTTTTTCAAAAACTTGCTGTACTTACGGCCGTCATCGGATTGACCGTTCCAACGGCAGTACCGGCTGTCATCCAACCTGGTGGTGAGACCGAAATACGCACTCCCCTCTTCAACCGAGGATTGGAATTGCTGCTTTACTTCCTCAACAGTCATTTTTAATACGCTCCACCTTCGACCAGGGTTAACTCTTGAGCATCGAAATCGACCAGCTTCCCGACTGCCATGTACCTGAGACAATCCACCGGATCTTTACTGGCGCCGTGCGGCCCGTCTTTCCCGGTCCAGATTTTGAGCGCAAAAATGGTGTTCAAACATTCGGACGAGATATAGAGGTGCGGTTCTTTGCGGTTCGCCGGATCTTCCGTCTCCTCATAATCCAAAAGCGAATTGATCAGCGTGACACCTTCATTGATCGGATCCAGGGGCGCCGGCTGAAAGATGACACCCAGATCCATGAACTCCTCGATGATCGTTGTACTGTGATCGGCTTTCTGTGAAGGCGTGTTGCCGAAACGACTGTCCATCCAACGCTCGGCCAGGGTCTCGTCGCCTTCCAGTCGTTGCATCTCTTCGTAATAACGTTTGAGCCCCCACCCGAGCCCCAACTGAGCAGGGCCCGCCTTGCCATCCGCGAGCTTGCCATCCGCTTCGGCCCATTGCCCGAGATCGCCGATTCCCGGGATGTACTGACCTGGACAGGGCCATTCGCGATAGACGTAATGCCGGCCCATCGGATCGATCCGCACCCAGATCATGAACCAGTTTTTGTTCCCGGCAGGATCAACGATCTGATAGTTGGTGCCGATCTTGGGGATCTTGTCAGGAGGGATGACGTGGACGGCGTCGCGGAACTTTGGGAAGCGTTGAACAATGGCGCGAGTAGGGACTCCGTAGGCTCGACAAAGAATCTCTTCCCGGGAGGCACCCTCCAAGGTCTCCTTCATCGTGTCATAACCTTCGAACGGGTTATCCGAAGTATGAAAATAGATGATGATCGCGTTCTGCCGTTGCGGCTGTTGAACGCGCGGAACCATGTTATTGGCGACACCGAGATTGCCTTTCGGCAAGAGAGGCCCGGGAACCTTCTCCACAGTCGTCGCGCCGTGCAAATACTCTTGCACTGTATGCGTCCACCCATCTTTCGGCGTAAAACTGATCAGGAGAATCCCGCGCCTGGTGATCAACCGATAGCGGAGCGTTTCCAGGATGTTGAGCGGAACGAGCTCGTCGCACCAGATCAGATCGCAATTCCCGCCCTCAATCAGATCCAATTTCTGGCTGTAATGCCGAAAAACGCACTCAGAAGCGTTCGGTAAAATGAACTTGGAATCGCTGAAACCGTGCTTCTGAGAGAAGCTGACGTTGGTAATTTTGCCCTTTTTGGCGTTACGAAATTCCGGCGGCAGGTATTGAAAGACAATCGGCTGTTGCATCTCGACCGAATTGGCGTCGGTGCTCTGGAAACACCAAACCATCTTCTTTTCGCCCGCTAAAAGGGTCTGAACGACTTTATGGGCGCAATAGAACGATTTAGTGGCCCGATTCCCGCCCAGGATGAGCATTTCGCGTTTTCCAGCTTCCAGATACCCGTCCGCAAGCTTCCAGATTTCCGGTTCGTAACCGTACCTATACGGATCCTCCCGTTCGAGCAGGATCCTCTGATTGCGAATGATCAGATAAGCTTCAACAGCCGCCGGATCGGTTTTGTACTGAGCTGCCGAAGGCAGAGGGTAAAGCGGGTGCGGAAGAAGCTTGAAATCGTTCTGGTGATACTCCTGCATTTACCACCTTCCATAACTGCGCGGCAAGGCACGCAAGATCCGGCGCCGGCCGGCGGCATCGGGAGGCGAGATTTCGTCCTCCTGAATGATCATGTTCCGCTTAAAATTGCGATGATTCCGCACAAAGAGGTACATGCACTCCGCACTCCACTGGTTCTCGACCAGAACCAGGCGCGGATTGGGCGGAATGCGAATGACTTTCCACCGCTTTTTCAGTGCCAGATCGACTGCGATATCGTCGACCACCACCGGCTCCTTTTCCTTGACCTGGCCGGTTTTGAGACCTTCCTGGATCAGGTCTTTGAGCCGTTCAACGCCTTCGTGGGTGTACTTGACGGTGTACCCCTCGATATCCCAATGAAATTTGCGCCGAAGTTTGGTCCTGCGCATCGAGGCAAGTTGCTTGACTGGAATCCGCCAGGAATCGGAAATCGACTTTTCGGTGACGAGATCCTGTACGACTTCTTCAGAAACAGAGGCAGTATCAGGCATTTAAAAACGCACATTACTCGTCCTTCTCACTGCGCGGCAATTCTTTTCGTTCCCGACAGGCGTCGAGGAGCTCGTAAACCATCCGAGCAAAGAAGTAGCCGCACGCTGCCGCGGCGAAGGAAAAGAAGAGGCTCAAGAAGTATTGGGCAAGGATTTGCACTTGATGAACAGAGCAGGTTTCGATTCAAATACCGGCCAACAGCGTATTCCTAACCCAAAGTGGGAGTGTCGTTAACTTGTGACCGGCGACTCGCTGCCCCTCGTGTGAGGTGAGCAGATAAGAGCCGCCGGTTTTTTTGTTCCATGCGAAACCTTGAATAACTCCTTTATCTTTACCGAGATTGTGCGTATACTCTAGTATGCACAATCGAATTAACCCAAAAATGAAGACCGGTGAAAGCCGGGAGTTCCAAGGCGGCATTACGGTCGTAAAACAGCCTGGCCGTTTTTACGAGGTCTTTTACTCCCCGATGTCTTTTGGCGAATCGTTTAAAGCCCTGATGTCAGTTGGAGTTTTTGAAGCTTCAAATGCAGTCGAAGCAATCAAGAAGGCGAAGGAGGCAGTCTAAATGAACATTCTTATTTTTCTTCTCTGCGCCTGGCTGATAATTCCCTTGATTCGCCCAGTCCTGATCTTGAGCATCTGGCTATTGACCAGGCGCGTCTTCTGGATCGGCGTTGCCGTACTCGTCGTCTTCAACGTTTTCCTGTACCAGGCTCAGTTAAACCGCCAACCGGCGTTACTGGCAGTTGACGTAGGAGCCTATTCAAGAATCCAGGAGGCGCCCGTTCGCGTTGTGGCGCCAACGCCGGCTCCTGCACCAGTGATCAGCGCTGAAGAGCAATCGCAAAAGGCTGTCGACGATTTTGCCGCCAAAATTAAGACGATGAAATTCGAGAAATTAACTCTCCCAACCCTTCCCAATTCATGAGCACCCACGGAGGAGCTCGCCGCGGTGCCGGTAGGCCGCGGATTCGTGGTGGAGACCGGCGTCAGATCATCAACTTCACACTTTCCCCCAGAACGCTGAAAGCGCTCCGCGAAGCGGTGCCGGAAGGCGAACGCGCCAGGTACGTGGAGCGCGCCATCCTCTTCAAGCTGGAATTCGACCAATGCGGGCAAATTGGCCCGCATTAATCCCCAGTCGATTTGTCCTGTTTTATAATTTCGGGTTTTCATAGGGAACCCGTTCGGCCTGGCCGGAAGCACTCGCAGTCGTTTTGTCCTGCTCTTTGGCGAAGACCTCGATCAAAGTTTTCCCCTGAACCCTGCTTCGCTTTTTCCGCGCCAACCGCTCCTCCTCACAAATCCGGCAAACCCGCGTGCCCCGATACCACTTGGTATTGCGCGCGGTGTAGAGATGCCCTCGCCGACAATGAGTTTTACCGTCCATCTTCAACGACAAAATCGAGATCCCGCGGATGCGTGGCGTAAGGGGAATACTTCATGAAATCGTCCCAATTCCCGTCGCAATTGTAGACCACAAAGATCCATCCCTCGTTCCAGCTTCTGATCCGGCCCATCTCTTTCTTCGTCCAACCTTCCCGGTTGTAGACCACCCAACGACCGACATCTTCGGGATCTTTTAAATGCTCAATTTCGATCATGCTTTTTCCGGCGGCTTTTTGGATCCGCCATTTTTCTGGTCCACGTACCGATCGACGGAACGCAAGCCGGCCAACCCGAAAACCAGGGCTGTCACCGACTGGAAAAAGGGCCCGATGAACTTGAATTCGTTAATGTGATTGCGGATCGACGGGAATTGATCTGCCATGATCAACAGACCAATTCCCACGATCGGCACCGTAAAGAAAGTGAACACGGCGCCCCAGCAAAGGAGCACTTTCCATCGCGGTTCGTCGGTCATTTCCGCTTGAATCACGAACGCCTCACAAAGGCAAGATTTTCCGTTTTTCGGTCAGTTGCTTGGCTTTCCAGAAACACTCCCAATGGAAATATTCATCGTCAACGGCAACCGACTCGCCCGAATGGCGCACCTTTAAACAGATATACTCGCCTTCCAGGACCGGTTCCCCACAGAAAACGCAAGTTATCATGCCTGTTCTTTCTCCTTGGCGTTGGCTCTCTTCTTGTCGGCCAGGATTTGCTGCATCAGGCGAAACCTGCGCAAATTTTCCAGTTCATCTTCGGGATAAGGCGCCAAGGTGATCAGGCGAAGAAAGAGAGCAGCATGGAAATTCTTGAAAAACTCCATGAAATCCGGCGGGAGATAATCGCCGTGCTGATAATCGGGATCGTTGCTGTCGGTCCCGCTCGGATCATCGAGAAACTTGGCTCGAGCCAGATTCCGCTGTAGCTCCTCCTTTTTGAAGAGATAAAGAAGGCAAGCAAGACTGAAATAATCGCGACCGCGATGCGGCCGCACCATATGATTGTTTTCGTAGAGCTTCTGCCAGGAAGGTTCCAGGGATTCGCGATCCAGATAAAGATCGTCACCGTCGAAGAACAATTGGTGTTCCATATTTCTAGGCTGATTTTGGTTATTCATGCAGGGGAAAAATTCGAGCAAAAAAGGGAAACGCCTTCAAGCATCTTTTTGCGATCTTTCGGCGTAAATCCTGGCCAAGACCCGCGAACTAGCCTGCATCGGATCGACCTCGATGGAGCGCAGAAAACGCAGGAAAACGGTTTTCTCCTCCTCGGTGGGAAGGAGAACCCCTAACCGCCGAAGTGCTCGATGGGCTTTCCCCATCTGACCGCGACTAAATTCGGGAGGAGGCATCGGGATGACATTACCAGGTTGCCTGGCGGCACGGCGCCGAGCTTCCCTTTCATAACTCAATTTCGACATCAATTCCCGAGCTTCCGCACTCCGTTTCTTGCCGTACCAAGGATTATTGGCGCCGCTTTTGGCGGCAGACATCCGGCGCCTGGTTTCATCGGTGAACGGTTTCCGCTTCTTGCCGAGCTTGGCCAGAGCCATCTTTTGCTTAACCTCCGCGGTTAAAACCGCTCCGCTCCGATTACCTGGCCCGTCGTAGTAAACGACTTGCTTGTGCAGCTTGGCAATCATCTCCTCCAGGTGCGGATGTTCTCCTCCGTCGCCCGCAGCGATGCGCAGGAGCCAAATCGAGAGCCGATAACGCTGGGTCCAAGGCATCAGAACGCCTTGATCAAACTCAGGATCGCCGATCCCGAAAGGGTGCGCTTCTTGCATGATACGCCTTTTTACGCCCCAGGCTTGCTATCGGGAAGGATTTTCTGGAACCTGTTTCTATGTATATGAAAATCAGTCTCTTTTTACTGCTCCTGGCGACATCGGCCTGGAGCGCAACCAAATACGTAACGCCAAATGGGAGCGGAAACGGAGCAAGCTGGAGTACGGCCGGCGGGCCTTCCCTGGTCAGTAACGCGGCAGCGGGAGACATCGTCTACCTGGCAGGAGGTTCCTACGGTCCAGGCCTGAGCGTCCCGGCCAGCGGATCGGCCTCCGCACCGATCATCGTCAAGCGCGCTACCGCGGCCGATCACGGCTCAGACACCGGTTGGAGTGCCAGCATGGACGCACAAGCCGTTTTCAACTCCGGTTGGAGCATTACCGGCAAATTTGTGACAGTTGACGGCAACTGCTGGAAACCGCCGGGATTGCCCACCAAGTTCGGGATCAAGATCAGCCACGCATCGGGCGCCAAGGGGATAGATGCCGGCGGATCGCCCGGGAACCTGACGGTACGGAACGTTGACGTCAACGGTCCCGGGATCAACTCGAGCAAAGCGGAGGCAGACGGGATCCACTTTCCGTCGAATTCGACGATTTCTGGGGCGAGCGTTCATGATACAGACGCTCTTCTCTTTGCCTGGAAAGGGAACACGGGAAGTACAATCGAGTACTCCTATTTATATAACGCGTCGAGCAATATCGTCTATTCCGGCAATCCCCAGGATCCGCACCCAGACGTGATCTACAGCGGCGGAATGCTCTACCAGGGAACGATGCGGTGGTGCGTGGTGGCCAACGTGACTTCTGAGGGAGTGTTCTTCGATCAGGAACAGCCTGGCGACAACATGCTCTTCTACGGCAACATCATGTGGCAAGGGGATTGCCAGACCGGGAACACCCCGATCCAGCTCCAGAACGGAGCGAGTTTCGGCAAGGTTTTTCTCTACGGGAACACCTTCTGCGACTTCAACAAATCGAATTGCATCGGCCCGGGAACGAGCACGGCCAATGGATCCGCGGTGGTGAACAACTTGTTCATCAATTATCTCCCGAATTGGGATAAAGGCGTTAACAACAACGGGTTCAGTTCCACCGGGATCGGAACCAACCAGATCATCAATTCCGCTTCACCGTTCGTTACTTCTGGCGATAAGACCTGGGTAAAAGGTTCCGGCAACCCGCCGGCTACCCGGGTGACCACGGGAGCACCAACCGGCTACTCACCAATCGGCTATGAAACCGCATTCAAACTCGCATCCAACTCCTGGGCAATCGGGAAAGCTGTCGCTGTACCCGCTGGCTACAATACTGATCTTAACGGCGTTTCTGGGAACAATCTCGGAGCTTTCCAGTCCGGTGGATCCGCTCCCTCGCCCACTCCATCTCCAAATCCCACCCCAACTCCCACCGCTACACCCGCACCTACCCCCCCTGCCGCCAAGTTCGCGCCTGGCGACACGGTAACGCCCACCGCGATCGTTAACGTCCGCAACGCGCCTGGCGGATCGGTGATCGGCCAGCATAACCCAGGCGACCTCGGAACAGTCCAGAGCGGGCCAGAGATGGCGCCGTTACCACAGGCAACCAATGTCGCCTGGTACGCAATCTCCTGGAGCTCGGCGCCGGCTGAAGGTTTTACCGGCGATGACGACCTGGCGAAAACCACCGCACCACAACCAACGCCAACGCCGGCGCCTACCGCAACGCCAACGCCTAAACCGGTCTCCTGGACGGAATGGACGATCAAGCTGAACGCCGCGCAAAGCGATTGGATTCAAAAACATCCCCCATACCCTGACGGAGAGTAAGCCCTGCGCCTGTTTGCGCTTTATTACGCCTTGCTCATGCCGTATTGATCCAGGGTATGCCAAACAAGCTGCCATTCGAAAACCGCCCGGGTTGGGCAATCCTTTACCCGCCGAAAAACAAACAGGATTGGCAAGGCGATTACCTCGGCGTGACCGCGATCAATGCCGAGAAATATTGGATTACCGCCTGGGAGAAAACGACCGAGCAAGGCGATCGCTACCTCCTGATCAATCTCAAACCGAAAGAAGGTAAATAACCTATGCCAAACAACATCCAAACCGATGAGCAATGGCGGGAAACCGTCCTGGAGCTGATCACCAACCCAGAAGCCGCCGGATTCGCGCGAGAGGTCCTGGGATTCCAAACCGTCACCGAATTACGCAAACTGGTGCGCCACTTCCGCTCGATGCGCCAGAAGCCGGAAGTCACCGGATTAACGGTTGCCGGCCTGAACAAGGCGGCTTGCATCGACTGGTTACTGGGAACGCCGGGAGTCGAGTTCAAGAGCCATCAATACGTTCCCGAGAAGAAACCTGCCTTGGGCGATCAAATCAAAGCTGCCTACGGCAGCGAAAAGCAGGAGATCAACTGGGATTCCCTCTTCCAGGGAATGTTGCGATGAAAAATAAAGATCATCTCCTGATCGCCAGCGCAATCGGCGCCTTCTTGGCCGGCGTTCTCCTCTACTTCATCGGCTTATGAGAACCAGAAACCCTCAGACCATCGACGAATATCGCCGGCGAGCGCACAATCACCAAAACAAAGTGCGCGATTTCCATCGCCTCCTGGCGATGACCGAGACAGCAGAGCGCTTCAGTCAACTAAGCGGGCAAGACCTCTACATCACTCAGCTCTACAGCGAATTGCTGGGAAAAATACGAAACCACACGGTGTCATGAAACCCTTCTTCTGGTTCGCAATCAGAATCGGCAACTGGAAGTTCGAAAGCGGCAAGTTCTTCCATTACCGGAAGATCACCGCGCGCAGCGGCAACCTCTCATGGGAACAATGGGATCGAATCTACTTGTTCGGTCCTCCCCCTGATTAAAGAAAACCTACTTGAACTAAATAAGCCGTTTAGTGCGAAATACCGCGCTAAACGGCTTCTTCTTTATGAACGAAATTCCCCCAGGCTCAATCCTCCAATTCTACGGAGATACTCCCCCACCAGGTTGGCAATGGTGGTCCTCCGCACCAACTGCCAACGAATTCGGTGTCCCTTACCCTAAACCAATCTGGATTATCAAAACAGCATATTACAGGTTACCTTGAATAGCAGCTATAGGGGTTTCATCACGGAAAGTGGTTGGCATGAAAATATTTTTTGTCGATATCAGACCGGTCCTGGCCTTACCCACTCCCCCGATTCATACCCCCCTCCCCCCTTCTTTTGCTTCGCGCGCGTGCGCGCGGTGTTACACTATATACAATAGTGTAACATCTTGAACTGTTGTAACTCGTTCATAATCAACACTTGAAACAAATTGGCTTAAATTACCATAATTCGCGTTATGGTTTTTAGAAGTTTAACCTTTGATCTTTGTAATCACGCT
>Ga0210392_10001397_pt1 | contig 12791 bp, 9 predicted proteins | sample IncBWC30OmetaG_FD_161057 | JGI IMG/M metagenome (GOLD analysis project Ga0210392, IMG submission 161057) | Forest soil microbial communities from Barre Woods Harvard Forest LTER site, Petersham, Massachusetts, United States - Inc-BW-C-30-O ...
TGAATTGCCACCGAGAAACGAATCATGTGGTAGGCGGGAATCTTCGCGTCCGCGTAACTGGGGTGCGGCCGGCGCGCGTATGGCAATTCGTAAATGGCATCCATGTCCGCCGTCGCCAAAGGAATGGGCGGTGGATTCAACCAGAGTTCTTGCGTTCCGTGCCGTTGCACCAGCGCCCGCGCATTTCCTGGATTCGACTCCAAGTGCAGGATGCGCGACGCGTGCGCGTACAGCACCGGATCCTTGCTGACTTGCTCGAACGAGGGCATGCGGATGACGCTGCGTTCCCGTTGCGCATTCGGTACCTTGCGGTAAAACTTCACTATTTTTTCAGACGCCGCCGGCGCTGCAGGCGCACGCGCTGAACTCGACCCAGTCGCAGCGCTGCTCGCCTCCGCGCCTGTCGCCGCTGTCGCGGCCGTCGCAGCTGGCGCCAAGGCGCTGCGGCGCTCCTCCTCGCCGGCGTACGGATCAATGGGCGGGCTTAAGGGACCGGGCGTATCCAATTCGCTCGAGTCGATTTCCACCCAGCCTGCCGGCATGCCGCGGCGTAGGTACGCGGTGCCTCGCAAATCAGTGACGTCGGCAATGAGTGCGCCCTCATCCAGGCGCCGAGCGATCTCGCCGATCTGCCGCTCCGCGTTGCCGTAGACCAGAAGATCCGCCTTCGCATCGACCAATACGGAGCGGCGTACCTGTTCGGACCAATAATCAAAATGCGCTATGCGCCGCAGGCTGGCTTCGATACCGCCGACGATGATGGGAATTCCTTTGTAAGATTCGCGGATGCGCTGCGAATAGACGATGACGCAACGGTCCGGGCGCTTGCCGCCCTGCCCGCCCGGTGTGTACGCATCATCGCTGCGCACCCGCCGATCCGAGGTGTAGCGATTGACCATCGAATCCATGTTGCCGCCGGTGACTCCGAAGAACAGCCGCGGCGCGCCCAGCGCCTCGAAGTCTCGCGTGCTATGCCAGTCCGGCTGCGCAATGATGCCGACCTTGAATCCCTGCGCCTCCAGTACCCGCCCAATGATCGCCATCCCGAAGCTGGGATGATCGACGTAGGCATCACCGGTGACGATGATGACGTCGCATTGCTCCCAGCCGAGCGCCGCCATTTCCGCGCGCGAAGTCGGTAGGAAGGTCGCCGGCGAGGAGCCGGCGACACGGGAACTACTGGAAAACAGGGGCGCGGCGCTTTGCACGGCCGCGATTAAGCCTGATTGCAAGCCTTAAGTACAACGAAACCCATCACCCCACATCCATCACCCCACATCGACGGGGTAATAGATCTGGGCGTCCTCGCGCTGCACAAGAAGGGCCACGTTATGCCCCGCCCGGGCTACCTCGCGCTTCAAGTCGGCCAGGGTAGCCACCCCGACCCCATTGACGCCGAGCACGACATCCCCGGGCTGTAATCCGGCGGCCAGCGCCGGCCCCGTGACATCTTCGACCAGCAAACGGCCCTTGGTGTGCAATTCCTGCTGCTCGCTGGGCTGCAGCGACCTTAAGACCAGTCCCAGCTTGCCGCCGCCATCCTCACCCGAGGTTCGCGCCACTTGACCCGGCGTATCCTCCAGCAGCACGGTCTTGACGGTCACTTCGGTGGCTTTGCGATCGTGCCAGATCCCCAATTTTGCCTGGCTGCCGGGCGCCAGCTGCGACACGATGGCCGGCAGATCCCATGAATGATCGATGTTGCGCCCATTCACGCTGGTTATGACGTCACCCGCCTTCAGGCCGGCCTTCTCGCCGGGTCCCGTGGGATCCACGGCGCTGATCAACGCGCCATGCGGTGTGGTCAAGCCGAAGGACAGTGCCAGTTGCTGTCGAATGTCCTGCACCGAAACGCCGATGCGGCTGCGCAGCACTTTGCCGTTCTTCTGCAGCTGATCCTTGACGTTCAAAGCCAAGTCGATGGGTATGGCAAAGGACACGCCCATGTAGCCGCCCGTACGGCTGTAGATCTGCGCATTGATACCTATGACCTCGCCATCGATGTTGAACAACGGTCCCCCGGAATTTCCGGGATTCACGGCGGCATCGGTTTGAATGAAGGTCACGTAGCTGGTGTTGCTGCCATCGTTCAACGGCCGCCCGATCGCGCTGATAACACCCGCCGTCACGCTATTTTCAAAACCGAAGGGAGAGCCAATTGCGATGGCCCATTGACCTGGACGCAATTTGGACGGATCGCCAAAGCGCACGGTCGGCAAGCCGGTCGCGGCAATCTTGATCAACGCCACGTCGCTGGCCTTATCGATACCGACCACTTTGGCGGTGAACTCGCGGCGGTCAGTGAGCGTGACGACGACTTCAGACGCATCGGAAACCACGTGCGCATTCGTCAACACATAGCCGTCCGCGCTGACGATGAAACCCGAACCCACGCCCTTGCTCGGCGGTGTGTGATCCGGACCGGGCGACGGGGCTTGGAAGCGGCGGAAAAATTGCGACAGGGGGTCATCCCCATCGCCCTGCCCATTGAGGCCGGGCATTTTTTGAGCCTTCTCCGTCACGCTGACGTTTACCACGGCCCCGCCGGCCTCGGCGACCAACCCTGAAAAGTCCGGCAGTCCCGTCACGCGGCCGGCCGGCGCAGTTGCGGGGGTGACCGCCGCGGCGACGACTGGTGCACCCGATTGACCCGGGCGCGCATCGGCGTTTGAGCGCTGATGAGCGACAACCATTACAAAGATGCCCGCAATCACGGCGAGCGACCAAGTTCTGATGCTTCCCATTAAATACGTCCTCTGAACAGATAAGATTCGGGATTGAAATAACAGACCCCTAAGCTGGGGTATTGGTTGCAATTTTCCAGGCCAAATGGGGTAATTTTCAAGGTATCGGCGCCCAAGGGGGCTGAAATGTGAATTCCCCACGGGTAATCGTAAGGGTTCACCGACTACCCTTACCAGTATGGCAGACGCGGGTCCAATTCTGGTGGTGGTGGGTGGCGACACCAAGCGCCTGCAATGGCTGACGCACCATGTCACGAGCCATTGGCCCAATGCTCAGGTGACGACCCTTCGCGCCGGAGAAACAGCACCCTTGAGCCGGCTCATCAGCGAGCGCACCCCCGACGCGGTCGTCCTGCAGGCCGATTTCGGCAACGAGCCCCTCGCCGCCGGCGTGCTCAATACCATGGCCCTGCTATTGCGCATGCAGCCCGCCCTGCACTGCATCCTGCTGGCCGACAACGGCAATGAAATGTCGGCGGTCCGAGCTCTGAAGAGCGGTGCCAAGGACTACCTGCCGCTGTCGCAAATCACGCGCGACCAATTGCTGACGGCGGTTGGCGAAGCCTGTGCCAAACGGCGCGTTGCCGCGCAAGCCGCCGCGATGATGTCGAACAGTGAGAATTCCAGCATCATCGAGGTTCCCGGCTACTCCATCGTCAAGGAGATTGCGACCAGCAATTTCTCATCGGTATTTCTCGCGCGCAGCGACCGCCTGCGCAGAAACGTCGTCCTCAAGGTGATGACGCGCGGCGAATCGGAGCGGGAATTGGGCGATGCCGAACGCTTCCAGCGAGAGTATGAAATCATCTCCAGCATCACTCATCGCGCAATTGCGGAGATCCACGACTTCGGTTCGCTGCCCGGACACCTGTACCTGGCCATGGAATACTTTCCGTGCGGCGACCTGCGCGATCGGCTGCGAAATCCGTTGAGTGTGGATGAAAGCCTCTATTATTTACGCGCCATCGCGGAGGCGCTGCGCGTCATTCACGTCTTCGGTATCTTGCACCGTGATTTGAAACCGGCGAATGTCATGCTGCGCGAGGACAATTCTCCGGTACTCATCGATTTCGGTCTGGCCCGCCGTTCACTTGATGAAGTCGGCAGCACGGGCGTCGGCCAGGTGCTCGGCTCCCCTTACTACATCAGTCCTGAGCAGGCGCAGGGCCAGCGGGTCGATGTGCGGACCGACCTCTACAGCTTGGGCGTGATGTTTTACGAGATGCTCACCGGCCAGAGACCCTATGGCGGCCGAAGCGCCGTTGCCATCATGTCGCAGCACACGAGCGCGCCTGTGCCGTCGCTGCCCGAGTCCGCGGCGATGCAGCAGCCGCTGGTCGACCGCCTCATGGCCAAGCAGCAAAGCGCCCGCTACGCGTCCGCGGATGAGTTGCTGGCGGATCTAGGACCCATCGCCGCCGTCGCCTAAACATAACTTGCCGCGCTTATAGCGTGACCCGCGTCACAGGCCGCTTCGACGGCGCATATTAAGTAAATCGCGGGCTTGAGGCTGTGACAGGCATCATGCCTCGTGCCCGCGGCCTTTGGCACCCTGTCGAGGCCATGTTCATATCCGCGAAACGCCACGAGCGCGAAAAACAGGAACTGATCAGCGCCAGCAATCGGCTGACCGACGCCATTCTGAAGACCAGTTCGGTCGGACTGTTCCTGATGGATTCAAACGGCAAAATACAACCGCAGGTTTCCGCTTCTCTGGGCACCCTGTTTCGACGCCAAGATTTTGAGAATCTCACGGTCGAGAAATTGATCGGGCCGCTGGTCTCGGCCAAGACCTTGAGCGCCGTCCGCAGTCACATGACGCATTTTCTGGAACTCGGCCACGGCGAGACCGCCAACTCGGATCCGCTGCTGGACGTGGAAGTCAAATTGGCGAACACGGACGGCAGCTTTGTCAACGCCCACTATTCGTTTGAATTCAGCGCCGTCGAAGTCGCCGGCGAGCCGCGTTCTTGGATGGTGAGGGTCACCGATATTACCGCGCGCACCCAGCAGCATCGGGAACTGGAAGACCTGCGGGTCCAGGTACTGACTCAGGGCGAAATCCTGCGCAGCGTCCTGAAGGCCGGCGGAACCCGCTTCGCGGGTTTTTTGCAAAGAACCGACGCCTCGATGAAAACCATCAACGGTGTTCTGAAAAAACCGGCGCGCGAGGCCGCGGCATTTCGCAACAAGCTGGAGGAAACCCTCGATGAAGTCGACCGCATACGGCGTGACGCCGCGGCCTTCAATTTAACGGGGCTGCAGACCGCCGCGCGCGACTTCGAGGATGCATTGCAGGAACTGCGCAGCCGCGAGACCTTGAGCGGAAGTGATTTCCTGCCGCTGGCGGTGAAGCTTGATGCCCTGTACGGTCAATTTGCGATGTTGCGCTCGCTGACCTCGCAAGCCAGCTCGATGCGAGAGGCCGAGCCCGCGCCGTCGGATGCGCGCGTCACCGAAAACGGCACCCAAATCATCGAGGCGCCGAAGTTTTTCGCTGAACTGGCGCAGCAAGTCCAGCCCGCGGCGCAACGAATCGCGGCGGTGGGGAGCCTGGAGAGCACGCTGACCACGCTGACCGATCTGGTGGCGCAGGAGAATCACAAGACGGTGATCCTCGCATGCTGCGGTTTGAGTTTGGTTCCCACGCGCTACCAGGCAACGGTGAAGAATGTGGCGATTCAACTGATTCGCAATGCGGTGGTGCACGGCATTGAATCCACCGCTGAGCGTGAAACTGCGGGCAAACCCGTCAATGCGACTCTGCAGCTGGAGTTCAAAGCCGTGCCGGGAAACGGCTTTGAATTGACGTTTCAAGACGATGGGCGGGGCCTGGATCCGGGCAAAGTCCGCGGCGTGGCCATCGCGAAGGGAATCGTGACCGAGGAAGAGGCAAGCCGCTTGCGCGATCGCCAGGCGATTAAATTGATTTTCAAATCCGGTTTTACGACCATGGCAAACGACGGCGAGACCAGACATGGCAGCGGCATGTCGCTGGTGCGCCGCTACGTGCACGAGGCGGGCGGCAAAATCGCGCTGGCCAGCGTGGTGGGCCGGGAAACCCGCTTCAAGGTCACGCTACCGGTGCTGGAAATCGCAGCGGACGCACAGGTCGCCTGACCGGCCGATTCCTCAAAGCGGGGAGAGTTCCACCAAGGTCGCGCCCGCCTGAACCCGGTCGGCCAACCCATAGGCGATTCGCGACACCACGCCATCATAAGGTGCGGTGAGGGTGTGCTCCATTTTCATGGCTTCGACGGTCACCAACGGCGCACCGCGAGCCACCTGCTGACCCGTCGCGACATGTACTGCCACGATGGTTCCCGGCAGCGGCGTCAGCAGGGAGCCCTGTTCGGTGCCGCCGGCCACCTGCAATGCATCGTCGGTGCGATCAAGATGCAACGTGACATGCCGCCCGCCGCGAAATAGATGCAGAAGCGGATTGGCATCGAACACGGAAATGCTTTGCATCTGACCCTGGCACTGCGCGAGCAGCAAATGGCTGCCGCGCGAGAGTACCCGCACGGCATAGTCGTCGTCTTTCACCCGCACCGAGTACTCGTCCGGCGCTGAAAGCTCAACGACCGCTTTCCCTTGCGCGAATTGCCACGCGCTGCTTGCGGGCGCCGCCAGACGCCAACCGCGGCTATCCTCCCACAACGCGTTATTTTCGGTGTTCTTCGCCGCGCACCACACCGCACCGAGTGCGATGTCGGCGTGGCCTGCAGCAGGCTCGCCGAACGATAATTTCGCGCGCCGCACATTCAGGAAATCGGTGCCCACCGCCCCGCGGCGAAACTCCGCATCGGCGAGCACGCTGGTCAACAGTGCCCGGTTGGTTGCCACCCCGACGATCTCGACCTCGCTCAAGGCGCGGTGCAGAAGTGCAATGGCGGTGTCCCGTGATTCGCCCCAAGCGATGATTTTTCCGAGCATGGGGTCGTAGTAGCTCGATACCTCATCGCCCGACTCGACCCCGGTATCGAGGCGCAGTCCCGGCACCGTCTCGGGCCAGCGCAAGTGGGTGATTTGCCCGACGCTCGGCAAGTATTCGTGCGCCGGATCCTCGGCGTACAGGCGTGCCTCGACAGCGAAACCGCGCTGCGAGATCTCCCCTTTGGCGCGCGGCAAGCGCTCGCCCTGCGCGATGCGCAGCTGCCATTCGACCAGATCGATGCCTGTGATGAGCTCCGTGACGGGGTGCTCCACCTGCAATCGCGTGTTCATTTCCATGAAGTAGAAGTTCTGAGCATCGTCCACCAGGAACTCGACCGTGCCGGCGCCGATGTAACCCACGGCCTGCGCGGATTTGACGGCGGCTTGCGCCATCGCTGCGCGAACCTCGTCGCGCAAGCCGGGTGCCGGCGCCTCTTCGACGATCTTCTGGTGCCGGCGTTGCACCGAGCAGTCGCGATCAAACAAACTCAAGGTCTGGCCATGCGAATCGGCAAAGATTTGCACCTCCACGTGGCGCGCTTGGGGAAAATAGCGCTCCATGAGCAGCCGATCATCGCCAAAGGCCGTGCGTGCCAGGCGTTGCGCCGATTCGACGGCGGCCGGCACCTCGGCGGCGGACCTCACCACTTGCATGCCTTTGCCGCCGCCGCCCGCGCTGGCTTTGATGATCAGCGGGAATCCTACGCGCGCCGCTTCCTCGATGAGTCGCAATGCCGATTGTTCATCGCCGTGATAGCCCGGCGCCACCGGCACGCCCACTGCGGCCATGGCGGCCTTCGAAGCGCTCTTCGAACCCATGGATTCGATCGCCGACGCGGGCGGCCCAATGAAAATCAAACCTGCATCGTGGCAGCGTTGCGCGAATTGCGCATTCTCCGAGAGAAATCCGTAGCCGGGGTGAATGGCGTCGGCGCCCACGCGCTGTGCGAGGGCGATGAGCTTATCGATATTCAAATAGCTCATCGCGGCCGGCGCCGGACCCAGGTGGTAGGCCTCGTCCGCGGCGCGTACGTGTTGGGCGTTCCGGTCGGCATCCGAATACACGGCGATCGTCATTATTCCCAGACGCCGCGCGGTACGCACGATACGGCAGACAATTTCGCCGCGGTTGGCTACGAGCAGTCGTCGGATCATCGGTACACTCACATTCGGAACACGCCGAAGCGCGTGGCAGCGGTGTCTTGCGCCCGGGTCAGGGCGAGCGCCAGTCCCAGAACGCGCCGGGTATCGAGCGGGTCGATGACGCCATCGTCCCACAGCCGCGCCGAAGCATAGTACGGATGCCCTTGGCGTTCGAACTGCTCGAGGATGGGCGCCTTGAGTTTCTCTTCCTCGACATCGCTGAATGTTTTGCCATTGCGCTCCAACGCCTCGCGCTTGATGGTCGCCAAAACGCTGGCGGCCTGCTCGCCTCCCATGACCGACGTGCGCGCATTCGGCCACTGGAACAGAAACCGCGGACCGTAGGCACGGCCGCACATGGCGTAGTTGCCCGCCCCGAAGCTGCCGCCGATCACGATGGTGTACTTCGGCACCGATGCGCAGGCGACCGCGGTCACGAGCTTTGCCCCATCCTTGGCAATGCCGCCCGCCTCGGCCGCCTGGCCCACCATGAAGCCGGCGATGTTCTGCAGGAATACCAGAGGAATCCCTTCACGGCAGCACAGCTCGATGAAATGGGTGCCTTTCAGTGCGCTCTCGGAGAACAAGATGCCGTTGTTTGCCAATATCCCAACGGTGGTGCCGTGGATATCGGCGAAGCCGCAGACCAGCGTGGTCCCATAGAGCGCCTTGAACTCATCGAACCAGGCGCCGTCGACCAAGCGCGCGATAAGTTCGCGCACGTCGTAAGGTTTGCGGGAATTGCGCGGAATGATCCCGTACAACTCGGCGGGATCGAAAGGGCTTTCGAGCCCGCTCACCGGTGAACCCGCCAAGCTTGAGCGCAAGGTGGGCGGCCGCAAACGTGCAACGGCGCGACGCGCAAAGGCCAATGCGTGCGTGTCGTTCTCGGCATAGTAATCGGTCACGCCGGAGCGGCGGCAGTGAACATCGGCGCCGCCCAGGGTTTCCGCGTCGATTTCCTCGCCGGTGGCCGCGCGCACCAGCGGCGGCCCGCCGAGAAAGACGCGCCCTTGGTTGCGCACGATGACGGCGTGATCGGACATCGCCGGCACATACGCGCCGCCCGCCGTGCACGACCCATGCACCACGGCGATCTGCGCTATGCCTTGCGCCGAGAGCCGCGCCTGATTGAAGAAAATGCGGCCGAAATGATCGCGATCAGGAAAGACTTCATCTTGGCGCGGCAGAAACGCGCCGCCGCTTTCGACCAGGTAGATGCACGGCAAGGCGTTCTCGCCTGCAATCTCCTGCGCACGTAAATGCTTCTTAACCGTCAACGGATAGTAAGTGCCGCCCTTCACGGTGGGGTCATTGGCGACCACCATGCATTCCCGCGACGAGACCCGGCCGATTCCCGTGATGAGGCCCGCACCCGGCAGGGCTTCGCCGTACACCCCCTGCGCAGCGAGCGGCGACAATTCCAAGAAAGGTGAACCGGGATCCAGCAGCGCGGCGATGCGTTCGCGAGCCAAGAGTTTTCCAGCCTTGGTATGTTTCTCGCGCGCGGCGGCGCTGCCGCCGGCGGCGTTGCGATGCAGCGTGGCACGCAGATCGTCCACCACCGACTGCATTGCAGCGCGGTTATCGGCAAATTCCTGCGACCGGGTATCGAGTTTGGAGGCGATCTTGGCCATTGGCTTTGTTGTTCCAAGCGTGGCAGAATTGTCGGACAATCGGATTATCCAACGATCCAGTTCAGTTGACAATGGGGGCCGGCAAAAATGCCCAATTCTGCTTATCGTGAGTTCAACTTCGGACTCGGTGAGGTGATCGATACCGTCCGCGACCAGGTGCGCCGCTTTGCCGAAGAGCGCATCGCCCCGCGCGCCAACGAAATCGACCGCAGCAACGTTTTTCCGCGGGACCTGTGGCGCGAAGCGGGCGATTTGGGCTTGCTGGGCATGACCGTCAGTCCGGAGGATGGCGGCTCAGGCTTGGGCTATCTCGCGCACGTCGTGGCCATGGAAGAAATCTCGCGCGCCTCGGGCGCGGTCGGCTTGAGTTACGGCGCGCATTCCAATCTTTGCGTAAACCAGCTGGCGCTCAATGCCACCGATGCGCAAAAGCAGCAGTACTTGCCGAAACTGCTCAGCGGCGAGCATGTCGGGGCGCTCGCCATGTCCGAGCCCGGCGCCGGCTCCGACGTCGTATCGATGCAGCTCAAGGCCGTGCGTCACGGCGACAGCTACATCCTCGATGGCCGCAAGATGTGGATCACCAATGGTCCCGAAGCGGATGTGCTGGTGGTGTACGCCAAGACCCTGCCGGAAGCGGGCTCCCGCGGCATCAGCGCTTTCATCATCGAAAAAGATTTCAGCGGTTTCACGCCCGCGCAAAAACTCGACAAGCTTGGGATGCGCGGTTCGAGCACCAGCGAATTGGTGTTCGATCGCTGCCAGGTGCCTGCCGCGAACCTCTTGGGGCGCGAAAATGCCGGCGTCAACGTATTGATGAGCGGCTTGGACTACGAACGCGTGGTGCTCGCCGGCGGTCCGCTGGGTCTCATGGCCGCCGCATTGGATGTGGCCGTGCCCTATGTGCGCGAACGCAAGCAATTCGGTCAGGCCATCGGCACCTTTGAGCTGGTACAGGGCAAGCTCGCGGACATGTACGCCTCCTTGAACGCCTGCCGCAGCTACGTTTACATGGTGGCCGCGGCCTGCGACCGTGCCGATGCCACGCGCAAGGATGCCGCGGCATGCATTTTATTCTGCGCCGAGGCGGCAACCCGCGCGGCGCTCGATGCGATACAACTGTTGGGCGGGAATGGCTACATCAACGACTATCCCACGGGGAGATTGTTGCGCGACGCCAAGCTTTACGAAATCGGCGCGGGCACTTCGGAAATTCGCCGCATGCTCATCGGCCGCGAACTGTTTGGGGAAGGGGCATGACCGACCTGTTCGTGCCGCTGGACGATCGTCCGGCCTACCGGCAAATCGCCAATCTGATCGAACAGCGCATCGTGGCAAGATCATTGCGCACCGGCGACGCGCTGCCCTCCGAGACCGATCTCGCACGTCAGTTCGGGGTCAACCGCTCGACTATTCGTGAAGCAATTCGCGAACTGGAGATCCACGGATTGCTCGGGCGTGAGCGCGGCGAGAAGCGTCTGCGGGTCACCCGCCCGGAACCGCGCCGCGTCAGTTCCGGCGTGAGCCGCGCGCTGGCGCTTCACGACGTGACCTTCATGGAGTTATGGGAAGCGATGATGGCGATTGAACCGGCCGCCGCCCACTATGCCGCATCGCGGCGCACCGCCGCCCAGCTGCTGGGACTGACCCGCGCGAGCGCCCTGTTCAAGCGAGAGGTCACCGACACCGCCGCCGCCGTTTCCGCTGTCGTGGATTTTTTCACGGCAGTGGCGGCCGCGAGCGGCAATCAGGTCTTGGCGCTATCGCAGTCGCCCTTAAATCTTTTGTTGGTGCCCGCGCTGACGGAGATCATTGACCGCGTGCCGCAGGCCCGGGCGCGAATTCAAGCCGCGCAAAGCAAAATTATCGATGCCATCAAACTCAAAAAAAGCGAGCAAGCCAGAACCTGGATGGAGAAGCACATTCAGGATTTCAAACGGGGCTATGAACTGAATATGCCAGTGACAAAACCGTGACGGGCGTCGTGAGATCTTCTGCCCTGCCCCCGACGCGGCGAATCGTCACGGGCATCAATAGCGCGGGACGCTCGTGCGTCGTGGAAGATGGCGTGTCGCCGGCAATGCAGCTGATGCCGGGGCGCGAAGGCTATCGAAACAACAATATCTGGAGAACCCTGGGGAACTCCGCCCCCGTCGATGCGCCGGACACTGTGCTCGCGCATCAGGGCGTGCTGCCGCCGCACCAAGGTACGGTGATTCGCGTCATCGACATTCCGCCGGAGAGTCCGGATCCCGCCGAGGCCAAGCGCCAGACCGAGGCCGTGTTTGCGGCCATGTTCAAGGATGCGCATCACGATGCCGGCCATGCCCGGCATCCCGGCATGCACGTCACGGACACCGTCGACTACGCGATCCTGCTGCAGGGTGAGCTGTGGGCCATCCTCGAAGAAGGCGAAACCCTGATGCGCGCCGGCGATATTTTAATTCAACGCGGCACCAATCACGCGTGGGCGAACCGCTCGCAGTCCATTGCACGCATTGCATTCATTTTGATTGACGGTACAAGGCCGAGCGTTCGGTCAGGTTGAGCGCGACAGCTTTTATCGCCACAAGGTTGGACCACAGGCTGGCCTGCGGCAGAAAATCGATTTGGCGTCCCAGCTTCGTACGCTCGTGAAGCCGGACCGTGATCCGATGGAACCCGCCGCGGCTCAAGACCTCGGCGCTCGATACATTTGACAGCGGGATGGTTTCCTCGAGGCGCCCTCTTCGAACCTTGAGGCTATCCTGGCAATCCAGCACTTCATCGGCCAGACGGTGCATTTGCGTTCGCCAAAAAAAATACACCAAGGCAGCACACAATAGGCCGATGGCAATCGCGCTCGGCACCGGATTTCGCCACAGCTCGCCATCGACTGCCGACGGGGCGGCCACGAAGGCAATCAACGCGGCTGCGCTCAGCCAGATGCCACGCTTGAACAGCCGCGTATTTTTAAAGGAGATGGCTTGCATGGGACTGCCAAGCCCGCTTAAAGAATCTGCTCCCGCTGCGTGTCCTCGCCCGCCGGGTCGTGCAGATTGGTGCTGAACGTCACCAACACCATGGCGGCATCGCCGGTGTTGCGAAACGCATGAACCACGCCCGGCGGGATGGTTAGCCGCAATATTTCACCGGCCGGCACGTCGATGTCGCGAACCGTCCCCGCCTCCTTCAGCCGGACCAAGCAGGGTCCGACCACGGTCGTGGTTTCCACGGCCGTGCGGTGCACATGATTGCCGCGTATTTCGCCGGGATGAGACAGTACAACGTGCACATTTTTTTGCCCCTGCAATTCGGCGTCGGTCAGCGGTTCAAATAATGTGCCGCGGGC
>Ga0210392_10001400_pt1 | contig 12775 bp, 13 predicted proteins | sample IncBWC30OmetaG_FD_161057 | JGI IMG/M metagenome (GOLD analysis project Ga0210392, IMG submission 161057) | Forest soil microbial communities from Barre Woods Harvard Forest LTER site, Petersham, Massachusetts, United States - Inc-BW-C-30-O ...
CTGGTTCTGCGGCAGCGGCTGGCCGAACGCGTAACTGGCCCACAACCCGAACCGGCGGGCCCAGGACAGGTCGAGCGGGTCGCCGATGGTGGCCTTCCCGGCCAGCCCGAAGCCGTGCCGCAGCGCGAGGATGCAGGACAGCAGGTCGGCGTTCCCGGCCCGCTCGCCGATCCCGTTGATGCACGTGTTGACCCAGGCGTCCTGGCCCGCGTCCAGGTCGCCGAGCGCGCCGGACACCGAATTGGCCACGGCCATGCCGAGGTCGTTGTGGCAGTGCGTCTCGACCGGGATGCGCACCGCGGCGGCCAGCTTGGCGAACCGCTCGCGGATCCGCTCCGGGGTGTCACCGCCGATCGTGTCGCAGTAGCGCACCCGGTCCGCGCCCGCCTCCCGGGCGGCCGTGGCGAACTCCAGCAGGAACCCGTCGTCGGTCCGTGACCCATCCTCCGCGTTCACCCCGATGGTCTGCGCACCGCCATCCCGCGCGGCGCGCACGGCCGCGGTCATCTCGCGGATGATCGACGCCCGGTCCAGCTTGCCGCGGAACTTGTGCGCGATCATCTGGTCCGAGGTGGAGATGGACAGGTTGTAGTGCCGCAGGCCGAGCGGCACCGCCGCCTCGACATCGCCCGGCACCGCCCGGCACCAGCCGGACAGCCGCAGCTTGCCGAACGCCCCTGCCTCGGCCAGGGCCACGCTGGCCCGGATGTAGGGCACCTCGTGGAACAGGAACGGGAAGCCCAGCTCCGACTGGGCCACGCCGAGCCGGCCCAGGTAGAAGTTGACCATCGTCTTGCCGAACTTGGACAGCCCGGTGCGGGCGGTCTGCACGCCGTCGCGGTTGGTCACGTCGAGGAAGTGAATGGCTGGCATGCAACCAAGATGACAGTTCTATCCACTCTCATCAACATTGATTTAAATCAACATGAGGAGCATGCTGTGGCCTAGCGCTACGCGGCACGGCGGACAGGGGGAGCGACGGTGACGGAGTGGATCAACGCGGCCGAGGCGGCCCGCCAGCTCGGCGTCAAGCAGGCCACGCTGTACTCCTACGTCAGCCGGGGCGTGCTCACCCGGCGCCGCGGTACCGGCGGCAAGATCAGCTTGTTCGACGCGGCCGAGGTCGGCGAGCTGGCCCGGCGCGGGCGGCCGCGCCGGCCACCCGGCCTGACCGGGCTGGTCATCGAGTCCGGGCTGACCGACATCGCCGAGGACACGCTGCGGTTCCGCGGCATCGACGCGCTGGACCTGGCCCAGGACCGGCCGTTCGAGGACGTGTCCACGCTGCTCTGGACCGGGTCGCTGACCGCGGACAGCACGGCCGGGACGTGGCGGGCGACACCGGAAGCGGTCCGGGCGGGCAGCGCGGCGCAGGCCGCGCTGCCGCCGGGCACCCTGCCGCTGGAGCGGCTCCAGGTCATCGTGCCCGCGCTGGCCGCGGCCGACCCGCTGCGGCTGCACCTCGACCCGTCCGCGGTGATCGCGGCCGGGCAGGTCATCATCGGCGGCATGGTGGACTGCCTGCCCACCGCGGCCCGCGCCGGGACGGCCGAGCCGGGCGGCCGGATCGCCGACCGGCTGTGGCCCAAGCTCTGCCCGGACCCGCCGCCGGCTGGGCTGCTCGGCGCGCTGAGCGCCGCGCTGGTGCTGCTGGCCGACCACGAACTGGCCGCGTCCACGCTGGCCGCCCGGGTGGCCGCCTCGGTGCGGGCTGACCCGTACGCCGTCGTCGCCACCGGGCTCGGCGCGCTCGGCGGCGCACTGCACGGTGGCGCGTCGCTGGGCGCCGAGACCATGCTGGCCGCGGCCGGTGACCCGGCGGATGCTCCTCGGGTGGTCGGTGATCTGCTCCGCCGGGGCGAGCGGGTGCCTGGATTCGGGCACTTCGTGTACCGGGCCGGCGACCCGCGGGCCGGGCTGCTGCTCGCGATGGTCAGGCGGGCCGTGCCGGCTTCACCCCGGCTGGCGGTGGCCGACGCCGTGCTGGCCGAGACGCACCGGCGGGCGCTGCCCGAGCCGAACATCGACTACGCCCTGGCCGTGCTGGCCAGCTGCGCCAGGATGATCACCGGGGCGGGCGAGGCGGTGTTCGCCATCGCCCGCACCGCGGGCTGGCTGGCGCACGGCCTGGAGGAGTACGCCGCGCGTACCCCGTTGCGCCCGCGCGCCGTCTACACCGGACCGCCCCCGGCCGGCTTGTGACGTGCGGTCATTTTTCCGGGGGGCGGTTGCGCACCCGGATTGTGCCCTTGTAGCTGAAGCCACGCACGTGCACCACCGGTGCGTCGGCCGGCAGTACGGCGCCCACCTCGGTGTCCGTGTCGGCGCCGAAGCCGCCTGCCTCGACATGCATGCTGATCCTCCTCCGCCCAATATCGAGATGTATCGTAACTTGCCTGGGCGGCCCGCGACAGCTGCCGCCCGCACGGGCGGCCAGGCGTGCCAGGATCGGGGCATGGACGAAGCTCCCGCGCGGGCGGCCGTGCTGGCCGCGGCCCAGGGCATGGTCGGCCACCGGCTGACGTCGGGCACCAGCGGCAACGTGTCCGCCCGGCTCGGCGACGGGCGCATCGTGATCACCCCGTCCGGCCTGCCCTACCCGGAGATGGGCCTGGACGACCTGGTCATCATCACCCCGGCGGGCGAGCCGGACCGCCCGGCGCCGGGGCGGGTGCCGTCCTCGGAAAGCCAGCTGCACTGCGCGTGCTACCAGGCCTTCCCGGAGATCGGCGCGGTGCTGCACAGCCACTCGCCGTTCGCCACCATGTTCGCGGCCGCCCGGCAGCCGGTGCCGGCCGTGATCGACGAGGCGGTGCTGTTCCTGGGCGGCGACATCCCGGTGGCCGAGTACGCGCTCAGCGGCTCGGCCCAGGTCGGGGACAACGCGGTCCGGGTGCTGGCCGACCGGGCCAGCGCGCTGCTGGCCAGCCACGGCCTGGTCGCCATCGCGGCCAGCCCGGCGCAGGCGCTGCATTACGCCGTGGTCGCGGAACACTGTGCTCAGGTGGCCTGGGGCGCCCGGGCGCTCGGTGGGCATGCCGTGCTGCCCGCCAGCACAATGCAGGTGTTCGGCGCGGCGTACCGGCAGGCCCGGCGGTCAGCTCACGGCTGACTTGTCGGCCGGCCGGCGCATCCGCCCGCTGGCCGCCCGGGTGGCCAGGACCCGGGCCGCCGCCACCACCACGCCGAGCGCGATGGCCCAGCCGAGCGCCTCCGCGGTGCCCACCGCCGGGTCATTCGGGTCGTTCGGCGGTTCCTTCCCGGTGAACCGCTTCCAGCCCAGGTTCATCAGCTTGCGGACGGCGAACGCCGCCCCGAAGGCCGCGGCACCGACCAGCGCCTTGCTGGCGCCTTCTCCCTTGTCTGACATGCATCCTCCTTGATGCCGGTGGCGGCACTGCGGCGGTCCGGCCCGACGATCATCCCACGGGCGTGCCACCGGCCCGGGCCGCGGCACGCGCTGCCTCGATCGCGGCGGCCAGTTCCGCGGGCTGCCGGGTGCCGATCAGCCAGTACGGGGTGACGCCGGCCGGGTCGTCGACCGCGATGTACACCGCCCGCGACAGGTACGGCCGGGCCAGCAGGAACGCGGCCGGATCGGCCCGGGGCCCGCGCAGCGCCCTGGTCTGGTCCGCGTCCAGCGCGGTCACCTGGCCCGCCTGGGCCAGCGGCAACGTCGACTTGCCTACCCTGAGCGCGCCGCGGCTCACCTCGATGCGCAGCCATCCCCAGCAGATCAGGAACGCGGCCAGCGGCACGGTGATCGCCGCATACACGATCAGCGCCGGTTCCCAGTCGAAGCCGGCCAGGAAGCCCGCGCCCAGCATGAATGCGGACAGCAAGCCGAGCACCCACCAGCTGACCGGAACACGCAACCGTTCATGGTAGACACGCATGAGTCCACCGTAGTTGGTTACATGAAGGCATGATTGGGCGACGCATGTGGCACGGCCTCCGTTCTGGCTCCGCCCGTGCTACGGGGGCAGGCGCCACCGAAGCAGGCGGGGCAGCTCCGGGGACGGCCGCACCGCCGGACCGCCCAGCCGGGCCAGGCAACGGGGTGCCAGACAACGGGGTGCCAGACAACGGGGTGGGGGACATCAAGCAGGGCATCGACGGGACCACGGGGGTCGCCGCGGCCGACGAGGGCGGCGCGGGGCGGCCGCCGCCGCCGAGCGGGCAGGTGCCCCGCTGGCTGCGGCATGCGGCGGGCTGGTCCTGGCGGCTGCTGCTCGTCGGCATCGTCGTCTACCTGGCCTTCCGGGTGGCCAGCACGCTCAAGCTGGTGGTGCTGCCCTGCGTGGCGGCGCTGCTGCTCACCGCGCTGCTGCGGCCGGTGCAGGCCCGGCTGCGCCGGTCCGGGCTGCCCGCGCTGGCCGCCACCTGGTGCACCCTGCTGCTCGCGGTGGCCGTGCTGGCCGGGGCCGGCACGCTGGCCGCGACCCGGGCTACCGCGGACTACCCGACCCTGGTCCGCGAGCTGACGCACACCGGGAACGAGCTGCAGCACTGGCTGGCCGGCCCGCCGTTCCATATCCGGCACGGTGGCGTCGAGGGCCTGGCCAACCGCGGGCTGACCTACCTCAAGCAGCACCAGTCGCTGGTGGCGGGCACCGTGCTGTCCGGCGGGCGGATCTTCCTGGAGATCCTGGCCGGCCTGGTGCTCATGCTGTTCATCACGTTCTTCCTGCTCAAGGACGGAGACCGGATCTGGGCCTGGCTGACCGGGTTCCTCGGCGCGGAGAGCAGGCAGCGTACCCGGCTGGCTGGCGCGGCCGCCTGGCAGGCGCTGATGTACTACGTGCGCGGCACCATCGCGGTGGCCGCCATCCATTCCGTGGTCATCGGGTTCTCGCTGTGGATCCTGGGCGTGCCGTTGCTGGTACCACTGACCATCCTGGTCTTCCTGGCCGCGTTCGTCCCGCTAGTCGGCATCCTGGTGGCCGGCACGGTGGCGGTCCTCGTCACGCTGGGCACCAAGGGCTGGATCGCCGCGGTGATCCTGGTCGTCATTTTCATCCTGGAGAACCAGCTGGAAAGCCATCTGCTGCAGCCGCTGGTGGTGGGCCGGATGGTGCGGCTGCATCCGCTGGCCGTCATCCTGGCGCTGGCCGTCGGCGGCGTGGTGGCCGGCATCCCCGGGGCGATCGTGGCCGTGCCCACGGCCGCCGCGCTGACCCGCGCGGTGCCGTACCTTAGCGGCCGGGCGGTAGGGTCACCTGAGTGAACAGGCAGCTGCGGACCTGGAGTCGGCCATGTCACTGGTGAACCCCGGCCCGGACCCGGTGGACGTGCTCATCAAGCGGCTGGACCCGGACCTGCCGCTGCCCGCCCGGTCCCATCCGGGTGACGCGGGCGTGGACCTGATGGCCGCCACCGACGTGGACCTGGCCCCCGGTGCCCGGGCCGTGGTACCGACCGGGGTGGCCATCGCGCTGCCCGACGGGTACGCGGCGTTCGTGCACCCGCGGTCCGGGCTGGCCGCCAGGCACGGGGTGACCCTGGTGAATGCGCCGGGCACGGTGGATGCCGGGTACCGTGGCGAGATCAGGGTGACACTGCTGAACACCGATCCGGCTACGGCAGTCTCGTTCCAGCGGGGCGACCGCATCGCGCAACTGGTCATCCAGCGGGTGGCAGCACCGGTATTCCACGAGGTGGACAGCCTGCCCGGGTCAGCCCGGGGCGAGAACGGGTTCGGGTCCACCGGCGGACACGCCAGCGCGGCCACTGCGGGCTGGTGACCGGCGCGAACCGCGCGGGCAGCAGGATACCCCCATGATCGAGAGCAGGGAGAACGGAAGTGTTCCGTCGGCGTCGCCGCGAGGAAGCCGAGCCCGAGCCCATCGAGGACGAGGCACCAGAAGACGCGGAGGACCGGGTAGCAGCGGAGGAAGACGAGGCTGACCCGGACGATCAGGAGCCGGCCGGGGTAGCGGGCTGGGGCCCGTGGGACGCGGCCGGCGACGTGCCGGCCGCCGAGCGCGTCGACTTCGGCAGCCTGCAGGTGCCGGTGGCCGAAGGGTTCGAGATCCAGCTCAACATCGCCGATGACCAGGGCCCGCTGATCGCCGTGGTGCGCGGGGACAGCTCGCTGCAGCTGCAGGCGTTCGCCGCGCCGAAGAGCGGCGGGCTCTGGGACGACGTGCGGCAGGAGATCGCCACCGCGGTGACCCAGGCCGGCGGGAGCAGCGCAGAGTCCGGCGGCCCGTTCGGCGCCGAACTGCTCGCCCGGGTGCCCGGGGACCCGTCGCTCGGCCAGGGCGGCCTGCAGCAGGTGCGGTTCCTCGGCGTGGACGGGCCGCGCTGGTTCCTGCGCGGGGTGATCACCGGGCCGGCCGCCCAGCATGCCTCGGCGGCCGGGCCGTTCGAGGAGGTCTTCGCCGGGGTCGTGGTGGCCCGCGGTGATCACCCGGTGCCGCCCCGCGACCTGCTGGAGATCCAGCTGCCCGAGGAGGCACGGCGGGCCATGGAGGAGCAGATGGCCGCGGAGGAGGAACGCTTCGCCGACCCGCTCAACCCGTTCGAGCGCGGCCCCGAGATCACCGAGACGAGGTGAGTGGCCCGGGGGCAACGACCCCCGGACCAGCACCGTCAGCCGTGGCCGTCGGCGAGCAGCTGAGCTAGTTCGTCCTCGACGTCCTCGCTCGTCACGAACAGGAGCTCGTCGCCGGTCTCCAGCGGGTCGTCCTTGGCCGGGACGATGACCCGGCCGTCGCGCAGGATGGCGACCAGCGCGGTATCGGCCGGCCACTGGATATCGCCGATCCGCCGCCCGGCCAGCGGGGCGTCGTCCGGCATGGTCAGCTCGACCAGGCTGGCCTCGCTCTGCCGGAAGGTCATCAGCCGGACCAGGTCGCCGACGCTGACCGCCTCCTCGACCAGGGCAGACAGCAGCCGCGGGGTGGACACCGCGACGTCCACCCCCCAGGACTCGTTGAACAGCCACTCGTTGTTCGGGTGGTTGATCCGGGCCACCACCCGGGGCACCCCGTACTCGGTCTTGGCCAGCAGCGACACGACCAGGTTGGCCTTGTCGTCCCCGGTGGCCGCGATCACCACGTTGCACCGCTCCAGCGACGCCTCGTCCAGCGAGGCGATCTCACACGCGTCGGCCAGCAGCCACTCGGCGCGCGGCACGCTGTCCACCGCGATCGACCGGGGGTTCTTGTCGATGAGCAGGACCTCATGCCCGTTGTCCAGCAGTTCGGCGGCGATGGACCGGCCTACCGCGCCCGCTCCCGCGATGGCGACCCGCATCAGCGGCCTCCCTTGCTTACCTTGCCGCCGGGGGCCCGGGTGGACAGCGCGGCCGAGATCCGCTCCAGGTCCTGCTCCAGCGCGATCATGTGCAGCACGTCCCCTTCTTGCAGCACCGTGCCCGGCCCGGGGAGAACCACCTCGCCGAGCCGGGACAGGAACGCGACCCGGGCGCGCGCCGCCTCCTCCACCGCGCTCGCCTTCTCGCCCACCCAGTCCTCGGCGTAGGCCACCTCGGCCAGCACCACCGCGCCGGTCGGGTCCCGCCACAGCGGCTCGCTGCCCTCGGGCAGCAGCCGGCGCAGCATCTGGTCCGCGGGTAAACCTCGGCCCGCCGCGGGTCGTAGATGCGGGCCGCGACCCGCTTCACGCCGAACGACTCCCGGGCCACCCGGGCCGCGATGACGTTCGAGTTGTCGCCGCTGCTGACCGCCGCGAACGCGTCCGCGTGCTCGATGCCCGCCTCGCTGAGCACGTGCTGGTCGAAACCGATGCCGGTGACCTTCTTGCCCTTGAACGTCGAGCCGAGCTTGCGGAACGCATCCCGGTCCTGGTCGATGACCGCGACCGAGTGGCCCTGGTTCTCCAGGATGTGCGCGAGGGTCGATCCGACCCGCCCACACCCCATGATCACAATGTGCACGACCACCCCTCGGATGAGTACAGTGCGCCAACGCGTGCTGATGTGCCCGCCAACGGTATTCCCTGTCCTGACTAGGTGAGACGGCCGGCCAGGATACTCCCTCCGGCTGAACATGAGGAGCGTCGTGGACCTGCTCGAACTCGAGGTGGGCGAGGCCGCCCAGGGCGGCTGGTGCGTGGCCCGGGAACCGACCGGGCGGGTCGTCCTGGTCCGGCACGCGCTGCCCGGCGAGCGGGTGCTGGCCCAGGTCACCGGGACCACCGCCCGGTTCGCCCGGGCCGACGCGGTGCAGGTGCTGGCCGCGTCGCCGGACCGGGTCGAGCCGCACTGCCCGCACGCCCATCCCGGCGGCTGCGGCGGGTGCGACTGGCAGCACGCCAGCCCGCCGGCGCAGCGGCGGCTCAAGGCCACGGTGATCAGCCAGCAGTTGCGCCGGATCGCCGGGCTGGACCGCGAGGTGACGGTGGAAGCGCTGCCCGGTGACCCGGCCGGGCTGGGCTGGCGCACCCGGGTCCGGTTCGCGGTCGGCCGGGACGGCACCGCCGGGCTGCGCAGGCACCGGTCGCACGAGGTCATCGACGTGGGCCACTGCCCGATCGCGCACCCGCTGGTGGACCAGGCCGGGGTGACCACCCGGCCGTGGCCGGGCGCCGACGCGGTCCAGGTGGTGTCCGCGCCGGGCAGCGGCCAGCGCGCGATCGTGATCACCCCGTCCGGCAGGCCCGGCCGGCCCGGTAAGCCCGCGCGCCAGCCGGGGCCGCGCGGCAGGGAAGGGCGTTATGCCGGATGGACGGGAGAAGGAACGGACCCGGTGCTGGTCGCGAAGCGGGGCGGGGGACTGGCCGCGCTGCGCGGCGGGGCATTCCTGCAGCAGGCCGCGGCCGGCCGGACCTGGCGGGTCAGCGCGGGCGTGTTCTGGCAGGTGCACCCGGCCGCCGCGGACGTGCTGACCGAGGCGGTGCAGCAAACGCTGCAGCCCCGCGCCGGGGACGTGGCACTGGACCTGTACTGTGGCGCGGGCCTGTTCGCCGGGGTGCTGGCCGACGCGGTCGGGCCGTCCGGCACGGTGATCGGCATCGAGTCCGACCAGGCCGCGGTGCGCGACGCGCGGCACAACCTGCGGGCTGCCCCGTGGGCCCGGGTGCACCGCGGCGACGTGGCCGAGGTGCTGGCCCGGGCCGACTGGGCGCAGGCCCGGATCGCGGTGCTCGACCCGCCGCGGGCCGGTGCCGGGCAGGCCGTGCTGGACCAGTTGCTCGCGCCGGGGACAAGCCTGGGCCGGGTCGGCTACGTGTCCTGCGACCCGGCCACCCTGGCCCGGGACATCGGGAGATTCCGGCAGGCCGGCTGGCAGCTGGCCGAGCTACGCGCGTTCGACGCGTTCCCGATGACCCACCACGTGGAGTGCGTCGCGACGCTCACCCGCGGCTGACGCGGCCGGCTACCCCTACTCCTCCTTACGCAGCACCGCCTCGGCCTCGATCTCGATCTGGATCCGCTCGCTGACCATCACCCCGCCGGGGATCGGGGCGTTGAAGCTGACCCCGAAGTCCGTCCGGTTGATCTCGGCGATGGCCGAGAACCCGGCCCGGGTGCCGCCGAAGGGGTCCGGGCCGAACCCGTTGATGTCCACGGCCAGCGTCACCGGCTTGGTCACGCCGCGGATGGTCAGGTCGCCCTCCATCACGAGGGTCTCGCCGTCCACCCGGACCCCGGTGGAGGTGAACGTCATCTTGGGGTGGGTTTCGACGTCGAAGAAGTTGGTCGAGCGCAGGTCGTTGTCCCGCATCTCGTTCCCGGTGCTGACCGAGGACAGGTCGATGGTGGCGGTGGCGGTGGAGTCCACCGGATTGGGCGCGGTGACGATCTGGGCTTCGAACGTGGTGAACTGGCCGCGGACCTTGCTCACCATCAGGTGCCGGGCGATGAAGCCGATGGTCGAGTGAACCGGGTCGAGATCCCATGTCCCGGCGATATAGCCGGGAATCTGCACAGCCGGGGATGTCATTGACACTCCTCACGGTTCGGGGGAATTACCTCGACGATAGCCCCGTCCCGCACGGCGCTCCCGGCGGGTGCGCCAGGATGGGGAGCATGCATCTGAGGATCTTCACCGAGCCGCAGCAGGGCGCGGATTACGGGCGGCTGCTGACCGTGGCCCGGGCGGCCGAGGAGCTGGGATTCGACGCGTTCTTCCGGTCGGATCACTACCTGCACATGGGGACCGGCGGCGGGCTGCCCGGGCCGACCGACTCGTGGCTGACGCTGGCCGCTCTGGCTGTGCAGACGTCCCGGATCCGGCTGGGCACCCTGGTCAGCTCGGCCACGTTCCGCTACCCGGGACCGCTGGCCATCGCGGTGGCCCAGGCCGACGAGATGAGCGGCGGCCGCGTCGAGCTCGGCCTGGGGGCAGGCTGGTTCGAGACGGAACACGCCGCCTACGGGATCCCGTTCCCGCCCACCGGCGAGCGGTTCGACCGGCTGGCCGAGCAGCTGGCTGTGATCACCGGGCTGTGGGATGTGCCGCTGGGCCAGACCTTCTCCTTCGACGGGGACTACTACCAGGTCCGGGACTCGCCGGGACTGCCCAAGCCGGTGCAGCGGCCGCACCCGCCGATCGTGGTCGGCGGGCACGGGGCGAACCGGACGCCCGGGCTGGCCGCCCGGTACGCGGCCGAGTTCAACGCGCCGTTCGCCAGCGTGGCGCAGACCGGCGCGCGGTACGCGCGGGTCCGCGAGGTGTGCCAGTCGGTAGGCCGGGATCCCGGGTCGATGATCTACTCGGCGGCCCAGACGACCTGCTGCGGGCGGGACGAGGCAGAACTGGCCCGCCGGGCCGCGGCCATCGGCTACGACGTGGCCGACCTGCGGGCCAACCAGCTGGCCGGCTCGCCGGCCGAGATCGTGGACAAGATCGGCCAGTTCGCCGGGCACGGCGCCAGCCGGATGTACCTGCAGATCCTCGACCTGCACGACCTGGACCACCTGGAGCTGCTAGCCAGCGAAGTCCTGCCGCAAGTCCGCTAACCGCCCGCGCCTGGCGGGGCGGATGGTCTTGACGTCAGCGCACGGGGCGGGATGATGTGTTGTGCTCTGATAGGTCCTGTTGGATCAGTGGCAGAGTCTGTGTGATTTGGTGGCGGAGCGGCCACCTGGGAGTTCCCCGGGTACGCCCCTGCTGCCCCAGGTGGATCAGGCACGGCAGGCGAAATGAGGGACGCGATGAACAACGACCAGGACAACCACCCAGCCGCCACCGTCAGCACGGCCGCTGCGCCCGGCCAGGCCCGGCCATCTCGCCGCCAGATACTCCGCGGCGCAGGAGCCGGGCTGGGCGCGGCGGCATTAGGCCCGGTACTCGGCCTGGGCGGCAGCGCGGCTGGCGCCAGCACCAGGCTGACCGCGCGGGCGAGCGGGAGCCGGGCCACCGACTTCGGCCAGGGCTGGAAGTTCGCCCTGGTCAATCCCTACGGGATCACCGACCCGACCGGGGCGTACGCGAACGCGCAGGATCCCGGCTTCGACGACTCCGGCTGGCGGGACCTGGACGTGCCGCACGACTGGAGCATCGAACTGGCCCCCGTGCAGAACGCCAGCACGAGCAGCGCCACTGGTTTCCTGCCGGGCGGCCTGGCCTGGTACCGGAAACACTTCACCCTGCCGTCATCGCTGGCGGGCCAGCGCATCTCCATCGAATTCGACGGCATCTACCGGAACTCGAACGTCTACCTCAACGGGAAGCTGCTCGGGAACCACCCGTACGCCTACACCGGGTTCAGCTATGACCTGACCGGCCTGGTGCACACGGATGGCGTTACCGCAGACGTGATCGCGGTCAGCGCGGCGGACCAGCAGCCGAGCAGCCGGTGGTACTCGGGCGACGGCATCTTCCGCAACGTCTACCTCGTCGTCACCGGCGCGGTGCACGTGGCGCGGCACGGCGTATTCGTCACCACGCCGGACCTGGCGAGCACGATCACGGCCGGCTATGCCACGGTCCAGGTCCAGGTCGACGTGGCCAACGACGGGACGGCGGCCGCGTCGGTGCAGGCCGGCGTGACTATCGCCGGCCCGGCCGGGAAGACGGCGGCGGCCGGCGCCGCCACCGTCAGCGTGCCTGCCGGGCAGACCCAGACCGCGACCATCACCGCGAAGGTGGCCCATCCGGAACTCTGGTCGACCACCAGCCCGAGCCTGTACACCGCGCGGACCGAACTGTCCGTCAGCGGCGCCGTCGTAGACACGGTCAGCAGCACGTTCGGCATCCGGTATGTCACCTTCGACCCGGCCGAGGGGGTGTCGCTGAACGGCGCGTACCTGAAGATCCACGGCGTCGACCTGCACGCGACGGAAGGCGCGGTCGGCTCGGCGGTGCGCTATGACGCGATGGCGCGGCAGATGGAACTGATGCAGAGCATGGGCGTCAATGCCCTGCGCACCGCGCACAACCCGCCCGCCCCGGAACTCGTCCAGGTCTGCGACCGGCTCGGCATCCTGCTGATGGTCGAAGCGTTCGACTGCTGGCACACCGGCAAACTGCCCTTCGACTACCACCTGTACTTCGACCAGTGGAGCGACTCCGACATCAAGGAGATGGTGCACGCCGCGAAGAATTCGCCCGCCGTCGTGCTGTGGTCGATCGGCAATGAGACCCCGGACACCGGGTCGTCCCGCGGCCCAGGAATCGCCAAGCAGCTGATCGCCGACATCAAGTCGATCGACACCACCCGGCCGGTGGTGATGGGCTCGGACAAGTACCGCAGCGTGCCCGCCACCGGCTCGCCGCAGGATCTGATCCTGGGCGAACTGGACGGGCTCGGCGTCAACTACAACACCGCCATGTCCATGGATAGGCTGCACGCGAAATACCCG
>Ga0210392_10001401_pt1 | contig 12769 bp, 7 predicted proteins | sample IncBWC30OmetaG_FD_161057 | JGI IMG/M metagenome (GOLD analysis project Ga0210392, IMG submission 161057) | Forest soil microbial communities from Barre Woods Harvard Forest LTER site, Petersham, Massachusetts, United States - Inc-BW-C-30-O ...
CGCGTTATGCGCGGTTCCGCTGCCGGTTCACCTCATAGAGGAACACCGCCGCCGCCGCGCTGACATTCAAGGAATCCACCTCGTTCGCCATGGGGATGGCCACCGCTTCATCACACGCCTCCAGAACCGGCTTGGAAATGCCATGGCCCTCGCTGCCGAAGATGACGCAGCAATCCCCGGTAAAATCTGTTTGCGACAAAACTTTCTTGTCCGTGTGCGGATGCGCGGCGATGCAGCGCACGCCGTGGGCGCGCAACGCCTGCAAGGTCGCCACCAGGTCGGTCGTTTCCAGCACCGGCAGCTTGAAGATGGCGCCCATCGAGTTGCGGACCGTGCGGCGCAGGAAGAGGCTGCTGCATGTCTCGCCGGCGATCAGCGCCTGCGCGCCCAGCGCCACGCAGTTCCGCATGAGCGCGCCGACATTTTCCGCGTTGGAGAGCCCGTCCATTGCCACAAAAAAATGCGGGTGCGGGCTGCGGGCGAGGATTTCGGCCAATGACAGCGGGGCAGGTATCCGGCCCATGGCCAGCACGCCCTGATAGATCTCAAACCCGACCAGTTCGGTCATCACGGATTTCTCACAGACATAAACGATGATGTCCGCTTCCGGCCGGTCTCGCAGTCGCGCTTCGTATTCGGCGAACCGTTCCGCCTGCAGCAGCACGGAAATGACGGTGAAATCGCTGTCCAACATCCGGTCCAGGACCTTGTCGCCCTCCACCACGAAGATGCCGAGCTTGGCGTGCTCGGCGGAACGCTTGAGCGAGCGGTAGGGCGCCAGTTCCGGCAGGTCGAGCGAGGAAATCTTTTGGACACGAAACATCCGGAGATGTTTGCGTGAATGCGGGGGATGGCAAAGGAGAAAATGGGGCGGGCGCATCGGTTTAATCAATGGGCAAAAATGTTTTATCAATTCACGGTGGCGGTTTCTTCCTGGTTAAGGTGGGCCCGAATGAAAAATCACCCGATAACCATTGAACCCTCCCATGACAAAAACCTTTAAAACCAAATGGCTGGCCCTCGGGGTCGTGGTCACGGCGGCGGTGTTGGTGGCCGGCTGCGACACCCTTATGGGCAACCGGGAGCATCACCGTGCCAGCAATCTGTATTCGTACCTGTATTCCGGCCAGAAGGAACATGTGGACACGCCGGCCGTTCCGGTGCTGTCCCTGCCGTTGCGCGTGGGCATCGCCTTTGTGCCCGCCGGTGGTGACGGGAAGAACAATTATCCCTATGCGGAAGATTCAAATTTTTCGGAGAGCCAGAAGATCGAGCTGATGAAGCAGATCAGCGCCCAGTTCAAACAGTATCCCTTCGTGAAATCCATTGAGCTTATCCCTTCCGCCTACCTGACTCCCAAGGGTGGATTTGCGAATCTGGACCAGATCCGCACGATGTATGATGTCGATGTGATGACCTTGCTGTCGTACGACCAGGCCCAATTCACGGATGAGGGCGTGTTATCGCTCAGCTATTGGACGATTGTCGGCCTGTATGTGGTTCCGGGAGAAAAGAACGACACCCAAACCATGATGGACGCCGCCGTCTATGACATCGCCAGCCGAAAGCTGCTGTTCCGGGCGCCGGGCATAGGCAATATCAAAGGCTCTGCCACGCCCGTCAATCTGGCGGAAGAATTGCGCGGCAACAGCAAGGCGGGCTTTGAAAAAGCCGCGACCAATCTGGTGGCCAATCTGAGGGTTGAACTGGCTGATTTCAAGGAGCAGGTCACGAATGCACCCACTGAATACAAGGTTGAATTCAAGCCGGGCTACACGGGCGGCGCGTTTGGCGGGGTGGAAACGGTTATCGTCGGTGGACTCGGAGCCTGCTTTTTATGGACGCGACGAACCCGCAAGGCGGCCTGAGCCGGCGACTGCCCGTCATCACCCTGCTGCTGCTTGGCGGTGGCGTGCTGGCGGCTGCGGGTTCCGGTTGGTCGTCGTGGCTGGTTTATGACCGGTCCGCGATTCTTTCCGGTGAAGTCTGGCGGATGTACACCGGGCATTGGGTTCATTTTTCGACCGCCCATCTGGCGTATGACCTAGTGGTGCTGGGCATCGTCGGTTGGATTATTGAAACCAAACCGTTGCCGAATTTTGGGCGGATGTGTCTGGTGGCGCCCTGGCTGATCAGCGGCGGGCTGCTGCTGATGGAACCGCAGGTGAAATATTATGGTGGACTGTCCGCCTTGGCCGTGACGGCGGTGGTGTATCTGGCATTATACGGCTTGAATGAGGCCGGTGCCTGGAGTTGGATCTGTCTGTCGGCCTTGTTGGGCCTCGCCGGGAAAACTGCTTTTGAGCTGATCACCGGTCACACGTTGTTTGTGACGGGGAATGACACGGTGAAGGTTTCAGTTGCCAGCCATGTGTTGGGGGCGTTGGTGGCCTTGGTGTTTTACGGCGCCGGGAAACTGTTTGCCGGGAAAATGCCGCTTGGGTATGCCGCCAAAACGATTTTTCCGCACGGCACAGAATCTGTCCCATAAACCGCTTTGCAATTGACGCCCATGGTGCCGGTGTGGTTGATTTCTCCGCCGGCTTGCGGTTCCTTTCAGGAGGCTTCGTAAACTGCTGCAACGTTTGGGAAGTGCAAACAGATGAGTCGCCTGCGTAATGTCCATGAATCAACGACGTGACACCCAGTTTCAGGGCCGGAGCCAGCCAACCATCAAATGGCGTGGCAAAAAATGGACGCTGGCGGAGGCCGGCGCGCTGGCCGGCAACGAACAATCCCTCGGCAACTTCCAGGCGGCGGCGGACATCTTCAAGCTGATGCTCGCACTGATGCCGGGTTCCCCCGAACTGCATAACAACCGGGGTGTGATGCTGCAAATGGCCGGCCGCTATGCGGAGGCGTTGGCGAGTTACGACCGCGCGGTGGCCCTCAAGCCGGATTATGCCCTCGCCCATTTCAACCGGGGTTACACCCTGAACAAACTGAACCGGCAGGAGGAGGCATTGGCCGGTTACGACCGCGCCATCGTCCTCAAACCCGACCTTGCGAATGCGCACAACAACCGGGGAATCATCCTGCAGGCATTGCGACGGTATGACGATGCCATGGCCAGCTACCGGCAAGCTTTGGTGGCCAACCCAGGCCATGCCGAGGCCAGCAATAATCTTGGCACCACTTTCTTGAACCAGGGCAAACTGGCGGAGGCGGAAGAGATGTTCCGCAAGGCGCTGGAACTAAAGGCCGATTATCCTGATCCGCTGTTCAATCTGGCGAGCCTCCGCAAATATCAAAATGCAGACAATGCCGAAGTCAAAAACATCCGGGCCTTGTTGGACAAGCCGGGCATTTCACCCGGTGACAAGGAGTATCTGAATTTCGCTTTGGGCAAAATTTATGATGATTGCGGGCGCTTTGACGAGGCCTTTGAGTGCTACCGGCAGGCCAACGAGATCCGCAATGCGATGGTGGCTTACAACCCGGACGCGGTCCAGAAAGCGACGGATGACATCCTGGCAGTATTCAGCGCGGATTTTCTGGCGCAGCCGTCTCCGTTCGCGTTGGCCAACCGGTCACCGGTGTTCATCGTCGGCATGCCGCGGTCCGGCACGACTCTTTTTGCCAGCGTCCTGTCCAATCATCCTGACATTGCCATGGCGGGGGAACTGTCCACCATTGGTGATTTGGCGGCGCACTTGAAGGAGTGGACCGGGAGTGCGCTGGCATATCCGCAGGCGGCCCGGCAAATTAAACAGTCTGTTGCGGAACGGGTGATCGCTGATTATGAAAAGCGGTTGCGCCGCGATGTCGGGCCGGCCGCGCCTTTTGTGATTGATAAAAATCCGTTGAATTTCCGGCATCTGGGATTGATCGCGCTGCTGTTTCCGAACGCGCGCATCATCCATTGCCAGCGGCATCCACTGGACACGTGCCTCTCCAATTACTTCCAGCGATTCCCCTTGAACCTGGATTACTGTTTTGACCTGCGGAACATCGGCCATTTTTACAGGGAATATGTCCGGCTCATGGAACACTGGCGCAAGATGCCAACGTTGAACCTGATCGAAGTCAGCTATGAGGACATGGTCTCAAATACGGAAAAATCAGCGCGCAGGATCCTGGATTTTATGGGTCTAGAATGGGATGAACGCTGCCTGACGCCTCACACCAATCCGAATCCCGTGGAAACCGCGAGCCTGTGGCAGGTGCGCCAGCCCATCTACGGCCATGCGTTGGAACGCTGGCGACACTATGAAAAACATCTGGCTCCGTTGAAGGAATCGTTGGCGGCGGCGGGGGTGGTTTAACAGCCGTTCACAACTGCAGCGTGGCACACGGCACGTCCTGCGCAGCGATCTGCAAGCCGACATGCTTGGCGCCCAGTTGATGCAGTTGCTCGGCCATGATGTGTTCGGCGAGTTCGGGCTTGTTGCATTCGCGGCTGAGGTGCGCGAGGTAAAGCTGCCGCAGGTCGGCGGAGATGATTTGCGCGACCGTCTCGGCGGCGGTGACGTTGGAGATGTGGCCATGCCGGCCGAGGATGCGCTGCTTCAACGCCCACGAACGCCGCGGGCAATCCTGCAGCATCTTCACATCATGGTTGGATTCCAGGACGAGGACGTTCGCGGCACGGATGCGCTGGAGCACCAGCTTCGTGACATGGCCGAGGTCGGTGGCAAAGCCGATGGTGCCGGAGGCTGTGCGCAGGATGAAACCCACCGGGTCTTGCGCATCGTGCGGAATGGAAAAAGTCTCGATGCCGACGTCGCCGACTTCAAAGCTCGCGCCGGTCTCAAACAGCCGCCAGTCGATCTTCGATTTGAGATGCTCCGTGCCGTCCATGCCTTCAAACACCGGTTTCTTCTTTGAGTCCCACTTGGCCTTGAAGGCCCAGATGGTTCCGTCCTGCGTGCCGCGATTGCAATAGACGGGGATGTGAAACTTGTCAGCGAGGCCGAGGATGCCGGCGATGTGATCCGAGTGTTCGTGGGTGACGAGGATGGCGGAAAGATTTTCCGGCGTCTTGCCGATGGTGGCGAGGCGCTTGCGGATTTGGAGCGGCGAAAAGCCGGCATCCACGAGGATGCGGGCTTCGGCGGTCTCGACATAGGCGCAATTGCCGGACGAACCGCTGCCGAGGATGGTCAACTTCACGGACACGGGTAGAAGTTAGTGGTGGGAAAAGGCGCGGGCAAATGTTTTTAGCGGGCCATGGCCGGCAGTTCCGCCGGGCGGCGTCATTTCTTCAACCGAAAAAATGCCGTCCGGTTGGTGGTGGGCAGGGTGACGAGGATCTGGTTGATGCTGATGGTCTGCGCGCTGGACAGCGTGGCCCAGGAATTGGTGGCGAGCAGGTTGGTGTTGGACTGGAGGACGTAGGCGGGATCGGTGCTCAGCGGCCATTTTACGATGACATTCGTGCCGCTGCGGGCGATATCGAGCGCAGGTTGGTTGGTGGCCACCGAAATAAGCGCCATTTGCGTGCCCCAGGTCGTGCTGGAGGCGGGAATCTCCTGGATGGTCCAAAACAAGTTGTCATCGGTCGGGTCGGCCATGGTCGCGGAGAAATCTCCCCAGCGGTATGGAGACTTGTCACCCGACACCCCGAAATTACTGACGGTTCCCTGTTTGATGAGGAATGGCGCACCCATCGAGGCGCCGGCCCCGCTCCAGGTTCCCACCGCGGCATAGATGCTGATGTCGCCCGTGGTGGTCACGGAGCCGCTGCGGTTGAAGCCAAGCAGCATCTTGCCGCCTTTGTTCGCGGCGATGGACGGCTGGTAGAAGTCGTAATTGTTGCTGGTGATGATGCCCTCGCCGATAATGGCATTGTTGGTCTCGTTCATCACCAGCCAGTGCACCGCGCATTTGGGACTGCCCGTGTTGGTGACCGTGTTGGCCATGAAAATATAGCCACCGACCTGTTTGACCGCGCCCGAAAAACGGTCGTCCAGCGAATCAATGGTCCGGGTGCCGGGCTGGGTGGCTGGCACGGGCGACCCGTCGTAGAGGTTGCTGATCTGGACGTGGCCGGTGAGCGTCGCCCCGGCGCCACCGGGATTGCTGACGGTGGTGCGGTCAAATCTTTTCAGCGTTACATTATCAATGGCGATCATCACTCCATGACCTGCACCGGGCGCGGGGTTGCAAACACCCTGCAAAGTGAAGCCGTATGTGTTGGCGTCCAGATTTTCAAATTTCGTCATGTTCGCCAGTGTCGGGGTGGTGGCCAGCAAGTTCGTTTTGGGAATGGAGAAAAAGGAGACGCCGGTGAATATCGTTCCGGTTACGTCGAAATCATTCACGCCCACATACAGCGCCTGGGAATCCACCCCCAGCGTATCGTAGTCGGCAAAGCCGGAATTGCCGAGAAAGGAAACCGCCTTCCAACTGCCGGCGGGGTTGGAGGAATCGGATCGAGCCACCAGCACCTTGTTGGAGACGCTGTCGACGGTGATTTCCGTGGCGAACCAGCGCGCGGAACCCGCATCATAGATGATCCGGGTATCGCTCAGGCCGGCGGCGATCGTGGCAGAACTAATGCCGGCATTGGTCCAGAATGCGATGTCCGAGATCAACGACTGGCGCACGCCATCCTTGGTGTAGATGGCGAACCCGCCGTTGATAAATTCGACAAACTGGTTGGTGCCGGCTGCGCCCATCGTGTCCGGCGGCGTGCCGCCCGTTCCCAACGCGGAGACATCGCTCAACGTCAAGCCGGCAAAATTAGTGATAATGGTCTGTGCCGGCAGGGAAAACACCGCGAGGAACAACCCCAAGGCCACTAAATGGTGCTTCCTTAAGCAAAACAACGACATGGGGCTTAAAGTAATTCAATTTTCAGAAAAATGCCTCAACTTTTCGTGGAGATTGGGGGACAAATTGTTTGCGGCCAAATTTGACGGTTGGCACGTTGCTTGCGATAATAAATACGGTTAAACCAAGTAAATCCCTTAATGAATCAGAAATCGAGGCTGACATTTGTCCTGATAGTGGGCATTGTCTTGACCACTCTCTTTGCGTCAGCCGCACAGAAGGCTTTGAGGGGTAATGTACCGGACGTAATCACAAAACTGGTCGCAAAAGGCCGTCCGTCACCCACCAACCAGCTTTCGCTTTCTATCGGCCTGCCGTTGCCGAACGAAGGGGCGCTCGATGAATTCATCCACCAGCTTTACGACCCCGCGAGCACCAATTTCCACAGGTTCATCACCCCTCCTGAATTTGCCGCCCGTTTTGGGCCCTCCGAGGCGGACTATCAGGCGGCGATTCAATTCGCCACCGGCAGCGGTCTGAAGATCGCCCGCACACATACAAACCGCTTGGTGCTGGACGTGGAAGGAAGCGTGGCGGATGTCGAACAGGCGTTCCACACCACCATCCATACCTACAGGCATCCCTCCGAGGCGCGCGATTTTTTTGCGCCGGATACTGAACCGTCGGTGCCCGCAAATCTGTCCGTGGTGTCGCTTGAAGGGCTGGGTGATTATGATTTGCCCCGGCCGATGGTGCGCAAGGGTGACGCCTTGAAGGTCAGGCCGTTGAGTTTCAACGGTACGGGTCCGAACGGCGAATATGCCGGCAATGATTTTCGCAACGCCTACGCGCCCGGCACCAGCCTTAACGGCACGGGACAAGCGGTGGGGTTGCTGGAGTTTTCGGATTATTTCTCCGTGGACATCGTCAATTACGAAAACGCCATCGGGCTCTCCAATCTGGTGCCGGTCAACAAGGTGGTGATCGGCCAGCACGGGCCCACCACGGCCAATAATTCCGAGGTGTCGCTGGACATCGAGGTGGCCATCGCCATGGCGCCGGGACTTTCCCAGGTGATCGTCTACGAGATAAAATCCGTCAACCCCAGCTCCATTTTGAGCACGATGGCCAATGACAACCTGGCCAAGCAGTTGAGCTCCTCCTGGACTTGGAGCGGCGGACCCAACGCCACGATTGATGGAATTTTCAAGCAGATGGCGACCCAGGGACAGTCCTATTTCCAGGCCGCCGGCGACAGCGATGCCTATACCGGCGCGCAAATCTTGGACAACGCCAGCCAGGTCAATTCGCCCGTGGGCAGCACCAATATCACGGCGGTCGGAGGGACGACTTTGACGATGAATGGCTCCGGCGTCTCATGGTCTTCTGAGGCGGTCTGGAATTACAACAATGCTCCTCCTCCCAACACCATCACTAACGAAGGTTCCGGCGGCGGCATCTGCTCTTCCTACAGGATTCCCTTCTGGCAGACCAACATCAGCATGGCGATCAACAACGGCTCCACCACCTTCCGGAATGTTCCTGATGTGGCATTGACGGCGGACAACATATTCGTCTGTTACAACAATGGTGATTCGGGCGGAAGTTCCTACTTCATGGGTACGAGCGCGGCCGCACCCTTGTGGGCCGGTTTTTGCGCGCTCGTCAACCAGCAGTCCATGGCGGTCAACGGCACGACGGTCGGGTTTGTGAACCCCGCGCTCTACGCGCTTGCGGCCAGCCCCGGTTACACCACCTTTTTTCACGATGTCACCACTGGCAACAACGTCGGCACCAATACGCCGGGTTTGTACAACGCGGTCGCCGGTTACGACCTCGCCACCGGCCTCGGTACGCCAAACGGGACAAACCTCATCAACGCCCTCGCGCCGCTCGCGTTCCCCAATTTCATCACCCAGCCGTCCAGCCGGACCGTGGCCAGCGGCACCAGCCTTTCATTTGGCGCCACTGCCACCGGCCAGTCGCCGTTGACTTTTCAATGGCTGCTAAATGGCACCAACCTGCCCGCAGGCGGGAACATTTCCGGGACCCTCACCAATGTTTTGACCATCACGTCGGTGACGACCAACAATGCCGGCAACTACCGGCTGGTGGTGACCAATGCCTTGGGTTCGATCACCAGCAGCGTGGCGGTCTTGACCGTCGGCTTGCCGCCCGTCGTGCAGACGCAGCCGACCAACCTTACGCTGCTGACCGGCGGCACCGCCGCTTTCACCGCCATTGCCACCGGCACGCTGCCGTTGAACTATCAGTGGAAAAAAGTCGGGACGAACCTGGTGAATGGCGCGGGCATCACCGGCGCGACCAGCAATGTGTTGACGTTGACCGGCATCACCACCAACAGTTCGGGGAACTATATGCTGGCCGTCAGCAGTATTTTTGGTGCCACCACCAGCAGCGTCGCCACGCTGACGGTGGTATTGCCGCCGGGCATCACCAGTTCATCGGTCACCAACCGCACCCTCGAATGCGGCAGCAACATTTCCTACAGTGTCACGGCATCAGGCACCGCACCGCTTTCAATCCAATGGAGCTTTGACGCGGTGCCGGTTTTCGGGGCGACCAATTCCACGTTCTCGCTCACGAATGTGCACCTGCCAAGCCATGTCGTCAGCGTTGCCGTCACAAACCTTTATTCCAGCTTCACGAGCAACACCGCATTGACCATCAATGATACGCAGGCGCCTGTCATCACGTTGAATGGTAACAGCCGGCTGACGAATGAACTGGGCTCGGTCTTCACCGACCCTGGCGCGACGGCCAGCGACGCCTGCGCCGGAGCCGTCGCGGTCACGACGAACGGGGTGGTGAACACCGCCGCGGTCGGCACCAACACGCTCACTTACAAGGCTGCTGACGGCAATGGCAACACCAACACGGTCACGCGTACTGTCGTCATCCGCGATACGACGGCACCGGCCATCTCGTGGAGCTTCACCAATCTGACCGTGGCCGCGGATGCCAGTTGCAGCGCGCTGATGACCAATGTGACCGGCACCAATTTCGTCCTCGCCACCGATTTGTCGGGCGCGTTGACCATCACCCAAACACCCACGAACAATGCCGCCTTGCAACTGGGCACCAACCAGGTCGTCATCACCGTCGCCGACGCTTCCGGCAATAAATCATTTTCGACCAACCGGGTCATCGTGCTGGACCTGACACCGCCAAGCATCACGCTGCTCGGCGGCAGCCGGCTGACGAATGAGCTCGGCTCCGCCTTTGCCGATCCCGGGGTGTTTGCGGGTGACACCTGTGCGGGCGCAGTTGCGCTGGTGACCAACGGTTTTGTGAATATCGGTGTCACCGGCACCAATACGCTGACCTATGTCGCCACCGACGGCAGTGGCAACACAAACTTCGTCACGCGCACCGTGGTGGTGCGTGATTCCAAGCCGCCGACGATCACGTGGAGCTTCACGAACCTGGCGCTTTCGTTGGACACGAATTGCTCCGCCGTCATGCCGGATGTGACCGGCACCAATTTCATTCTCGCCACCGACCTGTCCGGGCCGCTGACGAATTCCCAGTCGGTGACGGCCGGTTCGAGCCTGCCTTTGGGCACCAACATCGTGATCATCAGCATCGCCGATGCTTTCGGAAACACGGCCTTTTCAACGAACCAAGTCGTTGTAAGCGACACCACGCCGCCGGTCATCATCGTCCAGCCGCAAAGCCGGACCAATAACGCCGGCGAGACCGCGAATTTCACCGTTGCGGCGACCGCCTGCACGCCGATTGCATTCCAATGGTCGTTCAATAACGCCGTGCTGACCAACCAGACCAACAGCCTGCTGACGTTGTCGAATGTGGCTTCCGTCAATGCGGGAAATTATTTCGTTGTCGTCTCTGCTGGCGGCGGCTCCACCACGAGCAGTGTGGCTTCGCTCACGGTGAATTATTTTACAACTGCGCTCGTCCTCGCTTCATCCGCCAATCCTGACGGCTTCAAGGACAATTTGAGTTTCACCGCCGTTGTCACGCCGACGAACGCTCCCGGTGCGGTCCAGTTTTTCACGAATGGCGCCGCCTTCGACCTTGAACCGCTCATCGCCGGTTTGGCCAGCAGCACGAACACCTCCACCTTGCCGCGCGGCACCAATCTCATCACCGCGATCTACGCCGGCAACGGCGGTTTTCAACCCGCCACAAATTCGCTGGTGCAGACCGTCACCAACCATCCCCCGCAGGTTTCGCCGGCATTTTACACCCTGATGGCCGGGCTGGCTCTGAACATTGCCGTCACCGATCTGGCCACGAACTGGAGTGATGTCGATGGCGATGCATTGTCCATCGCGTCTGTCAGCCCGAGCACCAACGGGGTGGTGGTGACCAACGGTTCCATCCTGACCTATTCGGATCCCAATTACGTGGATGACCAGTTCATCTGCACCATCAGCGATGGTTTTGGGGGAACGAATTTCGCGACCGTCAACATCACCATCATACCGCAGACGAATTCGACCCCAAACATTATCGGCGTCGCCCCTGCGCCTGGCGGCCTGGCCTTGCGGTTGAGCGGCGGCTACGGCTCGACCTATGTCTTGGAAAGCGCGACGAATATTAGTTCCGGCACATGGTCGCCGGTGGCCACCAACACACTGGATGCCACGGGCATCTGGCAATTCACCGACGGACAGGTGACAAACTTCCCCAACCGGTTCTACCGGCTCAAGCTGTTGCCTTAATGCGGTTGCTTGCCCGCCGTGCGGAAAAAACGCAAGATGACGGCGTGAGCAACCTCCTTCAGCGCGTTGAAAGCGGAATCCAAACCCGCGGATTGCTTGCGCCCGGGCAAAAAATCCTTGTCGCCGTTTCCGGCGGCGCGGACTCGATGGTTTTGCTGCACGTCTTGCATTCGCTCGCCGAAGGGAATCGCTGGGATATTTCCGTTGCGCACTTCAACCACCGATTGCGCGGCCGTGCCAGTGATGCGGATGAGCGCCTCGTCTGGCAGACGGCGAAGCGGTTGGGCATGAAATTTTTTGGCGGCGGCGCGGATGTGGAAGGATTTGCCGGGCGGGCAAAATTGTCCGTCGAGATGGCCGCGCGAAAGTTGCGACACGAATTTCTGGCGGCGACGGCGCGGGCCCAAAAAATTTCCACCATCGCCCTGGCGCATCATGCGGATGACCAGGTGGAACTGTTCTTTTTGCGGCTGCTCCGTGGCGCGGGCGGCGCTGGCTTGGCCGGCATGAAAGCCTGTTCGCAATCACCGGCCGATAAAAAAATCCGGCTGGTGCGTCCGTTGCTGGATTTGGCCAAATCAGAAATCCTTGATTACGCCCGGCAGAATAAAATCCGATTCCACGAGGATGCGAGCAACTTCTCAAATGATTTTCTCCGCAACCGTGTGCGCAATGAGCTGCTGCCGTTGCTCCGGAAAAAGTATCAGCCCGGCTTGACCGGGACGGTGTTGCGGTTGATGACCATCGCCGGTGCGGAATCAGAACTCACCGGCGATCTGGCACAACGCTGGCTGGCGCGGCCGGACGTGGCCTTTGAGAAATTGCCGGTCGCAATCCAGCGGCAGGTATTGCTGGCGCAACTGACGGACGCCGGGGTGATGGCCGATTTTGAACTGGTCGAACAACTGCGCGCGGAGCAGGGGAAATATGTGAGCGTTGGCCCTGTTTTTTCGGCGGCCCGGACCGCCGCCGGCAAACTTGAACTGAAGCAGCAGGCATTGGCGGAGTTCAATGTGGCCGAAGAAAAGTTAAAATTATCCGGACGGGCCGGGCGGGTGGAGTTTGGCGGCACCAAGTTTCATTGGTCCTTAAAAAAGCAAACGAGCATGCCGGGACGGGTGGTAACTACGCCGGGGACGGAGTGTTTTGATGCGGAAAAGGTTGGAAATAAAATTGTTATGCGTCATTGGCGGGCGGGCGACCGCTTCCAGCCAATTGGACTTAAAACGCCGTCAAAATTGCAGGATTTGTTCGTGAACGCCAAGATTCCGGCGGACCGGCGGCGGGCGCTGGTGTTGGGCACGACGACAGACGGGGAGATTTTTTGGGTGGAAGGTTTGCGGATT
>Ga0210392_10001403_pt1 | contig 12759 bp, 8 predicted proteins | sample IncBWC30OmetaG_FD_161057 | JGI IMG/M metagenome (GOLD analysis project Ga0210392, IMG submission 161057) | Forest soil microbial communities from Barre Woods Harvard Forest LTER site, Petersham, Massachusetts, United States - Inc-BW-C-30-O ...
GTGCCGCCATCGCCCGGTGATGCGCTGCTCCCGCACCCCACCAAGAGCACGAACGAAGCTACGAAGGCCGACGTTCTCATCCTTAGGCAATAACCTCGATGCCGCGCGCCGAGCAAGGCACACACCGACCCCCCAAATGCCAACGCCTCGATTTTCCAATTCAAGTCGGTGCGGATTCATCGGGAGACGGGGGTCAGAAACGCAATCTATCAGCCTGATCCCCGCGTTTTGGCGACGGACACGTTGAAACCGCGGTCCGCTTTCGTTACGACCGGGCGGTGAACAACGATCTGCTGCCCGGCGTGAGCGCGATGAGTCTGTATGTGCCGCGGTTTCGCGTGCCGCTCGACCAATGGTGCGCCTGGACCGGCAACAACTGGGACAAGGTGCGCGCGGTAGTCGGGCAAAGCTTCCGCGTCTGCGGGCTGCACGAAAACGTTTACACGATGGCGGCGAACGCGGTCTTGCGCCTGATTTTGCAAAATGAAATCGATCCACGGCGCGTCGGTTCACTCGGGCTCGGCACCGAGTCGAGCACGGACAATGCGGCCGGCGCGGTGATCGTGCGGGGCATGGTCGACCGCGGCCTCGACCAGCTCGGCATGCCGCGGCTTTCGCGGCAGCTCGAGGTTCCCGAGTTCAAGCACGCTTGTCTCGGCGGCGTGTACGCGCTGAAGAATGCGCTCCGCTACGTGAGCTACGACGGCGGCGACCGCCAAGCCATCGTCGTCAGCGCGGATGTCGCCGAGTACGAGCGCGGCTCGAGCGGCGAGCAAACGCAAGGCGCGGGCGCCGTCGCCATGCTGGTGGAGCGCGCGCCCAAGCTCTTCGCCGTCGATTTGCTGCACGCCGGCAGCTCTTCGGACTACCGCGGCCCGGATTTTCGCAAGCCGCACGCGCGCCACTTCACCGACGGCTACGCGCCGAACACGGATCGCCTGAGTGATTTCCCAGTGTTTAGCGGCAAGTACTCGACCTACGCCTATTTGGACGAAACCGTGCATGCGGTCGAAGACATGCTGTTCAAGCTCGGCGTCTCGGCGGGCAGTTACTACGAGAGCGTTCGTGGCTTGTTTTTCCATCGCCCGTATCACTTGATGCCCGTGCAGGCGATGGCGTTCTTGTACGTGCGTGGCCTCGCGCGCGGCGATCATCATCAAGACGAATTCCAAGCCTTGTGTGCGGAAGCGGGCGTCGCGGTCGAGGCCGTGCTGACGGAAACCAAGTCGACGCCCGATCTGTATGAGCTCGTCATCAAGAGCGGCTCGGAGCTCGACCCGTACGCCGCCACGAGCGCGGTCGCGAGCGTGCTCCGCAAGCGCGCGAGCTTTCGCGAGCTCTTGACGCAGAAGATGAGCTTGGGCTCGGAAAGCACGAAGCAACTCGGCAACCTCTACAGCGCCGCGCTCCCCGCGTGGATCGCCGCCGGCCTCGAAGACGCCGCCGAGAAAAAGCTCGACCTGGCAGGCGCCAACATGGTCGCCGTCGGTTACGGCAGCGGCGACGCCGCTGAATCCATCCCGATCTCGCCCTCCTCGGGCTTCGAACGCGCCGCGACGCACATCGGCGTGAGCCGCGCGCTGTCTGGCGCGATCGACCTGAACCAAGCGCAATACGAGTCCCTGCACGATCGCCGCGAGCTCGATCTGCCGTATGCGCCGAGCGCAGAGTTCGTGATCGACCGCGTCGGCACGGCGTACGAAGCCGCGTTCCAGGACCTCAGCGTCGAATATTACGAATACGTGAAGTGACCGCGCTCGCACGACGAGTGCCGAGATTCCGAGCCGTCTAGCACCCGAAAAATTGGGTAGCCCTGAAGGCGTGTGCCACGCCGAATGGCTCAGCTATGACGTCTTCGACAGGATTGGAGTCACTGAGCGCGAGGCTGTGTGCGGCAAAGCCCAGAGAACATCCAAGCGCCAACCCGGCACGGCAATTGCTCGGCGTCGGCCATGACCACGAGCTTGCTCGCGAGAGGCCTGTTTACGTCGGCGATGGGAATCGTAATCGCTTGCAGCTCAGCGGAGCCGAACGGCGCCCAGGGGTCCGTAGGCGGCACGAACGCGTTACCCGGCGCGGGCTCGGGCGGCAAAGGTGGAGGCGGAACCATTGCGGGCTCAGGCGGCTCGAGTGCTGGCGGCGTGCCAGGCGGGACGAGCAACGCAGGCGACAGCGGTGACGGGAATGCCGCCGGCGATGCCGGCAGTGCTGGCGCGGGCGACCCGTTGCCGCAGCCGTGGACCGACCAGAGCGATCACATCGAACTTTTGTGCGGGTCCTTTTTCGAGGGCTCACTGGGCTTCCGCGCGGATCGCGCGACGCTGTCTGCACAGCAGCTGCAGATCCTCGCCGCGCTCACCGGGCTGGCGAACAATGAAGTTTGTTCGGAAGACGAGCTCAGGTGTGAAGTTTCGATCCGCGACGCGGCGGGACAGACTGTGAGCTACGTTTCCGACGAAGCGGATGCGCTGTGCAATTCGAGTGAGCCGGGGCTCGCGTTTCAACCCCTGATTCCGTTCTTGAACACGCTCGACTGCTTATACGGCAAGGGCGACGGGCAGATCCCGTTGCCCCCTGACTCGCGTTGTCTGCAGGGGTTGTTCACGCCTTCCGGCGGAACCACCATCGAGCGAACTCTGGACCTGCAAGAGCCGGGGCGGAGCTACCATGTCGAGCTCAATCATTGCGCGGGCAGCAATCAAGCCGGGCAAGTGAGCATGCAGCTCTTGTCGAGCACGAGCCAAGTGATCGCGACGGGCACGCCGGTCGCTACGCCAGGGCCCGACGGCGCGTGTCTCGCCCTCGACGCGACGGTGACGGTAGCCGGCGAAGCGAAGCTCTCGGTCACCACGACAGCCGCGTTTTCGCCCGCCGGCGACTTCTTTTTTCGATTCTATTGATGCCGCCTGCGACGCCGAAGGCTTGGACGACCTTCGGCGTGTTGGGTGACCATCAACTCAAGATCACTGCACTGACGGAGGCAAGACGCCTTTGCCGCGCGCGGTTTCGCAGCCGCGTTCGACGCCGGTGAGGCCTTCTTCGGTCTTGACGACCTTGAACTCGACGCGGCGATTCTTTTCCCAGGCGGCCGGCGTGGAGTGCGGGTCGAGCGGGCAGTATTCGCCGTAGCCTTGCGAGACCAAGCGGCTCGCGGCAACGCCGCGGGTTCGCAGGGCGTCCATCACCGAGGCGGCGCGGAGCTTGGTCAGGTTGAGGTTGAATTCATCCGAAGAGCGCTCGTCGGCGTGACCGGCGACTTCGAGCACCAAGAACTCGGGGTGGCCCTTCAGCGTCGCGGCAACGGCGTCGATGATTGAGTTCGACTGCGGCAAGATCTTCGCGCTGCCGGTTTCGAACTGCACCTTGTCCAAGATGACGATGTCGTTGCCTTCGATGATGACCTTGCCCTTGTCGGGGCAGCCGTCTTCGTCTTGGAAGCCGTTGTAGGTCTCCGGCTGGTTCGGGCACTTGTCCTTCACGTCCGGGATCTGATCCTTGTCGTTGTCCGGATCGGGGCAGCCGTCTTGGTCTTCGAAGCCGTCTTTGTCTTCGGCGTCGTCGGGGCAGGAATCCTGCTTGTCCGGGATGCCGTCGTGGTCGTTGTCGGGATCCGGGCAGCCGTCCTGATCTTGGAAGCCGTCTTTGTCTTCCGGATCGTCGGGGCACTTGTCTTTGGAGTCCGGGATGCCGTCGCCGTCGCGGTCGCCGTCTTTGTCGATGTCGGGACAGCCGTCTTCGTCGTGGTCGCCGTCGAAATCTTCCGGCACGTTCGGGCAGCGATCGTTTACGTCCAGGATGCCGTCGTTGTCGTTGTCTGGATCGGGGCAGCCGTCTTCGTCTTTGAAGCCGTCGAAATCCTCCGGCTCGTCCGGGCACTGATCTTGGTCGTCCTTGTAGCCGTCGCCATCGCGGTCGCCGATCGACGGCTCGTACACGAAGCCGAGCACCATGCGCAGATTGGCGGCTTCGAAGCCGGTCGAGAAGGCGCGGCTGCCGGCGCCCATCATCAGGTAGCTGTTGTCTTCGATGAACAGCTTGATGCCGCCCACGAACTCTTCGCTCAGCTTCTGCTTGCTGTCGGACTCACCAGCGAGCTGATACGACGCGTACGTTTCGCCGACGAGGTCGAGCGCATCCAGCACGCGGTACGACAAGCCCAAGCTGTACGTGCCGAGGTTCGACGCTTCGAACGTGCCCTCTTTGAGTTGGGGCTTGCCGGTAATGTCGTTCTCGAACTTCGGGTCGTTGCCGCCGTGAGCGCGGTAACCGACGTTGACGCCGACCTTGAAGCGACGCTCGGAGCCGAACTGATTCTCGACGATGAACTGCGGCCAGTACCAAGCTTTGGGATCCGCACCGAGATCGCGCGCGGCGCTGGTGAGCGGAACGCCGGCTTGCACGAGGACCGCGAGACCAATGCCGCGATCGACGCGCGTCAGGCGTAATTTGCCGTGCAGCGCGAGGAAGCTGAGCTTCTGCGCGTCGAGCTGAGCGGAGCTGTACAGGCCGCCGTTCGGACCGATGCCGTAGGCTTCGTCGCCGGTCATCAAGTTGACCGGGATGCTGACGCCGACGATGGCCTTGTTGGCGATGCCGTAGTTGAAGCCGAACGTGCCTTGGAACGAGTTCTGAACGAGCGCGGGCACGCCGGTGCCTGATGTGGTGGGAGCGCAGGCGTCGCTCGAGCAACTGGCTCCCGTCGCGTCCTTGGGCGTGCCGCTGTCGCGCGTGCGCATGATGCCGCGCCCGTAGTCGAGCACTAGGCCGAAGCTGATGTTGCCGGCACCCAAGATGTCCGAGCCGTTCACCGAGAAGAAGCCCTTGGAGTCGACGGCTGGCCGGAACAGGTGCGTGTCCATGCCGTCCCCGTTGCCTAGGGCGCGAGCGTTACCGGTGGCTTGAGCGTGGGCGACGCCTGGAGCGAGCAATGCCAGCGAGAAAATGGAGGCCGCGGCCTTCGCTGCAGGAACTAACCCTGCGCGCTGTCGCCTCGTAAACCGCATCCGCATACTTCGTCGCCCTTTCCACTCGCTGAAGTCTGGGGAATTACTAGAGCTTTAGCGAGGCCCGACCGTAGCATCCTGGAAATTGCCGTGTCAACGTGAGACCGCCGCGAAAAGCCCAGAAAGAAACGAGAAATCAGCGCGTCGGAGCGTTTCATCAAACCTACTCCCAACCACCCGCTGGCCATCCGCTAGCCGCGCGCCGAGCAACCCGCCGGCCTTCCCCAGAGCACCTCGCGAGCACTTGGGCGCGAAGCGCTAGCGGGCGCTCCGGGACTAACGCTACTGTGCTCCGGCCCCTACCGAATCGCGCTCTCGTGCGTTCAGTGAGTGGCCATTCTCCCGCGATGCGTCGACTGCCGTTCTTTCAATTCTTGCTCGCGCTCACGCTGTGCGCACTGAGTGGTTCCGCGCGCGCTGAGCCGTTGACGCTCGCCGGTCGCTGGAACGCAACGCCGCTCAGCTCCACTTGGAACATCGGTGAATGGGGCACTGCTTGCGGACCGGCGCCGAGCGGCGGAGGCGCGCCCGGCGGCGCGGTGACCATCACCAGCAGCGGCAGCGAGCTGCACATGAGCGGAGCCGGGCGTGACTACTCGACGACCGAGTGCTGGGAGCAGTTTCCCGGCCTTTCCCGGGTGAGTCACAGCGGCGGCCTGCGCGGCTGGCGGAACAGCTGCAAAACCAAGGTCGGCGACCCGCGGCAGGCCACGATCATCACGACGCTCAGCGCCACCGACAGCCAGATTTCGTTCGACGAAACCGGGCAGTATCAATTCATCATCACCGGTCAGAATTGCACGGCGAGCGTGCGCAGGTCGCGCAGCTTGTCGCTCGTACAGCGCGAAGGCGACAATGCGCTGACCGCGACACCAACGCCGACGCCAGCCGCGACGCCGGCACCGACGGCCGCCGCAACACCTGCAGCAAAAGTTTGCACCTCACCTGGACCTCCGGAGCGACTCGAGGTGCGACCCTCGCAGAAGCTGATGCGGCCCGGTGAGAGCTTCGACTTCCACGCTGTGGTGCTCGACGCTGCAGGTTGTGGGCTCGTGCTCTCACCCGTATGGAAGGTCGTCACCGATCACGCGGCGCTCGAGCTGTCAGGGCCGGGCAAGATCCGCGTGCCCGAGGACGCCCCCGAGTCCACCGTGGAGCTCCAAGCGACGCTCGCCGGCCACTCGGCGCGTGTCGTCGTGGAGATCGCGTCGCAGCAGCGTTACGACGCTTTACTGGCACAAAAGGGCCTGAATGCCGAAGGTGAGTCGAGCGACGCTTCAGTCGCGCGCATCGCCACGACGTCGCTCGGCGGCGGCAGCGTCGTCACCGGCGACGACTCGCAGCGACGCCGCGTGGTGTTCGTCGGCGTGGTCGGTGGCACAGCGTTGCTGCTCGGCTTGCTCGGCTTCGTGCTCGTCCAGCACAGCCGCCGAAAACCGGTGGCAGCCGAAGCCCGCGCTCCGCGCGTGCGGCTTGCCCCCGCGCTCACTCCCAGCGGTCTCGCGCCGCTCGCCAAGATTTGCCCGACTTGCCGCGAGGAGTACCCTCCCGAGGCCGCGTTTTGCCCCAATGACGGCAATCGCCTCGTTGCAGCGCGCGGCAACGAGGCACCGGCAGGTCCCAGCGGCGGCGTGTGCCCCATCTGCGGGCAAGGCTACGATCCGGGCGTTTTGACCTGCCCCAAGCATGGCGAGGAGCTGCTGCCTGCCGCCGTTCAAGCCGGCGCGCGTGCGGGCGAGGTGTCGATCACCAAAAAGATCTGCCCCGTTTGCGGCAAGCAATACACCGGGGACAGCCAATTCTGCGGCGGTTGCGGCGCCGCGCTCGTTCCCGTGAATTAACCTTAAGTAAGCGCTGTGGCAGACCCGCCGTAGTAGCTTAGACAACGCAGAGTTTGCTAAGGTCGCAGTGCGATGAAGATAGCCTGCGAAGCGTGTGGCGCGAAATACACGATCGCCGACGACAAGGTCCGGGGCAGGAAGGTCAAAATCCGCTGTAAAGGTTGCGGCACCCCCATCGTGGTGGACGGACAACACGGTGGTGGAGCGAACCTTTCCGAGGCGGACGCTGATGCTGCACTCGACGGGGAGGCACCTGTGGTCTGGTCCGTGAATCTGAGCGACACCGATTCCCGCACGATGAGCGTGGAAGAGATCGTGCAAGGCTACGCCTCTGGCGTCGTCACCGCGGACGCCTTCGTCTGGAAGGACGGCATGGCCGACTGGGTCGCGATCCTCGAGTCGGAGATCGCGCCGTTGCTCGCTGGCGGCGCCGAGAATTTGCCGTCCTTGCCTGCGCCCGAACCGGACGCACCCGGCGCGGTCGAGCCCATGGCCGCCGCGCCCGGAGGCTTCCCCCTTGGCGCCAATAACCCGCGCGCCACCATGCCGCTGTTTTCGGCGCCCAATCAAGCGACAGCCGCAACGCGCCCCGCCGCAACACGCGCCCAAGTGCAACCCGACAACACGCAAGATCTGTTCGGCGGCATCGACGCCGCGGGCGCCGAGGAAGAAGAGGAAGTCGCGACCAGCGCTCCGATCATTCCACAAGCGGGCGCTTCTGCGTACGGCGACGGCAACATGACCGGGGCGCGCAACGAGAACTCGGTGCTGTTTTCACTCGACGCACTGAAGGCGGGCTTCTCGCCCAGCGCGCCAGCAGCGAAGCCCGCACCCAAGGCACCAACGGCTGGCGGCCGCCCTCAACAACCCTCGAACCCCGACGATCCGTTCGGCATGGGCGCGAACGCCGGCTTGATGGGCGTCGGCGGCGGTGGCGCGCTGTTCGGAGGCAACAATCAGGCTCTTTTGACCGCGCCAGCGCCTCCCCCACCGCCGGCTCCGCCGAGCCCTGCGCAGCTTGCAGCCGGCTTCGTTCCAATGGCCGCGGCACGCCCCAACAACAAGCTGGTGCTGATCGTCGGCGCCATTGGCGGCGTCGTGATCATCGGTTTGATCCTGGCGCTCGTGCTCGGCCAAAAGCACGACGAGACGCCTAGCGCAGAGGGCTCCGCGAGCCCCAGCGCAAGCGCTGCGCCGATGGCCGAAATCAAAAAGGACGAACCGCCCGCGTCGAAACCCGACGAGACAGCGGCTGCCAGCGCGTCCGCGGCTCCGCCCGCGAGCGCGAGCGCCGCACCGGAGACCAAGACCACGGACAAGACGCCGACTGCAGTCGGCGCGACCAAGACGGCGACCGCAGACGCGACAAAGACGACGACCACGGACGCGACAAAGAAGAAAGAAGACCCGATCCCGCCGGGCCCGTCCGACGCGCCCCCGTTCAGCAAGTCGTCGGCGATCTCGGCGCTCACCGCGGCGTCCATGTCCGCGGCAGTGTGCAAGAAGCCCGGCGGCCCCACGGGCAGTGGCAAAGCAACGGTTACGTTCGCGCCGAGTGGTCGCGTCACTACTGCGACCGTGAGCGGTGCCTTCGCGGGTACGCCGGTGGGCGGCTGCATTGCTTCTGGCTTCCGCAAAGCGCACGTGCCCCCCTTCAGTGGTTCTGCCGTCACGGTGTCGAAGAGCTTCACGATCAATTGAGGCGCGTTGTCACCGATCTCGGTGGCGCAGAGCTTACCCCTACATTCGTCGCGAATCCTGGACAGGCCCGTGGGCGTACCGTACCTTTTGGGTGCTGGAGGTTCAGCCGATGTTCCGTAGCGTTGCTTCCAAAGCTTCCTTGATTGCCCTTGCAATCGCAGGCTCAGCCGCCTGCTTTGCGGCCTGCTCCAGCGATGGCAACGGCTCGGGCGGCGCAGGCGCACCGCCCGGCGGAGCGAGCGGTTCTGCTGGGACGGGTGGCTCATCCACCGCGGGCGGCGCGGGCATGTCGGTTGCTGGCTCAACCTCATCTGGGCCGTTCAACTGCGCGAAGGGCAACATCGCCAACTGCGACACCTGGAGCACGTTCTCGCAAGCCGCGACTACGTCGTGGGGCAGCGCCGTGTTCCAAGGCGGAGTGACTACATTCGGCGCAAAGCTGACGCGCGACCCCGCGAGCGACGCCATCCACGTGTCCGGTACGGTGGATGACTACGGCTACGGCTTCGGTCTGTTCTTCCTCAACTGTTCGGATTTGTCCGCGTATACGGGCGTGAGCTTCAAGCTCAGCGGCACTGCCGGAACCGCGAACATGATGATCTTCCAGGTGCAAACCAACCCCGATTATCCTTGGCAAGCCATGCCGAGCGATAGAAAGGGCGGCTGTACCGCGGCCGTTGCGACTGACCCGTTCGGCACTTGCGTCGCGCCGAGCGTGACTTTGTCCATCGCCGACCAGAGCGTGCCGTTCACGGATCTGATGGGCGGCAAGCCCTTGGCGACCGCCAGCCCCGACCAAGCGCTCGGGCTGCAATGGGCTTTGCCGTACGACGGCAAAACCTCGTACGCCTTCGACGTGACGGTCAGCGAGGTAAAGTTGATCGGTGGCACTGGCATTTCGTGCAACCCAGCTTCGACCGGCAGTGGAGGAAGCGGAGGCGCCGGAGGAAGCAGCGCGGGAAGCGGTGGAAGCAGCGCGGGCTCCGCCGGAAGCAGCGCGGGAAGCGGTGGAAGCAGCGCGGGCTCCGCCGGAAGCGGTGGATCGGCGGGTTCCGCGTCGGGCAACGGCGGCACGGCCGGCGGTCCCTGAGAGCGACTGCTATGCTGCTCGGGCTCGATGATTCGCCTAGAGCAGCTCAATAAGTCGTACCGCGGGGGAGAGACGGCGCTGCACGTCCTGCGCGACGTCAATTTGCGCGTGGAGCGCGGCGAGCTCGTCTCTATCATGGGCTCCTCGGGCTCGGGCAAGAGCACCCTGCTCAACATTCTGGGCATCCTCGACGACTACGACACAGGCTCGTATTTCCTGGGTGATCGCTTGGTGCGCGCGCTGTCCGAGCGTGAGGCCGCGCAGTACCGCAACCGCTTCATCGGCTTCGTATTTCAGTCCTTCAACCTGCTCGGCTTCAAAACCGCGCAGGAAAATGTCGCGTTGCCGCTCTATTATCAAGGCGTCGCGCGGCGCACACGCAACCGCATCGCGCTCGAGTATTTGGATCGCGTGGGGCTTTTGGCGCGCGCCACTCACCTGCCGAGCGAGCTGTCCGGCGGCGAGCGTCAACGCGTGGCCGTGGCTCGGGCGTTGATCACCAAGCCCGAGCTGATCTTGGCGGACGAGCCCACCGGCGCGCTCGACACACAGACCTCGTATCAGCTCATGGATCTGTTCCGCGACGTGAACAAGACCGGCATGACGATCGTGATCGTGACTCACGAGCACGACATCGCCGAGCGCACCGACCGCGTCATTGCCATGAGAGATGGAAAGGTGGCCTGAGTGGTTCCAGGCTTCGACGCTCTGCAAGAGATCTTCGCCACGTTGCAGCGCAACAAGTTGCGCACGTCACTCACTGCATTGAGCGTTGCCTGGGGCATGTTGATGCTGGTCGTGTTGCTCGGCGCGGGCCGTGGCTTGCAAAACGGCGCAGCCTACGAGTTCCGGGACGACGCGGTGAACTCGCTCTGGCTGTACCCGGGCAAGACCACGCTTCCGTACGCTGGTCGCGGCCCCGGTCGCGAGGTGAAGCTGATGAACGACGACTACGACGTCATCCTGCGCAGCGTGCCCGGCGTCGAGCACATCACCGCGCGCTTCTACCTATTCGGCGAGTTCACGGTCAGCTACGGCGCCAAGCACTCTGCCTTCGATATCCGCGGCACCCACCCAGGCCACCAGTACCTGGAAAAGACCATCATCACCGAGGGCCGATTTCTGAATGACGCGGACCTGAGCGAGCGCCGCAAAGTGTGTGTCCTCGGCAGCAAGGTGGTCGAGTTTCTGTTCGGCAAGACCAACCCAATCGGTGAGTACGTGAAGATCCGCGGTCTGTCGTACAAAGTGGTCGGCGTGTTCGAAGACGTGGGCGGCGAGGCCGAGTTGAAGAAAATTTACGTGCCGATCACGACAGCACAGCTGGTTTACAACCAGCCCGGGCGCGTGCACCAGATCATGTTCACGATCGGCAACGCGAGCCTAGAGCAGAGCAAGAGCATCGCCCAGAACCTGGTGCGCGTGATGGCCGAGCGACACGGCGTGTCGCCCAGCGACCGACGGGCGATGCATGTACAAAACAACGTCGAAGAGTTCGAGCGCGTCAACAGCGTGTTCGTGTGGATTCAAGTCTTCGTGTGGATCGTGGGCATCGGCACGCTGCTGGCAGGCATGGTCGGAGTCAGCAACATCATGCTGATCTCCGTCAAAGAGCGCACTCGCGAGATCGGCGTGCGCAAGGCGCTCGGCGCCACGCCCTGGTCGATCATCTCGCTAGTCATCGGTGAAGCCGTGATCGTCACTGGAATTGCCGGCTATAGTGGGCTGCTTTTGGGGATCGGTATCGTGGAGCTCGCCGCGCGCTACTTGAAGGACGTGCCGTACATGCGCCAGCCGGACGTGGACCTGAGGCTCGCCTTGATCGCGACCGGGGTGCTCGTCTTTTGCGGCGCCCTGGCTGGCTTTTTCCCTGCCCGGCACGCCGCCAGCGTGAGCCCGATCGAGGCCCTCCGTGGTTGATCTCGACGCTTGGCAAGAGGTCTGGGCGACCTTACGCAGCAACAAGCTGCGGGCCTTCCTGACCGCGCTGGGCGTGTTTTGGGGGGTGTTCATGTTGATCTTGATGCTGGGCATGGGCAACGGCCTAGAGCGCGGCGTGATTGCCAATCTGAGCGGGCTCACCAACTACAGCGTGTACGTTTGGTCGCAACGCACGTCGCTGCCTTATAGGGGCCTTCAGCCCGGGCGCTACGTACACTTCAACGATGCCGACATCGCAGCCGTGGCGCGCACCGAAGGTGTCGAGCACGTCGCGCCGCGCCTGCAGCTGGGCAATTGGCGCGAAGCTCAGAACGTCACTTACGGCGCAAAAAAAGGCACTTTCAACGTCATGGGCGACAGCCCCGAGTTTCAGTACGTCGAGCCATTGATCCTGGAATACGGGCGCTTCATCAACCCTCGTGACATGGCCGAAGAGCGCAAGGTGGTCGTGATCGGCGACGAAGTGCGAAAGAGCATGTTTGGGGACATGGATCCGGTGGGCAAATACTTGCAGGTCAAGCGTGTCTACTTCCAAGTCGTGGGAGTCATCAAAACGCTCAAAACGGGCGACGACGGCGATCACATAGAATCTTCCGTGTACGTGCCGTTCTCGACCTTCCAAACCGCCTTCAACTTGAAGAACAAGGTCGGCTGGTTTGCGCTCACGGCCCAGCGCAGCCTGCCGGCAGCTCTGGTCGAGGAGAACGTGCGCCGCTCAATCATGAAGGGCCACCGCATTCACCCGGATGATTCGATGGCGCTCGGCTCGTACAACGCGGCGCAGAAGTTCCAGCAACTGCAAGGCTTGTTCCGCGGCATCCGCAAGTTCGTCTGGTTCGTGGGCACGCTCACGCTGCTCGCCGGCATGCTCGGCGTGAGCAACATCCTGCTCATCATCGTCAAAGAGCGCACGAAGGAGATCGGCGTGCGCAAAGCGCTGGGCGCCACGCCTGCGTCCATCATCTCACTGGTCGTCGCCGAAGGCCTGCTACTGACCACCTTGGCTGGCTACTCGGGAGTCGTAGCCGGCGTTTTTGGGCTGGAAGCCGCCGGCAGAGCCGTTAGTCATTTGCCGAACGCGCCGCTCAGTCAGCCGGAAATCAGCCTGCAAGTAGCGCTCACCGCCGTCCTCGTCTTGATTGTGGCTGGGGTCGTGGCAGGTATCGTACCGGCCCGTCATGCC
>Ga0210392_10001404_pt1 | contig 12752 bp, 13 predicted proteins | sample IncBWC30OmetaG_FD_161057 | JGI IMG/M metagenome (GOLD analysis project Ga0210392, IMG submission 161057) | Forest soil microbial communities from Barre Woods Harvard Forest LTER site, Petersham, Massachusetts, United States - Inc-BW-C-30-O ...
CGGCGACGGTGATGGTCTCGGGGATCGTCACCTCGCGCGGACCGGCGGGCGCCGCCTGCACCGGCGCGCCCTTGTTGATGCGCTGGAGATGGCGCTTGTAGGACGCGACCGAGCGCATGCGCTCGTCGTCGCCGGAGAGCGCCTTGGTGACGGTCAGCTTGCCGCGGCGGCGCGTGTCGACGCCCTTCTTGGCGGCGGGCGCCTTGACCGGCGTCTTGGCGCCTTTCTTGGCGGTGCTTTCCTCTTCTTCTTCCTGGTTGACGCGGGGCCGGCGCACGGCTTCGCCGGCGGGCGTCGCCGCGGGTGTCGCCGTCGTCGCCGCTGCCGCAGCCTTGCCGGGGTCCAGACGTCGCGTCGCCTCTTCCTCGGCGTGGCGCTTGGCCAATTCGTCGGCGGACTTGCGCGCGTCCTCTTCGGCCTTGCGCTTCTCGGCCGCCGCGCGCTCGATCTTGAGGCGCGCGTCCTCGACGGCGCGGTTGCGCGCGTCTTCTTCCGCCCGCTTGCGCGCTTCGGTTTCATGGACGCGGGCGTCGGTCAGCGCCTTGCTACGCGCGACCTTCTCCTCGTCGGTGAGCTGGCGCAGCACGACGCCGGCGCGCAGCGCGTCGCGTGCCGACGGCGCGGCCTGCACTTCGGGAGCAGGTGCGGCGGCGCGCGGCTCGGGAGCGACGGCCTTCTCGGGCGGCTTGCCGGGCTCGACGCGGGTGCGCTTCTTCTCGACCACCACCGCCTTGGTGCGGCCGTGACTGAAGCTCTGCTTGACCGTGGACGTCTCCGTCTTCTTCAGGGAGAGCGTCCTGGCAGGCTTTTGCGTCGTATCATTAGCGTCGGTCATGCGTGTCTTTCGTTCGGCGTGGGAGTGGAACCCACAGGTCCAGCGGCCGGCAAAGCGGTGCGGAAACCGCCGAGCCGTCCGGCATCAAAGATGAGCCTTTCCGCCAGCCGTCCCGGTTTGACGGCTGCATGTATCACATTCTCGCGGCCCAGGGCCAAGCTCAATTCGGTACTCGTAAGTACTTCTATCGTAAGGGTTTTCAGCCCTCTCGACCGGACCGATCCGGCCAATTTGCGCCTTCCGTCGGCGGCGCCGTCGCTGGCCTCGATGAGAAGCAGCGGCGGCGTCCTGCCGTCGAGCTCGCGCATCACATTGTCGAAGCCGAACACCGCCTGGCCCGCGCGCCTGGCCAGGCCCAGATCGGCCAGCATGCGCGCCACCAAAAGACGCTCGACGCGATCCGGCAGGTCGGCCGAGGCTTTCACCTTGGCCTTCGCCGATTTCGCGAACAGGCCCCTCACCACCGCCTTTGCCACCGCATCACGCGAGGCACTCACCCACATGCCGCGGCCGGGAAGGCTGGCCGCGATATCGGGAACGACATTGCCGTCCGGGTCGGCGGCAAAGCGCACGAGCTTCGCCTCGGGCACGACGTCGCCGCTCACGATACAGCGCCGTTCGCGCATCGCGTCGTCCTCGTGCTCGGCGGCGGCGAAACTCACGCGGCGCCTTCTTCCGTCTCTTCCTCGGCGGCTTCGGAAACTTCTTCCTCGACCGCTTCCTCCTCGATCCAGCCCGCCTTGACGCGCGCCTTCATGATGATCGCGTTGGCATCCTCGGCCGTCAGGTTGAAGCCTTCCAGGGCGCCCGGAACGCGCACGCGCTCCTTCTCCTTGTTGACCTCGTAATAGCCGAGCAGGTCGTCGGTCGCACAGCCGGCAAGATCTTCGAGCGTCTTGACGCCCGCCTCGCCGAGCGCGACCGCCATGGCCGGCGCGATGCCGGGAACCTCCACGACGTCGTCGCCGACGCCGAGCGCGATGCGCTTCTCGTCCATCTCCTTGTTGCGCGCCTCGATGAATTCGAGCGCGCGGCTCTGCAGTTCCTGCGCCGTCTCCTCGTCGAAGCCTTCGACCGTCGCGAGCTCGTTGAGCGCCACGTAAGCGACGTCCTCGATCGAGGCGAAGCCTTCGGAGGCGAGCAATTGCGCGACCGTCTCGTCGACGTCGAGCGTTTCCATGTAGAGCTTGGTGCGCTCGGCGAATTCCTTCTGGCGGCGCTCGCTCTCTTCCGCCTCGGTCAGGATGTCGATCTGCCAGCCGGTGAGCTGCGAGGCGAGGCGCACGTTCTGGCCGCGCCGGCCGATGGCGAGCGAGAGCTGCTCGTCGGGGACGACGACCTCGACGCGGTGCGTGTCCTCGTCGAGCACGACCTTGCTGACTTCCGCCGGCGCCAATGCGTTGACGATGAAGGTCGCGGGATCGCCCGACCACGGGATGATGTCGATGCGCTCGCCCTGCAGCTCCTGCACCACCGCCTGCACGCGCACGCCGCGCATGCCGACGCAGGCGCCGACCGGATCGATCGAGGAATCCTTGGAGATCACGCCGATCTTGGCGCGGCTGCCCGGATCGCGCGCCACGGCGCGGATATCGATGATGCCGTCATAGATCTCCGGCACTTCCTGGGCGAACAGGCGCACCATGAACTGCGGATGCGAACGGGAGAGGAAGATCTGCGGCCCGCGGGCCTCGCGGCGCACGTCGTAGATATAGGCGCGGATGCGGTCGCCGGTGCGGAAGCTCTCGCGCGGGATCATCTCGTCGCGGCGCACGACGCCCTCGGCGCGGCCGAGATCGACGACGACGGAGCCGAACTCCGAGCGCTTGACGATGCCGTGCACGATTTCACCGATACGATCCTTGAATTCCTCGTACTGGCGCTCGCGCTCGGCGTCGCGCACCTTCTGCACGATCACCTGCTTGGCGTTCTGCGCGTTGATGCGGTTGAAATCGACCGGCGGCAAGGTCTCGGCGATGATGTCGCCGACCTGGGCGGCCGGGTTCCTCGCGCGCGCGTCTTCCAGGCTGATCTCGATCTTGTTGTTGTCGACGAGCTCGACGACGTGGAGATAGCGCGACACATGGGTCTCGCCGGTCTTGGGATCGATGTCGACCTTGATCTCGTTCTCGGCGCCGTAATGCGCCTTGGCCGCGCGCTGCATCGCCTCTTCCATGGCGGCGAGCACGACCTGCTTGTCGATCGACTTGTCGCGCGCGACCGCGTCGGCGATCTGCAAGAGTTCGAGCCGGTTGGCGGCAACCCCATAAGCCATTGTCAGTTCTCCTGTTGCGCGTGTTTCCGCGCCTTCAAATCTTCCTGGATGAGCTTGTCGGTGAGCACGAGCTTGGCTTCCGCGATGCCGGGGAAGGGGAAGCTCACGCGCGCGCCCTGGCTTTCCATCGCCACCTGGTTCCCCTCGAGCCCCAGCAGCAGCCCGCGGAAGCGCTTGCGCCCGTCGAGGGGGCTCACCAGTTCCACCTTCGCCTCGTGTCCCGCATAGCGGGCGAAATCCATCAGCCGCGTCAGCGGCCGGTCGATGCCGGGCGAGGAGACTTCGAGCTCGTAATCGCCCTCGAGCGGATCCTCGCGCTCGATGAAGTCGAGCAGCGCTCGGCTCAAGATGGCGCAATCCTCCACGCTCATCGTGCCGTCGGGCCGCTCGGCCATGATCTGCAGGGTCTTCGTCTTGCCCCCCATCAGCCGCAAGCGCACGAGCCTGTATCCCGCCGCCTCGATGGCGGGCTCCAGGATAGGCTCCAGATGCGACATGGCCGTGATAATGGCGCTCTCCGATACCTTCCCTCGCGGGATGGTCAAATGGTTTTCCCGCGCGGCGGTCTTGCGACCGCCACACAACAGTACGTTCTGTTGTCTGGGATGGCGCGGATATAGGCCTGTAACCGCCGATTTGCAAGGCGCAAAAGCTATTTTCGGCGATAGGTGCGTTCGGGATGCGCCGCCATCCAGGCCTTGAGGACGGCTGCTGTGCCCCATTCGGAGCTGGCGTGAGCCAAGGCGGTCTTGCCGCCTTTGTCTTTCAGATAGGGATTGGCGCCGGCCTGCAGGAGAAGCTCGGTGCCTTGCGGGCTCCAACTGTTCATCAGGGCCGTACGCCCGTCCTTGTCCTGGAAATCGAGCTTGGCGCCTGCTTTAACCAAGGCGCGGATCATATCCGGCTGTCCGTAACAAATCAGAAGCGGGGGCGAGCCCTTGCCGTCGGGCACATTGGGATCGGCTCCGGCTTCGATCAGGAGCCGCGCCGTCGCGGCGACGAACCCGCTGTCGTGCATCGAGGCGTTCACGATCGCCAGGGTCGTCAGCGGCGTGAAGCCGTCGCCGCCGGGGCGATCGACGTCCGGATGCAGCTTCAGGATCTCGCTGACGATAGCGGCCATCCGATAGTCGCCGAACGTCAGAGCAGCGTTCAGGGCCGAGCAGGTTTCCTTTCCTTTGGGATCGGGCCAATAAGCCGAGGCGCCTTTGGCGACGAGCAATTGCACGGTCTCAAGGTCCTTGTTGTATGCCGCGTTCGCCAGCGCCTCGCAGCCGCCGCGCGTGTCGACGGGGAGGCCCGCGTCCAGCAGGCTTGCAAACAATACGAGCTTCTTGGTCTGCGCCGCGGCGCCCAGCAGCCGCGTGTGGCCGTCGTCGCGGGAACGGAAATCCCAACCTTCGGCCTTGAGCGCGGCAAAGGCTTCGGCGTCGCCTGCGGTCCAGGTCTTGATGCCGGCAGCGTCGTCGATCGCGTCCATCGCCGCATAAACCGTGGCCGGCAGACCGTCGATATCGCCCGCGGCTTCCACGACGGTCTTCTCGCGGCCGTCGAACGCGATGCGCACCTCTTCCCAGCGCGCATCGCTGACCGGCGGAAGATAGGCGTCGTAGAGCCAGAAGAACTCCGCCCTTCGGAACGCGTCGACCAGATCGCGCACGCGCTGCTTGGGAATCTGAAAATGATGCTCACCGGAAACCGCGACGGAACCGCCGCCGCGATACGTCACCGATCCATCGCCGCGAATCTCGACCAGATAGTCCGGACACAGGCCGCCCAGGCAGCGCCCGCGCACAAGCCCGATCTTCAGCGTCGACCAGTCCTTGATCTCGGGAAAGGCAATTTTGTCTTTCGGCCTGCGGTCGGGCATGTGAAAGTGCGAGCCGGTGATGACGACATTCTCGACTTGGGTGTCCGCCATGTCGTCTTGCGCGCGCGCCGGATACACCAGAGCGCTCGTCAAGGCGAGCAACAGCAGCATCGACAGAAATTTCATGGCGCCCCTCCCGCACGCCATATCTTGGGACGGCGATTGCGGCCTTAAGACGGCGGCGTTCAGGAGCGTGGCGGGGTCTTCGGCTTCGCGGGCTTGGCCTTCGCGGGACCGACCGGCGTCAGGGTCTTGGTCGAGAGCACCACTTCGCCGGGCTCGGCGTGGAACGGGGCGGCCATCTGTTCCTGATCGCTGGGGACCGCCGGTTGCGTCTGCTCCGGCGGCTTGCGGAACAGCACGGCCAGCGGATGGCCGCCGAAGATCATGGTGACGATCAGATACAGGCCGAACAGCGAGAAGCCGCCGGCCAGCACCAGCGCGCCATAATCGCCCCAATGGCGCGGCGGCTTGTAGTCGTCGTCCTCGTCCATGCTCAGACATTACCCAATCGGCGCATGCGCAGGAAGGCGGGTGGACCGTGGAGCGCCTTGGCCTCATAGCGCGTCTGCGGCCAATCGGCGGGACGCGTGGTCCAGTCCGAAACGCGCTGCGCCATCCATTCGAACGCCGCATGCGCCGAAACCCGTTCCAGCGCCCAGGCGAGATAGCCCGCATCATCGGTCGCGAAGCGCAGTTCCGCGCCCGGTTTCAGCACGCGCGCAAGCCGGTCCAGCGTGTCCATCTGCACGAAACGGCGCTTGTGGTGGCGGGTCTTCGGCCACGGATCGGGAAAGAGAATGAAGGCGCGGCCGATGCCGGCATCGGGGAGCGCGTCCAAGATCTCGCGCGCATCGCCCTCGTGGATGCGGATGTTCTCCGTTCCGTCGAGCTTCGACAGCAGCTTCGCGACGCCGCCCTCATAGGGCTCGGCGCCGATCAGTCCGACGCGCGGATGGTGTTGCGCCTGCCATAGCAGGTGCTCGCCCGCGCCGAAGCCGATTTCGAGCCAGACGTCGTCGACAGAAGACTCACCTCCCCCTTGCGGGGAGGTCGAAAAATGCGAAGCATTTTTCGGGTGGGGGATATCGTCCCGCACCGCTCCCCCACCCGAAGCGCTTCGCGCTTCGACCTCCCCACAAGGGGGAGGTAAGAAATAAGAACGCGGATCGATGCCCGGCTTCAGCTCGAGACGCAGCTTGGGCAGCAGCGTCTCGCGCAGCTCGTGCTGATGCGCCGAGAGCTTCGGTCCCTTGCGGCGCCCGTACAGAAGGCCGCGGCGGCGCGACGCCTCAGACGGCGCGCTTGAGTCCGTCGGCGAGATCGGTCTTCTCCCAGGAGAACCCGCCGTCGGAATCCGGCGTGCGGCCGAAATGTCCGTAGGCGGAGGTTCTGGCATAGATCGGGCGGTTGAGCTTGAGATGCTCGCGGATGCCGCGCGGCTTCAGGCTCATCATCTGCGGCAGAACCTGTTCCAGCTTCGCCTCGTCCACCTTGCCCGTGCCGTGCAGGTCGACATAGAGCGACAGCGGATCGGCGACGCCGATGGCATAGGCGATCTGGATCGTGCAGCGCTCGGCCAGGCCCGCGGCCACGACGTTCTTCGCCAGGTAGCGCGCGGCGTAAGCGGCCGAACGGTCGACCTTGGTCGGATCCTTGCCGGAGAACGCGCCGCCGCCATGCGGCGCCGCGCCGCCGTAGGTGTCGACGATGATCTTGCGCCCGGTGAGGCCGCAATCGCCGTCGGGGCCGCCGATCACGAAAGAACCGGTCGGGTTCACGTGCCACACCGTCTTGGCGTTGATCCACGCGGCGGGAAGCGCCTCGCGGATATAGGGCTCGACGATCTTGCGGATGTCGTCGCTGGTCTGCGATTCGTGGGCGTGCTGGGTGGAGAGCACGATCTGCGTCGCCTCGACCGGCTTGCCGTTCTCGTAGCGCAGCGTGACCTGGCTCTTGGCGTCGGGCTGCAAGGTCGGCTCCTTGCCGGCATGGCGCGCATCGGCAAGCAGCTTGAGGATCTTGTGGCTGTAGAACAGCGGCGCCGGCATCAAATCCGGCGTCTCGGTGCAGGCATAGCCGAACATGATGCCCTGATCGCCCGCGCCCTCGTCCTTGTTGCCGCTCGCATCGACGCCCTGCGCGATATGCGCGGACTGCGCGTGCAGCAGCACCTCGACCTGCGCGTTCTTCCAGTGGAAGCCTTCCTGCTCGTAGCCGATGTCCCGGATCGCTTTGCGCGCGACCTCTTCGACCTCGGCAGGGCCGATATGCTTTGGCCCGCGCGTCTCGCCCGCGATCACGACGCGGTTGGTGGTGCACAGAGTCTCGCAGGCGGCGCGGATGTCCCACTCCGACAGGCCGCTCTTGGGGCCTTCGCGGAAGAACAGGTCGACCACCTCGTCGGAGATGCGGTCGCTCACCTTGTCGGGATGACCTTCAGACACGCTTTCACTGGTGAAGAGGTAGTTCTGGCGCGGCATCGCAGCATCCCTTGGCCGGAAAGCGCGACTCCTTAACAGGAATGGCTCTTGGGTCAACTGGAATGATAGGCTTGCTGCATCGTCACGATGCGGCGCGGAGGGTTTCCATGGCATTTCAGGGTGGGTGTGCATGCAAGAGCGTGCGCTACGAGGTCACAGCCGATCCGGTCGCGACGATGAACTGCCACTGCCGCGCCTGCCAATACGCATCCGGCGGCGGCTACACGACGGCCGTCGTCGTCCCACGCGGCACGTTCAGGATCACAAGTGGGATGCCCAAGGCTTACGCGAGCGTGGGCGATTCGGGCGGCAAGGTCACGCGCATGTTCTGCGCCGATTGCGGTTCGCCGATCTACAGCGCGCCCGAGGCCGGCCCCTTCGAGGTGATCAAGGCCGCATCCATGGACGATCCCGGCAAGCTCACCGTCGGCGGCGCGCTCTATGTGAGCGAGGCCCAGCCCTGGGCGCATATCGACCCGGACAAGCCGAGCTTCGACAAGATGCCGCCGGGAGCGAGATAGGCGCTGCCCGTCCATACGCTGTCGTTATGGACTCTTCGAGGGCCGCTTCGCGGCCACCTCAGGATGACGAATGCAACAACAGGCTCACCCCCAAAGTCGCGTCACCCTGAGGTGCGAGCGCAGCGAGCCTCGAAAGGCGACGCGCAGCTGGGTGTCTACAGAATAAACCGGGACAGGTCCTGATCCTTCGACAAGTCCTCCACCCGCTCGCGCACATAGGCTCCGTCGATCACGATCTTCTCGGCGCCGCGTTCGCTGGCCGAGAAGCTCACTTCGTCGAGCACGCGTTCCATGATCGTCTGAAGCCTTCGCGCGCCGATGTTCTCGACGCTGGCGTTCACATGCGTCGCGATGTCGGCGATCGCGGCGATGCCGTCTTCGGTGAAGTCCAGCGCGACGCCTTCGGTGTTCATCAGCGCCACATATTGCTTGATCAGGCTCGCTTCCGGCTCGGTCAGGATGCGTCTCATATCCTCGCGCGTCAGCGCCTTGAGCTCGACGCGGATCGGCAGCCGCCCCTGCAATTCGGGCAGGAGATCGGAAGGCTTTGCCGTATGGAACGCGCCCGACGCGATGAAGAGGATGTGATCGGTCTTCACCTGGCCGTGCTTGGTCGAAACCGTCGTGCCTTCGATCAAAGGCAGCAGGTCGCGCTGCACGCCTTCGCGGCTGACGTCGCCGCCGCCGCGGAACTCGCTGCGCGCGCAGATCTTGTCGATCTCGTCGAGGAAGACGATGCCGTTGTCCTCCACCATCTGGATCGCATCGCGCACGATCGCGTCATTGTCGAGAAGCTTGTCGGCCTCCTCGGCGACGAGGGGATCGTGCGCCTCGGCGACGGTGAGCCTGCGCGTCTTGGCGCGCCCGCCGAAGGCCTTGCCGAAGATGTCGCCCAGATTGACCATGGAAACCTGCGCGTTCGGCATGCCGGGAATCTCGAAGGACGGCATGCCGCCCTGCTCCTTCATCTCGAGCTCGACCTCTTTCTTGTCGAGTTCGCCGGCGCGCAGCGAGCGGCGGAAGGTTTCGCGCGTGGCGCCGCCGGAGGTGCCGACCAGCGCGTCGAGGATGCGGTCTTCGGCGCGGGCTTCGGCCTGGGCCTCGACCTCGCGGCGCTTCTTGTCGCGCACCTGGCCGATGGCGACTTCCACCAGGTCGCGGACGATCTGCTCGACGTCGCGGCCGACATAACCGACCTCGGTGAATTTCGTCGCTTCCACCTTCAGGAACGGCGCCTGCGCCAGCCTGGCGAGACGGCGCGAGATCTCGGTCTTGCCGACTCCGGTCGGCCCGATCATCAGGATGTTCTTCGGCAGAACCTCCTCGCGCAATTCGGGGCTAAGCTGCTGGCGGCGCCAGCGGTTGCGCAAGGCGATGGCGACGGCGCGCTTGGCGTCGCCCTGGCCGACGATGTAGCGGTCGAGTTCCGAGACGATCTCGCGAGGCGTGAAGGCTGAGGTCATGCAGCCGATATAGTGCGCGGTGCCTGGATTTGCACGCCTAAACCGCCGCGGTCACATCGGTGTGTGCAAAGTCGCCGCCCTTGTAAAGCAGCGGCTCACCGCTGCGTTTTGCGAGCGCATAAGCGAAGCAGTCGCCGAGATTGAGCTTCGCCGGATGCCTGCCCTTGCCGAAACGCCGCCACGCCTCATGAGCGAGTCGCATCTGGACCTCATCCACGGGCACGATCTTGAGATCGAGATGGGCGGCAAGCTTTTCCAACGCGGTGAAGTCGCTCATGCTGCGTTTTTCAGTATTCATCGCCGCTTCGAACCAATTCACCGGCGACATGATCCGAACAGTCGCATCGTACAGCAGACCCGCAAAGAGCGCGTCCTCCGGCTCCGCGCGCAGGATTGCGATCAGGGCCGACGCATCGACGACCATCAGCGCGGCAAGCCGTCTTCATCGTAGAGCTCTTCGATCAGCTCGCGCGACGACTTCTTCTGCTTACGAAGCCCCTTGGCGCCTTTGGCGATCTTGAGCAACTCAGCGATGAATTTCTCGCGCTCGTCGGATTTGCCCTTGGCCACGCGCGCAAGGCGCTCTTCCAGAGCCTTGTTCACGGCCTCGGTCAGGCTTTCGCCGGTTTCGCGTGCGAGATTGCGGGCGAGTTCATCGGTCTCGCGATCGGTGATGTGCAGGGCCATATGTACATCCTCCTAAGCCAATGTACATCAGAGCGCGCAGAAATTCAACCTGCAGCCAAGCTCTCCAGCGTCACGTTCTCGTTGGTGTAGATGCACAATTCCGCCGCGATCTTCATGGCGCGGCGCGCGATTTCTTCGGCAGAGAGATCGGTATCGAGCAACGCGCGCGCGGCGGCGAGCGCGTAAGGTCCGCCCGAGCCCACGCCGATCAACCCGAATTCGGGCTCCACGACGTCGCCATTGCCGGTGAGGATGAGCGAAGTGCCGGTATCGACCACCGCCATCATCGCCTGGAGCTGGCGCAGGTATTTGTCCATGCGCCAATCCTTGGCGAGCTCGACGCAGGCGCGGGTGAGGTTGCCGGGGTGCTGCTCGATCTTGGCCTCGAGCCGTTCGGAAAGCGCGAAGGCGTCGGCGGTCGCGCCCGCGAAGCCCACGATCACGTCGCCCTTGGCGAGGCGGCGGACCTTGCGCGCATTGGCCTTCATGACCGTGGCGCCGGCCGTGACCTGCCCGTCGCCGGCGACGACGACCTGCCCGCCCTTGCGGACGGAGAGTATGGTGGTGGAACGCCATTTTGCTTCTGACATGATGCACCCAATATAGGCAGTGGAGGCCGTTTCGCAAAAACCCGCATGGACGCGCTGATTTCGATCCCCTATGTCGATATCCGCAAGGGCGGCCCGCTCGATCTTTTGCGGGGCCATCTTGCGGGTGCGCATGCGCTGGTCGTCGCGGCTGCCGGCACGTTCGGCGCGCTCAGCCGGGCCGCGAGCCTGGTGGCGCTGCCGCTCGGAGACCGCGCGTCGCTTCGGTGGCTGGAGCGCAGCCGCAATCCGTATCTCGGCGAAATCCGGGCGATGGCGGACATGCTCGGCCGCAGCGGGGTGTATTTCCTGAACGTCTGTTTCGAGTGGGGCTGCACCAGCGGCGTGTGGGATACGCAAGAAGGCCCGCTGCTTCGTCGCGTGCTCGACTGGCCGTTCCCGGCGCTCGGCGAGTATGCCGTCGTGGCGCATCAATCCGGCCCCGCCGGCGAATTCCTCAACGCGACCTGGCCGGGGGTTTCGGGCGTCTATCAGGCGAGCGCGCCGGGACGTTTCGCCGCCGCGCTCAACCAGGCGCCGATGCGCGAACATGGTCTGGGCTTCGCGGGCGATTGGCTGACGGCGCGCTTTGCCGCGGCCGAGAGCGACGGCCTGCCGCCGGCGCATCTGCTGCGGCAGGTATTCGAGACCGCGCCGGATTACGCCACCGCCAGGCGGATGCTGTGCGACACGCCGCTCGCGGTCCCGGCGATTTTCATCCTGGCGGGCGTTCTTGGCGACGAAGGCTGCGTGATCGAGCGCACCGAAACCGGCTTCGTGCTGCGGCGGATGCAGGGCGGACGCATCTGCGCCACCAATCACTTCGAAGGCCGCGAGAAGGGTTGGCGCGCGCGCCCGATCGACAGCGCCGGACGGCTCGCCTGCGCGCTCGCGCTCGGCGGCGCCCAAGACGATTTCTTCTGGTTCGTGGCGCCCATCGCCAATGTGAACAGCCGGCTGGCGATGAACGCTTGTGCGGCGAGCGGCGCGCTCTCGGTGATCGGCACCGGCGGCGTGGCGCCGGTGACGGAGATCTTCCGCTTCGGCTAAGCCACCATGTCGCGCACGTTGGGGAATTCGAGATAGAGTTCGGCTTGCACGATGTCCTTGAGGATCGCGATGGTCTGCGCCGTTTCCGCAAACGAGGTATAGAACGGCGACGGCGCGAGGCGCACGATGTCCGGCGGGCGGAAATCCGGGATGACGCCGCGTTTCTTCAACGCTTTGCAGATGCGCGGCGCCTCGGCGTGCCGCAGCGCGACATGGCCGCCGCGCGCCTTGGCATCGCGCGGCGTGGCGAGCGAGAAGCCGAGACCTTCCAACTCGGAATCGACCAGCTCGATCATGAACTGCGTCAGCGCCAGCGACCGCGCCCGGATCCTGGCGATGCCGATCCCGTTCACGAGCTCGAGCGCGCCGAGCAGCGGCGCCATGCTGAGAATATGCGGCGTGCCGATGTGATAGGCGCTCACCGTGTCCGACGGGTCCAGCTCGTTCTTCATGTCGAACTGCCTGTCCTTGGCGGACGAGAACCACCCGGCAAGGCCGGGCGCTGTGCCCAGATGCTTGCGGTGCACGAACAAGCCGCCCACCGAGCCGGGCCCACCGCTCAGATATTTGTAGGTGCAGAAGATCGCGCAATCGACGCCGTCGTCGTGGAAGCGATGCTCGACCGCGCCGACGGAATGGCAGCCGTCGAAGCAGATCAGAACGCCCCGCGCATGCGCTTCGGCGGTCAACCGTTTGACGTCGAGCAGCTGGCTGGTGCGGTAGAGCGCGACCGGCAGGACCGCAAGCGCGACCTCCTCAGTCATCGCCGCAATCACGTCTTCTTCGTCGAGCGCGGTTCCGCCTTTGCTCGGCACGACGACGAGGTGCTGCGCCGGATCAAGGCCGCGAAGACGAAGCTGGCTCTTGACCGCGTGCGCGTCGGTGGGGAAAGCGGCTTCCTCGATGAGGATTTTCGTGCGCTTGCCCCGCGGCCGGAAGAAGGTCGACAGCATCTGGTGCAGATTGACGCTGGTCGAGCCG
>Ga0210392_10001406_pt1 | contig 12740 bp, 8 predicted proteins | sample IncBWC30OmetaG_FD_161057 | JGI IMG/M metagenome (GOLD analysis project Ga0210392, IMG submission 161057) | Forest soil microbial communities from Barre Woods Harvard Forest LTER site, Petersham, Massachusetts, United States - Inc-BW-C-30-O ...
AGTACCCGTGCATCACTACATTTCCCCGGGCGACGATTTCGCCCATGGTCGCGCCGTCTTGCGCAACGTCCTGCATGTCGCCGTCCACGACACGCAACTCGCCGGAGGTGATCAATTCAACGCCCTGGCGCGCCTTCACGGTTGCGCGGTCGGCGCTGGAAAGCGCGGCGTGCTCAGGCAGCGGCTCGCAAATGCTGATGAAAGGCGCCGTCTCGGTGAGGCCATACACATGCCACACGTCCCAGCCGAGTTCGGTCTCCAGACGTTCGATGGTTGCCGCGGCGGGAGGCGCCCCGGCGGTAATCACGCGTACACCCCGGGGCAACTGCCTGCGGCCCTCTTCAGGGCCGTTTGCGATGCCAATGAGGACGGTGGGCGCGGCGCAAAGATGCGTCACGCGTTCGCGCCGCACTTGCTCGTAGACAGCCGACGCGTCAACCGCACGCAGGCACACATGCGTTGCCCCGGCCGCGGTCACAGTCCACACGAAGGTCCAGCCGTTGGCATGGAACATCGGCAGTGTCCACAGGTACCGGTCGGCGGGTGTCATCGGCCAATGCGCCAGCGTCCCCACCGAATTCATCCACGCATTGCGATGCGTGATCATGACGCCTTTGGGGCGTGAGGTCGTACCGCTCGTATAATTGATCGACAGCAGATCCGTCTCGACGATTTCCGGAAACTCAAAGGAATCATTGCTGCATTCAATCAAGGATTCGTAAGAAAGCCATCCGGCCCCACCGCCCTCCAGCGCAACGAAATGCCGTACCTGCGGCATCTGCGCGCGAACGCTGTCGATCATATTCAGGTAGTCGGCGTGCACGCACAGTATTTTCGCGCCGCTGTGTGTCGCCACGTAGACGAAGTCATCGGCCGAAAGCCGGTAATTGATCGGCACGATGACCGCTCCAAGTTGCGGTATCGCGTAGAATTGCTCGAGATGCTGATGCGTGTTGGGTGCGATGGTCGCAACCCGGTCGCCTTTACCGACGCCGAGCTTCGCGAGCGCGGCACTCCAACGGTCGCACCGCTTGCCGAATTGGGCATAGGTGAGGCGAACATTGCCGTCGACCACGGCCTCGCGCCGGCCATGCAGTTTTCTTGCGCGGCGCGCGAATTCCAGAGGTGTCAGCGGCGTTTCCATGCCCGGCAAAGCCTACCAGATTGAGAGCCCTGATCGTGGATGGCATGTAGGCTGGTATGCAGCCCCTACTCACCCTCGATGAGGATGGCGCGGAAATCGTTGACGTTGGTCAGCGTAGGTCCGGTGATCACCGAATCGCCGAGCGCGGTAAAGAATCGATGGGCATCGTTGTCGGCGAGCATATCTTTAGGGCTCAATCCCAGCGCCCGCGCGCGCGTGAGCGAACTGGGACTCATGTACGCGCCCGCGATTTCTTCCTGACCATCAACGCCGTCGGTGTCGCCGGCCAGCGCATGGATGCGCCGATTCCCCTCGAGCGCAATCGCGAGAGATAGCAAGAACTCGACGTTGCGTCCCCCGCGGCCGCTGCCGCGCACCGTGACCGTGGTTTCGCCTCCGGACAGCAAAACGCAGGGTGCGCTGACGGGTTGATCGCGCGCGGCAACTTGCTGCGCCACACCGGCAAGTACCTTGCCGACGTCGCACGCCTCACCCTCGATTGAATCACTCAGTATATGCGCCGCCATTCCGGCAGCGCGCGCCACGCCGGCGGCGGCCTCCAGCGCCATCTGCGGCGTGGCGATGGTGCGCACTGTCGCAGCCTTCAGCCGCGGATCGCCCGGCTTGACGGATTCGCCGCGGCCGCTCTCCAGATGTTCAAGCACCTCGCGCGGCATCTCGATGCCATAACGGCGCATGATGCTCAGCGCATCGGCGCAGGTGGTGGGATCGGCCACCGTGGGCCCGGACGCGATGTCGACCGGCCGGTCGCCCGGCACATCGGAGATCAGCAGCGTCAGCACTTGCGCCGGAAAACAGGCGGCGCCCAGCCGTCCGCCCTTGATGGCGGAAAGATGCCGCCGTACGCAATTCATCTCAGAAATCGTGGCGCCGGACGCCAGCAGCGCCCGACTCACTTGCTGCTTCATGTCCAGCGTCAATCCTGGTGCAGGCAGCGGCATCAACGCCGATCCGCCGCCGGAGATCAGGCACAGCACCAGATCGTCTTTGTGCAGATTGCCGACCAGATCGAGGATTCGTTGCGCGGCGCGCATCCCCGCTGCGTCGGGAACGGGATGTGCGGCTTCCACGATTTCAATATGTCTGCAAGGCACGGCATAGCCGTAACGCGTCACCACCAGCCCCGACAGCGGGCCCTGCCAATTATCCTCCACCACCCTGGCCATGGCGGCGGAAGCCTTCCCGGCCCCCACGACAATCAGCCTGCCGCGCGGGGCCTCCGGAAGATGCGGCGGGATACAGACAGCAGGCTGGGCGGATGCGATGGCCGCATCAAACATTTGCCGCAGAAATTCCTTGGCGGATGCACCCATCGAGTCACGCTACAACACCGACTTGAGCAGCGTCGCCATTTCAGCCGGATTGCGCGTTACCTTGATTCCGCACTCCTCCATGACGGCCAGCTTTTCGTTGGCCGTGCCCTTGCCGCCCGAAATGATGGCGCCGGCGTGACCCATGCGCTTGCCCGGCGGCGCGGTGACGCCGGCGATGAAACCCACCACGGGTTTCTTCATGTAAGCCTTGACCCACCGCGCGCAAGTCTCCTCATCGTCGCCGCCGATCTCGCCCACCATGATGACCGCATCGGTTTCCGGATCATCATTGAACAGGCGCATGACGTCCACGTGCTTCAAGCCGTTGACCGGATCGCCGCCGATGCCAACGCAGGTCGACTGGCCCAATCCCAAGTCCATCAATTGGCCCACCGCCTCGTAGGTCAGGGTACCGGACCTCGAGACCACGCCGATGCGGCCCTTTTTGTGAATGTGGCCCGGCATGATGCCGATCTTGATTTCATCCGGCGTGATGACACCGGGACAATTGGGTCCGACGAGCAGGGTTTTTTTACCTCGCATGCGATTGCGCGTGACAATCATGTCGCGCACCGGCACGCCCTCCGTGATGCAGATCACCAGGTCGAGATCGGCGTCGACCGCCTCATCGATGGCGCTGGCGGCGAAAGGCGGCGGCACATAGATCACCGATACGGTCGCCCCGGTTTGCTCCTTCGCGTCGCGAACGGTTCCATAAATCGGGATGCCCTCGAAATTCTCGCCCGCTTTGCTGGGATTCACGCCGGCGACGAAACATGCCTTGCCATTCGCATAATCTCGGCAAAGCCGGGTATGAAAGGCGCCGGTCTTGCCCGTGATGCCCTGGGTCATCACCCGGGTATTTCTGTCGATCAGGATGCTCATGACGGCCGGCCCTGCTTGCCGCTCACCGCGGCGACGATTTTTTTGGCGGCATCCGCCATGTTGTCGGCGGAAATGATGGGCAGGCCGGAATCCTTGAGCGCTTTTCTGCCCAGATCCTCGTTGGTGCCCCTCATCCGCACCACCAGTGGAACACCGAGCTTCACTTCTTTCGCAGCCGCGATCACTCCTTCGGCAATCGTGTCGCAGCGCATGATTCCACCAAAGATGTTCACCAAAATTCCTTTGACCGCCGGGTTCTTCAGCATCAGCTTGAACGCTTCGGTCACCTTTTGCGTGGTGGCTCCGCCGCCGACATCGAGAAAGTTCGCAGGCTCGGCGCCGAATAGCTTGATGGTATCCATTGTCGCCATCGCAAGGCCGGCGCCGTTGACCAGACATCCGATGTTGCCGCCCAAGGAGATATACGATAGATCGAACTTGGAGGCTTCAACTTCGGCCGGGTCTTCCTCATCGAGGTCGCGCATGGCAACGATTTCCGGATGCCGGAACAGCGCATTTGAATCGAAATTAAATTTCGCATCGAGCGCCAGCACATCGCCGCCGCCGGTAATGATCAAGGGATTGATTTCGGCAAGCGATGCATCGCATTCCCAAAAGGCGCGATACAGTCCATGCATGAACTTACGCGCCTGCGCCACCGACGCCTCGGGCACGCCGATCTTGCGCGCAATATCGTCGGCCTGAGCGTCCGTCAAGCCGGTATCGGGATCGATGGCGACCTTGTGTATTTTTTCCGGATGGTGCGCGGCAACTTCTTCGATCTCCATGCCGCCTTCCGAACTCGCCATCAGCGTCACGCGCTGCGTGGCCCGGTCGACCACCATGCCGACGTAGAGCTCCTTGCGTATGTCGGCACCCTCTTCGACCAGCAGTCGCTTGACCAGCCTTCCCGCGGGGCCCGTTTGATGAGTCACCAGCGTCATGCCAAGAATTTTCGAAGCGAAGTCATGCACTTCTTGCAGCGATTTGGCCACTTTGACGCCGCCGCCCTTGCCGCGGCCGCCGGCATGAATCTGGGCCTTCACCACCCAGACCTTTCCGCCAAGCTCCCGTGCCGCGGAATCCGCCTCAGCCACCGAAAAGCAAGGCACGCCACGCGGCGTTGCGACACCGAACTTGCGCAGAATCTCCTTGCCCTGATACTCGTGAACATTCATGTCTGATTTGAACTCCGCAATTTATAATCTTCCCTCATCGAGGGTCTTCGCCAGCAGCTTGGTCAGCGCGTACACGGTATCGATATGTGGAGTCGGGGTGTTGGTGCGTCGGGCCAATTCCACGACTGAACCGAGCAGCGCGTCGATTTCCAACGTGCGCGCGGCCTCGACATCCTGCAACATCGAGGTCTTGTGGTGACCGACTTTCTCCGCGCCCGCGATGCGTTTCTCCAGCGAGACCCGAAATTTAACCCCCAATCGACCGGCCACGCTTTGCGCCTCGGTCATCATCGCCGCCGCGATCGCGCGGCTCGGCGGATATTGGCAGATTCCGGCGAGCGTTGCCCGCGATAGCGCGCTGATGGGATTGAAAGTCAGATTGCCCCACAGTTTCAACCAAATTTCCGAACGTATGTCGCTCAAGATCGGCGCCTGCATTCCGCCCTTGACGAAGCATCGTGCCACCTGTGATACGCGCTCACTGGTCGTGCCGTCGGGCTCGCCCACGGGGAAACGGTTTCCTTCGACATGCTTGACGACGCCGGGCGCAACCAACTCGGCCGCCGGATACACCACGCAGCCGATGACGCGCTCGCAAGGGATGTTTTCGTAGATCGCTCCGCTGGGGTCGACGCTCTGCACGCGCGCGCCGGCAAATTCGCCGTGGTGGCCGTGGAAATACCAGTACGGTATGCCGTTCTGCATGGGAATCACGACTGTTTTGGGGCCGAACAGTTTGGGCACTTCGCCTGTCACTGCTTCGACTTGATGCGCTTTCATCGCCAGCACGACGATGTCCTGAGGCCCCGCTTCCGCATAGTTATCGGTCGCCTTGACTCGCGGCACAACCTCTTCGGTACCGTCTGTGTTGACCAACCGGATACCCTGGGTGCGGAGCGCCTCGAGATTTGCTCCGCGCGCAATGAAGGTAACGTCCTCACCCGCCAATGCAAGTCGAATTCCCACATAGCCGCCAATGGCGCCGACTCCAATAATCGCTATCTTCATGTACAGCCGCCGCTTCGACAGAACAAATGCGGTCAGTTTGCACTGCCGCGATAGCTGTTGCACGCCTCCCGCGGCCGACTTTCAAGCGGTCGCGTCCTACACAGCAGTATGTAACCGGCGGCTTACTCGTTCGGGATCAGCCCCGCGCCTCGCGCCCACTTGTACTTCGCGCCGAGAACGGCTACCGGGATCTCGGTGGAGTAGGCATAGGCCGGGATACCGTGCTGATACAAATATTCCGCTGCTTCTTCCACCTCGACGTCGCCCGCCAGAGATGCCACCACGGGCTTCTCGAAGCCTTTCGCGCGCATTTCATCGACAACTTCCACCATCAGTTTCGCAAACACCATGGGCGGCGTGATGATGGTGTGCCAATAGCCCAAGATAAGCGCATGGATGCGCGGGTCTTGCAGCCCCAGGCGCACCGTATTCTGATACGTGCTCGGCGGTTCGCCGCCCGTGATATCCACGGGATTCCCGGCCGCACCGAACGGTGGAATGAACTTGCGGAACGCCGCATCGAGATCGGCAGGCATCGCCATCAATGACAGCCCATTGTCCACGCATGCATCCGATAGCAGCACCCCGGAACCGCCGGCGCCGGTAATGATGACCACATTGTTGCCCTTGGGTGTCGGCAGGACCGGGATGCCCCGCGCGAATTCAAGCAGGTCGCGCAAGCTGCGCGCGCGAATGACCCCCGACTGCTTGAACACGTCTTCATAAATCTTGTCGTTGCCGGCCAATGCACCGGTGTGCGAACTTGCGGCGCGCGCGCCCATGCTGGTGCGGCCCGCTTTCAACACGACAATGGGCTTCTTCTTTGACACCCGCTTCGCCACTTCGGCAAAAGCGCGGCCGTCCTTCAAGTCCTCGCAGTGCTGCGCAATGATGGTGGTGTTGTCGTCCTGCTCGAAGAACGTCAGCAAGTCATCTTCGTCGATGTCGGACTTATTGCCGAGACCGACAATGGCGGAGACACCCATTTTGGCCGAGCGCGAGAAGCCGATAATCGCCATGCCGATGCCGCCCGACTGCGATGAAAGTGCGGCGTGGCCCTTGACGTCGTACGCCGTGCAGAAGGTCGCGCACAAATTGCTGGGCGTGTAGTAGAAGCCGTAAATATTCGGCCCCATCAGGCGCACGCCGTACTTGCGGCCGATTTCCACCAATTCATTCTGTCCGGCAACATTGCCGGTCTCGGCAAAGCCGGAAGGAATCAAAATGGCGCCGGCGATCTTCTTCTCGCCCACTTCGGTCAATGCCTGCGCGACAAATTTCGCCGGTATGGCGAACACGGCCACATCGATATCGCCGGGTACGTCTTTGACGCTCTTGTAGGCCTTCTTCCCCATGATTTCGGTGGCGCTGGGATGGATCGGATAGATCTCTCCCTTGTAGCCGCCGTTGATCAAGTTTTTCATCACCGAGTTGCCGATCTTGCCGTTCTCGGCCGATGCGCCGATCACCGCCAGCGCCTTGGGCTTCATGATGCGGTTCATCTTTTCGACGATTGCCGCTTGGCTCGGACGATCGCGCGCCGGGGCAGGATTGAAATTGAGGACGATGCGCACGTCCGCCGCGGTGGCGCCGCGGTCGGTCGCAAACACGGGATTCAGATCCATCTCCGAAATTTCGGGAAAATCAGCCACCAGGGATGAGACGCGCTCGATCATGCTCGATAGCGCCGCGCGATCCACAGGCTTTGCACCGCGGACGCCGCGCAAGATCTCCGCCGCCTGGATGCCGTCCAGCATCGATAGTGCGTCTGCGTTGGACGCGGGCGCGAGCCGAAACGTAATGTCCTTGAGAACTTCCACGAGGATGCCGCCGAGCCCAAAGGCCACGAGCTTGCCGAACGCCGGGTCGGTTACGGCGCCGATGATGACTTCCTGGCCGCCCATCAGCATCTGTTGGATTTGCACACCCAGTATTTCGGCCTTGGCATCATACTTGCGGGCGTTGGCGACGATGGTGGCGTAGGCCTCCTTGGCGTGTTCCGCCGACTTGACGCCGACGATGACGCCGCCCGCCTCGGTCTTGTGCAGGATCTGCGGCGACACGATTTTCATGACCACCGGAAACCCGATTCCGGAGGCGAGCTTGACGGCTTCCTCGGCCGAGGTCGCGACGCCCTCCTTCGGAATGGTGATGCCATACGCCTCGCAAACGCCCCGCGCCTCGGGCGCCGTCAATGCCTCGCGGCCGGCAGCCTTTGCTTGATTGAGAATTTTACGAACGGCATTCTTATCGTGTGACATGTCTTGAATTTCCTCGGAAGCTTTCGGGCGCGGGTGTCCGGCGTTGCCGTCCGGTCCCGAGCGTTTTAAATGACTTTCTTCAATCGCAGAGCGGCGACATCCGCGGGCGCAAACCCCAGCTCCGCCAGCACTTCGTCCGTATGCTCACCGAGCAGCGGCGATCGGGTGACGTCGGTGGGGCTGTCGCTCATCTTGATGGGATTGCCCACGGTCAGGTACTTGCCGCGTTTGGGGTGATCCACCTCGACGATGGTACCGGTCTTGCGCAGCGAAGGCTCGTGCGCCAGCTCTTCCATCGACAGGATCGGGCCGCAGGGGATGTCATGCTCGTTGAGCAATGCCATCGCTTCGAATTTGGTCTTGGTCGACGTCCAGGCCTCCACGGTTGCGAACACCTCTTTGAGCCTCGGCAACCGCGCGTTCGGCGTGGCGAAGTCCGGATCGGTAATCCACGACTCCTTGCCGATCACCTGGCAGATCGCCTTCCATACCGGAGCTTGGGCGATGAAGTACAGGTAGGCATTGGGATCGGTTTCCCAGCCCTTGCACTTGACGATGGTTCCCGGTTGTCCGCCACCCGAAGCGTTGGCCGCGCGCGGCACCGCACTGCCGAACTTGCCGTTCGGATACTGCGGATATTCCTTCATGACATGCGTGCGCTCGAGGCGCTGCTGGTCGCGGAGTTTGACGCGGCACAAGTTGAGCACGCCGTCCTGCATGGCCGCCAACACTTTCTGTCCGCGCCCCGAGGTCTTGCGCTGATAGAGCGCCGCCACGATCCCCAGAGCCAGGTGCAATCCGGTGCCGCTGTCGCCGATTTGCGCGCCCGTCACCAACGGCGGGCCGTCATCGAAGCCGGTGGTCGACGCCGCGCCGCCGGCGCATTGCGCGACGTTTTCGTAGACCTTGCACTCTTCGTAGGGACCGGGACCGAACCCTTTCACTGAGGCCACGATCATGCGCGGATTCAGCTCCTGGATCCGGGCCCAAGTGAAACCCATTCGATCGAGGGCACCCGGAGCGAAATTCTCCACCAGTACATCGCAATGCTTGACCAATTTTTCCAGAACCTGCTTGCCCTGCTCGCTCTTGGTATCGAGCGTCACCGAACGCTTGTTGTGGTTGAGCATCGTGAAATACAGACTGTCCACGTCCGGCACATCGCGCAGCTGTTCGCGCGTGATGTCGCCCGCGCCCGCTTTCTCGACCTTGATGACATCCGCACCCAACCACGCCAGCAGCTGCGTGCAGGTAGGGCCCGACTGCACATGCGTGAAATCGAGAATTTTGACTCCGTCTAACGCCTTACCCATGAAAACTCCCGGGGCCTATCACTTGTACATTGTTTGATTCTTGGTACCCGGTGCGTATTCGCGCGGATCGACCCAAATATTGATGACTGCCGACTTGCGCAGTTTGTGCACCGACTCGCGGGCGCGCTTCAGCGCCGGCGCAATCTGCGCCGGATCGCGAACTTCCTCGCCGTAGCCGCCCAGCATTTCGGCGAACTTGCCGAAGGGCACGTCGCCCAACAGATTGCCGACGTTGCCGCGCTGCTCGCCGTATTTCGCCAGCTGCCCGTAGCGAATCTGATTCATCGCCGAATTGTTGCCGATGACGGCGATGTAGGGGACACCGAACCGATTGGCCGTCTCCATATCGAAGGCGGTCATGCCGAAGGATCCGTCGCCGTAGTAGCACAGAACTTCTTTGGACGGATTCGCAAGACCGGCCGCGATCGCGAATCCCGTGCCAACGCCGAGAGAGCCCAACGCACCCGGATCCATCCACTGGCCCGGGCCGCGAGGCCGCACTGCTTGGGCGGAGATCGTCACCACGTCGCCGCCGTCGCCGATATAAATGGTGTTGTCGGCGAGAAACTCATTCAGTTCCCACGCGACCCTGTAGGGATGGATCGGCACGCTGTTCGACTTGAACAGCGGCATGAGCTTCTCGCCCGCAACCACCTCAGCATCGCTGAGCTGCTTCAACCACTGCTGGCGCGCCTGCCGCTTGTCGCCCTTGATGCGGCCGCCGGCGGCTGCCAGCACCGCGCCGAGAATGGCGCCCGGATCACCCACCAATCCCAAATCGATGTCGCGATTCTTGCCGACGGTGCGGTAGTCCATGTCGATCTGCACCAGCTTCAGATCCTTGCTGATTCGCTTGCCGTAACCCATGCGAAAATCGAACGGGGTTCCGACGATCACCAGCACATCGGCGCTGGCGAAGGCCTGGGTTCGCGTGCGATCGAAATGATGCGGATCGCCGGGGGGCAACAGTCCGCGGCTGGCGCCGTTGAAATACCCCGGAATGTCGAGACCGCGAAGCAGCGCAATGGCCTCTTTGTGGCCGCGCGCAGTCCATACCTGCTGCCCGTACAAAATGGCGGGCCGCTCGGCATTGACGAGCAGATCCGCCAATTTCTCGATGTCGCGCGGATCGCCGACCGACTTGGTCGATGCGCGATACTTGCCGGGCTGAGGAATCACGGCCTTGGCGATGTCCACTTCTCGATCGAGAACGTCACGCGGAATCTCCAGGTACACCGGTCCGGTCGCACCATTGAATGCCTCGCGCGCCGCCATGGAAATCATGTCCGCGACGCGTTCGGTGCTCGAGACTGAGGCTGCGAATTTGGTGATCGGCGTCATCAGCTCGACATGCGGCAGATCCTGCAGCGATCCCATCTTGTGCTGCGTCAGTGCACCCTGGCCGCCGATGTGCAGAATTGGGCTCTCCGATCGGAACGCGGTGGCAACGCCGGTCACGGCATTGGTACATCCGGGACCGGCGGTGGTGACGACGCAGCCCAGCTTGCCCGTTTGCCGCGCATAGCCATCTGCCGCGTGCGCCGCGACCTGCTCGTGGCGCACGTCGATGATGCGAATGCCTTCATCGACGCAGCCGTCGTAGATGTCGATGATATGCCCGCCGCAGAGCGTGAAGATGGTATCCACACCTTCATTCTTGAGCGCCTTGGCGACCAAATGACCACCGGAGATCACGCCCGCGTCGCGGCTCTTGCGTTGCAGGGTATCGTCAGCCGTCGTGGCCTTGGGCGGACTCGATGTGGGATTTACGGTTGCCATTGTCTCTCCAGATTCGTGATTAATTTGACCTTTAAGTGGCTCGTGTGCCTGCGGCGCTCGGCGCCGCTGAGGGGAAGTCGACGCGGCTTTTCGCGAAGTGCTTCACGCGCATCGGTCTGAGCACGAACAGCGCCAGCAGCGCCGCAATGATGTTGAAGGTCACACCCACGGTGAACACCGCGCCCCAGCCGGAATTCTTCGCAATGATCGCCGCGACCGGCACCAGCAGGGAGCCGGCGCCCTTCGCCGTGTACAGCATCCCGGCATTGGCCGCCGCATACTTCGAGCCGAAGGTATCGCCCTGGGTCGCCGGAAAGAGGCTGAAGATCTCCCCATACACCCCGAAGTACAGCGCCGTGACCAGCACAAATGCCGCCGGGTTTGAGGCCCCCGTGCGGCTCAACGTGAACAGCGCCACCGCCCCGATCGAGAAGGCCAACGCCATGGTGTACTCACGGCCGATTTGATCGGACAGCCAGCCGAAAAATGGCCGCCCCACTCCGTCGAAAATCCGGTTCAAGAAAAGCGCAAAGCCCAACGCCGGCATCACCATGCCGAACAGCTCCACCGGTATCTTGCTGATCTTCATATCCTCGGCTATCGGCGCCATCGAGGCCGCCATCGTCAGACCCCCCGAGGCAATCAGCACGAACATCAGGTACAGCACATAGAACACCGGGCTTCTCAACACCTCAGTCGGCGTATAGCCGTGCGCGGTCTGCGTCGGTTTCACCACCGCGTTCGCCAATTGCGCCGGCGGTACCAGCAGCAGCCACGCCATCACAAACACGATGCCGCCTTGAATGAGGCCAAAGGTTAAAAACGCGTGCTCATACCCGGAAGACTCGATCATGGTGCGAATCGGACCAATCGTCAGCGCAGCTCCGGCCCCAAATCCTGACGCCGTGATCCCGGCCGCCAGACCGCGCCGCCCCGGAAACCACTTCAGCGCATTGCCCACGCACGTCCCGTACACACACCCCGTGCCTATGCCGCCTAATGCCGCCCCGAAATACAGCATCGGCAGCGAACTCGCCATCGAGTTCAGCACCCACGCCGCCGCCACCAGCACCCCGCCAATCAGCACCACATAGCGCGGTCCGAATTTATCCACCATGTACCCCTCAACGGGTATCAGCCAAGTCTCCAGCAACACAAACAAACTAAACGCCACCTGAATCGAGGCCCGGCCCCAGTGATACTTCGCATCGATCGGGTTGACGAACAGCGTCCACCCATACTGCAGATTCGCCACCGCCGCCATGCAGATCACCCCGATGATCAGTTGCACCCATGGATTCGCAAACGGTGACTTCGCAGTTGCATTCTCATTCATTGTAGTTCTCCGTTTCCCAGCCCCTTCCAGCCTAAAGCGCCATGCATCTTTGGATACAAGGCATTCTTAAAACGCCGCGCGCTGTGGACTCTGCCTTGCAGAGTCGTGTGAAGTCAACTAGAGCGCGGTGAGGATGACGCCGCCCGCAATGAGAATGGAACCCAGGCCGACTTTCCAGGTGAGCCTTTCGCCGAGAAAAAGTACCGCGAATATAACCACCAGAACGACGCTGAATTTATCGATGGGAGCTACGCGCGAGGCCGGTGCCATTTGCAGCGCACGAAAGTAGCAAAGCCATGAGAGACCGGTCGCGATCCCCGACAAGACCAAAAACGCCAGTCCTTTATATGACAACGTGACCGGCGCCTGCCACTCTTGGCGCGCCGAGACCAGCAGCGCACTGACCGCAAGAATGACCACTGTCCGATAAAAGGTGGCCAGATCCGAATTGATTTCGGACACGCCGACTTTGCCGAAGATGGCCGTCAGCGCCGCGAAGAAT
>Ga0210392_10001409_pt1 | contig 12733 bp, 14 predicted proteins | sample IncBWC30OmetaG_FD_161057 | JGI IMG/M metagenome (GOLD analysis project Ga0210392, IMG submission 161057) | Forest soil microbial communities from Barre Woods Harvard Forest LTER site, Petersham, Massachusetts, United States - Inc-BW-C-30-O ...
CACGACGTTCATGCTGATCTGCCTGGGCGGGCTGGTGACGAGCCATGAGGCGGGGATGTCGGTGCCGGACTGGCCGACGAGCTACGGGTACAACATGTTCGCGCTGCCGATCCAGTTCTGGCAGGGCGGGGTGATCTACGAGCATACGCACCGGTTGCTGGCGTCTTTCTTGGGGGTTTTGGTGGTGGCCTTGACGCGGTGGCTGGGCGGTTCGGCCTCGCGGATACCGCTGATGATCATCGGTGGCCTGGAAGTTTTGGCGGGGATCGCGATGAACAAGTTTTTTCCCGGCATGCAGGCCGTTGGATACTTTCTGTCCGGGATCGGGGTCGTGGTGCTGCTGGCGGGGGTGGTGTGGTTCCGCAATGCACCAGCCAGCCGCCTGCTGGTGGTGTGCGGTTGGTGGGCGTTTGCGCTGGTCCAATTGCAGGGGTTGCTGGGGGGATTGCGGGTGGCGATGGTTTTGAACTGGCTGGGAGTGCCGCATGGGGCGGTGGCGCAAGGTTTTTTGATTTTGACGTGTGCCATCGCGCTGTTTCTGAGCCGTTGGTGGGTAAATTCGGCGGCGCAAAAGCAGATCGCCGTTCCACGCGGGCTGAGCAGCCATGTGCTTTATCTGACGATTTTGATCTTCATCCAGCTGCTGATCGCGGCGACGATGCGCCATCAGCATGCGGGGCTGGCGATCTGGGATTTCCCGGCGGCGCACGGGAAGGTGTGGCCGGACACATCGCCGGAGGCGATCGCGGATTACAACGCACATCGGCCGGCGGGCACGGTTGGGAGCCCGATCACGGCATTTCAGGTGGATTTGCAGATGGTGCACCGGCTGGTGGCGTATACACTTTTTCTGGGCGTGACGGCGTTGCCGTTCATGGCGCGCAAGAAATTGGGCAACAGCGACTGGCTGACCAAGTTCGCGTGGTTCTGGCTGGGGCTGTTGTCGCTGCAGATCGTGCTGGGCGCGGCGACGATCTGGACGAACAAGGCGGCGGACGTCGCGACGGGACACGTGATGGTGGGGGCGCTGGCGTTATTGACGGGGTCGCTCTGGTGGCTGGTGGCGCGGCGGCGGACACAGGTGGCTGGATAATATGAGAAAAACGGCTTACAACAGCTTGAGCAATGAATGCCTCGCCCCAATTTTGCGGCAAACAACATTGACAGGAATTGCCCTGGCAGGCCAAAATAGGTTGAATTAGGCGCGATTTTGCAGCACCACAATAAATGAAAGTTTCAGCGGAAGTTTTTAATGCCAACGCCGTCTCGGACAAGTCCTGGACGGCGGTTTTTGCCGACCTGGTCAAGGCGCGGCTGACGATGCTCGTGCTGCTCACGACGCTTGTGGGTTTCTACCTCGGCCGGTCCGGGGCGATGGATTACCTCCTGATGTTTCACACGCTGTTCGGCACGGCCTTGGTGGCCGCCGGAGCATCGGCGTTGAACCAGTGGCTGGAACGCGAACACGACGCCAAGATGCGCCGCACCGCAAGCCGTCCGCTGCCGTCAGGCCGGATGCAGCCGGCGACGGTCGTTATTTTTGGCGGGATCTGTTCCGTGGCCGGCCTGGTTTATCTCGCGGTGGCGGTGAACCCGCTGACCAGCGTGCTCGGGGCGGTGACGCTAATCAGCTACCTATTCATCTACACGCCGCTCAAGCGGGTGACGTGGGCGAACACGTTGGTCGGCGCCATCCCGGGCGCGTTGCCGCCGCTGATGGGGTGGACGGCCGCGCGCAATGAACTGGGCGGCGAAGGCTGGGCGCTGTTCGCGATCCTCGCATTCTGGCAGCTGCCGCACTTTTTTGCGATCGCCTGGATGTACCGCGATGAGTATGCGAAGGCCGGTTTCGTGATGCTGCCGAACATCGATCCCGATGGCAGCCGCACCGCGCAACAATCCATCAGCAACACCATCGCCCTGATCTTTGCGAGCCTGTGCCCGTTTGTGCTGGGCATGAGCGGGAAGATCTATCTGGTGGCCGCGCTGGTGCTGGGCGCGGGCTTTTTGCTGTGCGCCATCCAATTTTCGCGGCAGATGACTTTGCCGCGGGCGAAACAGCTGTTTTTTGCCTCGATCATCTATCTGCCGCTGCTGCTGGGGGCGATGGTCTGGGACAAGTTGAAATAAATTTTTATGCAAGCGAACGTCCAACAATTTCCGCCGTTCCGCGAACCGGAGCCGGCGCACGGCCACGACGACCACGGCCATGAGCATCACGAGCCGGGTTTCTGGACCAAGTACGTCTTCTCCTCGGACCACAAGGTCATCGGCATCCAATATGGCATGACCGCGCTGTGCTTTTTGCTGTTCGGATTTTTCCTGATGTTGCTGATGCGCTGGCAGATCGCGCATCCGACCCAGCCGGTGCCGTTCCTCGGGCCGCTGCTGGCAAAAACGCTCGGGCCCATGGCGGCGGGCGGGGTGATTTCCCCGGATCTTTACAACGCCTTCGGGGCGATGCACGGCACCATCATGGTATTCCTGGGCGTCGTGCCGCTGGCGTTCGCGGCGTTCGGCAATTATGTGGTGCCGCTGATGATCGGCGCGCCGGACATGACGTTTCCGCGCATCAACATGGCGAGCTATCACGCGTTTTTCCTCGGCGGCGTGGTGATGTTCGTGAGTTTTTTCATCCCGGGCGGCGCGGCCCAGGCGGGCTGGACATCCTATTCGCCGCTGGCGACCACCATCCCGACCAACGGCCAGGCATTCTGGCTCGTGGGCATGGTGTTGCTGATCACCTCCTCGCTGCTCGGCGCAGTGAACTTCATTGCCACCATCATCCAGTTGCGTGCACCGGGCATGACATGGATGCGCCTGCCGTGGTTTGTCTGGGCGCAGTTCGTGACGGCGTTCATTTTGTTGCTGGCATTTCCGCCGCTGGAAGCCGCCGGTGTGTTGCAATTGATGGACAATGCGCTCGGCACCAGCTTTTTCCTGCCGACCGGCCTCGCGGTCGCGGGCAAGGTGGGTGAAGCCAGCGGCGGCGGCAGCCCGCTGTTGTGGCAACACTTGTTCTGGTTCCTCGGCCATCCGGAAGTGTATGTTTTGATTTTGCCGGCGATGGGCATTGTTGTCGAAGTCATCGCCAACAACACGCGCAAGCCGATCTGGGGTTACAAATCGCTGGTGTACTCCGTGCTGGCGGTGGGATTCCTCTCATTCATCGTCTGGGCGCACCATATGTACATGACCGGCATGGGCCAAAAAATCGCGACGTTCTTCCAGGCGACGACGATGATCATTTCGATTCCGTCCGTCATCATTTTGACGTGCATGTTCCTCTCGCTGTGGGGCGGATCCATCCGCATCAATACGCCGATGCTGTTTGCGCTGGGTTTCCTGCCGATGTTCGGCATCGGCGGCCTGACCGGCCTGCCGCTCGGCCTCGCGGCGGCGGATCTCTATCTGCATGACACGTATTATATCATCGCGCACTTCCATTACGTGGTCGCGCCGGGGACGCTCTTCGCGCTGTTTGCGGGCGTATATTTCTGGTTTCCAAAAATGACCGGGAGGAAGATGAATGAATTCTGGGGCCGGGTGCATTTCTGGTGCTCGTTCGTGTTCATGAACCTGGTGTTCATGCCGATGTTCGCGCAGGGCATCAAGGGCATGATCCGCCGCATGAGCGACGGCGGCGTGAATTATTCCGCCGCCCGCGTGCCGGGCGCGATCGATACGCTGCCGGGTTCCGTCATGGAACTGAACACGTGGATCCTCTGGGCGGCGGTCGGCCTGGGGCTGGCGCAGATTCCCTTCATCATCAATCTTTTCTGGAGCATCAAGCACGGCGAGAAGGTGGGCACCAATCCGTGGCAGGCCACCACGCTGGACTGGCACACGCCCACGCCGCCGCCGCATGGAAATTTTCCGAAGGCGCCGCGCATCGTGCGCGGACCCTACGAATACAATGCGCCAGGTTTCGAGGGCAGTTTTGCGCCGCAGGCGGAATTTCCCGCCGCGGATCATGGCCACGCCCAACCCGCCCATCACTGAAATATTTCCATGGAAATCCCTTATACAGTCCAAAACCGGCCGGATACCGGCATCTATAACGCCAAGCTGGGCATCTGGCTTTTTCTGGCGTCCGAAGTCATGCTTTTCGGCGGATTATTTTCCGCCTACGTTTTGTTGCGTGCCGGATCGGAACCCGGCATGTGGCCGCACGGCTGGCTTGATGTCAGGCTCGGCACCGTCAACACGCTGCTGCTGGCGCTCTCGGCCATCACCACGCTGCTCGCGTGGGCGGCGTGCAAGGTGCGCGATTTTCGCAAGTTTAAGATTTTCCACGCCTGCACCATCCTGCTGGCGCTCGCGTTCCTGGGCATCAAATCGTACGAATATCACGACAAGTTCATCCACTATGAGATCGCGCTGAACGATGGCACGTTTGTGGACGGCCATCTGGTGGAAAAATCCGCCGACTTTGACCTCAAGAAAAAGACCGGCACGGTCACGCTGCACGGCCGCGCCGTGACCGACCGCAAGGAACTGATGGATCTGCGGGCGCCGGAGGCGAAGGCTGCCACCCTTGAGGAACATGTCGTCGCCGCCGCGGACATCAAAAAGATGCAGAACTACGGCCCGTGGCACAATACGTTCACGGCGATCTATTTCACCATGACCGGCCTGCACGCGCTGCACATCATCGGCGGCACGCTCGTGATTTTCTACCTGTGGGGGCCGGGCAGCCGGATGTGGAAGACGGACCCGGAACGTTTCACCAACCGCATCGAAGTCTCCGGCCTGTTCTGGCACTTCGTCGACCTGGTCTGGATTTTCCTGTTCCCGGTCATGTATTTGACCTGAAGATTTACCTGAGCGAATTTGAACATGTTATGAGCGAATCTGAGAAACCCGTCACGATGCAAAGCTACATCGCGCTTTGCCGGAACATCTTTATCGTCGTCCTTCTTGCCATCGGCTGCATGATTGCCGCGTCGTTCGCGCATATCGGCGAGGGCTGGACGTTGAAGGTTGCCCTCATCCTGGCCATCGCCGCGGTGAACGCCTTTCTCGTCGCCGGCTATCTGATGCACTTGCTGTCGGAAAAGAAACTCATCTATACCGTGCTGACGTTCACCGTGATTTTCGTCATCGGCCTGTTCGGGCTGACGCTGTGGGCGATGACTGATTTTCCCGTGGGGACCGCCGTTCATTGAATCAAAATGTCGCTCAAGGCCTTTCATCTGATTTTTGTGACGCTGCTGACCTCGCTGTCATTCGGCTGCGCGGCATGGGCGTTCAGCAATGGGCGGCCCGGCTGGGGCATCATCGGCATCGTGACGGGCATCCTCGTCATCATCTACGGCATTTATTTTTTGAAGAAACTGAAAAAGATCAGCTACCTGTGAAATTGTCCGCCAAAATATTTTTGTTGGCCATGCTGGCGGTGCTTGTGCCTTCACCGGCGTTCGCCTGTGCCACGTGCTACGGCGCGAACATCAATTCGCCAATGGCTGACGGCATGAACTGGGGCATCTTCACGCTGCTCGGCGTGGTCGGCACGGTGCTGGCGACGTTTCTGACTTTTCTCGTGTATATCATCCGCAAAAGCGAGGCGCTGAATGCCGCCGCTGAATCCTCCGCCAAAGCTCCCCAAGTATGAACGACTGGTTTGCCTATCACATCCTCGGACTGCCCGAACGCGCCGCGCTCGGTGCCAAGCCCATTGACGACCTCATGGTCTGGGTGCATTACCTCATGCTCGTGCTGTTCGTCGGCTGGGTCGCCTATTTCTGCTACGCCCTCTGGCGTTTCAACGAACGGCGCAATGCGAAGGCCAATTACGGCGGCTCGACCAGTTCGATGCCAAAATATATTGAAGTCATCATCGTGGTCGCCGAGGCGGTGTTGCTGCTTGGAATCGCGATCCCGTTGTGGGGCAAAAACGTCCAAGAATTTCCCGATCCCAAGAGCGCCACGGTGATCCAGGTCATGGCGCAGCAGTTTGGCTGGAATTATCGCTATGCCGGGCTGGACGGACAATTCGGCACGCAGGACATGAAACTCATCTCTGAAAAGAACATCTTCGGGGTTGATCCCAAAGACCCGGGCGGCAAGGACGACGTCCAGCTTTATAACGGCAACATCCACGTCGTCGTGGACAAGCCGGTGATCATCTATCTGAGTTCCAAGGATGTCATCCATTCGTTCAAACTCGTCGCCATGCGCATGACCCAGGACGCGATCCCCGGCCTGCGCATTCCGCTGACCTTCACACCGACCAAGATCGGCCGTTACCAGATCGAATGCGCGCAACTCTGCGGTGGCGGCCATTCTGCGATGGCCGGCGGTTTTGTGGTGGTCGAATCACAGGATGACTTTGATGCCTGGATGAAGTCGCAGGAGGCCAAGGTGGCGGCGGCGGCCGCCGGCCCGCAGAGCTTTGAGTAATTTTCCGCCGCCACAACCGGCCACGCTTCATGCCTGAAAATTCCCGCCCGCTGCCACGCTCTGTGTGGCTCGGCTGCAGCCTGGCCTTCAGCCTGATCGGCCTGGCGGTTGTGGCTTCGATGCTGCAGAACGCGCGCCGGCAGCAAGCCCCTTTGCCGGTCATTGGGCCAGTGGCGGATTTTACGCTGACCAACCAAGATGGAAAGGTCGCCACGCTGGCAGACCTCACCAACCATGTCTGGATCGCCGACATCATCTTCACGCGTTGCGCGGGGCCATGTCCGCGCCTGACGATGCAGATGAAAACGTTGCAGGAGAAGATACCCGCCAACGGTGCCACCCGGTTTGTCACACTCACAACCGATCCGGCATATGATTCGCCGGAGGTCCTCAAAAAGATCGGCCTGCATTACGGCGCAGATTTCAGCCGCTGGAATTTTCTCACGGGCACCAAGGCGGAGATCGCGGGGCTTGCTGCTGGCAGCTTGAAGCTGAGCGCACAACCGGTGAAGCCGGAGGAGCAGAAGGATGCGGCCGACCTGTTCATCCACACGACCATCTTTGTCATCGTGGACAAACATGCGCAACTGCGCGGGTTTTTTGAGACCGGCGGCGAGGACGTGGATTGGACGAATGCTGTCCTGCCCAAAATCATCGGCACCGTGAACCAGTTGGAGGGCGAGCCATGAGCATCCATGACCTGCCCATCGTCAATGCCATGTTGAACGGTTTGAGCGCGATTTTTCTGACGCTGGGGTTCATTTTCATCAAGCGGGGCAACAAGATCGCGCACCGGAACTGCATGATCACGGCGTTCTGCACCTCCGTTGTTTTTCTGGCCTGTTACCTTACGTACCATATCTGGCTGGGCGTGGTGCTGCATCAGGGTCCGACGCGGTTTTTGAACCCGGAATGGTTCAAGCCGGTTTACCTGACGATTCTTATCAGCCATACGATTCTAGCAGCCGTGATCGTGCCACTCATCCTGATGACGTTGTACCGGGCACGGAAGCAGGATTTTGAGGCGCACAAGCGCATCGCCCGGTGGACCTGGCCGCTGTGGATGTATGTCTCCGTGACCGGCGTGGTGATTTATCTGTTACTCTACCAGATTTTCCCGCAGAAATAGGCGAATGACATCCGTCGCCACCGTCCGCATCCACGCCAGCCAGTTTCCGACAAACGTGCAACGTGACCTGTTGGCCTCTTTGCGCACGCGGCGGGTGAACCACAAGTTTCATTACGACAGCGTCAAACAGACCCGAAAATGGCTCGCCCTGCACGAGGCTCATTCCCCCGCGCGTTATGATGATGATTGCCGGTCAACTTATGATCACGCGTTCACCGAAACCGCCGGGAAAATAAAATCGAAATCAGTCCATGTCATTGGTCTTGGCTGCGGTGGCGGTAAAAAAGATTCACGGCTCCTGGCATTGCTGCAAAAAAGAGGCAAGAGCGTTTTCTACACGCCCAGTGATGTCAGCACCGCGATGGTTCTGGTCGCCCGCCAGGCGGCGCTAAAAGTTTTGCCAGAGAAGAATTGTTTCCCATTCGTTTGTGACCTGGCCACGGCGAATAATTTGCCAGCCGTGCTGGCCACGCGTCACCCGTCCGTGGTCACTTTCTTTGGCATGATCCCGAACTTTGAGCCGCAAATCATTCTGCCCCGGCTGGCGCGGCTTGTCCGCCCGAAGGATCATCTGTTATTCAGCGCCAACCTTGCGCCGGGCGACAACTATGCCGCCGGGATAAGGCGCATTCTGCCGCAATACGACAACCCGCTCACCGGTGACTGGTTGACGGCTTTCCTGTCCGATTTGGGCGTGGAAAAGCGCGATGGAAAATTGATTTTTACGATTGAACCCGGCGGGCTGAATCTCCAGCGCATCGTGGCGAAGTTTCATTTCGCCCGTGCCTGTCGCGTAGAAGCGGGCGGCCAAGTTTTTAAATTTCTGCCCGGCGAATCCATCCGGCTCTTCTTTTCTTATCGCTACACGCCGGAGCGCGTCCACAAAACCCTGCTCCGGCACGGCTTGGAAGTCTGCCAACAATGGATCTCCGCCTCGGAAGAAGAGGGTATTTTTCTTTGCCGGTCCTTGCGGACGGCCATCATGGAGACGCGGCGCTAGACGACAGGTTGCGGAGAGTAATTAGAGTTCAAAACACCTTCAGCGTATCAAGCACGGCCTTGATGCGCGGGACCTCATGGGTCCGGAGCAGATCGGTCTTTCCCAGCGCGGCGAGAACCGCGAAAAACGGCTCGGCGCAACGGACTTCTTCCCCGAAAAATTCAAACGCATGCGGCAGGGCGTGGCAGATGGGGAACCCCAGTTCGCGCAACCGGAAGGTGTTCAGGAAGACATTCATCTGGTGCCGGACACGGACCGCGCTGTCCTGCAGGTTGCGGTAATAAAAGCCGAGGCCGGGATCTAGGAAGATCTTCTGCACGCCGTTGCGCTGGGCGGTTTCGACCTGGCGCGCAAAGAAATCGCGCAACATCGGAACGGGGTCAGTGCTCAAATCAAAGTCGCCAACCTCGCGGACATTTTTCCCGGCCACATAGCAGATGATGACCGCCGCATCATGCGCGGCGACCAGCTTGAACATTTCGTCCGAAGCCTCCGTGCCGGTGAGGTTCAAAATGTTGGCGCCGGCTTCCAGGCTGGCGCGGGTCACGGCGGGCGAATAGGTCTCGACCGAGACGAGGATATTTTCCGCCCGCAAACCCTTGATGACCGGTATCAATTTGGATTGCTGGGCGGCATCATCCGCCCGGGCCGCATGGGCGAGGGTGGATTCCGCGCCGACATCAATGATGTAAGCGCCTTGCGCGGCCAGAACTTTTCCGCGCTGGACGGCCGAGTCCGGGTCCAGGCACACGCTTTCGCGATACCACGAATCGGCGGAAAGGTTCACCACGCCCATGATGGCGGGTCCGGAACCGGCGGCGAACTGCTGGTCACCCAGCGAAAATGCCTGCACCCCCGCCCGGGCGGCGGCGCGGTTCTGTTCGAGCAGGCCGGCTAGATGTTCGAGCGACAGCATGGGCGCATCGTAAGCGAGAAATGCCTTTTCGCCAACAGATTGGCGGCGGAAATTGGATCGTTACCGCTGCTGCAGAAACGTGTCCCGCAACGAACCCTTCTCCGTCGTAATGGCGGTGCCGGCACCAATGTGATGTTTGTCAAACCAGCCGTCGTGCGTTTCGAGCACGAAGCGGATGTTGTCGGTCGCTGAAAAAACCGTATTGGTGTCGTCGTGCTCCAGGTGATGGATTTCTTGGATCACGCCATTGGGGTCAATATAGGCGGCCGAAATGGATTCGGGACAGTTCTTCATCCAGAAGGCCGCCCGGTCCGTGGCCGGCAGCACAAAGAGCATCGCATCCGTTTCCTGGATGTTCGTGCGGAACATCATGCCCGTCTGTTCCTGTATCGGGGTCAGTGCCAGCTCGGCGTCAAACGTTTCCGGCCCGAGATAAATCTTCATCGTCCGTAATTTCGGCTGGGCCTGTTTGGGCTCGTTGTCGTCGGTCGAAGCTGCGGCGGGCGCGGACGTGGACGGTGCGGGCTTGCTGCAACCGGCGACTAACACCGCCGCCAGCAACAAGGCAAAATGGCATTTAAACTTCACTTGGACAAACTGCCCGATTTGCCGGACTTTTTCAACGGAAACAAAGGCGATATCGTTTGCGGAAGGCAAATGCCGTTTTTCGCCCGGTTTCGCGGTGCAAGTCACCGCTAACAAATCGCAACCCGCCGTCAGTGCTGGGAATCCGCCGGTGCTAACTTTAACGTGCCGCGTCAACCTCCCGCTGTGGGGCGGTTGACTTGTGCGCCAGAAACCGTATTTTGCCATTGCTGTGACAACCATTGTCCAACCCGCCGCCACCGTGCGGCTCGACGAACTGCCGCCGCGCGTTTGCGCCGTGGTGTGCCATGTCGCGACCGACGATGAGGACACGCAACGTCTCAAGGCGCTGGGCGTCTGCCTCGGTCGGCGTGTGGAACTGGTCCGCGTGGGCGACCCGCTGATCTTGAAAGTGTTTGGCTCGCGCCTCGGCATCTCGGCCGAACTGGCCCGGCGGGTGCGCGTGGAAATCTGCCAGCCCGGCCATTGCGCGTTGAAGGAAGAGCACGAGGGCGCATGAGCGCGTGCCACGATACCGCAGCGCCCGCGTCCCATCCGCACCACGCCTTCACCTTGGCGCTGGTCGGCAATCCCAACGCGGGCAAGACCACCCTGTTCAATGCCCTGACCGGCCTGCGCGCCAAGACGGCGAACTTTCCCGGCACCACCGTCGAACGCAAGGTCGGCCGCCTGCACCTGGACCACAAGCAGATCATCGTCGTGGACCTGCCCGGGTTGTACAGCCTCGACAGCAAATCGCCGGACGAAAAACTGGCCGCCGATGCCTTGCAGGGAAAGCTCGAGCACACCGCGCCTTCCGCCGCGCTCGTCGTCGTGGATGCGACGAACCTTGAACGCAACCTCTTCCTCGTCAGCCAGGTTCTGGAATTGAAGAAATGCCCCGTGATCGTGGCGCTGAACATGATGGACATGGCGCGGCGCGACGGCATCCGCATCGACGTGGCGAAACTGCGCAAAGAACTCGGTTGCGCGGTGATTCCCGTGGCGGCCCGCAACGGCGAAGGCATCGCCGAACTCAAAGCGGAGCTCGACCGGCTGGTGACCGGCTCCATGCCCGAGGCCTTGCAGCACGCCGACCCCGGCTGCGCCGGCTGCACCGGCTGCACCTTCCAGGCCCGTTACGAATGGACGGAGCAGGTATCCACCCGCGTCATGGACGCCGCCGCGCCGCAGCGTTCCGAGTGGACGGACCGGCTCGATGACGTGCTCACCCACCCGGTTTTTGGCGTCACGGCCTTTCTCGCCGTGATGTTGCTGGTGTTCGCGCTCATTTTCTGGGCGGCCAAAATCCCGATGAATTTGATCGACCAGTTGTTCAGCCATCTCGGCGGCTGGGTCGGCTCCATTGTCCCCGCCGGCGATTTCCAAAGCCTGCTTGTCAACGGCGTCATCGGCGGCGTTGGCGGCATCCTCGTGTTTCTGCCGCAGATCTGCATCCTGTTTTTTGCGCTCTCGATCCTGGAGGATACCGGCTATCTGGCGCGCGCGGCTTTCGTGATGGACAAGATCATGCGCCGCTTCGGCCTGCCCGGCAAAGCCTTCGTGCCGATGCTCTCGGCGCACGCCTGCGCCATCCCGGCCATCATGTCCACCCGCGTTATTGAGAACCCGCGCGACCGGCTCGTGACCATCCTCATCACACCATTGATGGCCTGTTCGGCGCGCATCCCGGTGTATGCGATGGTCACGGCAATGATCTTCCCGAACTCGCCGTTGAAGGCCGGCCTGGTTTTCACCGCCGCCTACGCGTTCGGCGTGGCCACCGCGCTGGTGATGGCCTTGATTTTCCGTGGCACGATCCTCCCCGGCGGCAGCAAACCCCTGATGATCGAACTGCCGCAATACCGCATTCCCGGCCTGCGCGTGGCACTGCTGCATACCTTCGACCGCGCCAAGATCTTTGTGAAGCAGGCGGGCACGATCATCCTCGCCATCTCGCTCATCCTCTGGGCGCTTTCGTATTATCCCAAGTCCGCGCCGCCGGCCGCCGCCGTGGCCATGACCGAGCAGGCCGCGCAGGTGGAAAAAGCCGGCGATGCCGCCAAGGCCGGCGAGTTGCGGATCGAGGCCGGCCGCCTCACCGCGCAACATTCGTTGCAAAACTCCTTCGCCGGCAAGATCGGCCATGTGATCGAGCCCGCCATCGCGCCGCTCGGTTACGACTGGCAGATCGGCATTGGCATCTTCAGCTCCTTCGCCGCGCGCGAGGTGATCGTCTCCACGCTGGCCATCGTTTATGGCGTGGGCGAGGACGCGGCGGAGAACAACCGCAGCTCGCTCTACGATTCCCTGCGCCGCGCCAAGCGCACCGACGGCACCCCCATCTTTAATGTGGCGACCTGCGCCAGCCTGCTCGTGTTCTACATCCTCGCCGCGCAATGCCTCTCCACCACCGCGGTCGTCCGGCGCGAGACCGGCGGCTGGAAGTGGCCGCTCTTCCAGATCGCGTACATGACCGGCCTCGCCTACTTCGCGGCGTTGATCGTGTATCAGACCCTGCGGCATTTCGGCCACGCCTGAGGCGGAGCGTTGTCCGCCTGCGTCGCCGCGGATTTTCTTGGACGTTAAGCGTTGAATGTTGGGCGTTGAATGTTCCCTCTTGTCCTGCCCATAACGGGTAGGGAGCACTGCTTCTTCATTCTGCATTCTTAATTCTTCCTTTGTTGCAAATGGCTCCTCC
>Ga0210392_10001410_pt1 | contig 12728 bp, 10 predicted proteins | sample IncBWC30OmetaG_FD_161057 | JGI IMG/M metagenome (GOLD analysis project Ga0210392, IMG submission 161057) | Forest soil microbial communities from Barre Woods Harvard Forest LTER site, Petersham, Massachusetts, United States - Inc-BW-C-30-O ...
CGCCACGGCCCAGAATATCTAGAATGATCTCATGGGGGATAACGTCTGAGGTTTGAACCGCGATCATCGCTCCCGTCACCGAAAGGTTTCTTATCGTGCAATCAACGCGCTCGCGGCCAAACGAGACCTTTCCAGCTTTGAAAACTCGCTCCCTTCGTGCCGCACGTTTATCGATCATTTGAAGAGGATACGACGCCGGTTTTCAAATTCTAGTAAATGAACAATCGAAAATGGGTACCCTGCTGCTAAGGAATCGGTAACCTTCGAGAGACTGCCTCGTACAGCGGAGTCGTCGCGCATCGCTACGAAGCGGATCTTGGTCGGGCGGCCTGGAGCACGTCGCTCCCGGTGCAACGGATGCCGCGTTACGCGCTGCAGTCTGCAATCTCGGCGGCGACATCAACTAAGATTGCTGACTCGGTCGAATGTTGATCAGAGCTGGCATTCCGATTGCTCAGGATTGCTCGAACCCATTCGTCCGACTTCGGGTCGTACCAAACCAGAGCAGATCCTATGCCGCCAATGTCCCGTTTAGAAACATTACTGAGCCATCCCGGCACCGCCATGAAACTGCAGGCGCTCACCGCTGATTTGTGTTGGCGCGTTCAGCTTCTCGAGTCCGACATCCAAGACGAGGAGAAGCGGACGGGTATCTCCAATCTTTCCAATAGCGCGTACCCGATCTTTGCCCGAAATCTGAGAACCAGACGCGACAATCTCTTGGCCACGATCAAGATGCTGCAGAGCCGCTTGGCCAAAACAGAAGTGGCCGCTTAGTTTGGCGCCGCCCTCTTCGGATAATCGTCGTTGCGGCTTCATAAGCTTGCGGAGATGGCGAGCACGATGTCGGCTTGGCGCGAGCCGTGCTTGTCCTGAACGTGGTCCGACGGGTCGCGGTTCACCGAAGGACGGCGCTCCCTTTTCGGATAGGTGCGGAACTTCTCATGCGCGGCGTGCTGATCTACTGCGCCGACTAGAAGTGCGATGCGATGACGGAGCTGAAAACGATTGTTACTGACGCGACCGGCATGCCGATCGGCGTTAAGGTTGTGGCCTCATAAATCCGCCATGTCGGCTTTCCCCCAAAAAGAACATCCCGGACCAGCACATAATTCAGGTGCGGAGGTTGGCTGTCGTGGCGACGTTAGCCTGACGACTATCAACTCACCCCACCACTGGCGAAAGTGTGTGTCGCTTTAGGAACGCTCGTTAATATCTCAAGTTCTTCTAGATGACAGATACCCCCATTGAGAAGTCACCTGCGCAGAAGCTGGCGGAAGCCTTGGGGGCTACGCCTCCTATCGGGCTGTGCAGGCAGCGACCCAGCTCCGTTCCGAGCGGCTCGCCCGAGAGGCGGCCGAGCCGCCTGACGCCAAGCCCACTGAAGCCAAGCCGGTAGCTTCAAAGCCGAAACGGCGGAAAAAAATCATTTGCTATTGACCGGCGCTACCCGAACGCCTCCATCACCCGCTCCATCGCCGGGTGCTTGTGGTTCTTCACCTTGACCCAGTGCTTGGCGCGGCCTCGTCCTCTTGTCCCAGAACTTTTCCGGTCTTTTCTTACACTCCCCCTCGTGTCTGCTCAGATATGTCCGTCTTGCCGAGCCAAACCGTCAGGAGTACCGTTCCAAAAAACAAAAAGCGTTTGGTGGGGGAATTGCAATGACCATAGCTATTGGGCATGACCTCGATCGTGCTGACCGTCGCCGCCGAATTTGGGCGATATTCGGAAGCTCATCCGGCAACCTAGTCGAATGGTACGATTTCTACGCCTACGCTTTTACAGCGCTGTATTTCGCGCCTTCGTTTTTTCCAAACGGCGATCAAACCACGCAACTTCTCCAGACCGCCGCCGTTTTCGCAATCGGCTTTCTAATGCGGCCGATCGGCGGTTACATCTTCGGATTCATTGCCGACAAGTACGGCCGTAAGAATTCAATGATGATCTCCGTGCTGATGATGTGCGCAGGCTCGCTCGCCATCGCAGTGTTGCCAACATATGCAACGATCGGGACAGCGGCGCCCGTTCTGCTGCTGGTAGCGCGAATGGTCCAGGGTCTTTCGGTCGGCGGTGAATATGGCACAAGTGCGACTTATATGAGCGAAGTAGCCTTGCCGGGCAAACGAGGTTTCTACGCGTCATTCCAATATGTAACGCTGATCGGCGGCCAGTTGCTGGCTTCATTGGTCGTGCTCATGGTCCAGCAGTCTCTTACGGATGGGGAATTGCGGGCGTGGGGTTGGCGCATTCCGTTTTTCATTGGCGCGGCTTTCGCAGTTGTCGCCTTGTTCCTGAGGGCCTCACTGACCGAGACTTCTTCGGCTGAAAGCCGCTCACGTAAAGAAGCTGGTTCTCTTCGTGAAATTTTCAAACATCATACAAGAGCTTTTCTGATCGTTCTTGGCTTTACCGCCGGCGGGTCGTTGATCTTCTACACATTTACGACTTACATGCAGAAGTATCTGATCAACACCGCGCATATGAACGACCGTACTGCAAATGTAGTGATGACCGTTGTATTGTTCACTTACATGATTATGCAGCCGTTATTTGGAATGTTTTCGGACCAATTCGGCCGCAAGACGTCGATGCTGTTATTTGGCGGCCTTGCGACGCTGTGTACGGTGCCGTTGATGTATGCGATCGCTGACGTTAAGAGCCCGCTCGCCGCGTACGGCTTAATCATTGTGGCGCTCGCCATCGTATCACTCTACACCTCCATCAGCGGGCTGGTTAAGTCAGAAATGTTCCCACCTGAGGTGCGCGCGATGAGTGTTGGCCTCGCTTACGCGCTAGCCAACGCCATCTTTGGCGGCTCTGCGGAGTATGTTGCGCTCTGGTTCAAGAACAGTGGTGCGGAATCGAACTTTTATTGGTACGTCACCATTATGTGCGCCATCGCCCTTGTCGCTTCGATCCTGATGCCAGATCCGAAGGTCAAAGGCTATCTACAAGGCGAAAGAACCGACATTTAAGCCGCGGGCAAAGCGAGAACTCGGCCGCAAGCCATGACGCTGTAGTTTTGCAGATTCGTTTGCCCAACTGAAATCTGAGATGAAACAGATGCTAATAAGAAGGCAAGTGACCGGCACAGACTAGCCAGAGGGTTTTTCTGAGCCTAACGCTAATCGGCTAACTTTTGCGTTGGCGAGCAGAGTGGGAGGGCGCGGGGGAGGCCGGCGGAGCTGAGGCGGATTATGCAGGACGACCGGTAGGAGCTCGCCAAAAGCTTGAAGAGCCATTCTTGACCCAAATCGTCCTTGTTATCGCTACAAGCACCTCGGGGGTATTGCGCCTCGGCGGGCCGGCGGTCGGTGGTCAAATTGACCACCATGAAATTCGGTTACGCCTCTAGATTTTTGGCATGATTTTTGATGTGGCGGGTTCACTTTTCCCCCTGGGGCACCCAGGCTAAGCGTCGGCACGGGACGAAAGCCAGCGCGCGATGGAGGCGGCGATCGACGGGACGGTGAACGACGCATCCCTATTTCTTGTCGCTGCTGGTGAGCGTACCGCCGAGGCCTGCCATGATGGCGGCGAACAGGTCCTGAAAGCGTTTCCGCGAGTTTAGGGTCGAAGGTGAACCAGCTCTGCATCAACGCTTCCGGAGAAGCCTTGTCGATGTTGGCCATCATCTGCTGCTGAAGCTGGTCCATCACCGCGATCTGCATCGGCGCGACATCGGGGAGCCCGATGAACTGGCGGGCCTCGAGGGGTGTGCAATCTATCTGGACGTTTACTTTCATGTCCCATCCTGGCCGGATTTCGATATGCGAAGAACCGCCGGCGCATCGAAATTGATGTGAGCCTCGGTGCCGTCCATCGGTCTCGCTCCTTGCTTTTAGGGTCCTCCCGCAAAGGGGCTTCAAGCAAAATGGCCGCCGCCACACAGCGGCGGCCCAAGTCTATTTGGGAGGAAACGTGCCAACGATGGGAATCGCCCATCGTCGGCAAGTTATTACATGCATCTTCCGGGCCAGCGGGCGAGTCGATGTCCCAGAGGGCGACCTGTTCCGGCGTCCGCAGCTTGCAATTTTTGTGGGTGTTGCCTGGAACCCACTACGTGCATGCACTTATCTGGCCGCGCTTTCATGGCGCGCTGGCATTGAACAACGCGCAAGGGCAATCAGCTTTTGGAACTAACACGAGGCTTTGGCGAGCTGTCGCCGCTCGAGATGGCGTCGGATTCGTCGGCATTAATCGCGGCGGCCCTCGAGAAAGGCCTCAAAGGCTTCTGGTGATTCGTAGGCCGCCCTAATAATACGGATCGCCTCTTCCTGCGTTCTGCCGATTGCCGTGAACTTTCTTATTGCAGCCTCAAATCTACTTTCGGCGCGTTTTTCACGGTGATCAGACAGCGACGTGACTTTCGTTTCCGTCATATTTATTTGCCTTTCGCTTTGAGCCCGATCTCGACGAGGCGGGCCCTATCGCCGACGCCAGCAAAAAGGCCGCCCGCAGTATGCCGAGCGGCCCTCCGGGATCAAAATTTATTCGCGATGAAACGCCCCTTAAGCCCCGGCGTTGCAATCCTAAACAAGGGCGCTTGCGGATTGTGTTCACATTTCAACGTTCGCTGCGAAATCTTTGCAGGTGTGCTCTCGCGGTCACTAATCGTGGATCACGCAAACAGCGCCGCACCGCTGTCGGTGAACCTCACGTAGGTGCCGCTCTCGTGCCGTCAGATCCAGCGGAGGCGATGGCGCGCTCGATCCCGGCCCGGAATTGCTCACCGCTGCCGCCATCCGTTAGAAACGGCTCGTTGACACGTTTGATGAAGATAGGGCCGTCCTGAAGGGCTTCGAAGCCGTTGGCGATCTCGACGAGCTTGCGCGCTGCGGCATCGGGATCGGCGGAAGAGTGAGGATCGACTTCATGCCCAACCTCCTCCTTGTTCTATACCCCACAACCCGCTGCTGCTTAGCGCGAGTCGAGTTAGTAATTTCTTAACTATAAGCGCATCAGCTTGCGCCGTCGTGTGTTCTTGAGTCACGTCGGCGGTGATGCGATGAACAGACAAGATTGGCTGATGGCGTTGAGGACATTCCTTGTGGTGTATCTGATCCTTTGAGTTGCATCACGACAGCACCGCTGCTCGATCCTCCTTGCCCGCGCCCCGCAACGTCCAAGTCGCAAGTGGCTCGCGCCCATTCAGACTACTTCCTTTGCCCTCCCGGATACGGCGCAATCACGACAACATTGCCCAGCCAAGCTGGGCCTCCCGCGGTCGCTCCTGCCCGTGGGGATGCAACTGATGGCCCCGGTGCTTCCCTGGCCGCCGGCGCCGTTTTTCCGGGCCGCCGATATAAAGATGCGCCATGCCTGACACTGAAGGCGTTCCTAGCACGTCCGCCGCGACCGCAGAATCCGCAGCGCCGGCCGACAACATCATCAATTTTACATCGACGAATATCGCCTTCAATGTCGGTCGCGCTTTGGATGAGGTTATGGAGGCTTATGACAAGCGCCGCGGGATGCTCGCCGTCGCTTTCAAGATTGCAAATCTTTCCTCGGCGCAGCTGAAAGCTAGCTTCGCGCGGGCCACGCCCGAGAGCATAGAGGCGCTGTCGGACCTTCTCTGGAAAGACACGGAGGCGTTCATCGCCCTGACCGAAATGCTCCTGGATGTTCGGGATCGTGTCGAGGCCGCGCGGCGCAACCGGATCTGACGCCGATATACCCCAGAGCACGATGAGCCCGCCGCGTTGGCGGGCTTTGTTTGATCCCGGATCACTTCGCTAGATCGTGATGCCGTTCTCGCGTGTGCATACCCAAAAATGTAGACGCGATGGCGATTTATCCCGGATCAGTTCGCTACATCGTGATGCCGTTCATATACACCTATTTCGCTACATTGTGATCTGTGTCGCCTTTGCACTTGATGCCACATCGGCGCCACTTTGAGGTCCCCCTAACGACGTTGCGGATTCGGTTTTCCGAGGGCAAAACGTGGGGAACGGCTCGGGCATTTCTTGCGGTTCGGGAAAATCGGATAAAATGCACGGACTGAAACGCAGATTCCTCATGCGTCCCGTTTGACTGAAGCAGACCTACCCCCGATTTCCAGGCGGGTTGCGCGAAATCCAATTCCCCTCTTGTCGGGCGGCGGCTTTCGCAAAATGCGAAACCACGATAACGCGCAGTGGCCCTGGAAAGGCCGCCGCTCGACAGGAACCTTACCCGATGTCCCTGCCCGACATTTACCGGCCAATTGAGCTTGCTAAACGCCTAGGCACGTCAGAGCGACGGGTCCGCGCGAAAGCGCGAGAGATCGGCGCATGCATTACCGTTGCCAAGGGCCGAATTGTCCTCACTGGCGATCACGTCAACCGCATCACGGAGTCATTCGAATGTCCCTCACGGTCTACAAAAGGGGCGAAATCTATCACGTCAGGGGCACGGTTGCCGGACGTGTCATACGAGAAACTACGGGAACTGCGCTCAAGGAAGTCGCCGAGCAAATCGCCCACCGCATCGAAGCGCGAGAGTGGAAACGTAGTCTTGATGGACCCCAGGCGGTCCTGAGATTTTCCGATGCCTCTGCCGCCTATCGCAAGGCCGGCAAGCCGACGCGATTTCTCGATCGCATCGAGGACTATTGGAAGGAGACGCTTGTCAAGGACATCACGGCTGGCGGGATCAAGCAATCAGCAATCGAACTCTATCCCAACGCAGGCCCGGCTACCCGCAACCGTCAGGTGATCGTGCCGACGCAAGCGATTATCAATCATTGCGCCGAGCTGGAACTTTGCCCGCTGATCCGGGTGAAACGGTTCAAAGTTGAGACGAAGGAAAAGACGCCGGTCACCTGGGCTTGGGTACTCGCCTTCGCCGCGGCCAACAAGCCGCAGATCAGTGCGCTGGCAATGTTCATGTTCCTGACAGGGGCCCGGATATCGGAAGCCCTCGCAGTTGATTGGCCTGACATCAACCTTCAGAAACGGACGGTGCTCATCAGGCAAACCAAAATCGGAGCAGAACGCACCGCGCATCTACCTCCGCCGTTGTTCATAGCGCTTGCGAATCTTCCTCGCGATCGGAAGCCGTTCAAATATCGCCACAGGGGCTTGCTGGTGCGAGTTTGGCGGAATGCATGCAAACGTGCGGGGGTTGAGGTTTTATCGCCTCACTGCTGCCGCCACGGCTTTGCAACGGCCATGCTGCAGCGGGGCTATGATCCAGTGACAGTTGCCAAGCGCGGCGGTTGGAAAACGGCTCGCCACGTCTTTGAAACATACGGCCACGCACTCGAGGACAAGACCATTACGGACGGTCTGACCAGCACACCACAAGCACAATTTAAAACTCCGATTCAAGAAACCCGCGAAAACAAAGGCTAACTTGCACCTGTTTCTACCCCTGGCGAAGGCCGCAAACTTTTGCAGGCGATTTGCCGGCAAAGATCGCATCGTCTGCTATATGTCGGCCTTGAACGCAAACGAAGCGCGCAGCGGTGTCGAAACAGCATCCCGGTGATGGACCAGCCTCGGGAGAACGGGCGGATCGTGGCCTCGATGAGGAGCCGCGACCGGCTTCGAATCAGGGGCTTGCGATTTTCTTCGCAGCACTCGCGGCCGCGCTTATGCTGGGTTATCTCTTCCTCAACAAGCTTGTCGATATTTCGCGCGAGGAAGACTGCATGCTGTCGCGCGCCAAAAATTGCGCAGCCATCGAATTGCCGTCCAACCGATAATTTCAAGAAACTTCGTCAGCTCTCGTCGGAAGGTTTTGAACGACTTGCCGAACGATCGCCGCCGGGCGCGGCGAGACGGCCGAGCGTGGCGACTTCCCGCATCCACTGCTTGCTTGGCTTCGCCGGATAGCCGCCCCAGGTTTCGCCCGGCGGAACGTCGTGCATGATGCCCGAACGCGCCGCCACCTTCGCTCCGCGCCCGATCGTGACATGCGGCGCCAGACCAACCGAGCCGCCGAGAACGGCGTAATCCTCAAGCGTCACGCTGCCGCTCAGTCCCGACTGCGCCACCACGATGCAATGCCGTCCGATCACGACGTTGTGGCCGATCTGACACGAATTGTCGATCTTGCTTGACTCTCCGATCACGGTATCGCGGATACCGCCGCGATCGATCGTGGTGCCGGCGCCGATCTCGACATCATTCTGAATGATGACGCGGCCGGTCTGCGGAATCTTTTGTTGGGCCGCATCCGTCGTATAACCAAACCCGTCCTGCCCGATGCGGCAGCCGGGATGTATCACGACACGATCGCCGATCAGCGAGTGCATGATGGTGCAGCCGGCGCCGATGGCACAATCGCGACCAATCAGGACATCAGGCCCGATCACGGCGGTCGCGCCGATCATGCTGCCAGCGCCGATTTCGGCACGCGGGCCGATCACGGCACCGGGATCGACCGTGACGTCGCTTTCCAGGCGAGCGGTCGGATGAATTGTTGCGCCTTCGAAAATGCCGGAGGTCTCGAACAGGGAGGTCGGCCGCAGAGATTGCGGATAAAGTTTCCGGTGCACGGCGACGAATGCCCGATAGGGCTCGTTGGTGCGCAAAACGATGAGGCCGGGCGGAGCCTTGCTCTCGAAACGCCGCGGCATCAGGCAGGCGCCGGCGTGTGTGGTTGCGAGGGCGGGAAGATATTTGTTGCTCTCGATGAAAGTGAGGTCGTGCGGCCCGGCCAATTCGGCCGGCGCCACGTCCCTGATCAGGTGCGAAAGCCGCTTGGGATCGGAGGTTTCAGTTCCCGTCAGCGAAATGATCTCGGCCACCGTCAAGCCCGGCGGGCGATCGAAGAAGCGGCTGTTCCCCATTTCCCATCCTTCAATTCCGAGGACATCCTTGATCGCAAAGAGTTGCGGACGACGCAAGCCGGCCGAATCGAACCTCGAGACGATACCCGCTCCCTCGAAACAACGCCCCTCCAGGGCATTAGCGGAGCACGTTGACAGCCATCCGCATTCGTCGGATGTTATTGGAAACAATGCGTCATCTGACATTGTTGCGAAACAGCTGGAACGATTGAAGTTCCACGCTGATTGGGAGCGAAGCATGAATTTTCAACGCTTTTGGCGCGCCGGTCTCGGCGCGATCGCGATTACCTCGTTTGTGATGGCTTGCGCTGGCGCGGCTGACGCGCAGCAGAAGACTGCCGCTTCCGTCGGGCCCGACGCGATCGGCGGCCAGGTCACCGGACCGAACGGGCCGGAGGCAGGCGTCTGGGTCATCGCAGAGACTACCGGTCTTCCGACCAAATTCGCCAAAATGGTCGTCACCAGTGATTCCGGCCAGTTCGTTATCCCGCAATTGCCGGCAGCCAAATACAAGATCTGGTCCCGAGGTTACGGACTCGTCGATTCCGACAAGCAGGACATCGTCCCGGGCAAGACCATCGACCTGATGGCAAAGCCCGCGCCGAACGCCGCAGCGGCGGCGGAGTATTACCCGGGCATGTACTGGTATTCGATGCTCGACATTCCACCCGCAAGCGAGTTTCCGGGTTCGGATAAAAGTCCGACCAAAATGTCGGCCAGTATGAAGACGCAGGCCGACTGGATCGACACGATCAAGAATTCCTGCCAGTCATGCCACGCGCTCGGCAGCAAGAATATTCGTTCTCCACACGTGTCCGAGCTCGGCGAGTTCAAGAATTCGGAAGACATGTGGGAGCGCCGCATGCAATCCGGCCAGGCGATGAACAATATGGCGCTCGGCCTCAACCATCTCGGGCCGACGCGCGCCTACAAGATGTTCGCGGACTGGACCGACCGCATCGCAAAGGGCGAAACACCCTCCGACAAGCCGCAGCGTCCGCAAGGCGTCGAGCGCAATATCGTCATCACGTCCTGGGACTGGGGCACGCCGAAGCTCTATCTGCATGACGAGATTTCGACCGACAAGCGCAACCCGACGGTGAACGCCAACGGCTTGATCTACGGTGCGCCGGAAGAGAGCTCGGATTCCGTTCCGGTGCTGGATCCCATCAAGCACACTGCGACGCTCATCAAGCATCCCTATCGCGATCCCGACACGCCGAGCGCCAAGGACGACCCGATGGGCACGTCGGTGTTCTGGGGCGATGAGCCGATCTGGGACGGCCACACCAGCATCCACAACCCGATGATGGACGAGAAGGGCCGCGTCTGGTTCACGGCGAGAATTCGCCGCGCTCCCAATCCCGCGAGTTGCAAGGCCGGATCCGATCTCGAATCGGCGCAGGTCGCGCCGCTTGCAGAATCGGCGCGCCACCTTTCGGTCTATGACCCGAAGACCGAGAAGTGGACGCTGATCGATACGTGTTTCAACACGCATCATCTGGTGTTCGACCGCGATGCCAACAACACGCTCTGGCTCAGCCAGGGACAGCCCTACAGCGGAGTGGTCGGCTGGCTGAATACGAAGCAGTTCGACGCAACCGGCGACGAGATGAAGTCGCAAGGCTGGACGCCGGTCGTTACCGACGTGAACGGCAGCGGCAAGCGCGAGGATTTCGTCGCCGCGGATCAACCGACCGACCCGGCCAAGGACAAATGGGTGAAGGCGGCGTTCTACGGAATCATGCCGAGCCCGAAGGGCGATGTGATCTGGGGCCAGGCGATGGGCACGGGCTTCTCGCGCAGAGATCAACCGAGCCTGCTGGTCCGCCTGATTCCGGGCAACGATCCTCCCAGGACGGCGCTGGCCGAGATCTTCCAGGCTCCGGAAGGCGCGTTTGGATCACGTGGCGTCGATGTCGATTCCAACGGCGTCGCCTGGACCGTGCTCTCGAGCGGGCACATGGCGAGCTTCGATCGATCCAAGTGCAAGGCGCCGCTCTCGGGACCGGACGCAGCGACCGGCAAGCAATGCGCCGAAGGCTGGACGCTCTACCGGATGCCCGGACCTCAGTTCAAAGGGGTCGATCCAAAGGGCAGCGCCAACCACGCCTATTACATCTGGGTCGACGTCTACAACACGCTTGGCCTGGGCAAGGACGTGCCGATAGCCTCTACCAATGGCGGCGAATCGTTGCTTGCACTGGTAAACGGCAAGTTCGTGGACATTCGAATCCCCTACCCGCTCGGCTTCTTCTCCAAGAACGTCGACGGCCGGATCGATGACCCAAACGGCGGCTGGAAGGGCCGCGGCCTCTGGACGACTTCGGGCACCCGTACCAACTTCCACAGTGAAGGTGGCAAGGGCGTTCTCGCCAAGGTCTTCAAGGTGCAGCTGCGCCCCGATCCCTTGGCGAACTGAGGTTTGAACGAAATCTGACAACACCTCGCAAGACCTCCTTCACTTCGCTGCATCGGCAAATGCAGCGAAGGAAGGCAAACAGCGGGGGCAACCGGAGTTGGCGTGATGCCGTATCGTCACACACAGCCGGGAATCGTGATTCTGGCTGTTTGTCTGGTGATCGGCGTGATCAGCGCCGCGATCGCCTCGCAAACCGAACTGACGCCGATGATCGTCGCGCTGACCATCCTCATCGCCGTCGCTATCATCTTCTACTCGCTTACGGTGGAGATCGGCGACGGCGAACTGCGCTGGCATTTCGGTCCGGGATTGTGGACCTATCGGATTCCGCTCGAAGACATCCGCTCCGTCGGCATCGTGCGTAACCACTGGTGGAACGGATTTGGCATCAGAATGGCGCCGGGTTTTCGGCTTTACAACGTATCGGGTCTCGATGCCGTCGAGCTTCACCTGAAATCCGGCGAGGTCCGCCGCATCGGCACCGACGACCCGCAAGGTCTTGCGGCGGCAATCGAGCAATCCGCGTTCACCAAGCCTCGCCGCTGCCCATGATGCCGCTATCGTCAAGGCCTTTTTTAGCCATGTGATAGTTCTCCCTATGGGGCCGATCGAACCCCAAATGGCGCTGGATTGCGCCGTACATGGGAGGCTCGGGGTCTGCCGGATTTATTCCCTAAGAGAGGTCCGCTGGACCGAAATCTTAACAGATTGATTTCAGGTGAGAAAATTGGGTTCGTTTGGCTGCAGAGGGAAACCTCAACACGCCTCGAAGCTCAGCCTGAACGCGGGGTACGCCCCATTCTCGTCGATGAACTCGACGCCTTGCAACCTGCGTTGCTGCCGTTGATGCACCGTCGCACTACCGGCTCGCGCCCTAGCCCCTTCTTACCCTGTTATTCCCTGTTATATCCGATTTTTTCAGGGACAGATTTGCGCGTTGTTCTGGATTTATTAAGTTTTCCAACAGTATGTCTGAACATCGGCCCGGCGATGGGCTTCGCGAATCAGCGTGGATCTAGTCTAATTACAGGGCTGACCGTGATTCGATCAGGGGAATTTCCTATAGACACAGGGGGGTTGCCATGCCGAAAGACCGCCGCCGAACGTCCAGCAATTTTCGCAAGCCTCCGGCCGAGTTCCAATACAAGAAGGGCGAGTCCGGCAATCCCAAGGGGCGCCCAAAGAAGAAGCCGGTACAGCCCGGATTGGCTGCTTTGGGCGGCGGAATTGCCGACCGCGTGAACACCATGGCCCTGGACGAAGCGACGCGTCGGGTCACGGTTCGCGAAGGCGACAAGGTCTCTAAGATACCTGCGCTGCAGGCCCTGTTTCGAACGATGTTCAGAGCTGCTGCGCAGGGAGACACCAAGGCGGCACGCCAACTTCTAGACGTAATTGCGCGGGCAGAAAGCGGGCGGGTCGCTATGGCGACGGAGATGCTGAAGTCTGCGTCTGAGTACAAAGAAAAGAGCCTTCAGTTCTTCGAAAAATACGAACGGGAAGGTCTTGAGCCCCCCGATATTT
>Ga0210392_10001412_pt1 | contig 12719 bp, 11 predicted proteins | sample IncBWC30OmetaG_FD_161057 | JGI IMG/M metagenome (GOLD analysis project Ga0210392, IMG submission 161057) | Forest soil microbial communities from Barre Woods Harvard Forest LTER site, Petersham, Massachusetts, United States - Inc-BW-C-30-O ...
GCCCAGTAGCGCGCTTACCTTTTCGACGTCGATCAGGCGATTGACCGCATTCACGGTCTCTGCTGCGTCGCCGCGGTCGTCCAGCGTGACCAGCCGCAGTTTCTTGCCCAAGACGCCGCCTTTCGCGTTGGCTTCTTCGAGCGCCATGCGCACGCCACGGTCGGTGTCTTGACCGAAGTGAGCGGTGCTTCCGGTCATCGACGCATAGTGGCCGATGACGATCTCCGTCGCGTTCGCGCTTTCCGCGGCGGCGACGTTGCTGTCAGTCGCCTTCTTCTTGCAGCCGATAGTGCTCAGGGCCGCGGCACACAGTCCGACAATCAGGGTTCGTCGCAGGATCCGCATCGCCGACGGACGCTATCACAGGCGGGTTTCGGAACGTGATTCGAGAGCCCTATTTGCAAGCTCGCAAGATTTTCAGGCCGTCGACCTCGACCTCGCACATGCGCTGGGTATCGTGCTTCGCGGGTGCGGGCGCGCTGGGTGCCGAAAGCTTGATATCGACCTTCTGATCGCGTTGGGCCAGCACCTTCACAGAGCCCTTGAGTGCGCCCTTTGTAGCTTGAAACTCGAGGGTTTCGTTGGGCGTCGCCAGCACCTCGCAGGGCGTGGCGTCGCAGACTTGAAAGCCATTTTTGAGCAGCGTCGCCCCAGTGGGGTCGCTCGAGACGTCCAGACGGACGGCGCTCGTGGGCGCCACCGTGGCGGCGCTCTCGCTCGGTTTTGCCGGTTCGGCGCTGGGCGCTGGCGCGGTCGCGGTCACGGTCACGGGTGCAGGCGGGGCGAGAGGCGGCTTGGCTGCGACGGCGCTGGTCTCGGGCGCAGGGCTCGTGGAAGCGCTGCGTTTGGCCATGAACCACGCGCCTCCTCCGCCGAGCACAAGCACTGCTAGGGTCGCGATCGCTATCGCGCCGCCGTTGCCGCGTGCCACAGGCGGGCGGGTGTTGGCTTCGGCACCGATCAGCGTTTCGGCACGCGCTGCCGTGGTCTCCTGTCCGGCCAGGTTTGGCGCCTGGAGCGCCGGGGCCGGGGTCGACGCGCCGGGTGGGGGTGGAGGCGGAGTCGATGGCGCAAATTGCTGATGCGTCGGGTTGCTCGGTGCATGCGGCAAGTACGACAGCGAATGCTCGGTCATCGCCGATTGCACCGCGCGATAGCCGAGCGCCGTCGCGTCCGGTGTGCTGCTGATCGCTTGCGCGAGCTCCAGCATCGACTGATAGCGAACCGCGGGATCCTTCACCAACGCGCGCATGATCACGGCCTGCATCTCGGGCGAGATGCCGAGCTCCGGGAACACGGAGTCCATGGCTGGCGGAGCTTCGTTCAAGTGCTTCGTCAGCACGCCGAGGAACGTCTCGCCCGTGAACGGCACCGCGCCGGTGAACATCTCGTACATGATGATGCCGACAGCGTAGATGTCCGCGCGCAGATCGGCGTGCTTACCGCTGGCTTGCTCGGGCGCCATGTACTCCGGCGTTCCGAAAATCATGCCGGTTCGCGTAAGGCGGCGCTTCGTTTCGACGACCGCGTCGTCCTTCGAGCGTAGCTGCGCAATGCCGAAATCCACGATCTTGACGATCTCTTCGCCGTCCGCGGTGCGTTGCAAGAACACGTTTTCGGGCTTCATGTCGCGATGCACGACGCCGTTGATATGAGCCGCCGCCAGTGCCCGGCAAATCTGCATCGCGACGCGAATGCCCGTCGCGGCGTCGAGCACCCGGCGACGAGTGATTTCGTCGGCGAGGTCATTGCCCTCGAGGAACTCCATCGCCAGAAAAAAGCAGCCGTTGTCCAGCTGACCAAAGTCGAACACGTCCAGTACGTTGGGGTGCTTGATGCGCGAGGCGCTGATCGCTTCTTGTTGGAAGCGCGTCACGATCTCGCCTTTGGTCGCGTACTCGGCACGCAGCACCTTCAGCGCCACGCGCTTTTCGATCGCGACGTGCTCGGCCAGGTAGACTTGGCCCATGCCGCCTTCGCCGAGCAGCTTCATGACTCGGTAACGCCCTGCGGCCAGGGTGCCAATCATCGGGTCAGTGGGGTCAGTCATGTGGGGCAAGCAAGTAACGCGAGCCTCCGAGCCTGGCCCACTCAGCACGAAACCATACCTTTCCTTCCCGAGACGGGCCACAGCACTGTCGATCGAGTGGTAACAAAACGCGCCTTTTGATAGGGTCCGCAGCCCAATGATTGTCGTGATGGAGCCCGACGCGTCGGACGCGGCGATCGAGAGCGTTATTTCTTTCTTGGTTGCCGCCGGCTTTGACGTGCACCGCTCGAGCGGCCAGTTCCGCTCGATTCTGGGAGTCGTCGGCGAAGTGAGCGCAAACGACGTTTCAGTCGTGAGCGAATTCGATGGCGTCGCTCAGGTTACCCGGGTGAGCGAGCCGTTTCGGCTGGCCTCACGTCGCTTCAAAAAGCGTTCGACCGTGGTCGAAGGGCCTTGGGGCAGCATTGGCGGGGATCGCCCCTGGATAGCCATCGAGCCAGTGGGGCCTTTGGGCTCGGCGCGCAAACGCGCTTTGGGCGAGGACGAATCCCCGCCTTCCGCCGAGTTGCCCTACGCGGTGGCGGCAGGTCGGCCGTTCGACGCTGCGGTGACACGCTCGCATCTGGCATTCGAGAATGTCGGCTCGTTGGTTTGCTTGTCGATGCACCCCCAGCCGCTCGAACAGGCGTTCCCTGTGCGCTTCGTCGAGCGCGCTCCGAGCTGGGGTGCGAATTCTTGGATCGGCGCGGCCGAGCGGGAGCTCGAGCGCGGCTCGGATCAGGTCGTGCTTCTGGAGGCCGGCGGCGAATACCCAAACGGTGCCCGCACCCTGGAGATTGCTGCGATAGCACGGGCCAAGATCCGCACCCATCTGCCGCTGATAGTGGACGTAGCGAGCATCGCGCAACGAGCCAAGTATTCGAAGGCGGTCGCGTGCGCCGCGATCGGCGCGGGTGCTGACGGCGTCATCTTGCGCACTTGGGTGGGTCGCGAGGGCGAAGTGCCGCGTGTGCCAGCCACACTCAGTTGGCAGGAGGCGGTGGAGCTTGCCGAGCGTCTGCGTGAGATTGGCGCCGTTGTGCGCAAATGAAGCAGATCGCCATCTTCGGCTTCGGTTTGGTGGGCGCGTCGATCGCCGCGGCAGTGCGCGAAGCCGCTCCCGAGATCGAGCTCGTGGCCATCGATCTCACGGACGTGGTTGCGTCCTCGCCCGTGCGTGCGCTGGCCAATCGATGCGTCGACAGCAACGACCGCGAAGGTGTCCGTTCGGTAACTGCGACGGCTGACTTGTGCGTGCTCGCTGCTCCTGTCGGCGTCATCACCGCAGAGCTACCGGGTTTACTCGAGTCCGCGCAGGTCGTTACCGATTGCGGTTCGACCAAGCGCTCCATTTGCGCGGCAGTATCGGGCGCCGCCCGACTCGGCCGATTCGTACCGGGTCACCCCATGGCGGGTGGGCCCGAGGGGGGAGCAGGGCTCGCTCGCGCCGAGCTATTCCGCGGCCAAACCTGGCTCCTTTGCCCAGAAAATAGCGATGCAGACGCCCTCACGCGGGTCGAAGCGCTAGTCCAAATGCTGGGGGCAACGGTCGTCCACATGAGCCTTGCCGCGCATGACCGGGCGGTTGCCTACACCAGTCATGCTCCGCAGCTCTTCGCGAGCGCGTTGGCCGTGCTCGCGGCCGAGGCTGGCGCCGTTAGCGCGGCAGGCCCGGCGTACCGCGCGACCACGCGCAGCGCGGGTGGCGCCGAGAGAATGTGGCGAGACATCTTTGCCGCAAACGCGGACGAGATCAGCGCTGTGCTTCGTCAGCTCAGCTCCGAGCTGCACGCGGTAGCCGCTGGTCTCGACGCCAAACCAACCGACACCAGCGCCGCTCTGGCGCTGCTCGCCAGAGCCCGCGCGACGCGCCACTAGCTCGGAGCTTGCCCAGCCGGCTGCGTGGTGGCCGGATTCTTGCTAAAACATGGTGCTATGGGTTCGGTGATACGGCATTGGCGCTGGCTAGCCTGCTCGGCTTTGGCCGTCGGCTGCCTGCTCAATCCGCAACCGGATCTACCTGGCGCGTCCAGAGCGCCGGGGGGCAACGACAGCACCGGCGGTGGTTCGGCGCCGATCGTTGGTCGCGGCGGCGCCAGCTCCTCGAGCGCCGGTTCTGTAGGCGCGGTCGCGGGAAGCGGTCCAAAAACTTCCGAGGGCGGGGCCGGTGGCGCCTCGGCCAACACTGGTGACGAAGCAGGCATGGGTGGCGCGGTCGAGCTACCTGCCGCAGGTGCGACCGGCGAGAGCGGACAAGCCGGCGACACCCAAAAATCGCTAGGTGCCACTCCTCCGTGAATCTGACCGGTGTGACGCGGTTTGCGCCAAAGTGTGCCAACCGCGGTTCGTAAATCGCGCTCCTGTCTCACCACTCGCTTGGCTCGCCCCATGCTAGAAACCCGGTAGGGTATGCGTATTCTCTGGCACAGGTCGTGGCTGCTCGGACTAGCCGTGGGCGCGTGCTCGCTCAATCCCCAACCTGACTTGCCGGGCGAGATGGGAAGCTCGCCTTCAGCCGCGGGCGGAGCCATTGGCGCCGGCGGTGTGAGTGCTAACAACGGTGCCGGCGCACCAGGCGGCGCATCGGGCAACGGGCCCGTCACGGAGCCTAGTGGCGGCGGGCTGGACATCGGAACGGACGCCGGCGCAACGGGCGGCGCTGCAAGCGAAGGCGGCGCGGGCCCAGAAGACCAAGAAGCGGGCGCGAGCGGAGAAGGCGGAGCGCCTCAGCTCGCGCCGGGACCAGCCAGATAGTGGTCGAGCACGTTCGAGATCAGGTCGGCGAGAATGCCGTCCGCAACGCGTAGCCGGCGGCTGAGCTCGCGCGCCAGGTTCAGCACGATCAGCGAATACGAACGCAGATCGTAGCGGTACAACGCGTCCAGATCCGCGGCACTGACACGCAGCAGTCGCGATGGCGCGAGCGCGCGAACCGTCGCGGAGCGCGGCTGAATATCGACGATGCTCATCTCCCCGAACCAATCGCCGGGGCCCAGCAGAGCAACGCGCGCTTCGGTCCCGCGTTTGCTCTTCTTCAGCACCTCCATCTCGCCGCCGACGACGACGAACATCGCGTTTGCGTCGTCCCCTTCGCGGAACACGACCTCGCCTGATTCCGGCTTGTGCACGCTCAAGGTACCGGCCAAATGAGTCAGCACCTCATCGCTGAGCGCGCCGAATAAACCGATCGACCGCAATTCGGCTGGACTGATGGTATCCGAGGCAGGGTTGCTCATTTCGGCTCCGCGGCAGCTTCTACGTCGCCCGCCTGCGCGTCAAACCGAAGCGCTAGAAAGCCCGGAAACCCACGGCTCCGGGTCAGGCCGTCACAAGCTCTTGTTGAAGACCACCCGCGGCCGCGCCGGCCCCGCGTAGTCCTCCACGGTCGTGACGCTCCAGCCCGTCGCACGATGAAACGCGATCGACCCTTCATTGCCGCTCGTGGTCACCGCCTTCAGTCGTGTGCAGCCTGCCGCCCGCGCGTCCTCTTCGAATGTTTGGTAGAGCACTTTGCCCACGCCGCGTCGGCGGTAGTCAGGGTGAATGCCGACCAGGTGCACGTAGCCGGTTTTCGGCGGACCTGGCGCGACGAAGCCAAGCAAAAAACCAACCAGGATGCCGTCGTGCTCGACGACGCGCGCCATCGCGCCCAGCTCGTGGAAGAAGATCGGGTGCGCGAGAGCCGTGGTCGGCCCACCCCACCAGCGATCGATGATCTGAACGATGTGATCGTAGTCTTGCTTACCGAGTGGCCGAGTGATCATGGGCTCAGTCTGCGCTGCGCTGAATCGTTGGAATCAGGACGTTCCCGTCAGAATAACACGATTTGAGCGCGGTCTCCCAGAAACGAGAGTCAGCTATACTGGTCTCCATCATGGCGACGAGCACGACGACCAGCGGCGGTAGACGAGAGATCCGAATTGCCCCTTCCATCTTGAGCGCCGATCTCGGACGGCTGGCCGAGGAAGTGAAAGAGGCGGAAGCCGCCGGTGCTGACTGGATCCACGTCGACGTAATGGATGGCCGCTTCGTCCCCAACATCACGCTCGGCCCGATCATCGTGGACGCCGTGCGTCGCGCGACGAAAGTGCATGTCGATGTGCACCTCATGATCGTCGAGCCGGAGCGCTACGTGGAAGCCTTCGCTGGCGCGGGCGCCGACTCGATCAGTGTACACGTCGAGGCGTCGATTCATTTGCAGCGCACGCTCAACCAGCTGCGGGAGCTGAAAGTGCAAGCGGGTGTTGTCTTGAATCCGCACACCTCGGAGGACTTTCTGCGTTATGTCCTGCCGGACTTGGATTTGGTCCTACTGATGACGGTAAATCCCGGTTTCGGGGGGCAAAAGTTCATCCCCAATGTGCTGCCCAAGATAGCAGCCGTTCGACGCATGATCGACGAGGCAGGCGCGAAGATAGAGCTTGAGGTTGACGGCGGGATCGCTCCCGACACCGCTGCACGCGTCGTCGCGGCCGGCGCGCGGGTGCTCGTCGCCGGTAACGCCGTTTTCGGCCAACCCGATCGACGGGCTGCCATTTCGGCGTTGCGTGCCGCCGCGCAACTATGAAGCACGGGACCTCATGTGCGCTCTGGTTGAGCGCGGCCTTCGGTGTGGCTTGCAGTGGAGCGCAGGCTGGCGTTCCAACCGTGGCCCCTGAATTGTCCGAATCCGCGCGGTCGCCGAACGTCGCGCAGATTGCGCGCGTGCCGGCTTCTAGCGCCGTCGCTCAAGACACCGCCGCCGAAGAGACGGTGGCGCGTGCGCTCGCCTACGTCTCCTCGCTGCGCGAGCTGCCCGCCCTCGGGCCCGTCAAAGGCCGCGTGATCTCACGCGATCAAATGATTGCTCGCGTCGAGCACGAGCTCGACACCGAAGTTCCGCCCGCTGTGGTCAGTGCTTCGGGAGAGATACTGTTCGCGTTGGGGACGGTCCCTGCGTCATTCGATTACCGGCGCGGGCTGCTGGATGTGATGCGGGCGGAGCTACTTGGCTTCTACGAGCCGCACGAAAAGACGATGTTTCTGGGCGGCGACCTGCACGGCAAAGAGCTCGACGCCACGCTCTGGCACGAGCTGGTCCACGCGCTGCAAGACCAGCACTATGGCCTGGAAAAGCTACTCGATTTCAGCGACGACGCTGGTGACTGGCAAGGCGCTGTACACGCTCTCGCCGAAGGCGACGCGACGAGCGCGATGCTCGACGCGATGTTTGCTCCCAAGGGCATACGCGCGCCCGACCTCTCGGATTCCGTCATGGATCTGCAGGGCGCGCTGTCGACCGGCGCCGTGCAACAGGTCCCTGCCATCATCAAACGCTCCGTGGTTGCGCCGTACGTCGACGGCTTGTCGTTCGTCAACGCGGTTCGACGCCGCGGCGGCTGGCCAGCGGTGGATGCCGTGTGGCAGCGGCTTCCGACGAGTACCGAGCGAATTCTCCACCTCGAAAAGTACGAAGCGCACGAGCCCCCCGAGCTCCTGGCGCGGCTTGCGCCGAACGCGGGCGGGCCGATACGAGCAACGTACAGTGACATCTACGGCGAGGAGACGTTGCGCATCCTGTTCGAAGAATGGATGCCGGCCCACGCCGCTCACGATGCCGCCAGCGGGTGGGCTGGCGACCGAGTTACGGTGTTCTCCGACGGTAAGAATACGAGCGTCGGCTGGCACATTCGCTACGACAACGAGGCGGCGGCCGTGAACGGCCTGCATGCCTTCGCACGGGGCGCCTTGGCACCGGAGGACGAAGTGTTGGACGCGCGTGGACGGTTGTCCGAGTTCGTGTCCGCCGCGGCCGCCGAAAAGGCGACGCGGCTCGGACAACTGTGTCGCGAACGGCACACCCGTGGCCCATTTGCCGTGTTGCGCCGCGGGCGCGACCTGGGTGTTACGCTCGGGCCGTTTCGACGAAACTCGGATTCCGCGCTGTCCGAAGGACAATGCACGGGCGCGCTGAGCTGGGCAGCCGCCTTGGTCACTCCGTTGACCCCCTAGTTTTTGCCGCAAAAGCCCCCACGTTTTGGAAATCTCTGGGTCTAGATATACCCGGGCCAGGGTATGTAGCGACCCGTTTCTGCGTCAAAAACGCGACTAAGTGCTCAATCTGGGAAGTCCGTGCCGCGTCTATTCGCTGGCACGGAACCTGCTTAACCATATCTCGAGAAACGAACTTCCCGCTCACACGTTGATCAGAAGGCAGAGGCAATCTTGGCAATCCCGCAAACCACCGGAAAGCGAATGCGCAAAGCGCGCTCGTCCGTCGTGAGCTCCGCGGCAGCCGGCGCCTCATGGATGGCCCTGCTCGCCGTTACCAGTCTTGGTGCCGTTTCGGTTGAACGGATGCGGGCAGAGGTTTCTGCTCAAGACGTGGCCGCGGCGACCAGCGCCGGCTACCGTCTGATCGTGCAGTCATACTCGCGCGACAGTGTTGGCGCGGACCAGCTTCCCGGCGCAAGCCATCGTCCCTTGGCTTCCGTCCAGCGCTCGGTGACCGCTGAAGAGCTAGCACGCGGCGTTGCGGTGGACGTCTTGCAAATCGACCAAGTCAAGGGCGGCGAGCAAGTGATCGTCGCGTGGATCGAGCATGGCGCCCCGGATCTCGAGTTCGACGCGCTCCGCGCGCGTCCCAGCCGAAGCGCCGTCTTTGGCGTGGCACGAGCCTCCGAAGGCTCCGCGCAAATCGTGCTGCGCCGTCAAGACGTCTAGTCGTGCTGCTGCGACAAGCTTTGCTTTACGGCGGCTATGCCGCGGCGCGTTCGCTGACGACGCGCTGATAGCGGACCGCTCGGACGCGACGCGTGAAATCACGACGTTCCTCGGGGCTTAGGGCAACTCCGCCGAAGCGTGCGGCGACGTACAGCTCGGTCAGCGCCAACGCTTCACTGCCGACTGGGTGCTCCATCGCGGCCAACGCGATTGCATGCGCGCGTGGCGGGGTGCCAGTGGGTCGCGGCACGCCGCGCGCGGCCAAGGCCGCTTCTAGCTGTCGATACAGCTCGACGATCTCACGAGCCATCGTTTCTCGTTCCGTGGCGGCGCGAGCTGCCGGCGACAGCCCCTTGCGTCGGCGGCTCAGCCAAACCGCAGTGTAACAAGCGCCGATCAATCCGAACACGGCCAGCATTGTCGCGCGCGGTGAGCTCAACATTCGCCCCAGCGTACCGGGGCGGTCGCGTAGCGCGCTGAAGCTGCGGTGCACCGATTTCAGCAGGCTCACCTGCTGCTTCAGGTCGTAGCCGATCACGTGACGGTTCCAACGCTGCGTCGTGGCTTCCACGAAGTCGCGCACGAACGCTAGAAAGCCCGTAATATCGCTTTGCGGGGCCGCGCTGGCCGGCGGCGTCGGGTCGAAGCGTGTCCAGCCCGTGTCATCCAAGTAGACCTCGACCCAGGAGTGCGCGTCGCCTTGCCTGACCGCGTAGGAGCGCGCAAAGCGGTTGTAGGTGCCGCCGATGAACCCCGTGACGTTACGCGTCGGGACGTTGAGCGTGCGCAACATCAGCGCCATCGCTGTCGAATAGAACTCGCAGTGCCCGCGCTTGGACACGAACAGAAAGTCATACAGCGGGTTTTTTGCGGCTCCGGACGGCGAATCGACGTCGTAGCGGTAGTCGTGGCGCAGCCTCGTTTCGATCAGTCGCGCTTCGAGTCGCGGATCGCTGGCACTTCCCACCCAGCTGTGTGCGAGCTCGCCGATTCGCGCCGGCAGGTCCGTCGGCAGCATCAAGTACCGCGCACGATCTGCGGCCGCGAGGAGCGGCGAAGCGGGCTCGTCCGCCGAAGCCAAAGACACTTCATAGCGAAGTCCACGGTCGTCAGGACTCTTGTAAGTCAACGAGCCCTCGGGGCCGCCGCTGACTTGAGGTATGTTGTCGATCAGCGCCATACCCTGCATCGAAACCGTCAAGGCGACCGCTTCGGGCGGCAAGAAGACCACGGGCGGTTCGATCGGCTCGAGATCGATATGCATGGTGCGATCCCGAATGGGGTCCGGGTAGCGCAAGAGGTGCACCTGGCGGCCACGCTGCTCCGGATGTAACGCGCCGCCCGAGCTTCTGGACCAAGCCTTGCCTTTGTAGGTGTCGAAGGCCGCGCCGCGCAAATACAGAGCTACCCGCGGGGGCGGCTCCTTCGGCAAGCTGGGGACCTCTACACGCATCACGATCGTTGGGTCGCTGCGCAGCCGACCCACGCCGCCCAGATCGACGTGCTCGGTGAAGCCGACCATGCGTTCGGCTTTGGGATGACTGAGCAAGAGCAGCGACAGCCCGACGCGGGGAAACGCTACGAACAGCACCAGCGTGAACAGGAAGATCGGAACGGACAACAGGCACGTGAAGATCAGAAACGAGCGCCCAATGACGCGCCGGCTGCGCAGGATGCGCGGCACATCGACGGGTAAGCCGGTGCGGTCGCGGGCGCCTTGGCGGTAGTTGCCCTCGACTTCGCGGCGCAGATGGCTGAGCACTAGGGCACCCGGTGCGATCACCAAAAACCCCAAAAAACATAGGCCATAGGCGAGCCCGCTGCCCAAGACCGTGGCCGCGATCAGGTGCAACAACGCGAGCACGATGACCTGCTGGTCGTGGGCCGCGCCGCGCCGCGTGGCCAACCGGATCACTTGCAGGCCGGCCGCGAACTCGACCGCCGTCTCCAGCAAGTTCGCGTTCATGAACAAGCGCACTGCTTGCACGCCAAGCAGAACCAGCGGCAGCACGACGCCAATTCGGCGCATCGTGGGGCGGTCCTGGAAGCTCTCTGGGATAACGACCGCTATCGCGAGACCCACCAAGATCACGATGGTCAGCCAGTGGTTGAGCTCACCACTCGTGACCAGCGCTAGCAGCCCCAGCGCTGCCAGGCTGTCGGTCATGATTCGATGAATCAGCCCGAATCTCACGCGCTTTCCTTGGCTCGAACGCGTGCCTTGCCGCTTTCCACGGCTTCCTGAGGCGGGGGGTCGGCGGGCTTGGCCTCCAATAGGGCTAGAAAACGAAGCACGGGATCCGCGCCTACGGCCGTTGTAGCTCGGACGCGCTCCCCGCTGCGGGCGCGAACGGTGACGCCGTCGCCGCGCTTGATGTGGGCGACGGCGCGTGATGCCACATCGCGAATCCGCCGCTCGAAGCGCGTCGTCCAATCGTCGTCTGGCGTGCGCCCAGGGTGGGTCGAGTCGATGACATATGAAACGTCGCGGCGCACCTCACGTGCGCGCTCGCGCACGATCATTTGCTCGACACTCTTGCGCCAATAAATGTCTCGAGGATCGTCGCCCTCGCGCATCGGACGAAGCGAGAGAATCTCGTCGCCCGAGCCGCGCCCCAACGCGGAGTTTCCACCGAGCCGATCTCCTGCCAAGTTGCTTGGCAACTGAACGGGATCGACCGCGGGGTAAATGATCAGATCTCCTTCGGCGGTCAGTTCCCGGGATTTCTCGAACAAGCCAAACGGAAAACGCGTCGCGACTCGAAACCCGACATGTCGGTCGCGGCCACGTCGCGCAGGGGTACGCCGGTACGCAGCAACCTGGGCGGATCGCGGGCTGATCTTGAGGAAAAAGCAGCGCTTGTCGGCGGGTTGCCCGGCGCGCAGGTCTTCGACCTCGATCGCATATGACGGGATCCGCCGCTTGTGATTGAAGACTTCGATTTCAACCAAGTGCGGGCGCGCGACTTGGGCTCTGGGGGGTAAGCGGCGCACCACCGTGAGCTCGCGCAAGCTGAGCTCGCTCAGCACACCGGAGACTACGATCATCGACAGCAACATGCCGAGCAGGAGGTAGAGCAGGTTATTGCCGGTATTGATCGCGGCGAAGCCCACGCCGAAAGTAATGCCGATGAAATACTTGCCCTCGCGCGTCAGCTTTAGCCGCCGCGGCGGTCGAAAGAAACGGCGCACGCGTGCCATGACCGTGCGTACGCGCTCCAGCCAGGGCGTTGGCTTGGGAACGCTCCGCGGACCACGACCGGAAGCGGGGCCTTCCGTTGCGAGCGCGGGAATCTCGGGCGAACGAGAGTCTGCCACGGGCTTTTCCCCGGCTAAAGCGGCACTGGGACGCGCGCGATGACTTCGCGGATCGCAGCTTCGGTCTCTTCGCGAGTCGGCGCGTAACCCTCGGCATGCGCCGCAAGTCGCACGCGATGCGCGAACACGGGCACGGCCAAGCTGTGGATGTCGTCCGCGATGCAGTAGTCGCGGCCGTTGAGTAGCGCGCGAGCGCGCGCGGCGCGTGACAGATTCATACCGGCGCGAGTGCTTGCGCCGAGCGACAGTGCAGGACTGCTACGGGTTGCGGTAACCAGGGCCTGCAGGTATGTGCCAAGCGCGCCGTCCATCGCGACGCGTTCGACTTCACGTTGCAGGCCGACGAGGCCCTTCGGATCGAGCACGACGGGCACGTTCTGGATGCGATCGTGATCGGGATCCATCATCAGCCGCATCTCCACTTGGGGCGGCGGGTAGCCGATGCGAATTCGCATCATGAAGCGGTCGAGCTGCGACTCGGGAAGTGGAAAAGTTCCGGCGAAATCCTGCGGATTTTGGGTCGCGACGACCAGGAACGGCTCCGGCAGCGGATGTGTCTTGCCGTCGAGCGAGACCTGCTCGTCGCTCATCGCCTCCAGCAGCGCGGATTGTGTGCGTGGGCTGGCGCGGTTGATCTCGTCGGCGAGCAACACGTTCGAGAAGACCGGAC
>Ga0210392_10001414_pt1 | contig 12705 bp, 3 predicted proteins | sample IncBWC30OmetaG_FD_161057 | JGI IMG/M metagenome (GOLD analysis project Ga0210392, IMG submission 161057) | Forest soil microbial communities from Barre Woods Harvard Forest LTER site, Petersham, Massachusetts, United States - Inc-BW-C-30-O ...
ATGTGCTGCGGAACTCGACCATAGCGTATAGCGCGGGGAACGGGGTGACGCTGCTGGGGGCGAGCAACCGGGTGCAAAACTGCGTCATCCACGATGTGGACTATGCCCAACTGGACTGCGGGGCGGTTGGCACCGCTGTCGGCGCGAAAAGCGTCAGCCAGATGATCTGTTCCAACACCTGTTACAACAGCGCGCGTACTCTGCTAGTGCTGCGCAGTTTGGCGGCCGGCAGGGTGAATAACAACGTTTTGTATCGCGCGATGCTGCGCACTTCGGACGGCGGGGCGATCGACACGTTCGGGCATGACGGCCAGAACACCGAGATTGACCATAACATTTTCAGCGACAACATCTGTGCGAACAACAAGGCGTCGGCGATCTACCTGGACAGCGGTTCGCCGGATTTTATCGTTGACCACAATCTGATTTACAACTGCAGCTGGGCGATGCAGTACAACCTGCCCAGCGTGAACGTGAAGTGGTACAACAACACCGCGGTGGCGGCCATTTACAGTTGGAATGGGGGGTATTTTGGCAGCCAGACCAACAGCGAGGTGCGCAACAACATATTTACCGGTACCTATGGCATTGCGTCCACGAACCATGGGGACGTGGTGCTCTCGAACAATCTTAGCAACAGTGTCGCCCCGCTGTTTGTTTCGACCAACCTGCTCAACTTCCAGTTGCAAAGCAACTCGCCGGCGGTGGATGCGGGCATCGTTCTGCCGCCCTACACGGATGGCTACAGCGGTTCGGCGCCGGACATCGGCGCCTTTGAATACGGGCAGACGCCCTGGACGGCCGGGGCGACGAACGCCGTCCTGCCGCCGGCGGGTCCGACGGGCCTTACGGCCAGCAACTCCGCTTCCAGCACCGTGCAATTGACCTGGATCAATCATTCGACCACGGCGACGCAGATGATCATCGACCGCTCCCTCGACGGCCAGGTCTTCACCGAACTGGTCGCCCTCCCGGCCACGGCGGCGAACTACACCGATTTCACAGCCGAGAAAGGCTTCCCCTATTACTACCGGGTGCGGGCGGACGAATCCGTGAACAGCAACTATCGGTCGGTCATACCTGCCGGGCATTATGCTTTCAGCATCATTCCAGCCACCTCGTTCGATGCGGAGAGCGGAATACAAACCGGTCAGGGGGCCATTGCCAGTTGCGACAATGGCGATTGGGTTGAGTACGCCGCCACTGACTTTGGGGCCGGGGCCACAAACATCAACCTGCAGGTTGCCAGCGGGTCGTCGGCCACCAACAATTTCATTCAAGTAAGGCTGGACAGCACCAACGGGACGCTGATTGCCAACATCAACATCCTGAACACCAGCGGTTCCGGCAGTTACGGCGTTTACTCGAACGTGATTTCGGCGATCACCACCGTGACGGGAGTGCATAATTTGTATCTGGTTTTTGCGGGCGGACCCATGGTCTGCAATATGGGGTCTTTGACCTTTGGCGCGATGTCGCCGCTGGCAGGGCTGCCCATTCCGCAATCGGTTACCGCCACGGGCATTGCGACCAACGAGGTGCAAGTGACGTGGGCTTCGGTCAGCGGAAGCCAGTCCGGGTTCGCGGTGGAGAACTCAACGGACAATCAGAACTTCACGCAGATTGGCGTGACCGCCTCCAACACCTTTGCCTTTGTTGATTCGGGACTGGCAGCGGGCGCCACGCGCTACTACCGGGTGCGGAGCTTCAACCTGCTGGGCTTTTCCGCCTACTCCGCCAGCGTGGCCGGCACGTCTGAATCACCGGGGATGATGTTGATACGGATCTCCAACCTGAGTCTTAACGTCAACACGGATGCGGCCACCGCAAACTTCATCTGTTTCAAAAGTGGCGGAACCGGCAACCAAACGTTGAACTTCAGTTGGGCGGCGGATCACCTCGGCTGGCAGCTTTACACCAATGCGGTCAGCTTGACGGACACCAACAGCTGGTTCCCGGTGCCGGGGTCGGCGACGGCTACCAATGAAGCCATGGCGATAGATCCGACGAAGACAGGCGTCTACTATCAGTTACGGTATCCGTAAGTACTGGTTCGAACAGCCGGGTGTCTGTTTCGATACAGGCACCCGGCTTTTGGTTAACAGGATTTCGATGCGTTTTCTACTTTTCCACTACCAGGCGATTGGGACAAATGGGCCTAAATTGATACGCTGAAAAAACGAAATTTATATCCCAAAAATCATAATGAAATGATTCCAAAAGGGATATATGCTCATCGTAAAGCGTTCAGGCAAGTTAAACAAACAAGTCAAAGTCGTCCCGCAGGAAACACAATGAAAACCAGCGAAAACGGGGGCAGGGGATGCCAACTCCGAACACGATGGAACAGAGTGTGCCGGTTAAAACGCCAGCCGCTTTTCAAATCACCAATAAAATCAATTGTGTTGAGCATATTTCCTTTGGGACAACACTGAAAACAATGCAACGCCTCAAAAAGAAGCTTTTGATTAGCCGAGCCGCTGGTGTCGCCATCGGTCTGGCAGCCACGCTGTGCTGCCTGTCCGCCTCGGCGGCGGTGACGGATGTGTGGCTGGGGACTGTCAGCTCCGATCCGACGGTGGCCGGGAATTGGAGCGGCGGAGTGCCCGTCATTGGTGTCAATAATGGCACTGCGGCTGTAAATACCAATCTCGATGTGGGGAACGGCGCCAACTTTCCACTCGTCTGGAACCAGCCTGGCACCACCACGTTCACTGGTTATTTCATCAATGGCGTTTCAGTCGGGGTCGCCGGATCCATGACCTTGCAATCGGGGAACCTTATTTTTAATGCCGGTACCGGGACTGCAATCTTCGGGCAGAACAATAAAAGTGTAATCAACACGTTTAACCAGACCGGAGGATCATTCACCTTCAACGGCAGCGGTGGCATGTTTGTTGGCAATGGCTTCTCGGCGACACAACCGGCAACCGGTATCATGAACATATCCGGGGGAACATTTACCAACAACTTTAACGCGGCCTTTACCACCGGCCCTGGCACCGATAACGGGCTGTTCCTAGGCCGCACTGGTGGCGTGGGACAGATGAATTTGAGTGGCACCGGCTCCTTTGTCCTGCTGGGCACGGGCACGATGCCGGCGGATATCACCATCACCAACGCCAGCAGCTATATCAATTTTGCAGGTGGTCCGACTGCCACGCTGGCACTTTACAATGGCGGCACAGCAGGCGCCTCAAGGAACAACTTCAACAGCTATGTCAATGGCGGGCATATCCTAATTGGAGGAGCAACGGTCACGGCCTCGCAATTCAACCACTGGACGGCCGGGAATCTGGACTTTTATCAACCAGTGCCGGTCATCGGCGTGGCATCCATCGCGCCCAGCAACACGGTCTATGTCGGGACGCCAGTGACACTGTCAGGCACATTGAGCTACATCCCGGCCGGAACGACCTACCAGTGGCAGACGGATAATGGCGGCGGCGGAGCCAGCTTCAGCAACATTGGCGGGGCGACCAGCACGAATTATGTTTTGAATACAACCAGCCTGCTGGGAACTTATGAATACCAATTGGTGGCAAGCACAGGTGGGTCGTTGACCAGCGCTCCCGTGAGTCTGACCGTTCTGGCCGCCACGGCACCAGTGTTCGTGACGAACATGGCCGCTCCAAGCGGCACTCTAAATTATGTGGGCGTCAGCCAGACCTATACCGTGTTATTCGCTGGCACGTTGCCGATAACTTACCAGTGGCAATTCAGCCCCAACCCGGATGGCAGCGGAGCGGTCGCTCTTAATAGCCAGACGAACGCTATTCTGAATTTGACCAACCTGCAATTGACGGATTCGGGATATTACAGTTTGCAGGCCTCCAATGGTGTTTCACCCTACACGAGCAACAGCCCTTGGAGGGCTTTGACGGTGCTGTCGATGACGAATTTCTACGTGGCGACGAACGGCTCTGACAGCAACCCGGGCACCTTGGCGCAGCCGTTTCTGACGATTGCGAAGGCGGCGGGCGTGATGGTGGCGGGCGACACGTGTTACATCCGCGGGGGGACGTATCGGGAGACGGTGACGCCGGGCAGTTCGGGGAGCGCCGCGCTGCCGATCACCTATTGTCCGTACAACAACGAGGTGGTCACGATCAGCGGGGCCAACGTGGTGAGTGGCTGGAGTGTTTATACCAATGGGATCTACCAGGCGACCTTCGCCGGCTCGCTGGGGGACGAGGACCAGATCTTTGTGGATGGGGTGATGATGAACCTGGCGCGTTGGCCCAATACGTCACTGGACGTATCACGTCCGGTGATGGCGGTCGCGGCCACCGGCAGAGCGGTGGTTACAAATTCCGATGGGACCATGATCGACACCTTTACGGACACGAATCTGACCCAGCCGTCCGGTTTTTTCATTGGCGCGCAGATTCATGAACTGCCCGGCCCGATGTATGCAGCCCAGACCGGGTTGGTGACGAACTACACGCCGGGAACACTGACCTTCCATTGTCGTAACGCGTATACGCCGATCGCTGGGAATCCCTACTATCTGTTCGGACTGCTGTCGTTGCTGGACACGCCCGGCGAATGGTTTATTAACACCAATGCCAACAAGCTGTATCTGTGGCCCCCGCAGAATGATTCCCCCGTGAACCATATGGTGGAGGCCAAGCAGCGGGACTACGGGTTCGACCTTTCGGGCAAATCCTACATCAACCTGCAGGGGCTGCAGTTTTTTGCCTGCGCGGTGAATAGTTCCAGCACGAGCCGGGGACTGGTGCTCGACGGATTGGGCTGCTTGTATGTGTCGCATTTTTCACTGATTAACACCAATGGCGTATTTAACTATCATGTGGCGGACACGGGGCTCATTTTGAACGGGACGAACAATGTGCTGCGGAACTCGACCATAGCGTATAGCGCGGGGAACGGGGTGACGCTGCTGGGGGCGAGCAACCGGGTGCAAAACTGCGTCATCCACGATGTGGACTATGCCCAACTGGACTGCGGGGCGGTCGGCACCGGTCTCGGCGCGGACAGCGTTGGTCAGGTGATTTGCTCCAACACCTGTTACAACAGCGCGTGCTGCCTGCTGGTGATCCGTCGGCTGGCGGCGGGCAGGATCAATAATAATGTCCTGTATCGCGCGATGCTCCGCACCTCCGACGGCGGGGCGATTCGTACGTTCGGGCATGACGGCCAGAACACCGAAATTGACCATAATATTTTCAGCGACAACATCTGCGTGAACCATAAGGCGTCGGGCGTTTACCTGGACAGCGGTTCGCCGGATTTCATCGTCCACCACAATCTGCTCTACAACACCAGTTGGGCGCTGCAATATAATCTTCCCAGTGTCAACGTGAAGTGGTTCAACAACACCGCCGTGTCTTCCTACTATAGCCTCGAGGGAGCTTATGTCGGCAGCCAGGCCAACAGCGAGGTGTTCAATAACATTTTCACCGCCTACTTGGGCATCGCGAGCACGAACCCGGGTGACGTGGCGTTGTCGAACAACCTGACCAGCAATATCAACCCGTTGTTTGTTTCGACCAACCTGCTCAACTTTCAGCTGCAAGGCAACTCGCCGGGGGTGAATGCAGGCATCGTCCTGCCGCCCTACACGGATGGCTACAGCGGCTCGGCACCTGACATCGGGGCCTTTGAATACGGGCAGACGCCCTGGACGGCCGGGGCGACGAACGCCGTCCTGCCGCCGGCGGGGCCGACAGGCCTTACGGCCAGCGGTTCCGCTTCCAGCGCCGTACAACTGACCTGGATTGATAATTCGACTCATGAGTCGCAATTCATCGTTGAGCGCTCCCTCGACAGTGAGACCTTCAGCGAACTGGTCACCCTCCCGTCCGGCACGACGAACTACACCGACTTCACGGTTCAGAAAGGCATTCCCTATTACTACCGGGTGCGCGCGGACGAATCCATGAACAGCAACTACCAACCGGTCAAAGTCTCCGGACATGCTTTAGGCATCATCGAGGCCAACTCACTGGACGCGCAAAGCGGAGGCATAGCCGTCACCTCTACTGGCATTGGCAATATCTTCAATGGGTACTGGGCCGAGTATGCGGCCACCGATTTCGGTTCCGGAGCGACCAACATCACCCTGTCCGTTGCCAGCGGCGCGACGACACTAAACAATTACATTCAAGTGCGGTTGGACAGCACGACCGGAACGATGATAGCGAATATTAACATCCTGGGTACCGGTGGTTACGGCGTCTACACGAACGTGAGTTCCGCAGTCGCCACTGTGAGCGGAGTGCATGATTTGTATCTTGTTTTCGTGGGCGGGGCGGGGGTTTGTAATCTGGCGTATTTTTCTTTTGGTGCCGCTGCGCCGCTGGCCGCACCGCCCATTCCGCAATCGGTTACCGCCACGGGCATTGCGACCAACCAGGTGCAGGTGACGTGGGCTTCGGTCAGCGGAAGCCAGTCCGGGTTCGCGGTGGAGAACTCAACGGACAATCAGAACTTCACGCAGATTAGCGTGACCGCCTCCAATACCTTTGCCTTTGTTGATTCGGGGCTGGCGCCGGGCACCACGCGCTACTACCGGGTGCGGAGCTTCAACCTGCTGGGCTTTTCCGACTACTCCCAAAGTGTGGCTGGATCCTCTTGGACAGGCATTGAACAATGGCGTTATAATAATTGGGGTACAACCAACAACGTCGGGGTTGCCGCCGACACCGCCAATCCCAGCGGTGACGGCATTGCCAACCTGATGAAATACGCGCTGGGTCTCAATCCGCTGGTCTTCGTGACCGGCGGCCTGCCCACTTGCTCGCTAAGCAACGGCGTGATCTACTACAACTTTACGCGCTTGCTCAGCGCCACCGACATCACGTACCAGGTCATCATCGTGTCGGATTTGCAGACCGGTGTTTGGGCTGAATTTTGGAACAGTGCCACCAACCCCTATCCGAGCCTTGCTCCAAGCATAACGCAATCCGTGGCCATCCCCACGATCAATCAACCCGCACAGTTCTTCCGCTTGGGCATCACCCGCCCATGAGGCTGTTTATTAGCCTCATGGCTCAATTAAAAATTCACCCCCGCGCAACAGGCAATCTTCCAAATTCAACCGGAGGAAGCAGACGCCAGAAAATTTGGACGCTCAAAAAACGAAAATGAAATCCCAAAAATCATAATGAAAGAATTTTGATGGGGAGATATTGTACATCCAATGAACCACGCAAGCCGACAATGAACGAAGCGCAATTGTAATTTTACTGCAGAATAGCAAACCCTCAAAACATTCCATCACCCAAAACTTGTGAAAATAATAAACGCCATGAAAACAATGGATCATTTCAAAAATAAGCTTTTGTTTACCCGGGCCGTTGGTGCCGTCATCGGTCTGGCAGCCACGCTGTGCTGCCTGTCTGCCTCGGCGGCAGTGACGGATGTGTGGTTGGGGACTGTCAGCTCCGATCCGACGGTGACCGGCAATTGGAGCGGCGGAGTGCCCGTCATCGGTGTTACCAATGGCACTACGGCTGTAAATACTAATATCGATGTGGGGAACGGCACCCACTTTCCACTCGTCTGGAACCAGCCTGGCACCACCACCACGTTCACGGGTTCTTTCATCAATGGCGTTTCCGTCGGGGCCCTCGGAGTCATGACCTTGCAATCGGGGAACCTTGTTTTTAATTCCGGCACTGGGTCTGCAATCTTCGGGCAGAACAATAAAAGCGTAACCAACACGTTTGCCCAAACCGGGGGATCATTCACCTACAACGGCAGCGGTGGTATGTTGGTTGGCAATGGTTTCTCGGCTGCGCAGCCGGCAACCGGTATCATGAACATATCCGGGGGAACATTTACCAATAACTTTGCGCATGCCTTCACCGCCGGCCCCGGCACCGATAACGGGCTGTTCCTAGGCCGCAATGGTGGCGTGGGGCAGATCAATTTGAGCGGCACCGGCTCCTTTGTCCTGCTGGGCACGGGCACGGTGCCGGCGGATATCACCATGACCAACGCCAGCAGCCATATCAACTTCGCAGGCAGCCCGACTGCCACGCTGGCACTCTACAATGGCGGCACGGCGGGCGCCTCCACAGCCAACTTTAATAGCTACGTCAGCAGCGGGCAAATCTTGGTTCAGGGTGCGGCAGCCACGTCCTCGCAATTCACCAATTGGACGACCGGGAATCTGGATGTTTATGAATTACTGCCACCACCGGTGCCGATCATTGGCGCGCTATCCATCGCGCCCAGCACCACGGTCTATGCCGGGACGCCGGCGACGCTTTCAGCCATCATGAGCTTCAATCCAGCCGGAACGACCTATCAGTGGCAGACGGATAATGGCGGCGGCGGAGCCAGTTTCAGCAACATTGGCGGGGCGACCAGCACGAATTATGTTTTGAATACAACCAGTCTGCTGGGAACTTATGAATACCAATTGGTGGCAAGCGCAGGTGGGTCGGTGACCAGTGCTCCGGTAAGCCTGAGTGTCCTGGCCGCCACAGTGCCGGTGCTGGTGACAAACACGACGTCTCCCAATGTCACCACCAACTATGTTGGCGGCAATCAGGCCTATGCCGCCTCGTTCGTTGGCACCTTGCCGATCACTTACCAATGGCAGGTCAGCCCCAACCCGGATGGCAGCGCGGCAATCGCTCTGACCAGCCAGACCAATACAAGCTTGAGTTTGACCAACCTGCAATTGACGAATTCTGGATATTACAGCTTGCAGGCTTCCAACAATGTTTCACCTTTTACGAGCAACAGCCCTTGGATGGCTTTGACGGTGCTTCCAATAACCAATGCCCTCATTCAGTGGTCGGCCCCGGTGCCATTTCTTGGCCTGACGGCGGATCAGATTTTGACCAATCCGGCCGGTTCCTATCTGGAAGCAGAAGTGTTTCAGGGCAGCAGTCCGTCTGTAGCCAATACCACACCGATTCTGGTGCCCGTTGCCGGTCAAGTATTTGCCTTCCGGGCTGATAATGGTTCAGCGTCCGATATTATGAACCATTGGGCCAGCGGATTCTTTAACACCAACACAACAGGTAATACCAATTTTGACACCGTCCTAAACCAGTCTGCAATTGGCACCTTGGCAGCGTTCAATGTCACGCTTCACAATTTGGTCATCGGGCAGCAGTATTCCGTGCAGTTGTTCGTCTTGGATGATCGCGCCATAGCGGGTGTTGGCGCACGGCAGGTTAGCTTTCAGGACGCCAATGACGCCGCTGATGTGTCGGCCACTTATACCTTCGGAAGCAGTGATTATCTGATCGGCACCTTTACCGCTCCCAGTACGGATGTGGCCATCCAGCAAAATTCATTTGCGGATCCAAATGGCGCTATTAATGCCAATATCAGTGCCGTGGTCGTCCGTGCGCTGTCCTACACGCCTTCAAATGCGCCAAGCTTTTTGATCTCGCCACAATCCATAAATATTTATCCGGGGCGGACGGCTCAATTCAAGGTTGTGGCCGATGGCATTCCCGCGCCAACCTATCAATGGCAAAGAGGTCCGGTGGGCGGGCCTTACACCAACTTGGTGGATGGGGGCAATATCTCCGGTTCGACCACCATCACGCTGACGATCTCCAATGCGACGTCGGCCGACGTATTGGAATATGTCATGGTTGCAACCAATTCATCGGGTTCTGCAAGCACTTCCCCGGCAGATCTGGTAATTCTACCGGCACCGCCGCTTTCGGGGGCATACTCAACCAATGTACTGGCGCTGAACCCGGTGGCCTATTGGCCGCTGAATGATAATTTTTCCGATCCTTTCGCCGGCGGTGCAATCGCATATGATGCTTCAGTCAATCAGCATGACGGCATGTATTTAACGGCGGCCTTTGATGGTTTTGACGGCATTGTCGGCCCTCAGCCGGCAGACGGGTATGCACAATTCGATGTCGGGCAAGGCGCGCTGTCGCCGTTTTTGAACACCACCAATTCTTGGGCCACCATTCCGGCGCTTAACCTGAATACCAATACAGTGACCATGATAGCATGGGTCAAACCCCAGGGCCCGCAAAATGATTTCACCGGTTTGATCATTGATAACACGAAGGGGTTTGTGTTGGGCTATATGACAAACCAACTGTTGGGCTACACGGTCAACAATGACCCCGCGACCTTTAATTTCAACTCCGGTCTGGTGATTCCGGCTAACATATGGTCCATGGTATGTGTGGTGGTCACTCCCACAAAAGCAACTTTATATCTGATTAACACCAACGGCGTCGGGACCGCAACCTTTGTCCATGCCCACTCCAGCGTAGCTTGGAACGGGAACGGAGCGATTGGCACTGGCAGCCTTGCCAACCGGACGCTTAACGGCATCGTAGATGAGGTCGCTGTATTCAACTACGCGCTGACTCAAGTCCAGATTGTTGGTCTATCCGGGTTGGGCCCGAACACCGATGCGACCACCGCAAACTTCACATTTATTAAAAGTGGCGGGGCAGGCAGCCCGACGTTAAACTTCACGTGGGCTCCAGACCACCTCGGCTGGCAGCTTTATACTAACGCAGTCGGCCTCACGGCTGCCAGCAGTTGGTTCCCGATGCCGGGATCGGCGGCGGTTACTAATGAAACCATCGCGATCGATCCGACGAAGACGAATGTCTTCTATCAATTGCGGTATCCATAAGGCGTTTCACAAGGAGCCGGGTGTCTGCTTTGATGCGACACCCGGCATTTAGATAATGAAAAAAGACTGCGCGAATTTGTGAAGAGCATGAATGCAAATAAAAATCGGTTGCGGATTGTTTCACGGGATATGGCGTTCACCCTGATTGAACTGTTGGTGGTCATCGCCATCATTGCCATTCTGGCGGCGATGCTATTACCGGCATTGAGCCGGGCGAAGTTAAAGGCGACGCAGGCGGCCTGTTTAAGCAATCAAAAACAGCTGGCTTTGGCCTATGTCATGTATGCCGGAGATAATGACGACAAGGTTGTGCCCATGGATGATGCTACCGGTACAATAGTTAATCTTGCTGGCGGGTTTTGGGGCGGATCGCTGGGGCCTATTTTTACCGGGACAGTGGATCAATATGCTGCGGAAGCGCAAGCCCAATTAACAACAAATAATCCTCTTTATCGGTATGCAGCAAACCCCGGGGCTTATGAATGTCCTGGTGACACTCGAATTAAGCAAAGTTCTCTTGCTTCAGGCTGGGCTTATGGGAGTTATTCCAAAGTCCAAAATGTTGGAGGTCAATCATATAACAACTACTGGGGTGCCGGCAATACCTACTTAAAGCTCTCGAATATTCGGGCAACTGCGTCAACATTTACTTTTACTGAAGATGCGGCCACGGCGGGGAAAGGTTGCAACCAAGGGACTTGGACTGCGCAATGGAGCTTAACTACAGGTTCCTTTCGAGGTTCACACCCACAGTCATTTACGTGGGTAGATCCGGTTCCCATGTACCACGGAAATGTCAGCACTTATAATTTTGCAGATGGTCATGCTGAATCCCATAAGTGGCTGGATGGAACCATTGTTCACGCCGGAATTATAGCGGCCCAGGGCGGCAATGCAACTGCCACTATCACTGTGAATGTTGGACCCGACTATGATTACATTTATAATGGATATCAATTTCCGGGCTGGCAATAGAAAGCGCGCCACCGATTCGTGCATAGAGGGCATGGCTTTCAAAAATAGGATATTACGCGGCGTGGGTGGTCTTCGATGAACTATTCCAAAAGAAAGGACTGCGAACTGATTTTGTTTGCGGTTCTGTTGTCCTGTTCAAATCTTTTAACAGGGATGCGCAGTTGCGCTGCCACCCTGCCGGCTGACGTTTTGGCCCAGCTGAACAGCTATAACGAAGTCTGGACTTCGCCCAGCACCAACGGGTCGCCCGGATCAATGCCCGTGGGCAATGGTGACATCACGGCAAATGTCTGGGTGGAAAAAGGCGGGGATTTAATGATGTATATCGGCAAGTCGGACACGTGGAGCGAAAGCACTAGACTTTTGAAACTGGGCCGATGCCGGCTCCATTTTTCACCCAATCCATTTGTCGGGAGCAATGCTTTTACCCAAACGTTAAGTTTTTATCTTGGAGAAATTGACATTGCCGCCGGAAAACCCGGCTCGAAGATCAATGTCCGCGTTTGGATTGATGCCAATCAACCAGTGATTCGCGTCGAAGCGACCGGAGATAAGAACTTCACCCTGGCCTGCTCGAATGAGGTATGGCGGAGTGCGCCCTACACGCCGACCCCAACATCAGATCATCACCCAAGCTGGGATGGTGTGAACATGGGATGGACGGAAACAGCCGATCTGATTTTGTCGCTGCCGGACCGGCTGGCTTCCTATCACCGTGATGCCACCTCCTTGTATCAGACGATCTTGGCCGGAGAAAATTTGAGCGGGCAATGGACCAATTTTCCTGATCCTTATCTTAAACGCACGTTCGGTGCGATCATCAAAGGCCATCAATTCGAGAAGGTGAATGATTGCACTCTTCAATCCACGATCAGCACGAACTGCGTTTTGTCAATTTATCCCTATACGGCTCAAACCAGCACGGCCATGGACTGGCAGAAAGAAACCGGTAAGCTGGTCGCGCAAGTGGATGCGATTAACCTCGAGACTGCGAGAACGAACCACCGAAACTGGTGGGATGCATTCTGGAACCGAAGCTGGATTTTTGTGACAGGCGACGCCAATGCAAGCATCGTAACGCGGGGCTACCTTGAGCAGCGATATATGGAAAGCTGCCAGGGACG
>Ga0210392_10001415_pt1 | contig 12702 bp, 8 predicted proteins | sample IncBWC30OmetaG_FD_161057 | JGI IMG/M metagenome (GOLD analysis project Ga0210392, IMG submission 161057) | Forest soil microbial communities from Barre Woods Harvard Forest LTER site, Petersham, Massachusetts, United States - Inc-BW-C-30-O ...
AATCAATAGATCACACTTTGCAATCCATGTGCATGCGCCGTCAAGAAGGTCGTTAACGATCACGAGTGATTATTCTTCTTCGCATGCCACGCTTGAGTGGTTCGAGCGTCGGAACGATGCTCGAACCGTGTCTCGGCAGACACGCTCACGCGATCCCCTGTAGACTCGTGGTCGATGACCAACTCGAGTGGCGAACGACACCAGAGCGCGCTCCGAAGCGAGGCGCTCAGGGTCTATCGGCGCTACATGTTGGAGGTCGTGGAAGGCTTCACGTTGTGCCCTTGGGCCGCCGCCGCGCGCCGCGACGGGCACGTCGCCGAGTGCGTGATTTTGGCTGAAAATCAGGGCGATCCGCAACAATCCTTAGCGCTCTTGGCGAGCCTCGAGCCAGCGCTCGAGACCGAGATTGCGCTCTTCATCTACCCCGACCTAGAGCTCGACCGGCTGGGCTTCGAAGGCTTCGTGCGAACGCTCCGCGAACAGGACGCCGCACGCTACGAGGTAGGTACGATCCCCTTCGCGATGGCCGCCTTCCACCCCGACGCCCGCGCCGACTTGAAGGAGCCCGAGCGGCTGATTCCGTTCCTACGCCGAACCCCGGATCCGACCATCCAGGTGGTGCGCCGGACGGCTCTCGATCGCGTCCGGGGCAGCAGCCAGGAGGGCACCTCGTTCTTCGACCTGGCCGACCTGGCTACGATGCCATTGCCACAAAAGGAGCCTATTTCCCTACGTCAGCGCATCGCCCAGGCTAATCTCGATACCGCGCTCGAGGTGGGAGTCGACACCTTGGAGACACTGTTTCAAGACATTCGCCGGGACCGCGACGAAAGCTACGCACGTGTCCGGCGCGGGCAAGAGCCCGAGTAAGCGAGCCCCTCCGCTAGCTACGGGCGCCCTCTGCCCCTATGCTCTGGCGAGTGCCCATAGAGCTCAAAGCACCAAGCGGACTGTGGCTGCTGGGTCTGCTCGTGCCGCTCGTGTTGCTCTATGTGCTCAAGATCCGGCGCCAGCGCGTGACGGTGTCATCGACTTGGCTGTGGGCCGCCGCAGCCCGCGATTTAGCCGCAAAAAGCCCGTTCAAGCGGCTCGTACCGCAGCTACCGTTGCTGCTCGAGCTACTCGCGTTGAGCGGGCTAGCCCTCGCGCTTTCACGGCCCGCCTCGCGCGGCGGACACATCGCCGGTGAGCACGTGGCGATCGTGGTCGATACGAGCGCGTCGATGGCCGCGCTCGAACCGGACGGCCGCTCCCGGCTCGCGCATGCCCGCGACGCGGCCTCGGCGGTGATCCGCGCCCTAGCGCCGGGTGCGCAGGCCGTGATCGTCGAGGCCGGGCGGGAAGCCCACGTCGTCTCAGCGATGGACAGCGACCGAAGGCGCCTAGAAGCGTCGCTCGCCAAGCTCGAGGGCTCGGACGCCGAAGGGCGCATGACCCAGGCGATCGCCACGGCCAGCACTCAGCTTCGACCCTACGACCGGGGTGCGCGCCTAGTCGTCGTCAGCGACGGCGCGATCGCGGATCGCGACGCTTTTGCCTCGAGTCGCTTGCCTATCGAGCTGGTGCGCATCGGGAGCGCGCTCGACAACGCTGCCCTGGTGCGCCTCGACATCGGGAGCAGCGAGGACCCGAGCACGCATCGCGAGCAAGTCCAGGCCTTCGCCATGGTCGAGAACTACGGCTCGAAAGCGCGCAGCCTATACGTCACGCTGAGCGAGCGAAACGTGACCGAACCGCTGGCGTCGCGGCGTATCGACCTCGGCCCCGGTGAACGCGCGCCCGTAGTGCTCGGTTTCGAGCCGGCGCCGGGCGACGCCGGAGCCGGCCTGATCGTCGAGCTGTCGCCGCACGACGCCCTGCCCAGCGACGACCGCGCCTACGGCAAGGTGCCGAGCGGCGCAAAGCTGCAAGTGGTGATGGCCCCGAGCAAGGGCAACGCCTGGGTGGCGCGGGCGCTCGCGTCCGATCCAAACGTCGACTTGCTCGGAGCGTCCGTGGCGGGCTTGACCGACGCGGGCGTCGCCGCGGACGCCCTGGTCGTGGTCGACGGCGCGTGCCCCTCGGATGCACCCGGCGCAGATTTACTGATCTTGAATCCACCCCCGGGCCCCTGCGGGACGACCGCGGTCGGTGCAATCATCGACAACCCGATCGTGACCTCATGGGCCGAGGTCGACCCACGGCTTCGCTTTTTGTCCCTAGACGGCGTCGAGCTTACCCGAGCGCACCGCTTGGAGCCGGGCAGCCCGCAGGCCGCGTTGGTCCAAAGTCGCCAAGGTACTTTGATCGCAGACGCTTCGAGCCCGGGGCGCAGCATGACGGTGGTCGGCTTCGACGTCGGCGACAGCAATTGGCCGCTCAAGGCCTCATTCGTGTTGTTCATGCGCAACGTCGTCGAGCTGGCGCGCAGCCACCGCCTGCGCGGCGCGGAGGCACCCGCGCGCACCGGCGAAGCCTACAGCTTGCGCGTGCCGGTCGACGTGAGCGAAGTCGAGCTGGAAATCCCGAGCGGAAGCCATGAAAAGCTGACTGCGCGCGACGGCCTGTGCGTCGTGCCAAACCTGCCCAAGGCCGGCTTCTACTACGCCAGCTTCGCGGGCAAGACCAAAGGCAGCGCGCTGTTCAGCGCCAATTTGACCAGCGAGCGCGAAAGCGACCTGCGCGCGCATGAGCTACCGCAGGCCTTGGGTAGACCGGTAGCCGCGCGCTCGGAGCGCGAGCTTGCGGACGCCGTCATCGACTGGTCCTGGCTGCTGGCTGCGCTTTCACTGGCTTTGATCGCGTTCGACGCGTGGTGGGTCACGCGCCGCCCGCGTCCGAGCGCGCTCGGGATCCCGGTGCGGCCCGATCGACGACCCGAGGCGGCGCGTTGAAAGCGCTGCGCCATGCCCTGCGAGCGCTTGCGGCAGTGCCGTTCGCGCTGATCGTGCTTGGCCGTCTGCCTTGGTTCTACGTTCCTTACCTGCGCTTCGAGCGCCCGCTGCTGACCTTGCCAGCGGCGGCAGCGGTTTGGTTCGTCGTGGCGCGCTTGTCGCTGCTCTCAGCGCGGCAGCACCGGCTGCGTCGCGTGCTGCAAACGCTGACCCTGGGTGTCTCCGCGCTGGCCGCGGCCTATGCGCTGATCGGCGTCGAGCTGGGCAGGCCCTTGGATCGCTTGGCCATCATCGTGGCCATCGACCGCAGTCGCAGCATCGATCTGGTGCCGGGCGCGGACGCGCGGCTAAATAGCGAGCTCCGCGTGGCGGAAGTCGGCATGCGCGAGCACGACCGCATTGGCACCATCGCGTTCGGCGCCAGTGCCGCCGTCGAAGACCCGCTGCGCGAGCGCACGATCCTGCCGGCTCCGCAAAAGGCTGACATTGGCCGCGACGGCACCGACATCGGCGCCGCCCTGCGCCGCGCGCTCGGCGAAGTGCCCGCGGATGCCGCCGCTCGCATCGTGATCGTGAGCGACGGCGTCGCGACCCGCGGCGACACCCTGAGCGCGGCCGCCGCCGCGGTTGCCGCCGGAGTGCCCGTCGATGTCGTCCCGCTCGACCAAGCCAAAGTCGCCGACGTGCGCATCGCCTCGGTGCGCACCGTGCCGCGCGCCAACGCCGGCGAAGCGCTCGACTTGCGCGTGGTCACCGGGTCGACCTCCCCCGCCGACGTCGAGCTGCGCGTCTTGCGCGACGGCCAATTGATCCGCAAAGGCAACGCGAAAATCGCCGCTGGCGAGGACGTATTGCACCTGCGCGAAGTCGCCGGCGATCCCGGTTTTCACCGCTATGACGTGGAGATCAGCGCGCTCGATCCGAAGCTCGATCAGGCGCCCGAGGACAACTCCGGCTCGGCATTTTTGCGCGTGCGCGGTGAAGCCGTCGCGCTGATCCTGGAGCGCGATCCGCCGCTCGCGGGCGCACTGAAGAAGGCGCTCGAAACGGCCGCCTTCAAAGTGACGGTGGCAGGCTTGTCCGGAGTGCCGACAGATTTGGCGGCGCTCGCCGCCTACGATCTGGTCGTGCTCAGCGATATCGCCGCCAGCGATCTGGCGACCTCACAGCTCGACGCTTTGGCGTCTTACGTGCGCGATCTGGGCGGCGGGCTGCTGCTGATGGGCGGCGACCATTCGCTCGGCCCGGGCGGCTTCGGCAAGACCCCAGTCGAGGAAGTGAGCCCGGTTTCCTTCGATCTGAAACAAGAGCGCCGCCGCGCCAGCCTGGCCGAGGTGATCGCGGTCGACTACTCGGGCTCGATGGCCATGAGCGCCGGCGCGAACACCAAGCTCGAGCTGGCCAACGAGGCCGCGGTGCGCAGCGCCGAATTGCTCGGCGCGGGCGACCGCTTGGGCGTGATGCACGTCGACACCGCCGTGCAGTGGACCGTGCCGCTCGGTCCACTGCTCGACAAAACCAAGATCGCCCACGACATCCGCGCCGTGGGCCCCGGCGGCGGCGGCATTTACATCGATTTAACGCTAGAAAATGGCTACAAAGCGCTAGCCAAGGAGCACGTCCAGCTCAAGCACCTGCTGCTCTTCTCCGACGGCAACGACGCCGAGGAGCGCAGCAACGCCTTCGCCCTGGTGAGCTCCGGCAAGGCGCGCGGCATCACCACTAGCGTCGTGGCTCTGGGCAAGGGCTCGGACGTGCCCGCGCTCGAGCACATGAGCAAGCTCGGTGACGGCCGCTTCTACTTGATCGAAGATGCCAGCCGCTTGCCGGCCGTGTTCGCGCAAGAGACCATTTTGGCGGCGCGTAGCTCGATCAACGAGCTTTCATTTCACCCGCAGCTCGTCACGGCCGGACCAGCAACTCGCGGTATCGATTTCACGAGCGCGCCGCCGCTGCAAGGCTATGTCGTGACGCTCGCCAAAGGCCGCGCGCAGGTGCACCTGGCCGGGCCCGAGGGCGATCCCATCTTGGCGACTTGGGCTGCGGGCATCGGTCGCGCGGCGACGTTCACCAGCGACTACAAGGACCGCTGGGGCGTCGCTTGGACGGGCTGGGACGGCGCACAGCGCATGTTCGGGCAGCTCGGCCGAGATCTGTCGCGGCGCGCGGACAACCCGCGCGTGCGCGTCGAAGCCGACACCTTGGGCGGCGAATTGCGCCTCCGCGCCAGCGTGATCGACGAGCACGGACACGCCGAGAATTTTCGGCGCATCGAAGTGCGCGTGGCCGGCCCAAACGGCTTTTCCGCGACGGTTCCGCTGGAAGCCGCGGGCGCGGGCGCCTACGCGGGCAGCCTTCCCCTGTCGCGACCCGGCGCCTACGTGGCCACGGCCGTCGACGAACAAACGAGCGAAGCGCTCGGCACTACGGCAGCCGCGCTCTCCGCTGGCGAAGAGCTGAGGCCCACGGGCACGGACCGCGGCTTGCTCCGTCAGATCACGGTCGTCACTGGCGGCAAAGTGCGTGACACCTTGGCTGGTATCTTTTCCGACCGCGAAGCGTTGCGCTTCGCTTACCAAAATCTCAATCAGCTACTGGCAGTGCTCGCGGCGAGCTTCTTGCTGCTTGCCGTGGCCAGTCGGCGGCTGGCGCTGCCGGACTTCGTGACGCACGCCTCGACCGCGTTGGGCTCCTGGGCCCGGCGCACGAAGAACCGCAAGGCCTCGCCAGCACGTGCTACGAAGCACGGTGGGGTCAGCCCAGGACTGGAAGCACTGCGCCAGGCCAAGGCCCGCGGCGACACGCGCCCGACGGCAAACGGCGACCCACTCGGCGCGTCCGCGCGGCCCCTCGTGCAGCCCGTTGCGCCCCCCGAGAGCGCACCTCGTTTCGCATCGCGCCCGACGGCAAACGGCGACCCACTCGGCGCGTCCGCGCGGCCCCTCGTGCAGCCCGTTGCGCCCCCCGAGAGTGCACCTCGTTTCGCATCGCGGCCGCCACCAGCGCCGCAAGCCGGACACCCCGCCGCTTCGACTCGTCCGCCTGGACGTCAGCCCACCGCCGCAGAAATCCTGCTCGCCCGCCGCCGAGGTAAAAAGCCGTAATGCGCCGCTCTTCACTCAACGCTGTGCGCGCTCTTTCCACACTATTCGGCGCGCTGTGGCTCAACGCCTGCTCCGCGCCCACTCGCGATACTGCGATCGCCACCGCAACGCGTATCGTCACCTTGCCGAGCAGCATCGCCGTGCTGTCTCAAGCCGAGGATGCGCCCAGCTTGCCCGCTCAAATCAGCTTCGGCAGCGCGCACGGCCGGAGCGCTCTGTACCTGAAATTCCCGACGGATTTCGCGGCGCACGGCCCCCCACTGAAAGCCTTCATCGCGCTCTCGCCGCGCCAAGATGCGCCGGTCGCTACAACGAGCACGACTGTCGAGGCGTGGCGCGTGAGCGCCGCGTGGCGAGCCGAACAGCTCGTAGCCTGGTCGGACAAGCCCGAGCTGGCACCGCCCTACGCGCGCGCACAGCTCGAGAGCTCGCCGCCCGACGAGCAACGCATCGACGTCACCGAGCTGCTTCGCTTCGCCGCCAAAAATCCCGATCTGGATTTCGGCATCGCGCTCCTCGGCCGCACGGGCTCTGGCCACGGCGCCACCTTCGCCACCGGAATCAGCGGCGGCACCGCACCACGCCTGGAAGTCTACGTGCGTTGAGTCAGACGCTACAGCACGCGGTGCATGAAGCCGTGCACGTCCGGCGCGGTGCCGTGTTGGACCGCCAAGAGCGCGTCGCGCAGGCGTTGAGCCACGGGGCCCGTCTCGCCGCCATTGACGAGCCAGCCGCCGCCGTTGAACTTCACTTCACCGACTGGCGTGATCACCGCGGCGGTACCGCAGGCGAACACCTCGGTCAGCGCGCCGCTCTTCACGTCGCGCTGCCAGTCGTCGATGCTGATCGTGTCCTCGCCCGCGCCGTAACCAAGATCTTTTGCGATCGTGAGCAGGCTGTCGCGGGTGATGCCGGGCAGCAGAGTGCCGGTGAGCTTGGGCGTGACGATGCGCGACGACGCGCCGTCCTTGTAAACGAAGAACAGGTTCATGCCGCCCATCTCTTCGACGAAGCGCTTGTGCACGGAATCGAGCCACACCACCTGCTGACAGCCCGCGTCCAGCGCTTGCTGTTGCGCGATCAAGCTCGCAGCGTAGTTGCCCGCGCACTTTGCCTCACCCGTGCCGCCCGGGGCGGCGCGCACGTACTCTTTGCTCAGCCAGACCGTGAGCGGCTTCACGCCCTGCGCGAAGTACGCGCCAGACGGTGAGCCAAACAGCAAGAACAGGTACTCCTTGGCGGGTCGCACCCCGAGCGCGGCTTCGGTCGCGATCATCAATGGCCGCAAATACAGGCTCTCGCCGACATTCGGCGGCACCCAGTCGCGCTCCTGGCGGATCAGCAAATCCGCTGCCGCAACGAAGCGCTCGACGGGCAATGCCGGCATCGCCAAGCGGGCCGCGGAATTGTTGAAGCGCTGACCGTTGGCGCTCGGGCGAAACGTGGCGATACCGCCGTCCGGCTGGCGATACGCCTTGAAACCCTCGAAAATTGCTTGCCCGTAGTGAAGCACGGAGGCCGCAGGATCGAGCGCAATGGGCGCGTAGGGCGAAAGCAGCCCAGTGCCCCAGCCGTCCGGCGCGCGGTAGCGGATGGTCACCATATGCTCGGTGAACACGCGCCCAAAGCCGAGATCTTTCATTAGCTTTTCCCGTTCGGCGGCGGGTAGCGGCGTGGACGTCGGCTTGAGCTCGAAGCCAGGATCGGACGACATGCGGGCCACTTTGGGATACCACAGAACCCCGCGCAGGACACGACACGCGCCGTCAGCGTTCTGTCATGACGCGCTCGCGCTGGGCAGTCGCGCTGGCCGCAAAAGCTCGCTAGTCTCGTGTCAGGATGACCCGCGCCATTCGTTTCTCTCAAACAGGTGGGCCAGAGGTCCTCGAGCTCGAGGAAATCTCGCTTCCTGAGCCTGTGGCCGGGGAAGCTCTGCTGCGCCACCAGGCGATCGGCGTGAACTTCATCGACACGTACCACCGCCGCGGCCTGTACTCGGTCCCGCTGCCGTCGGGTCTGGGCTCGGAAGCCGCTGGCGTGGTCGAGCAGGTCGGTCCCGGCGTCACTACCGTCCGAGTCGGCGAGCGCGTCGCCTATGCTACCTCTGGCGTTCCAGCTGCCTACTCCGAGGCGCGCGTGATCGCCGCCGATCGCCTCGTGCCGCTACCGGACGATATCTCAGACGAAGTCGCCGCCGCTGCGCTGCTAAAGGGCATGACAGCGGAGTTTCTGATCCACCGCGCCTTCCCCGTGCAACGCGGACAAACCGTGCTGTTTCATGCCGCCGCTGGCGGAGTCGGGTTGATCGCTTGCCAATGGCTGAACGCGCTTGGCGCGCACGTCATCGGCACCGTGGGCTCCGAAGCGAAGATCGATATTGCGCATCGTCACGGTTGTCACGAAGTGCTCGTGACGAGCACAGGCAAGTTCGCCGAGCGGGTGCGCGAGCTCACGTCCGGGCGCGGTGTACCCGTCGTGTTCGACTCGGTCGGCAAAGCGACGTTCCTCGAATCGCTCGATTGCCTCGAGCCGCGCGGCATGCTCGTCAGCTTCGGCAACGCTTCGGGCAAGCCCGAGCCGCTGGACATCGCGTTGCTCGCGCAAAAGGGCTCTCTGTACGTGACCCGGCCCACGCTGTTTGCGTACACCGCCACGCGCGAAGCCCTGCTTTCCAGCGCAAGCTCCCTATTTCAAGCGATTCGCGACGGTCTGAAGATCGAGATCGGTCAGCGCTTCCCGCTCGCCAAAGCGGGCGACGCGCACCGCGCTCTGGAGAGCCGGGGCACTGTCGGCAGCACTCTGCTGACCGTCTGAGCCCGCATGCGCACCAAACCCTATGCGACCGCGATTGCGCTGTTCGACGAAGTCGAGCTGCTGGACGTAACTGGACCTGTGAGTGTGCTGTCGAGCGCTGGCCGACAGTGGAATTTTCAACCATTCAAGATCGACTTCGTCGCCAGTGGTGTCGGCCCCGTCACGACGCGCAGCGCGCTCACGTTGCAGGCCACGCACAGCTGGAGCTCGCACTCGGGTGCCGAGTGTCTGCTGATCCCCGGAGGCTACGGAGCACTTCGCGCGGCCGAGAACGAAGAGCTGCTGGCTTGGCTGCGGCGTTCCGCAGCACGAGCGGAGCTCGTCGGGGCGATCGGCAACGGGGTTTGGTTGCTCGCCAAAGCGGGCTTACTCGATCAGGTACAAGTCGCCGCCAGCATCGATCTAGCCCCGGAGATCAGCGCGCTCTGCCCAAGCGCGGAGCCCAACTCACGCGACCCGGTGTGCATCTCGGGGAAGGTGCTCAGCGCGCGTGCCAGCGCTTTGAGCCTAGATTTAAGCTGCGAAATCGTGTCGCGCTGCTTCGGCAAGAAGCTCGCCTCGGGCCTCTCCGCAGCGCTCGGCATCGATTGGTCAGGCGAGCTCAGCGCCCTGGACATCGTGCCTGCACCGCTGCTGCGCTGACCCTCGACGAAGTCACTGTGTCGCTAGAAGGTGCCCTTCGTGAAGTCCATTTTCAAGTTCGTATTCATCGTATTCAAACTTGAAAAATGGAAATAAGAAGGGCCCGCGCGGCCGGCCCCGCCGCCTCGCAGCCGTCAGAACCCGTCATCGATCAATCCGCACATTGTACGAGCGAAAACTCCGCCGCGGTTCCCTTGGAGCGCGACAACAGCAATTTGCCGTCGCGCGCCGCGATCAAATCTGCACCGCGGACCACGCTGTCGGCAGACAACGTGCTGTGCTCCACGATCCGCCCAAACCAAGTCGCGCCGTTCTCGCCTGGCGCTGCGAGCACGATCCGCGTCGCGTCCGTCGAATCGACGATCAGTGATGGCGTGCCTGTGCCGTTGTCGTCACCGGAGAGCTGCACTTTTTCGAACGTGCCGTCGGGCTTGACGTGCACCAAAGCGAGCGCGCCGCCGTCAGCGCCGGGAGTGCTGTCGTCGTCGCGGAAGGCGACGTACGCGCCGCCGTCCGAGGCGGCGGACAGCTCGAAGCTCATCGGTCGAGCGCCCGGCGTCGTCACGACCAGCGGCGATGACGCCGTTTTGCCCTGTGCATCGAGCTTCATCACTTCGATGCGACGGGTGCCGATGTCTAGCAGCGAGTCTTGATCGTCGTAGTCTGCGCCGGCGTCCGCAGGGTGTGGTTTTGGCTTAGCTTTCGGCGCGTCGAGCGAGCGCGCCACGGCCAGCCAGTAGCCGCCTTTGCGCAGCGCAAGGCGCGGTGAATCCACGTCTGCACCCGCTGCGCTGAGCGGTTCTGGCGCAAACTTTTGTTTTAGATTGCTCGGGTCGACAAGGCCACCGTAAACGCGGATCTTGCCGGCAGTCTCAGCGGCGTAAGCGACGACGGCGTGATCGCCATTGACCTCGACCGCGAACGTCGAATCGCGCCGCACGCCGGTGATCTCGGGGCCCCAGCTGATTTGCGCGGCGCCGCGCGCGTCCTTCAGCAAGCCCACTTTGAGCATGCCGCCGCCTGCGTCCGCGTCCGATGCTACGATCAGCAAATCTTTGCCGTGCTCAGCGAACAACGGCGGATCCGGATCGCCGTGCACGACCCCGAGCTCGACGAGCTTGCCTGCGCCGGCATCGCCGTTGAGCAAAGCAACCAGCGCGTGCGATTCGCCCTTCAGCGAGCGCAAGGCGCTGATCGCGAAGCCGTCCGCGTCCGCTCGTGCCTGGCCAAGCTCCACCGAGAACGGCGCGGGCACTTCGTCGTCCTCGTCCGGCCCCGCGTCGTCCGAGTCATCGGGCGTGGCGTGATTGGCGGAGGCGTCACCAATCCGAAATGGGCTCGGCTGCGCGAGCTCGTGGCAGCGCGCCGGAACCGGCCCCGGAGCAGGCGGCGCAGGTGAGGCAGTTTCGACGACTTCGGGGCTTTCCGCGCTCGGCTCGGGCTCCGCAGCAGGCGACGGCGGCGGCTTCTTCTTGCAGGCGGCAAGCTGGGCGCTGCAAAGTGTGAGAACCGCGAGCGCGATTACCGCCAGGTGCTCGCCCGCTGCTGACTTTCCGAAGTGCCGTTGCTTCCGCATGCCGCCCACCATCGACTACTCGCGCGGGCTCGGCCGAGCAAGTATGATCGAGCCCCAAACACCCTAGCCACGCTCCCGTCGATGTCGAAACGCGAATTGACCCGCCCGTACGAGCCGAACCCGGCGTTGCGCGCGCTGTACCAGCGATTCTTCGAGCAGATCCAAGTCGACGACGCGTGGGTGCGCTCCGTAAAGAATCTCGCCTCCGAAGGCTCGATTGTTTACGTCCTGCGCAACCTCAACTTCATCGACTTTTTGGCGCTCGACTACCTGACCAAGCGGCATCGGCTGCCGCAGGTGCGTTTCGTCAACGATCTCGGGCTCTGGATCTTGAATCCAATGGGCAAGGGCTGGCTGAACGCGATCTTACCGCCGAAGACCGTCTCTCGCTCGGCGGAGCTGGAGGACGCACTCGAGCGTGGCGGTTCCGCTACGCTGTTCCTGAAGCGTCCTCCGGGCGTGCTGGACTTGGCCGCGGGCGCCAGCGGTGGGCGCGGGTTGAACGAAGGCGACGGCCTCGTGCGCACGCTCTTCGAGCTGCAGCGCAAGCGCGAACGGCCGATTCTGCTCGTGCCGCAGGTCTTCGTGTGGACCAAGTTTCCCGACTCGCGCGGCACCGAGCCGTTCGATTTCATTCTCGGCCCGCGTGAGTGGCCGAGCCCGCTGCGCACGGTGGCGCAGTTCCTCTACAACTACAAACACGTCGAGCTGAAGCTCGGCGAGCCGATCGACCTGTCCGCGTTCCTGAAGGACAGCCCCGATATCCCGGATCCGGTGCTGGTCCGGCGTTTGACGTACGCCGTGCTCGGCCGCTTGGAGCGTGAGCGCCGCAGCGTCACCGGCCCCGCTGAAAAGCCCCCTGAGCGCGTCCGCCGAGAGATCATCCGCAGCCCGAAGATGCGCGCCGTGATCGACGACTTGGCCGACGAGCGCACCGACAAATACATGCTCCGGCAGCGCGCGCTGGAGATGCTGAAAGAGCTGCAAGCCACGCCCGATCGCACCACGATCAAAGCGCTGGAAGTGGTTTTCGACCGCGTATTTACCAAGATCTACGCCGGCATCGAGTTCGAGAAGGGCGACATCGAGCGGCTGCGCAACGCCGCCAAAGCCGGCGTGCTGGTGCTCTTGCCCAGCCACAAGAGCCACATCGATTACCTGATCCTGAGCTACATCTTCAATCAGCACAATTTGCCGCTGCCGGTGATCGCAGCCGGCGACAATTTGAACTTCTTCCCGATGGGCGCGGTGTTCCGCCGCGGCGGCGCGTTCTTCATCCGCCGCTCGTTCCGTGGCGACCGGCTGTACGCCGCCGTGGTCGATGCTTATGTGCGCCGACTGCTACGCAGCGGGTACCCCGTCGAGCTGTTCCTCGAAGGCGGGCGGAGCCGCACCGGCAAATTGCTCGCGCCGAAATTCGGCTTGCTCAATATGGTGGCCGACGCTGCGCTCGCCATTCCCGACAAAGAGTGCTTCTTCGTGCCGATCAGCATCGGCTACGAACGCGTGATCGAAGCGCAAGGCTACGAACGCGAGCTGCGCGGCGGCGAGAAGACGAAAGAAGACGCAGCCGGCCTGCTCAAGAGTCGCGAGCTGCTCCGCCACCGTTACGGCACGATCAACATGCAAGTCGGCTCGATCCTGACTTTCGGCGAAATTCGCCGAGAAATCGCGCTCGATCCGGCAACGCCGC